>Ga0065711_1032900_pt1 | contig 26458 bp, 11 predicted proteins | sample Hoacrofraction12_FD_59098 | JGI IMG/M metagenome (GOLD analysis project Ga0065711, IMG submission 59098) | Hoatzin crop microbial communities from Cojedes, Venezuela - Epithelial fraction 12 v2 (version 2) | ecosystem: Host-associated > Birds > Digestive system > Esophagus > Crop | place... | reverse complement strand
ATACGTGTTTCAAAAACTAGAGGAAGCCTACTCAGACCTCGGTGCCCTAAGCTGTGTCCTCGGCTTGTTCTAGTGATGCAGTGTGGCGTTGCTTATGTTGAGGCAGTGTTTCTCTTGGTGCTGATCACAGAATATCGAGCTCCTGGTGAGGTGACACAGTACGATGAAACAAAAATTACTGTTCTCAGCCAGGCATGTTTCTCCCCGTTGGCCCGAAAGCCCTGATGTCTCATCGCATGCTGCTGACTCCAGAAGTGTTTCGGAGAGGGATTGTCATGTATTCAGATACCTGCTAGAGATGTCGGCATAGTAGGTTTGTGTCCGTCAGCTCTTTCAGTATGGTCATTCTTCTGGCAGTTAGTAGCACTCTTTCTCCCAGAATTCTAGTGCCTTTTGCTTGCTCTGGATCTCGGGGAGAAGGGTCCAAGAGGCACCTGGGGAAAAAGGTGTTTGAGCTTGCGTTGTTGAAGTCCTGCTTACTGGGAGCCTTCAGGAGGGTGTTCCATTATCTCTGCAGCTAGAGGTGCTACTGAAATTTTCCAAGCCAGCTGTTGGAGTTAACAATATAATTTTCACCTGAAACTTGTTCTAGCAGGTGATAATGATCAGGCATTGGATATTAAAAACCTGCTTTTTTGCCTGGGATGAAGTTTTAGCCAGACATCAACACAGGCAGAATGACTGTGTAGGTGAATGCTGCCTTCTCTTGTCTTAAATGCCCTGTTGCTAGCAGCTGCATCCTTCTTGAAATGTCATCATAAAGCTTGTCAGACAATTTCTGTCCCTCAAAGGCAGATTCTAAGTGATCAAAGTGTATAATTTGCATGTTAATTTAAATGTGTGAACTGATTTGGGGTCAAATGCACTGGTTTGATGAAAGCACCGAGAGAAGGTTATCAGACACTCCACGCAAGTGATAAACAGGCATTGTGTAAGGTAAACATCCACAACTTCTCGTCCCTTGTGGGAGTTTGTTAGGAGGCCTCTGTTCCAGGAGGATGGTGAAGTCTTTGAGCATTTACATTATCGGCAGTAGAACTGTCATGTCCTTAAAGACAAGTATGTGTCTAAGAATGTTCTTCAAGAAAAACTCTAGCTAGGTTGGAGGACAAGGCAGACCAGTGTTCCAAGTAACCATCTCAGTTTATGATCAATGTTTGCAATAATTCATGTATAAATTTGATTAAAATGCAGTTTTGCTGTGTGACAATCTTTTTCTGCCTGATGGAATTATCAGCTACTTCACAGATTTTGAGCTTTCTTCATGTATAAAGTTCCTCTGATTATGTATCCCTGAACAGAGACAACTGTTGAAATTCTTCATCACATGTCTTTCTGTATTTCGTAGATAATATTAATAGTGCCTTACAATACTGAGAAGTTAGATTTTCATGGAATTGGACTTTCATAGGTCAGGGTAAAGGGTATCATCATTGTGTACTGGGATGCTTTTTTTCTTCAGAGTTTATATCTATCCTGTATTGGCGGGGGATGGATTATTTGGCTTAATTGTTCTTGCCTACCTCTAATTTCTCTAGCTTTATAATTGCTAAGACATTAAAAATCATAATGGGCAGAAATTTCAGATGCCAGCTGCTAGACTACTCATAAATTCTACTCTGGGACTGATACTTTTAATTCACCTTACATTCTTATTCATTTTCTTTAATACTTCCTTATTCTTGCTTTTAAATGTTTCTTGTTAATTTTCCAAATTAATATACTGTATGATGTTCCAGTCTGAGCCATTACGGGATGTTAGGAGAATCCTCAGGTAGAGAAGGACAGACATTTAACCTCGATGGGAGGGATGGGTGGTACAGATGGTTTAATGACAGTAACACATGCAGAATCTTGATAAGTTTCCTCCAGGTTTAGTATGTTGATATTATCTTAAGTAACAATAATTCCTATAACATTGTGTTGAAATAGGGCCTTAGACCCTTGTTGAGCACAGAATAAACCCGCAGAAAGATAGGTAGTCTCTGGACTAAAGCAGCACTAATCCAGCTGTGAGCTGTCATGTGGATACCAACGGATGGAAGACAAAGCAGAAGGAGCCAAAGCTGGAATGCGTGAATTTCTGTGTTGTTAGGTTTTTGTTTTTAAATCTTGATAGGTAATTGATACAGTCACTTTACAATAGGATTCAATCCTCCTTTTTGGCGTTATCTCAGAAACTACAGATTTGGCAAGCACGGTCTCTTTTGAGGTTTTGATACCTAGAGTCATGAGAGAACACTTAAAAGAACAGAATTGTCAGGAGTTCCAGCTTTCTTAATGTTCTAGTTGCTTTTATGCTGTGTCTTGCTTTGGAAGGTCTGGAAAAATAAAGTAGAGGTGGGGGAAAAAACCATCGCAGAGGAGCGCTGATGAACTGCACTCCCTGTACAGGGATCTGTGTCCTGCTGAGGCCTGGGGTCACAGAGTAATTAAAGCTGTATGGAACCTCGAGAGCTCATCTCATAGCACCCCTGCTCGATAATACAGACAGTGGCCAAACTAAAACTGTGTCACAGGTTTGGCCTTGAGTTACAGAGCTTCTGCGTCGGATAGAACAAGCAGGGTCTGCTCTTCTGTGCACGCCATTTCTGTGTCGCTTCGAGGTCATCTGCAAGGTTCAGATCCATTGTCAATGCACGAAGTGAAAATAGGAATTGCAGACACAGATTGTGTGTGTCTTTTATATGCACCATTTCTAAAAATGAATAGGATAATGATGACGAACGTCTGTGCTGCTGTGAAAAGCTCCTGGAGTTTTGTATGAGTACTGGAAACTAGACATTTTGTGTCTCATGCGAGAGAGTAAAACCTGGGTGACAGAAGGAGGGTCAGAGTATGCCTTGGCCGGTGTAATGCTATGAGTCCAGCGGTGGCTGAGTTGCAGTAGGACTCCAGTCTTCTGCATTTATTATTGCCCTTTAGTCGTGCTTCCTAATGATGTCCTTTCTGCTTACTGCTAACAATGTGGTGATGTTCCTGTCTCTTAAATTTATCTGAATTCCTCCACAGCTCCCCAGAACCTCTCTGTTGGTGCTGGGGTGTGCGAGGGCTTTGGCTAGACTCACCATCAGCTTTTTGACAGTGGGCGTGTGCCCGCCCCAGGGGCAGCAGTGCAGGCGTGCAGCCCATGCGTGGCAAGTGCTGCGGCCAAGGGGGGATGGCTCGTGTGAGCATGCTGCCCCGGGCCATTCCTGCTCGAGTCGCGGTCCTGGTATGAGTCCTGACGTTGCTTTCCATTCAGGAGCGGCACCTGAGGTGGCCTTGGAAGAAGTACTTCATCTAATTCAGTCTTACTCACTTGCTTAGTTCATGTGATGAGATTTTAATCTCTTTTTAAGAAATATTTAGGTTGCAAAGCTTCCAAAAAGATGCTTGAGGTGTCTGTGTACCACTTAGAATGTTTTCCATCTGGGAAAATACTTGATATGGTGTTACTATCTTTTTTCTTTCTGTTTTTTTGTATCCATAACCATATTTAAGAAAAAGCATCTGCAGAATTTACCTGGAGAAATCATTCCAGAGCACAGTTCCTTGTGAAATGTTAATGAAATACCGGCTGTGACCAGCTCTGTATTTCTCCATTCAGGATCACAGCAGTAACTCTCCTTAAAAACTAATGTTTGATTTTTATGACAGCATGGGGGGGGAAAAGAATCCTGATCAGGCTTCTCCAGGGGTGCCCTTTTGCTTTCCTCTTTAGTGACTGAAAGACAGTGGAGATGATAGCTCTATGTAAGGAGCTCCATGCCTCCATACCTCCATATTCTTTGAAAATAAACCAATAATCACGCCCTTATGCTTAATGGAGCTGCATCAGCAACTTTCTTCGTTAGGTAACCAACAGGCTGTTTTATGTTTTCTTTTTAGAGCAGGGAATGAAGTAATTCTGGAATCGGGTTAGTAAACACTGTGGTCTGGCAATTAGGAAATTGATTGGGGACCTAATTCATTATAACATAGTCCATCTTCTGCCAGGACTGTAAACATCTCCTTATTGCTTGATTCTACAATATCCTTAACAGGAAACCTGGTCATTTGTAAGAAATCAGCCCTATGTGTTGTAGGCTCATCTGTTTGTCTTGCTTTCTTTTTTTAATGTTCATTTGCGACAAAAGCAGCTTGGTACAGATAAAAAAGAGCAAACGGTAATAGGCTTGAAGCTGAGAGCTCTTAGCTTTTAACACTCAACCCTTGAAGTGGAGGATTTGGGGATAAAGAGACTTTACTTGTGGGTTAGAGATCCTTTGTTCTGTGCTTGGCTGGTGTTTTTTTGTTTGGCTTGGTTTTCCTATAGCATTAGTAGATGGCAGGTTGCTTGCAAAGTAAAGATACTTAATTCTAGGGTCTTGAGCTCATAAAACATTTTTAAAAATGCAAAGGCAGCACTCACTGGAGGCCCTTTGGCACCCATGACACTGTGTCAGGATTATGGATTACTGCCAGTCGTGCATTTCAGTCTGAAAAATTGAGTTTTAGCTTTCTGAGAACACGCTGATTGTAAGAGCAGTCCATACCACTTAAACTACCGGTACCAGGCACCCTGGGCCTGCTGAATTCACAGTAGCTATGTGCTTCACTTGAGGTTTGCAGCATAGCTTTCAAGTGATTTTGTGAGAAAAGGAATATAACTAAAATGAAATCCTTGAAAAATTGTATACCAAAAGGATTGTGTATGTTGCTTATGTACAGTGAATTTCCACCAGACTTGAAAGTGGGCAATTTCAAGGCCAAGCAAAGCTTATTGCTAGAGCCAAGCAGAATCTCAGTCAATTGTAAAATGAACTTTTAAACCCTTGGCTTTTGAAGCCTATATTAAGCAACAGGGAAAAAGTATTAATTGTTATGAAAATGCAAGCACAGGCTTTATTGTTTAGGGGCAGGATTGACATTTGCAGCATCTTCTTAGCCCTTTAGGAGAATCAGTCTTGCCAGGAAAGCAGGGCAGCTTCAAGCTCCTAGAGAAGTCAGCGCTGCCCGAGCTGCGGGAAGGGTCTCTCTTGGCCAGGCAGCAGTAAATGAAGTGATGGCTCTGTGTTCCCACTCCATGGATCCTGATGGCCCTGTGGGCAGCGTGGAAAAAGGATATAATGCTGCAGCCTCGAAGGCTGGCACCAGCATCCATCGTTTGCAGAAGGCATACCCACTGTCACTCGCTGCAAATACACAGAGCTGTCATTTGGAGAGGGGCTAAGTGTGTAAGATGTTTTTATAACGCATCTGACACTTCTTCTGTTCATACTTAACAAAGAGGAAGAACAATACAGGATGTGGACTCCTACGGTCCATCTCTGGGCTGACTAAATATAAATATCTATGACAAATTGCACAAGGATACTTTAGTGGCAGTTGTCAGAGACATTTAAAATGGATTAGACCTTTTCAATTTTCCCTCTAATAATGAATATTTAGTGAGAACTTTAAAGCTGTTAACTATTAATTACAGTATCTAAAAATATAATCATGTTCAGTCAAGTAGGAGTCGGCACATGACTATATGCAAAAGTATGTTCTCTGTATAGCTTTTGTGACATAGCTTACTACTTTACATTTTCTTTATAAATACAAGAAATAAGTTTTTTTAATTAGGACAGCTGGTGAGGAAGCAGCCTTGCCCTTGAAAGTTGTAAGCAGGCTGAGAATATTAACACTAAGGAGGTAAAAGGATGGATTAGTAGATAGATGTCCTGATACTTAAATAATGTGTGATAAAATTAGATTACCATAAATTTAGTTCTGTTGTAGACATTACTGTTGTTCTGAGGCTAGAAATTCAAGTGTGGAAATAGAAGGTTAGTGTTTGCATTAATAAAAATGCAGACCATTGTCCTTTGCTAGTGTTGTTGCTGCTTTCTGCAGATAAGAAATAGCCTTTCTCTTTAAATTTGTTTATACTACTAAGGGTTATTTTTGCAGATTGGAAATAAAGAGGGTTATATTTCTACAGCTAAAATAAATGTTTCTACTGTTGAAATAAATGACTTAGTCCAACAATAGAAAGCTGATTATACTATTGATAAAGAGGCTGTCAGTCAAATAATTCTCATTTATGTATTCAGAAATCTTAACTAATAGTGCAATGAAAAAAGCCTTAGTGGCGTTATTAAATTCTTGCTTTTCAGGGTAATTTTTTTTTCTATGTAGCTGGAAATCATCTTCTGTTTGCAGCTTGCAGTCATTTCCCCGAGTAACGTGTTAAGAGCCCAGCAAGGAAGTCTTTGTTTTGGTTTGGTTACTCTGTTTTGTTGGTGGCTTCTTTCGGTTTGGTTTTTTCACCCAAGTTAGTCAAGCAGGGAAAATGCGGCTTGTGGGACCCAGTCTCAGTCTTTGCGGGTCTGTTTCTTTGGCAGAACTTGCATCTTCAGAAGACAGCATGGCAGTACCTTCGCTCCATGGAGCCCTGTCCCACTAACCCCTTTCAGTCATCTGTCTGCGGACTCCGCAGAGCAGCCGTCTTGGGTCGCTCGCCTTCCCGGCACTGCTGGGTAGCAGGCACTGCTCTTGCTCCAGTTTTCCTGGCTGAGGGATTTACCTCCTCTGGTAAAGTCAGACACATAGCCTGCGCTAGTTTTATGAGCTCCCCCTTTAGTCATCGGAGAGAGGGAGAAATAGCCCAAATGTTGTTTGTCCTCTCCTAGTAGGGAGGTCTAAATGCTTTTTTTCGGACACGTCTTTCTCTGTTGGTAATGGAGACTGATTTAGACTCTGTGTTCCAAACTCAGGTGAGTCAATTAAGACTTGCAGAAAGCCACATAGGGAACATCTGGTAGACCCATGTCCTACACTTTATTTTTTTGCATGTCACAGCCTGATGTCATAGCCAATGGATCTTCATTCTGTTGTTTGGCTGAGCCAGGGGTATGACTGTTGAGCAGCCCTGTCACTAAATCTTCCCTGTGGGGCTGCATCCAAAAAGTTCAAATTCTCTCTTGTCTTTTTTGCTTTCTTCCTGGAAATTCTTGGTGCACCAGGTTTCCATGAAGACCCTTCCAAGCCCTTTGACCCAGCAGCCTTGCAAGACCTGTGCAGGATAGTCACAGCGTGGGGAGATGGGCTAGACTGACCTCCCTTCCAGATACAAGGCCCCGTTTCTTGGGTGTCGATGGGACTGGAGCCTTTCCTGACTCTTCAGCAGAGCACGCTTTTAAACTCATGAGAGCTGTCAGAGCTCTGGAGAGGGCACCGGGTGTAAATTTTAAGCTCGTGTTCTATGTGTTTGAATGCTTTTCCCAAGCTAGCTTTTACTGTAAGAAGTGTGAGAAAATAAGAGCAGAGATGAGGAGAAATTTGATGGGGAAGAGGCGGGGAAAAGAGCCCAAGAATTTATTCTGAGTCTACCTGCATGTGTGTGTGCATGCATTTATTTCTACTTAAGCCTTAACATTCCTCAAAGTACTCTCATTTGATAGCTCTGAGTGCCCTAATGATAATTACATTTACACTAAATGTGGAGCAGCATCAATACTGATACACAAATAATTTAAGTCTGCCAGCCAGCCGTCTTAACTAATCAAACGGAGATTGCCCCCTGTCTCAGTCAGTAAAGACTGAAAAGAATTCATCTTCTTTAAGCAAGAGCACAGAGGGTGAATGTGTTGGCCCTTGCATTAATGGTGTCCTGCTAGGAAAAAGCATACGAAGAGGAACAAGCAGGCTTTGCCTCCAGCCTAAAGAAAGCTGCGCTTGCTTGCACCAGCCTTGGGGTCTGGAGTGTAGCTGTGTAACTTCAAACAAATTGTTAGTTTTTAAAAATGTACGAATTTTGAAGGAGTGATTGAATTTTTCTGCTCTCTAACAGAAGCATCTCTGATTCCATCCCTTGGTGTGGTCATACTCAAAAACCAAAATTTACTTGATACTATTTTTGGAAGGAAAATAAGCTTTAACCTTGAGGTGCTGAAACAGCAAATAAGATACAGTGTTCAGGTAAGGATCTGTGACCTGTAACAGGTGTGAGGGGCTGCAGAAGTGACCTGCTTCTACTTCACAGCATAGAGTAGAGGGAACCTTGCTGAGTGCTAATTAATTGTTGCTTTCATGCAAAAAAATTCTTACCTTCAAATAGCCTTGAAAAGAGTTCTCCCAGTTTTTTCATCTAGGAAAAGTTGATGTTCAATTACAGCTCCATAAAATGAGATCTAACTCTGAGGACTGAGCTCTTCAAAATTATGGATTTTGAACTTAAATACTTTTTCTACTATTTAAGAGAGCCATACTTTAAAAAAAGCCTATCTGTTTTAGTGAATTATTGTGGAGTTTTTGTGGTTTGTTTTTTTTTTTCTGTTTTTTTTTTGAGGGGCTTTGGTTTTACTGTGGAAATACCTTTTTTATTTTTAGTTTGGTTTTTATTATGATATTGTGTGTAGTCTTTTGGGGGCTCCATGTGGAATATTTTTACTGAGATAGTAATACCCTCTGGCTCTGTGTCATCACCATTCATGGACTTGCTTCTCATGCTCGCAGTGGGATGCAGACAGTGTTCAAGCATAAGGAGAAGATGGGGAACCACCTGCCAAGCTGGGCACAAGTACGTGGAGAAGACCAGGCTGTCTCTAGCCAGCCTGCATATGGGGCCTTACATGGGCAAGCTCATCGGCAGCTGCGAAGGTGCCCAAGCACGTGCTGTGGCACAGGCAACACAGTCCCACCAGCACCCGGAGCGTGGCACGGCCAGCTTGCCTCCGCGGGTGTGCCCTGCGCAGTAGTGTGGGAATACCTGCGTCTGCATTCGTTCATCCCATTGCACAGTGGATTTCATCCTGAGAAATGGAAACAGTATTGTACAAAAGCAACCACCCACTCAAAATATGTAAATGAGACTCTTTGATACGTAATACTTTAAAATACAGCAGAGCATGTGGGAGATTTCCAGGGAGTGTTTCTTATGGTGACGGGTAGAGCTAAATGAGTAAAAGCCTCAGTTGGCTCAGTTCTGGAAGGTCCTCATTTGTGATTATAGTAATGATGATAAAGCCATTAAATGCCAATGCACATATATTTTGCATGTCTGTGAGGATTCTGGCACAATTATGTAATCAAAAATGCCATGAAAGAACAATAATGTTATTAGTGCATCGCTTGGAAGAAATGCACAGCTTGGATGCTAAGTGTACAAAACAACAGAAGTCACAACACTGCAGTGTTCAGGGTAGGGCATACAGAGCTGGATGGTGCAGTTGAGCTCTCTGCTGATTCTTAAGGAATAGCAATTACCTAATCTTGTATGGCACCTTGATATTCAAGTGTTGCATAAATTAGAGTAGAAAAGCACGCAAGTGTGGCTTTTGTGCTGTATATTTCCAAGATCATTAATTTTAGGGCTATCTTCTTTAAAAAAATTAGTGATTTCATTAGGGTGTGAGCCCTACTCAGCTTTGATTTGCTCCAGTCGCTTGGAATGGGTTCTGGATCCTGTGACCGAAAACGTCTCCCTGTACATCATCCAGACAGGCTGGAGCCGTTCAGCTCTGGCCCTGTTGGCACACAGAGAGGATGGAGAATTTCTTTGTTCCTGGACCAAAGAAGCAGTTTCACGTTAGAGCTTTAAGCTCAGTTCATAGGAAAGCGAATAGGGAGTTTTGAGTAAGGATTTAATTTCCATTGTCAGTGCTGAGTGTGAGGAGCGCTGGCGTCAGCTGTTCTGGCTGAACCGTAACCGGGTGGAGGCATGCTGATTGATGGAGAGTTGTCTGACCTTGAAGCAGTGGAGGCCTTGCTGCACAGTCTGTGCTACTTATCCTATAAACATGGGTGAAGCTAACGAGTCCGGTGAATGTGAAATAAAGTTGATCGAGTCATGGATATTAGGGTCAAAAGAGTCAACTAGATTCTATTTTATTTTTTTCCGACTACCTTTGTAGCACATCAAGGAATGTGTCACCCATTTATTCCTGTATAAAGTCTAATAACTGTATTTAATGCGTAAATGTGTTACAATAATGACTACGGCTGTCACAGATTGAAATATTCAGTAGTATTCCCACGAATATTTTTGAGTGGAACATTTTCTTCTCTTTTTCTTAAACTTCTGGAAAATAGGCGCTTTGAAAAAAAGAAAACTGACAGAAAATAAATGCTCAAATTAAAATTAAAGGCAAATAGATAAGTATAGTGCTTTTCCATATGTAGTTTTCCATTAACAAAATGCTAGCTGAAATATGTTTGCGTAAAATATTTTGATTTATGAAAGTTGTGCTTTGGGGGAGAAATTAGGATATAACTGTATTGAGTTTAATGCCATCAACTACAAAAATATAGGGTGAAAAAAATAGTTCTAATCTTATTTGTTATTTCCGTGATTTTCAGGGGAAATTTATTTTCCGTAGTAGTTTTCTTTTCCTACCCAGCCTCTATTCTGGGCTGAACTTGGATCAGTTGCTTTTCATTCACATATTGATTTCTTTGTGCCTTCAGTAGATCCATAAAACGGCAGCTCCCTTAAAGAGCGTTTTGCCTTTTAAGTATATGTAACCTGTCTGAGAAGAGATGGCAAATAGCAATCTGCTACAGCTTTACATTTAGATGAATTTGTATTGATTGTAAATAATGTAAGATACTGTTGCAAACAAACACTGGCTGATGTCTCCCAGGTATGGAACTAGGAACAGAGATATGTTCAGTGCCAGTTAATGTATGTATAAGATACTCTGAGGCACCAAAGATACTTGTATCTCCAACTAGCCAAATCCTTTTAGCTTAGAACATCTAAACTCCAAGTGTGGCATAGTCCATTAAAAAACACAAGACACTAAAAGTGATAATCCCTGTGTCCCAGCTATCGTCGCCTGTTCCGGTGAAACTGCCTGCAAGATCAAACCTTGCAAAAATGTGAAAATGTATTCCCAAAGTGCAAAGCCCGTTTTGTTCCAGATTCTGTGTGGGCATGTATTTCTCTTTTTACACTGTTGACATTTGGTTACCAACACGGTCCCGTCTTGCGTCTGCCGAGGTGTGCTGTGTTACTAATGCATGGCATAAAGGCTGCTTTGGTCCCACTGGTCCATGGTCTAGCTCATCGGTTTTGAGTGCTTCAGGATTTAGATTAAGGTGGCAGACGTAGGATTCCCAATTCTGTTTAATCATAGATAGAAGAGTTCTTGTTTATTAACTTGCATTGTGTTCCCTGTTTTGAACTTCTGGACGATTAATTTGCTCTGAAGGACCAGCAGTGTTGATGAAAACATTCTAGAGGTAGAAGCGCTTAAATAACAGCTGAAACTAGTCAAGTGATAAATCTACAAAGTATAACATATGTCTAAAGATCTATCTGAAGCAAAAGTGTTCCAAAATCCACCTTGTTCTTGTTTGATTCTTGAGATGATGGATTGATCTGTGGCCTGGATCACTGCTTGCTCAGTATCACTGTGCTGCTGTATGAGAGCAGGGTATGCCAGGATGTAGTGGCTGGTGAATGAATCTGAGCAGATGCACTGGAGGTCAGGCCGTGACTCCTGGCCTTCAACTCCAAATCGCCTCTGGAAACCTAATAGTACCCTGCCTGAAAGGGGCAAAACATTTATAAAGGAGGTCAGGCATGCAATTAAACTCAACCTTAGTAGTTTTGCTTGTAGTCTTTTTGAAGTTAGGATTTAAAAATATATTATAAAAAAAGCCCCCAAAACCAAACAAAGGATTGCAGTTGTAGAATTTGTTTTATGTTTTGTTTTGATCACTCAGGGAAAGCACCTTTTGAGAATCATTTGTTTTTAAGAAGAAACAAACCGCCATCTAAGTGAGCCTATGTTTATTTCTTTCCCTGAAATTTTTTCAGATGTCTGAGAGTAACACAAATAAAAGGACGGTGCAAAAGGCTGCGAAGAGTTAGAACGATCTGCAATGAATCTGACTCAAAAGCGCATATGGTTTGGTCGGGGCACAAAGGCAGTGCTGAGCTGATTTTGCTTGATCCATCCCAGCTGTCCGAGTACCTCGCTGTTGGGGATTGCTGGTGCCGAGCCCTTGGAGATGCCTCCAGCCCAGCCTGTGCAAGAGGACAGCAAGCCAGGCGTGGGTGCGGAAGAGGGCTGGGTGCTCTAGCTTGGGTCTATAACAAGCACTGGGCAAGAAGACACCAGCTTTATTTAGATAGTGCTTACTCTCACATGTAACGAGCCCTTTAATTAGGTTTTCACAATGTGACAAAAAAGTCTCTAATTAAAATATTTATAGTTGGTTTTTGATTTGAGTCTTCATCGCATATATAAAACAAAATTTGTCATCTGAGGTAAAGCATCTGGCAAGTTGGTAAGTGTTAGCTCATGAATCAAGTGTGACTATTTTGGGATTGGGAAGTTACTTAGAGGTAGTATGGATGTGTCCAAGGAGGGATGCGGCTAAAACGAGGATGGCAGGTTTAGGAAGTGGTTTTTCTGAAGGCTTTTTTCAGGCCAACAAGGTTAGGCACCAGCTTATCCAGCTGCTTCTCCAGAGTTTGTTCAGAGCTGATAAACACGATTGTCCATGGAGCCCACCGCCCTGGTAATTCACAGGCGATGCCTGTGGAAATTTGACTTATAAGGTGGGCTCAGACCTTAAGGCAGTGGGGATTGCAGGTACACAAAGGTTTCTTCCAAGTTACTGTCCCTGCAATGGTGTGATCATGGGGGAAAATGTAGAATTCCTAACTATTTATGATTCGAACTCTCGCTTGTGTTAACTGGTGGCGAGAGTCAGCAGAGGGCAAAGGAAATCTGCGGTGAACCCAAAGCTGAGGAGCAGCACGTTGGGACCTGTTCCCAGGCTCCCCTGGCTGTGTCTTCCCACCCCAGCTCCCGGGGTCTGGCTTGGATGAGCGGCCCCACAGCAAGTACCTGGGAATCCTTGGAAAATGGAAACCTCCGTGAGCTCTGCCTGTGGGGAGGAAGGGCAAGTGTTCATTCACAGCTCTTTTCCTCTGGAGTTCTCCCAGACCCACTTCGCATCCTGAAATGGAGCAGACACAACGGCCAGATTTGTTTTAATTTTTGATGGAGAAGTTTGCTAGTGTTTCTGCTTCTTTTTTTTTTTTAGCATTATTTGTAAACCCTCACAGAAAGCCTCTTTCTTTCCCACAGCAACTCTTTTAAGAGACCTTGTTTGATCTGTTGTCTTGTCTAAGATTATGGCTAATTACTCAGTCAAGAACTTTTTTCCGAGGCCTTTTTTCCCCCCTTTTAAGTATCATCTTGGGGTGAAATTTCTTTTTGATTTTTCTCCATCACAACCGAGCTTTCATCAAGACATGTCTCAGAATCTGAAGGGAGTAGTTAGTGCAAAATGAAGCCTTTAGTTTTTTTTTCCCTTCGGTTTTTATGCTAAAGCTGAAAGATGAAGCATATGGGAAAGGAAATAGCATTAAATCTCCCATTCCAAAAGGAGAGGCACTGAGGATCTGGCCGCTGCAGGAGAGGTTTGAGCTGCATGCTTCATTTACTACTTTGTGTAGACATAACAAAGAATTTACTTCAGTCCCCATGGTACTCACACAACGTATTGCGCTGTAGGCAGAGAGAAAGCAATGAGCCTAGTGTTCCAGTACAGCAGCAAACTGGGAATTAAGGTGGTTGAAAGACAAATGTTTCCTTAATAATCTCATAGTATAGACCTAGTTGCTTTCCGGTTTAGGTTTCCCATTTCTGAAAAAGGAGCTTTTGTGCGATGTGCCAATAGCTTTATTTGAATGAAGCATAAAGTGGTGCTCATGGCAGAGATTTTACTTAATACTTTAATTTACTTTAATAATTCAGAAATTCAAAAGAAAAAATAAGAAAGCAAAACCAAAAGGAAAAAAAAAATTACCATTGTAGGAGATATTTCAGGATTATTTCTTCTGACAAAAAAAGGTAGAGAGGGAAATGTCAGAGACCTGGAGTCAGATTTTGCTTAGAATTAGTGAACTAGTTCTGTTAAGGAAGGAAAAATTCTGGTATGTTGCTTAGTCTAAACTAAATTTGGGATTTGAGATTTTAAAATTTTCATACATTATTAGCCTCTTGGAAGAGTCTTAAAGATGGGAAGCCCCCTTTGGGTGTCCCCCATTAGAGACTGGGGAAAACCCTATGAGATTCTGATCTAAGCCAGACTTTAGTTGGAACGCTGGCATGCACAGTGTGGCCTGTCGTGGCCGTTTATGTAGCACTGCGCTGTTACGTCGCAAAACACAGCACTGTCACGAAAGTAATGGGACTAGATAAAAAGGCTGGGTGAAAGGTAGAGGTTTCTGTATGCCTGCATCTTGTTATATTGACAAGCAGAAAAATATTGAAAAGCGCTGGAGCATTTAATTGAGTTTGTGAAAAATGTCCAGGTATGGCTGGGCTGTGTGTGCAATTTAAGTATTTGTGCTTGCAAATGAGGTGGGTACATCTATTCTTCAGGTTGTTTTTATAGGGTTTTTTTTGCATTAGAAGTGCCAAGTAAATGACTTGCTGCCCTCCCACCCCTGTCCCGAGAACCAGAACAACTTGGATATTTTTTATATGAGACGTCTATTCAGACTTAGAAAATAAGAAGCGAAGAAAAATGGGTTCCTCTGTATCCCATTGAGAAGAATGGGTGGTAGAAAGAAGGGAAATTTAATTAAAAATAAAGGTCAAATGGATTCAGCTCTCCTCCTGCCATGTTGCTTAGACTGAATCACCTTAGGTAAAAGGTGTGCCTTGGGGGAGGGAACTTGCGTTAAATTCATACACAGATGGACTCCGTAAATACTGAACATGGAAAGAAATAATTTTAAAGCTCGTGTTCATTGTCTAGTCTAGAAACATTCTGTAAAATAAATTATTTACATTTTTATTTTCTGTGTTTTCTGGCAGTTCTGAGTAGGCAGTGTTGTGGCCAGAGCTGTTGAGCCTGTTCTAAGGAAATGGAGCTGGAGGGCCCCTTCCCTCTCTCCCTCGTTGACTTCCCAGGGATGCTTCAACCTGCTGGCCAGCTTCACTGCCCCATTCTGGATTTTGCTGGCAAGAAGTAGAAGTGTCAATGATAATAAAGTTCCTTCAGGGATTATAGGTGGGCATAAGAGGAAAAATCTTTTACCAAAGGGAAGAATCTGTAATGTATCGGATGCCTGATTTGACACGGGAGTATCTAGGCGGCTGGCAAAACCTTGTAACCGCTTCAGCTGCGGGAAACTGTTGCCTAGCTCACAGTTAACCATGCTGGAGTCCAGGCTTGGTTAGTGCTGGTATTTCCAGATCCGCTTGTTTCATTAGCGGTGAGGAAAACATGCTGCTCAGGGGATTGCCCAGAGTTTCATAAGTTCGCTGGGGTGCGATCCCCAGGCCTCCTGTGTGCCTCGTTCCCTGATTTCATGAACAAATGCCATTTGTATTTTACATCTTCCAACAAAAATGAAAGTGATTCCCTGACTTGAGAAAATGTTTTTGTTTTAACAGGTGTTAAGAATAATGTTTTGGTACTTCATATGTAGGGTCTTCAGTGCAAATACAGAAATGATGAAGGTCAGTGTTTGGTCTTGTCACAGCAATGCTGTGATTGTACCAGCAGCTGAATCGTCTCACGGGGCTGCCCTCTGATCATGTCGTGGAAATGCACTTTTTAATTTACACTAAGTTGTCTCTCAAGTTTTCACACAGTTTGATTGCATAAAGAGATCTTTCTCTGTGAGGGAATATTAAGGTAGATTTTTGGTCTTGCCCAGTCCTTGATTGTGATATTCGCACTTCATTAGTTGTCACTGTATTTCAGTAAAAAAAAAAAAAAAGGAAGATGATGAATGAGGTTAACAGAGGACTCAGGTGTGGCATGTCTTTTTGCCAGCAGAGAGGTGTCACAGTGTTTAAACTGTAAAGGAATCTTTCTAGAAGAGAATAATGATTGCTGTCAGCTGACAATCACCTCATTATTCAGAGGACTCTCTCATTCCTGTCAACCTTATTTCTTCAAATTTTCCATTTTTTTTACAAATTATTAGGAGAAGGCCCGGTTTACTGAGGTCTCCGGCATTCCTTGAGATCCTGGAGCTAGTCCCAAGAGGACTTTTGAAAATTGTTTTGCTGAAACTGAAAAAAAGCCACAAGTTTGAACGTAAGGACTTGCAAACCTGATTATTCATTACGTGTGTGTTTGTAGAGTAGGACTTAGTGCAAAAAGGAGCATAAATCTCAGGGAGTACCTTGATGATAGCGAGGAGGAGAGAGGCCATAGCAGACCTTGGGGCCGGATGGCTAGCAAACGCAGGCCGGTTGGCACATGGAGCTAACATCTGTCCCTGATGCAGAATTTCTCCTGATCAGACATTTTGAAGCACATACTGGTGCTAGTGAGTGGAAAAATCTGCTTCAATTTTGAACTTAAGCAAATTAAAGAGTGTATAAATTTAAAGTTGGCTTCTGGGAAAAGATTGCCTCTTTAATTGTACCCGTCTTTGGCAAGCAAAATCTGCATTTGCCTGTTTAGCCTAGATTCAGAGAGATCCTTTCATGTCTGTATGTGAAAATGAAATTACATCCCAGACAGTTCTGTGGACCGTTGTATTGTCTTTTCCAAATCAGACACTGAAATTGCCAGACTCTGTTTTGCATTGGGCGATGGATGGTTTTTCACAGCTAGACTGCAATTTACATCTTCACATACTCGAAGTTTATGACACTTTGCAACAAGAAGGTCAAATGTCAATGTTAGAGTGTAATTGCTTGTGTAACTTGAAGAACTATTTACAAAACTGTTTATGAATCTTAAGCCCCATACTTCATGAGTCTTTTCAGGCTAGTCTTTGGCTCTGAGAATTTCTTACTTGTGACCACTGGAGTTTTCTTCCTCTGCTGTAATATCATTATTGACTTGTGGTTTAGCTCCACTACAAGACAAAGGAAAGTTTGAGCTGTGGTGGCATCAAGACTGCGGGTCAAACGTGACAATCCATGCCAGTAACCTGCCCGAGCTCAGCAAAGGCGATGCGATTTGCTTACCTCTGTTCTTGAGGAAGAACCTAAATATCATTATTTCCATCAGAACGAGAACTTTCCATCTGACACACAATTTCTTTGATTTAATGCTAGAACTTGTGGCCAAAGACAGTGCAGCTTTTGTGTTGTTAAAAGCAGCAGCTTAGGTGTCTTGAAAACTGCTTAATAAAATGATTACGGAAAGGAAAGCCACCATGTGTACTCCACCTGAATTCTGATGACACCCTGCGGTTTCTGTTTTGACGGCAGTGGCGGCAGCCGGCGCAGACGCTATTCTGCGTGATTGTTAGCTGCAGGAAGCTGGTATTTTCATTTATCTGCATGCCACCGAGTTTCCCAGAAACGCTCCACACCTGCGCTAGCTTGTTCAGTAACTGAAAATTAGTTAAAGCCAGCTGTTGGGATGAGGAAAGGCACTTTGTCATACTTCTTTCATTTTTGTTGTATTACAGTGGGAGCTTGCTTTCAGGGGTTTGAGGCAGCTACTGAGAAGGTACGTCAAAACCAAAAGAAGTTCAGCGTGAATGCTTAGGAGTTCAGGGTGTTTTTCAAGGAAGGGAAATTATATTGCCTGTGTGGAGATCGCCGTGGCTCTGTATTTAAATATTGGTATCTTGATTACCTCTACATCACATGGCATGGTTACAATAGCACAGGCACTGCTGATTTGAAGTAAGACTTTCACTTATGTGTGGGATTAGGGCACAAGGGATTTCTGTCACCGAAAGAAAAAGGCCGCATTGTAGGAGTTTATATTGGCCGAAGTGTTTTACAAGAGGTCTGTCCTGGCAGTCACCCAGGAGCCCTGCCGGAGGGCTGGGCGAGCCAACCGACTTCCAGCAAAATTGCTCTTTCCTTTCTTTTGCTTCCTATGTTAATTTGGCTGCTGAGGTCTAAAAAGGTAACTGTTTAATCTTGATACAGTTAGCTAAAGGGAAGGGTTTTCATGCAGTTTCTATGAGGAGGGGGAATTGCAGACATGCTTCAAGGTTGCACTCAAACATATGCAAAGGGAGCGGGCAGCGCCTCGTCCCCAGAGGCACTGCGCTTTCCTCCTCGCGGCGTTTCTGTGGGTAAAAAAGCATTTCCACAGGCTTTGCTCAAGGATTGTCTTCCTGGAAAGGCATAGGCCATGTCCCTTTTTTTTTTTTTTCTTTCTTCTCCCCTCTCCTGCCTCTGCTTTTAGTTTTCTCCAGTCGTAGTGCAGCACAGCAGTAAATCCTCCTGTCTCCTGCTGGTGTTGGGATTGCATGGTGATGTGCGTCGATGTTTTGGGCATGGTGGGCAAAACCACGAGTGGCTCTTTTGGGTACTTTGTATGAAGAGAAGGAAGCCAGTGTGGATCATCATGGTGTTCCTGAATTATTTCTAACAATCCCTATTTACCTGACATTGCTCTCAGAAAAGTTGCCCCTTCACAGGTAGTACAGTTGGTCCACCGAGTCCTTAGCACATTTCTTTGATGACAGTTAATTTTTTTTCTGCGATTTTAAGCATGGTTGGAGGTTGAAGCAACTGGTACTGGATAGTGAAAACATGGCTACAAATAAGCTCCAGAAATACTGATTGCATTGGTTGCTTTGAACCTTTTTCCAGTGATGTTTTACTACAAATACAATAAAAGCTTTCTATTTTACTTCGCATTAAGTCCTTTAATTAGAGGACAAAATTTAGTTAGTACGTGTAACTTACTGTACAACAAGCTGTGCTGGAGTTAATACTGTATTAAACGAGTAACTGTTTCATTAACCATATTAACGGTCCCATAATCAGAGCATGGAAGTTTAATGTCTTTCTTTTCATATCATTGGGATTCAGCTTTGTTTGTTTACAGCTCTGTTTGCGTTGCTGGAAAACACAAGTTGGTGTGTTAGCAGGTATTCTTACTTTATAGGGTACAGACCTTTCAATTGCCCTCATTGTTAAGGAATTAATTTCTATTGAATTTTGAAACACGATAGCCGCTGAAGTGTGTAATCGGGTTGGGATGTTCTCGGCAAACACGAGTCCACAGCCCCTGTTGCAACAGCTGTTGTGCCACCTTTGTGTCTGCCATGTGTTGCAGAGATACGGACAGAGTGAGCACCGAGGAAAAAAGAAAGATGTTTGACTGGGTCAGCAGGCTTCGCTTCTGCATTTGAGGAATAATTAGGTGGTGTTAATGCTATTGTGGTAGTTGAGATGACTCTTGCATGGTGAGTTCTGCCTTAAAGTGAAGGAAAACACCTGTTTATACTGCAGCAGAGTTAAACGCTGTGGTTTTATCTCCCCCAAAATTACTTTTTGGAATGAAATTTCTAGTGCTGAGTCACATTTTCTGAGAATTTTTTTTCTTTCCCCTCATTTGAATTTATACATTTCATTGTATCTGGCTTATTGGACCATGCAACATACACCGCTGTGTGTGCTTTAAAAGTAAATCACCCGCTCCTGCTGTTGGTCAACGACTGTTCTCCAGTTGATCCAGCCTGTCAGAGCTGTTGTGTTTGCTGAGAAGTTTGGAAATGGGACTTTGACTGGGTTCCTGATGGCACCCACATCTCGGTTCACGTGTTTTCCTTTTCTGACCTACTGTGATGAGCACGGGATGCCGGGATACTTGGCCACTCAGTTCAGTTTCCTTGGCTGAGAACAGAAGTGCTGGCTCCTCTCTGGACCTCTTGGTATCCTGAGGGTTCGAGTGCTGCCCTGCGGCATCCTCTTGAGTACAAACCCCGCGAACTGGGACAATGGCTCCAACCATGGCCATTGTAGCACTGCGACCAGTGAGTACGATGGCATCCAGTACAACTGAAAGCCTCCAGAGAAATACACAGTGATTAAAATGTTTCTATGAATCCTTTGTAGGAAATAACTTAAGAAGGGATATGAATAATTGTGTATAAATACCTTATAAATCGGAGAGTCTTGGGAGAGTAAGCACAGGGAACTGGAAGGGCACACTGATAACTTTTTTCGTGCCACTTCATAGCTGATGAATAGGTGCCATACGATAAAACTTGCTGGATTTTGAACTTGGTAAAATACCAAGTTTTCTGGGACACTGTAGGGAATATGCGCTTGGTTAATCTTTATTTTACTTTTTTTTTTTTCATTGAATATGTAGGAGTTCTGGGAGCCAGTGTTCAAAGTAATCCATCAGCTTTTCCATATGATTTCACGCAGCCTGTCACGTCCTGACCGAGTGCGTTTCTGGGTCCCTTTGCCTCTGCTCCTGGTGCTTGTGGGGAGCAAGCAGCAGGGATCAGCAGTTCGCATGCACTGTTGAGAACAGCTTAGTGGGAAATCCCACTGAAGTACACTCATTGGGGCTGGGAAGGCAAAATGTGGCTTTCTCTTGGATTCGGCCAGAAGTCCAGCCTGTTTTCTCAGTCATTGAGGCAGGATTTGGTCCTCTGGGAAAACCAAAAAGCATTGCCATCAGTATGCTTTGCTGTGAGGGTAAGCTTGTGTTAAAGAATGATTGCAGCTGGCAGTGTCTTCCCAGGCTGTGCTCCCAGTTACTGCTTGTTCCTGCCCGGGGTCCCGCTGGCCATCAGTTGGCTCCCGGGAAAGGAGACGTTGCTTTGTCCCCGTTGCAAATGGGGACATTTTGGGGTGAAAACTGGAGAGCTAAAGGCTGGATTTCTGTCTGCGCTGCTAAAAGTTATGGCCCAGGGCCCTGACAGGTCAGTGACCTACCAGGAATGCCAAGCACCACAAGAAGTATCTTGTTTGAGTAGCAGGCTGTCGACAGCAAGCGCAGGTTGTTGATCGGTCACTTAAGTGCTGTCCTAAACATTTTTTTCCCAAGCTGAAAGAATGAATTGAGTGCTTTGAGGAGAATAAGAAAAAGAGCATGTAAATGACAAGGTAGAGTATTGCATCCTTGATAAAACTGCAAAGTAATCCTGAAATCCTCTTTTACTATTCTCCTGTGTGTTTTGCCCTATTTCAAGAAATTACAGTGGCGCTGTTAAGATTGTTAATTTCTTTCACCCATTGCTGCTATTCTAACTTCTGTCATTTATAAAAGTTCAGTTTAATACTAGAGAGGGGAAAATAACCTCCAAAAATGTTTTTACTATCTCTGGAGGAAATAGGATTTTTATTTTATGTATAAACATTGGATAAATGCATGCATTGCCACTGCAAGTACCACCTGTAGTTAAATAGCTGCTGTTTCTGCAGAGAACCAGAAAAGCTCTATTTTCCAATTACAAATGGGAAAATCCACAGGGTGGTGTTGGATTAATTGACAGGCAGCCATGCATGAGTAATCCTGCACTTCCAAATGTAAATAACAAGTGCTTTGGAGCAGTTAGAATAAAGATTTTTATATTTAGTGAAATTAATCCAAAATTCAGAGCTGTGTCTGTACACAGCAAAGAAAGAAGTGATCGTTAAACAAAATCCACAGCCTTGTCTGTGCTGCACAGAACTTGTGTACCAGTCTTTCTAAAAAAATGATTGTTAGAGTAATTGCTTTGCTTTCTTCTTTAGCATATAACGGCTCCAACATCACAGTTTAAAATGGGAAGAAAAATGTGCTTTAAGTGGTTTTACTTAACTAATTACATGGTTAGGCGCGTAATTTAAATCAAATGGCTTGATTTGTTAATAAGTTGTTTAAATTAATAGGGGGGAAAAAAGTGCTCCAGCAGTTTGTCTGATACCCCTGCAGCTTAACGTGGTGTGGTACACACTCCTGCTGTTTAGCATAGAACACCATCTTTAATGTGACAACGGAACTTTTGGAAGGTAATACACCACCACCACCAAAAAAAAAACAAAAAGAGACATTAAGCCCCTGGTAAGATGTATTTCTCTTCTTCACAAAAATAGATCAATGAAAGGAAATCACACTATATGTGCACATTTTTATTTTGTTTACTTTTATGCAAATCAGGCTATGGTTCTAAAATCTTGTACTGACTAATTTGATATTGTCCTAGAAAGATGTGCACTTGAATATTTAACAAAAGCAACAATGCCAGTGAACAGATGACATTAAAATTATTACTTTTGCATAATTTATGTTTAGTGGTACCAATATCAGGCTTCACTACACCACCCGCTTACAGAGAGAGTGCTAGATGTTTCAAATCTCATTAAGCTATTTATTCATAGTAATGAATGATTTTAATGTACTGTATTAAGGTTATGCCACACTGCACTGTTCAAAAATCTATCTTACTGTACATATTTTAATGTTTGCAGGCAAATTAATACCTTTATTACTGCCTCAATGGTTGACTGGACACTGTTCATACATTAATCATTGTTGTCTCTGCTTCATCCCACTCCTTTGCTTAAGTTTATAATGCCATATTCCTCGATAGAGATGTAATAATCCAGCTATCTCTGTCTTTGTATGCAAAGCCTAATGTCAGAGGCTGCTAATCATGTTACTCTGGCGTCCTTAGATCCACAAAATGTGTGGCATGTCCCTGCGTGTCGTCAGAAATACGGCGACATTTCAAGTAAAAAAGTTTATGCATCCTGCAGCCACCTCTAACTTCCCCTCCAAAATCCATCCTGTTGTTTTCTGTGCACAGCGATGATGGTCAATAATACTCCATTGCACCAACAGCAGGCAATTTGAATTACAGCTCTTCCACTCCTACAGTAAATCTGATGGGTTTTGCCCATCGCGTGCATCTTTGAAAACACACTGACTGCCAGGTGGCCGATACGGATTGCGTACCTCGCTGGTACCAGAGCAAAGGGAGGTGTCGGGTGTTGTGACTGAACTTGCAAATTGTGTATGTTTGCTTAATGTGGTTTAATAAATAATGTCTTTTCAATTGATTGTCAGTCTTTTCCCTGGAGTTTTTTCACTCCTGGTTCTTTATCACCCACTCAGTGTTTGAAATTGCAACCATGTAAAAAGTGACTGGAAATTGCTCAGCTGAGGGGAAAAAAAAAAGTTAAAAGCTGTATTTTGCTGAAAAACGATTGTGGAAAATTTGGTTAAATAGGCTTCAGCTAATGAAAGACTGCTTCTGGTCCTAGAACTGTGAATTAATTTGATGTCAAAGACCTATTAAAAAGTCCAGGAAAACCAGGAAACAAAAAGCAAAGCATCAGCTTGGGTGGTAGCTAAACTGGCTGCCCAAATGCTGATTACCCAAAATCTTGATTTCTCTTACAGTATTACGGATTATTAATAGTGGTGGCTTTTAGCCTTAGATGAATTCCTTAATAACTTCAGAGACTACCTGTGTGTTGTGACAATCTAAGAATAAGAAGGTTTGTCTTCAGAGTGGTTTCATGTCATTAGAAGGCAAAACAGGCGCCACTGCAATGCGTACAGTGAATGTGTGGCACCATATTCGATAGCTGTGCAAGAAATAAACGCTGCTCTAGCCTCAAGACCAGTAATCTCCAATGGTTACCACCCGCCTTGTATAAATACTTTATTTATTTCTTTATTTAAAACTGTCTATGCCGAGGAACGCCACATCTCTCACCTCTGTGTGAGGGTGAGGGGGAGCGAGAGGGTCCTTTGCTGAAGCCTGGCTTCCTAGCTTGCTGTCGTGTGGGAGCGTAGGTGATGCCGAGCACCATCAGGTTGAAATCAAGTCCACCTCTGTGGCAAAGCCTCCCGTTTTGGTCAAGGAGGACTGCAAGTCCCTCCAATTGGGAAAGGTCAATGGAAATTTTTGTCCGTGTGATTACATCAATAACATTTGGGGACAGAGAGGTGTAGGTGGGCTGAGGTTAGCGTTTGCTACTACGATGGTGCTTACGCCTTTAAAAGACCAGATAAAATTAAACCTCCTCTGCCCACGAATTTATCTTACAAGGAGTGTGCTACTAAGCAGCACTAGTGAAGTTCTTGGACTCCTGACAGTTTACAGGATCAGGCTCTTTGGAAGTTTACCCTGGGCAGATGCAGGCAGCATTGGCATGCTGCTGAGCAAGCTGAAAGGGTTCCCAGCGATCCCAAATTTGGGCCAGGTTTTTTCCTGGTTGACAGAATGTCAGTGAGCCAGGGAGCAAACTTAAAGGGGTTATCTTCTCGGGATATTAAGCTCTTCCAGGCTGACAGCTTTGTTGCAGAGGTCAGCTAGGAGGAACAAGAAAGAGGCCCTGTGATCTAAAGATGGACTGACAGATATGATTTCTTTTCCCTTTATTGAATTATGATGTCAGTGGCTGCATCCTATTACTCCTCTGAGACTGGAAATCTCCATCTGAGACTGGAAGGAATGGATTTTACGTGACAAAGACACAGATTTTTGTTCACAACCACTCTTTAAGGTATCTCGAATGTTAGCCAGCATGTGGATTGGGCCTGACTGGTGGAATTTAAATTATCTCAACATGTTGCATAGAAGCAATGTGAATGCAAGCACTGAGAATACAAGCTCTGTGTTTTTTTTTCTCAGGGATTAATCTGCTGAGGAGTCAACCTTGCAGTCCACAAACAAAGGGATTTGTTTAGCTCATCTCGGGAGATGCAAAATGCTGAAGGTGTTTTCTGTTTGATCAGGCCCTGTGTTGGTGGGGAAATCGCAAGTACAGTTTCCCTGTGTAAATTTTCTACATAGCTGCATGGTTGTAATAACAGTGGGTTCCTTTTTTAGGCTTGTTTTCCATCTAATTTGCTTCACTTCGGTCTGTTGCTACGTATCCAGCAGAAAGGTCATCTTGCCTTTTGTGCTCTACTTCTGATGGCATTGGCTCCATTTTGACAAAGCTGTATCAGCTACAATCAGCAGTCTTCCTAGTGTAATTAAAGAGGAGAAAATCCTTAGGAGAACTGCACTGAATGTACACAATTATTCTGGGTAGCATTATGTTCAGCAAAGATAATTGGCAAGTTTGAAAGTGCATCTTTTCAGCTATATGTGAAATGTCTAGTACAGTATGGCTAATACAGTAAATCTATTTAGTGTTTAAACTTTCCTGTCAGCAGCTCTGCCCACTTGAGTAGTGGCATCAGACAAGAGGGAACAGGCTGGGTCAAAGACTGTTGGTCCTATGGCTTTGGAGAAAGCAGCAAATTTCTCTTTTCCAGTCCTGAAAAGTCTTCATAAAACTGGGAGGGCAATTCCATACATCGGAAGAGAACGTATGAATTAACTAGTTCTATGTCAGAACCACTTTTTGAACTTCGTGTATTCATATTTCCTAGTGCTCTGAGTGGCAAGGGTGGCAGAACCTGACTGATACCACTGAACGTGAGGCTTATCTGGTTGTGTCTCATGGTAAAAATAATGCATACAGCCGCTGTCTGGAGGGGCTGAGCTAAACGCGGGCTCATTCTATAGCGATGTTTGTAAGAGAACAAGTCATTAAAAAGAAAGCCGTATAAATACACAGTGTGGTGCTGTTCTTGAAAAACCCCATAGAAACACTGGAATTACATGGCCAGTGGAAATACCAAAGAACAGAGAGGTTAATTAAAAGAGTGGATCTTGTGATAAATTCTGAGACCCAGGAATTATGGATAGATGGAAAAAAAAAAAAAGACTTTTTGTAATTTTTTTCCTTCCCAAGAACTTATTGCTAACGGCATGAGTGTATGAGATCACAGCCTTGGAGAGCTCTTTACTCTCCTTACTGAGGGAAAACCTAAGGGTTTTTTACCATAATGTTAAGTATCTGATTTTGTCCAGCTGTTATGTCCCAAGGACTGATGCTGATTTCCTTGACATCAGTGACCTAACTGAAAAGTATGAGTGCAGAAGGAAGACAAGACTAAGCCATGTCTGACTGTGTGTACTTCATTAAATGGTGGAATTTTTGCCCCTCCTTTCCTGAGGAGGGCAAGCCCAGCTTGCACGGATGTGATGGCTCCAGTTTGAGTCTTTCCTCCTGCACCTACCCTTGCAAAATGGTGTGGTGAAGGGGGGAGCTGATGGGTGTGGGGACCTCTGCAGTCCCTCCTGGTGTCAGTGGAAGTTGTGGAGTCCATCCGCAGATGGGTTGCTGGAAGAGCTGTGCTGGGGACACCCATCGTGCAGACCAGGAAGCGTAGGAGGTGAGGACACTTCACACCCGCTCACCCTCACATGCAGCTTTAGCCAGCATAATTTCAGAAGCTGTTGGCAAAAGCTGGCTTTAAAGCCCTTGAGGACCACTCCTGAAGCTCTCGCGTCGACGATGTTGAGTTTGATCTACCTCCTCTTGCCAAAGTAGGTAGGGATCAGGGAGAGCGCTAAGTAAAGGCGCACTCCTGGTTTAAGAGGTCATCCAGGAGATTGGTTGAATATTCAGCAACATTAATGTCAGTAAACTATCATTTTAAATCTGTGTGTTTTTATATCTTAAAAACTAGATGCAGCTGTGTGTTATCTAACAGAAACGTAAACATCCCAGAAGAGCTGTAGAGATGCGAGTCGTATTTAAATGCTTATAAATATCTGAAGGGTGGGTGTCAGGAGGATGGGGGGCCAAGCTCTTTTCAGTGGTGCCCGGTGACAGGACAAGGGGCAATGGGCACAAAATGAGGCACAGGAAGTTCCACCTGAACATGAGGAAGAACTTCTTCCCTCTGAGGGTGACGGAGCCCTGGCCCAGGCTGCCCAGGGAGGTTGTGGAGTCTCCTTCTCTCGAGATAT
>Ga0065711_1032899_pt1 | contig 26460 bp, 7 predicted proteins | sample Hoacrofraction12_FD_59098 | JGI IMG/M metagenome (GOLD analysis project Ga0065711, IMG submission 59098) | Hoatzin crop microbial communities from Cojedes, Venezuela - Epithelial fraction 12 v2 (version 2) | ecosystem: Host-associated > Birds > Digestive system > Esophagus > Crop | place... | reverse complement strand
GACGGCGTCTGCCCCGGGCCAGCGGCCGCCCTGCTTGGCTCCCACGGCAGCGGGTGCGCTGGGGGCAAGGGGCGGCGGGCGGGGGGCTCGGCCCCGCGTCAGGCCGAGGGTGCAGGGTCACGGATTACGCGCGGTTGCGCAGCAGCTTGCAGGGTCGGATCCTTGGGTTAAACCCGTCCGGTTAAAAAAACGCAAACGAACGACCCAACTTTAAGAAATAATTTTGATAGAAGTTGGTATCAGGCGCCCTGCGTGGGGATGGGGCGGGCGAGGCTGCCCTGGCTGGCGCTTGCTGAGCGTCGCTGTTCCCAGCGGCGCGGGGAGGACGAAGCGGCCTTCTCCGCTCTGCCGCTGTGTTTGTGCCTCACGTGCGGTCACTTCTCCGCCTGTCTGCTGCCAGCACCGGAGGAAAAAATACCCGAGTTTTTATATTTTTATTTATCAACTTTAAAATTACGTGATGCTTTTCCAGTTGGTTAGGTAGGTGGCACATGTTGGATAGATCTACAGAAAGCCGTGTCTAAGAGTCTCTGAGCCCGCGTAGGGAAGATCAAACTGTCGCTATTTGCCAAAAAGAAATTAGAAGCCCTCTCCAAACAGGACTTCCGAGGCCTGCAGACGCGGCTGGTTACGCAACAGTTTGTCTGGGGTGAGGGGGAGAGAGTGGGTCTGTAAGCGCTTCCTCTCTACACCTACACCAAAGGTCCGGCTCTACAGATGCAGAAGAATTACAATAAGATGCCTTGGCCCCGCAGCGGAATGTTGAATGGAGTCAAGACAGTGCATATCCTCCTGGCTTCATCATTTCTTGTCAACTGTGCCGTTGTTTATCGTACAAAACTCGACACTTTTCTCAGTGGCCATCCGGCTGGGAGTGGGGACGGAGAAACAAAGATCCAAGAGAGGATAGCATGAAAGCGTTTGTGCCATCTGCAGTTCCCGGCCCTGTCACCTTGTTGTCTTGTGGCTCGTGTTTTGTGACTCCTCATTGCTGAAATTCCATTTTTGTTCCATTTTCTCTTTGGCCTTTCTCTGCTGGCATTCCGTGCTGAGGTGCTTTGCTGTGGTTTCTTTTTTTGGGGGGGGACAGGGTAGTACATCTTGTGGTATATATGTACATGTGTTGCTTTAACTTTTCTCTTTCCATAGTTGTCTCCTCCTCCACAGTAAACAGAGTAACTAATTCCTCTCGGATGGTATCATTCTCCTAATTAGCATTGTTAGTACCTGTTTTCTTAACAAACTTTTAACCATTACAAATGTAAATGTGTAGTGTTCAGAGACACATTCTCTCTCAAGCTTGGTAAATCTCACAAACGTGTAAATAAAAGAGTTTGATACTGGTAACTGAAGGGGGAGGTAACAGCACATGGTGAATGACTTTGTGTTACGTTTATTTCACTGGAAAGATAGTTTCTGCTCCTGAGTGGTGTTGGAAGACAGGAGCCTCCTACCCATCCCCAAAAACCCAAGAACAGCCGTATGTTGTTACCTTTTTCCGCAGAGAGAGAAGCATTGGGAGCAAACCAGCTAATGCTCTATTGTTGTCACAGAGCATCTGTTTAAGAAAGTGGTTTGAAATTAACGTTTTTCTCTGAAAACAGGCAGATACCTCTGCTTAGCTATCTTTAAACCTCTGTTCTTCCCTTCTGCGCTTGCCTCTCCGCTGACATGCCCATAGAGCACTAAGGAGTTCCGACTTTTCTCGCGTCTCAAACTGCAGTGTTTGTTTCCTTCTCTAATGCCCTTTTCACTTATCCCACCTGTTCCTGAGAGGTCAAGTACTGTCTCAGCTTGTCAGCTCCCATCTCTTTCGCTCACTTGTCAAGTGTTCTTCTCTAGCTCATTTTCTTCCACACATTTGTTCAATCTCCTCTTACTTCAGTTTCCTTCTCTGCTTTGCCCATTAAAACGTTTCGGCTGCTCTTGGTCTTTGACTACAGCGTATCTCACTAAGCAGCAGTAGTCTGTAGTGTTGCCTCCGGTTTCTGTCCAGTTACTGTTTCTTGGATTGTAGTGATGGGATAGCAAATAATCTCTTTGTTTGTTGTACAACTCAGACAGGGCATCTTAGCTCACGACTAGCAGTCTTAAGTACTTCCATGATATGAAAAGCATATAATAGCCCTGTAAAATACTGTTCCGTTTGTCTGCAGTCTCAGAGCCTTTTAGCCCTTGAAATATAAATCGGGTATTGGCTCCGTCCCGATTTCTGTGCAAATAGAAATCAGTACCTTGAGCCAGCAACCTTTAAACACGCTACACTAGAGGGCTAGCTAGCTTCAGAGATTTGAGCTGAAACATGTTTGCTGCCAGTGACAATGTTTGGTGCTGCTTCCATCTACTCAGTGCAGCCTGAGGGTGGACTGGCAGTTGTGAGAGTTGGCTCAAGTATGGATAACTTGAACTGGCGTGGCAGGGGAGATGCTTCTGCATCACTCATGCACTTAAAAATGAAAGTTTAGAATCTACGGAAGCCAGTAGATTTCAGCTAATGTGGATTATAACATATACCTTTTAACTATCCTTACAAAGACGTTTTCATGGTCACTTTTTCCACTGCTTTATAGATACAAGCAGAGGTTTCATTTTACGTAGGCTGATATTTCTGTGGCTGAAACAATAAAGAGATAAAAGTAATTATGGAGACGATAATCACCCGCTCTTCTGCAAAGCCTGATGCTGTGTCTAAACTTGCATGGCGATTCCTTTAGCATCCTCTAGAGCGCTTGCGAACGCAGGCTGCTGTTAGCAAGTAATCAGATGGACGGCTGTAGCAATACCTGTTCCACGTCCTGCATGGTTTTGCTGTGAGCTTTTTGGTCCCTCCCCAGGCCCCAGGCAAAACCTGTCTGAAGCAAGCAGTTTGCATCTGGGGACACAAAAGGCTGTCGTCTGGGTGATGCAGATGTTCCTACTGTTGTGCAACAGAGTTACAATCCACTTGTTAATTCACCTGACCGAAAGTATTTGCTCTCATATAAATACTCTTCATGTAGATTTGTAGTTATGGGAAGTGGCATACAACTTACGATATATGTAGTGATTTTCTGACACATTTTATCTGCTGTTTTCCATGTAAATATTAATCAACAGGAACTATCACAGGTGTACAAAAATATGAAAGTAAACGTAAGGAGATAGCAAATCTTGAAAAACAGTAAAAGTGAAGGCGAGAGCGCATTATAAACCCATTATGAAGTCACATAAAGTTTCTTCAGAGGAACGACTATTCCCGAACAAACAGGAACTTTGGTGTCTTGGCTGAATAACAATGAATTTTTTAGAAATCGCAGCAATGACGTAAATCAGATCATCTCACAGGGCAGCACTTCTTCGTGTTGCTTGTAAGTGTTGCCAAATTAGATCTCATTGAATTGATTTGTAACATATTGCTGCCCTCTTCACCTAAATTTGTGGGATGCTTTATCCAAGTAAATTAAAACTAAGCTTTGTCTGGAAGCTAGGAGAAAGTGATGCTAAAATATGATGTCACAAGGACCAAAGTATGTTAATATGTACATGTTGAGTCAAACATTGTGAAACCTGGATTTCTTTAGTTACTCCTTTGAGGTGGGGTGAAGAAGAGAGAAACTCTTCATACTTAATTACATTCACAGAAGTATACTTAAGGTTTATCAAATTGCTTAACATACTGAATTTTTAATTATTTCACAAAGCTTTTCATCAGGAAAAGGGGTACAAAGGGTTAAAAAGGTACTTCTGATGAAAGTCATTTTGTTGCTGTTGAAATACCACAGTAATGTACATGCTAGCCCAAACAGCTGATTACACATTTCTTTTATTTCCAATAACCTGCCCACAGTGTGATGCTTTGCTTTGGCTGGCCAGCCCTGCTCCAGCTGTGCACCCAAGCGCAGCTCCCCAGCAGATTCTGTCATTTGTGATGGAGTTCTTTGCAGGTTTCCTGTCCAGACCCAACTGGCAATCTCTGACTCTTAAGTTTCAATTAAGTAGTGGCAAATTGACAGGTTTGATAAGGAGTCTGGAATTACAGCATTCTCATATCAGCCATTACAGCTTATCCAGATATATGAACATGCAGAAGCCAGTTTTCCTGCCTTCTCTAGGCCTATTAGGCTGTGTTTAACCACCATTTTCCCCGGTTGACTGGTAGGCCAAATCTTCCCTCCTTGCCTTCATGCATACGTTTCCCTCCAGTGGAACCGAGAGCACACTGAGGTTATTACACATGCAGGTTTTACCCCAATGTGCAGTCAGGATGTGGCTGAAGTGCAGAGTGGGGTAGAACAAAAGTTTCTCCAGTCCACTGATTGCTTTCTCAGTTTCTTTGCCTAGTTCTGCATTTAGGCATTTAAAAAAAACCCCATACAACAACCTCAAACAGGACTTAAGACTTAGCATTTCCTGATCCCAAACTGTATATGGCAGTTCATACCCAAGACTTACAAAAGCTGTATGGTTTTACTGGCTTCTAAATGTGTAGTTTACTGATCTGAGAGTCTGCTGCTTCTTGCAGTTACTTCAGGTGGAATAGTGGCTGCCTTGTCCTCAAAAGTACAGGAACTGAGTCATAAATCCTATAAAGAGTCAGGTACAAAATGAGACAAGTTACTGTTGGTTTTTGTAGAGAAAGGGATAGGGAACGCTTCAGACCTCGCCTGGATTGCTGTGCAGTGTCTCATCACAACCTGTACTGAAGCAAGTGTAAACAAATGACCTTCATGCTTTCCTGATGTTGCACAGAGAGTCTTGAGGAACACAGTTTTATCCAGAAAGACTTTAGTTAGTGGCTAGGCATTTAATTAAATGGGTGTATAAATGAGTGATTGTTGAATGCGTACTTTTTAATTATCTGATAGAGGCCATATTCAAATCAGCATTTTCCACTACTACTAAGAACCTATATTGTGTTACTAATGTTACTATGTTAAAACCAAAGTATACCAGTTCTTGGCAAACACCATGCAATATCCATTCAATTTATGTATTTTTCCGCTTCAGACTGTTGCTTTCCTTTATAGTGATGTTCTGAATGTTGTAAGATCACTTTTCACTACATTCTAATATAGGAAAAGAATCAGATCTAAAATGAGGATTGTTTGCCAATTTTTAAGAAAACATTATTAGAATTTAAGTTGTACTTTCTTTGAAACAAGTTTGCTTATCTATTTTCAGTTAGATACAGTATGTAAATGGTTGAGTAAAAAGTATTCTATGCCAAACCCAGTAGTGAGTCCATGTTTATTACACAATTGAATGTATTTTTAAAATTCAGTTACTAACTTTGATCTGCCTTTGTGAGGTGCTTGTTTGTGTGTTTTAATACTGGAAAGCAATTCTCATTCTCTTCCTAGCATATCCTCTGTATGAGCACAGAGGAACCCTAACTTCCCCCTGACATTGCTGGCACACTGCTTTTCTTTGATGTCACTGCATTAATGCATTGTTCCTCCTCTGGCCTCCACTGTCTGGAAGCTCCTGAAGCGGATACCGTCAAAGACGAGTAGACGCGCTGGCAGGACGCACTGCTGCCTGGTTCCTCTGCTTGCTTAGACACCCACATAGAGAGCTATAAAAACAGGGTGAGAGAGTCCTCGCTGCATCTTAAGCCCCGTGCTTTGGCTTACCAAGCCTGCACATTTGATGCTGCTGTGTCACAGCCAAGCAAAGTCTCAGCCAGCCGGCCGAGATTTGTGCCTGGCTGAAATCAATCTCCCTCCTCCTACTTGCAGCCTCCGCCATCCGCTGTGGCAATTGCCCCTGCAGCCCGGTTGCCTTCAGAGCATGGACAGGACAGACGAGTGGAAACAATTAGAAGCTTCTTAACATGCTTGCTTAACCTTCCTCTTTCAACTGTGTGAAATAAACTAACCTCAGCACTGACTGACTTCAGAGGCTCCTGAAGATTTAAGATATGCATTAAGACATGCTGTGTCCTATGCTTAAAAGCTCAACAGATGAAGCTACCCCAGTTCTGATGAACGTTAAACACAATGGGTGAATGTACCCAGTGCAGGTGAAGTATTTTCTGACTTCATGGTAGTTTCTCTTGGCTGTCTCTAACTGTTGGGAGACACAAATAATTCTGTGCTGTGATGCTATAAACAAAATATTTAAAGATCATGCACAAATTCAGGTGTCCTTCCCTGGAAAGGTGCTTAAATACCCTTAGACTTCAGCACATTGTCCAATCGAAGTGTTTGCGTAAGAACTGGCTGTTCGTACTAAGACAGAGGCATTGTTTGGGGGATTTCTTTTTTCCTCCTTACTCAGAGAACAAAACCCGAGCTTGCAAAGCGTGTAACAAGATTTAGAAAGGTCTCTCTATTTTAGATCAGTTACGGGAAGATAACAAACCGCCAGTGATTAGTGCAATGCATGCCTCAGTGGTTTAATATGCTTCATTAACCAGAACAGTGAGCAGTGGTTCCAAGCGCGGAGAATGACAAGATCTTTTGCAGTTAGTGTGCTGATGGAGTTTTCTTTTAAGGAGAGCATTAACCAAAATTCCATTTCTAAAAGAAAGTGTCGTTAAGTACGATAAAACAGCGTAGCTTCTAATCAAGAAATAGGAACAAGTCACTGCTAGACTTTGGGGTGTTTGCTTCCCTCTTTTCTGCCACTCCCAGTTTTCCTTTGATTTTCTTTTTTCTTTGAATGCTAGGAGGAGATAGTGATGAGTTGTTCAACAGCTCTTAGATACTGCCAGAAATCAATTGTTAATAAAACTGGAAGCATTTATGATAATAGGAAGTATGCATGCGTGGAGCGTGTAATCGGTTGGCTTTCAAAGTGAGTATTTGCTTTAGAGATTAGTATGGTTTCTGAAACAGTTTCCGTTTCCGGTGCAGAAAGTTGTATAGGAGATAACACAAGACTGCATTTAAAACCATTTTAAGCGTTGCCACCTTAGAATTACAGTAGCCATAAGTATACATGACAGTGTGTAGTAAACAGTCAGAGAAAGTGCTGTAGTGGAGCTGAAAATGCGTTGCTGAAGCTTTGAGTGCTGTCGCTGAGCCTGGCTGGTTGTTGGGTTTTTTTCCTCTGCTGGCTTGGAGCCAGGGTGACCCCACTGACATTTCCTGGTTAGGGTTTCCTTAACCCAGCAGAGTGATTCATCTTCAGCTCACCAAGGGGAGCAGAAGCCTTTCCCTTCATTTACTTTTTGTAGTTCTGCCGTAGGTCCTCATCTCGGTATTTTCTGGTCTTATCCTGACGCTCCTCGTTGCTGATAGAACCATTGGTAGACAAGGTGTTGCCAAGTCAGGCTATCGCTGGGGACAGACAGTGAGTGTTTCATGATAGAGCCGAAGCTCCTCTCTCCTGGCCCTCCTTGGCAGAGTGAGCTGTCTTTGTGAAAACTCCCTGTCTGCTTCTTCCAAGTAAGCTATTGCAAGCAGCTGTTTTAGTTCTGTGTAGACCCTTACATACTTGAAGAGCAACACTTTCCACACACACTAAAATCCATCTAAATTTAATGACCATTTGAATATTTAGAGTATTCAGCTTCATAAGGCTTCTAATTTTATCTTCTTAGCATGCTACAATTATATCAGTAACAGATACTGTTCGTGACAGTACCTTATTGCACAGCAAAATGCAAAAAGTTCAGTACTGCTTTCCAAACACTTTTTTTGCCAAAGCTTTAATGTATTGCTCATTTACATATGCTCTAATAACACTTTGAACCTTTCATGTTCTATTTCAAACTATATATATGTTTAGAAGAACAAACTCATTCTTCGCTAAGGGTGAGTGAATACTGCGTTCCTTTTGTCATTTGTATTCCTACACAGTAGTCAATGAAAGGGATCTTCCTTAGCTGCTCCAGTAATTTAGCTCGCTTGGGGTTCTAGCTCTGTAGCCTGATGCCTCGTGGCAGATTTGTATTGGAAATCTATTTTAACCTTTCCCCTGCAGTTGTTGAAAGATGGACTCTCCGTCTGTTTCCTCATTTGACCTTCCATTTATTTATTTACTTATTTATTCTCTGATTATTTTTTAGGGAAGCCTACTTCAGTAAAGTAGGACTTTCTTGTTGCACGCAGCTGGAATAATCCAGTTTTCCCCTCCCCTCAACAATGCTAAATTTACATTCATAGCTGCATAGTACAGAATACTTCTAGATATGAATGCCTTTCTTGCAAGTCAAAACATTTTTAAGACTGTCAGAAAATTTTAGGAAGCATTAATTTTATGGACATTTTACTTAACATATTTAAATTTTTAATGAGACCGATAATAATACAGATCACATGTTTACTTCTATTTTTCTAACTACTCTCTTCCTAGATGTTTTAAACTTTGGGGTCTTCCAATCATACACTTATTAAGCTGAGGACTTATATTTACTGCAAATAAAAACCCCTGTTTATCCAAAAAGCAAATAAATTCCAGTTTGAAATGCTTCTGCAAATACTCACAAATTCTCTTAGCTGTGCATTTTGCTCTAAGTCTCTTTTTCAGGCTGAAATCCCCCAGGAATTCACTTTTGCTGAGAGACAATGGTGGGTACTAGAAAATGAGTCCTGCCAAGGATGGGACTCAGCACAGGCCACAGATGGAATGGGAGAAGTGTCTGAATAACAGCATTTAACTAAAAAAACTCCTTACCTAGTAAAAAAGCAGCATTATAAAACATGTTTAAATTAAGTAGAAGTCCCCTTCTGCCCTCTACTTTCTTCGCTTTCTATTGCAAAGTGAGTAACTTTACTGAAGTGTTGCCTGGTACTAATTTTAATAAGTCTAACAATTTTTATTCACATGCCAGAGAGGCAATGGAGGCACTGACATGTATGAGCCTTGTATATCGCCTGTGGTCACTGGGAAGGTCTGACAGTACTTGCTTCTTCTGTAAACGTGACGTTGACATTGCCTGAGAATACTGTGCAGAACAGCAGAGGTGTCTGATAACCATGACCGAGAGCACAGTGTTTCTAATATTGATGTGATTGTAGAGTATTTCATCAAAGGTGGGCTGTATATTATGAAGGTATCCTTCAGTCCAGAGCACAGTTTCAGTTCTTACCTAATTAAATATATTGAAGAGTTCAAATAACCATCTTTACTAATAGTTGTTAATACACTCCAGGCACTTTTTAACTTCTAGATGATGACCCTAATATCTGTATCTTAACAGTGTTACATACAAAAAACAAACCATTACATAATTACACTTTTCAGTGTGACAGAGGTCATCAGGATTTGTCAATTCATGGCTTTACTGGATAGCACCTTTCTTTCACTGACTTTTTCCTTATTATGGATGTCGTATTCTTGTTCCTGTCTGCAGCTGCGAGCCTGTAGCCAGCTGGGCTCGCTAAACTCTACTTCTTCATACTCTTCCAGACTTCTTCATTCCATGAATAAGCTTTGAGCAGCCTCTTTTATTGTTGTTTATACACTTCTGGTCATGTCTTCTTCTGGACCATCTCCTGTTCTTAAACTTTCTCTTTATTCCATCATATAATTCACCTCTTTGAAAAGAAATTATGTTCTCATTGCAGGAGATGACTTGGACATGTACCAAAACCAGCTTCTGGAACTTCGGCAGAGGCTATTGTATGCTGAAAAGGAGCTTAAAAAAAGATCACAGGAGCTGAGCAGTGCCCTAGATGAGATTAAACGTGTACTTGCAAAAAGAATGAACTTGACAACAAATCACACAGGTTTGTATGTATAGAAATATACTGTCGTAATGGTTCAAAGTTGTGTGTGCTCATATTTCTTTGTCATTGGTGTGGGGAGAAAAATAATTTTAGGTAGACATTTCTACTTTAAAAAAATAAAAAAGAGTGGGGAGCTAACCTGGAGCCTCTCTTTAAACAGGATCAGTTAGTAACTAAACAAACAAGGAGAGGGAAAAAAGGGGATGCAATAGACTGCAGTGGTGTCATAGTGGCAAAGCTGTACATATTGATAATCGAGTTTCCTACAGTGCTTACTGCTCTCCTGCTGCCAACTACAGTGCACTGAATAAAATATTTTTACCAGCTTTTGCTATGCCCTTACACCCTGATAAGTACTAGGGCTGTGTCTAACCTGGAAGGCAGGCACACCTCCTCAGAAGTTCCGAAGTCCTGGTCCCCCTCCTGTCGAGGTGGAATGACTTTTTGGGGGGACTTTTTGGCCATGAGTGCCGTGCCGCGCTGCCAGCGGACCCCAGGCACCGAGGCGCATGTGGTGGGTGCACAGTCCCATCTCAGCAGGCAGACCACATACAGCTGGGTACTTGCCTGGACCCAGGAGCTGAGGAGCCCCAGGAGGTCTTGCTGGCTAGATACAGCCTAAGAATGTTCCCTCTAGAATTTATTTGTATCTCTCAAGCAGTTTGTTAATAATCTGAAGGAAATGGGAATGCTTGTAAGTGATGCCGATTAAAAGAAGACCTCTGAGGGGGGGTTCTCTGCCCCCCTTTTTTTTTTTTCCTTTTTTCCAAGAGGGACAACAACATGCCATTAACATAGTGATCTGGCTTCTTTCCATTGTTTAATTGAACTTCTTATTTATTTAAAAATGTATTAGATCCTTGCCTTACAGACTGTTGTACATCCCCATCCATCTGCGCACTGTAGTTGCATGCAATAGGTTAGACAGTTTGATTCTGTCCCCTGAAAGAAATGATGTAGTCGTGCAGGATCTGCCTTCCTCCCTGTTATGACTGGAAGAACTACTTCCCTGGGGAGTGAAGCAAAGCTAGAGGGGGCATCTCTGCACTGTAGGGGTTCCACAACACACCCTGACTTCAAACAGAGTCTGGATGCTACTGAAAACTACTTTTTAAAAATCCTTATTTGCATTCAGTACAGTGGGCTGGTATCAGGTTAAAACAGGGAATTAATCAGGACTGTTACAGGGGAAGAAGGAACAAGGTGCATTCCTGCTCTGTGTAGTCAGCTCCGTTTCTTATCCTGTTCTCCCCTGCCTCTTTTTGTCTGTTTATTCAGTATTAATTCAGTGGACTGTTCAGATGCGTATAAACAAATGCTTGGGTGTTGGCAGGGTTGTGGCCTGACAAGCTTTAGAACAGAGACCACGTTGTCAGGTGCCAGTAGCCCCACGTACTGTGGACAAGGAGTTACTGCCTAATGCACATAATAGCAGTAGAGGAGAGGGCAAGTTCCCCCTCCCTCTGCTCTTCATTCTTATTGGAGCCAGATGAATATCAGAAAGTATTAAAGCTGTCAATTCACAGTATTCAAAGCAGGAATTTCTTAATATCACTGGAGAGTTTTCCTTTTATTACTTGCTCTTCTGCTTCCTGTTTCAGCCAAGTTTTATTGCACTAGAAAAAATAGGTTTATTGTACACAATAAAACTAAAGTCCCTTACCCAACCCTTGATAGGTACTACTTCCAAACAAAAATGGAAAGTCTATAAATCATGAAGGTCATTTTAAAAAAAAAAAGTTTCCTTGTAGCAAAATTCTAGTATATTTAATGGCAAAGCAGAGGTGGAGGAGTTGTGGGTCTCTTTCATATGCAAATGTCTGGACATATATATATATGTGTGTGTGTGGTTTTGGTGTTTTGTGTTTTTTTTTTTCAACTGTTTCCTGTAGAGTGGGGAATCTTTGTTGAGTCCTGATTTTCAGTGAGAATATCTTCTGGAAGTTGAAAAATTTCAAACAAATATTGCCCATTCAGTAATCCTCTGTCTTCACTGATCTGCGTGAATAAAGCTGATGATGGTCATTTGTCGGACTTGTTTTAAGTCACTTTGAAAGGTGGTAAATTTAGGAAGTTATCTTAGATGCATTTCTTAGGCAAATAACTTTCTATCTAAGTCAATAAACCTCTTGCTTTGCTGACTGTGAAACTGTGAGTTTTCAAGTTTTCTGCAGCTTGGAAGGCTGTTAATGTGATTTTGTTGGCTAAAGCTCATTGAGGTGGTGTTCTGATATAACAAAGTGCCCTAGCACCAGCCTCTTTGCACAACTGTTAAAGTGTCTGAAGGAAGCACCCACTGAAGTATGAATTACCTTAAATTCATAGCAGCTTTGTTTTTTTTTCTTTCAGGGCAAAAAGACATACACATTGTAGGTAGCTAGTAGGGTAGAGGAACATTCAGCAACACAGAATGACAGACAGAATTCTAGTATGAGCCCTGTGTCAGGAAAGCAAGATTTGAGCCTTTAGACAACTGGTGAATAAAGTCTGGAGTGATCTTTAGTTTTGTTTCCAAGCAGTTTTCTTAAATGTTACAAAGACCATTTGTTATTCTTCGTAAATATAGTTTTCATTTTAATCCATTCAAATACCTTCTTTAAAATTGCATGGTGCATATCATCCCTGTACGCATGGGTATCTTACATTAAGCACATTTTTTTTGCAAGTTTTGTAATCGATTTTATAAAGATTTGAGAATTAAGTTATTCAAATTTTTATTAAATTTATTTTAAGGAATTTTTACCACCACTGGAACATTCAGGAATGTTTATATCAAGGAAGATAAATTTGTACATTAATGATATCTGGTTTTTACATGGTTTATTTTAAAAAAATAGGATTATTTTTATAAGGTCACACTGGAGTTATTTCAACATGAATAAATATTCTATTTATTCTCATCTTTATTTTACTCTAGTAAAGAAAAAATAAGTATTCTCTACTTTTAACTACTGCAGTCTTTTATTTCTTGAACGGTTTCCAAAGGCCTGGATCTGGTTGTCCTTTTTGCCATAGTACTTTTAATAACCTGTTTGAGCCCTGCAAACCACCATGTGTTACATTTTGGGGAAATCATTTAAGTTTGTTAAGTAATTAAGAAAGTTATTAACCAGTTTCTTTTCATTGAAAAAGTTGCCTGTCAGCCGTGCAAAACATGAACCAGTTCTTTTCCTGCTGCTTTTAAAATAACTGCTTATTGTGTTGTAAGGTGGCTTGATCCTGCAACTGTTGAGGCACAGGGAGATGCAGGCAGAGTTCCCAGGATGTTCAGGCGTGGAGCTCTGCACCATTGTTTGGTTGGGGGAGTTGTACTGGGTGCTTCTCAGTTTTGTTACCAGGAGGGTAATATATATGGTGTATAATCACTTCTCAGGAATAGTTCTGACTGGATAACCTTGTGTGTGGTAATCTGCTAGTATTCAGTTGGGGAAAACAGTTGAAATAATGGGCTTCACAGCTGTTTTTTTTTAATTGATGTGTATATGTGTGTTTGTTATTTCTTTAAGATGATACGAAGTGGAAAGTGTTAAACCTCAGCAGAAAACTCCCCATGCATCTTACAAACATGTATTACTATCTACCTCACCTTCGAGAAGATGAAGACGCCATTTTTCCAAATGTTATTTTTGGGCAACAGAGAACTGGAGGTAGGAAATAAAGTTTGGCTTATTTTTTCTATATGTTTATATTTTATATGAAGTTCTGTCGATGAAGCATACTCAAAGTTTGGAGTGGGTTTTCTCCCTAAACTTTATAATGTTGCCAAACCAAAGAAATTTTAATGGGGATGGCAAAAGCACTTTTACCACTCCCATCCCTATGTAAAGTCTTTGCCCAAAGTATCATGATAAACCTGGTATAGCTGATATTTTTTTCCCCACAAAAATAGTATGAATGAGGAAACCAAGGAGAATTTATAATGCACTGTTTGCTAAAGTTAGAAGCAAATGGAAAGGTGATGTGATTGTTTAAAGGACATTAATAAATCTTCAGTGTAACTTTTCCATCCACGTGAGATATCAGCTGACACCTGCTCAAATCATAATGAATTCCAGTGAACTATAATACAAATTATAAAGTTACATCTTCTCCTGTAATGTGATACGGAAGAAGAACATTCGAAAGCAGTAAGCAAACCAGGAACTAGTCAACCATTTTGCTGGGTTTTGTATTTTGTTGAAATTTTCACTTTTCTCTAGGGTAATTTTACATACAGAAATGTTGGCAGGACATTTGATGTAGCTAAAAAGCCATCTTGGCCGTGCTCATGACAATGGATAACTTTCTACACTCTTCTCATTAGTAGGTGTAGTTGTAGCAATGTGACCTAGTGCCGTAGTTCTCAATGGAGTGCCCGTAGATCAACGTCAGTCTGCAAAAGACCAGAGGTGGTCAGCAAAATGATTTGGAAAAGACCCTCAGAAACTAGATATGTTCACAAGCAAGGGAAAAAAAAAGGAAGAAAGGTAATAAGTAATAAAAGAATGCTCCATGTTTAATTTTCATTTATTTGTACATTAAAATCACAATAGCAAGACCACAGTTTAACAAGTACAAGCTGACCTTCACTGTGTAAAACCAAACAAAACCCCAGTGGTTTAGCAGATTGTGTGCTGGGAAGGAACGTTGGAACTTTGGCATTTTTGAGCTGATGCTGGCACAAATGATGAAGTCTGGAGCAAGTCACTAACTGCACCTACTCCTTTCCTTTAAAATGTGCTGCTTCCTTACCAGCCTCGCGAGGTTTTGGTGAATAGGAATCTTCTGCAAGGACTAAGAATTCTGCAGGTTTACTGAGCCATATTAGATCACTGACTTCAGTAGTGCCCTCACCAGCGGAAAAAAAAAAAGAGGTCCTGCTTACAATCCAATGATATAATATAGTACAGGTTTGCTAGTAGTGGAGCCTTTGCCAGAGACAGTTTCAGTTCCTTTCTTCTTAATAACATCAAAGTTCCTTTCTTCTTATTGTTAATTATTCCAAAGCCATGGATTCATATCACTTCAACTGAAAGATTTTTGAGATTTTGATTTTTGGACTCCTTTCTGAGATACGCAGTGCTCATCTCCTGTGACAACTTGCTCAGTAAAGCAGTGTTGCTTTAACTCTTACTACTTGGATCTCCGACTCCATGCCAAGAGCTAGCGCCTATTCTGCAATAACCACTTTTGAAACTCAGTAGCAGATACCCATGTGTTTGCCAGAGGTAGTAATATCTCCAAGTTCTCAAATGTCAACAGTCTACGCAGTGTTGACCTGGTGCTTATAACACAGACACAGGTGTCTCTAACCCAGACTTAGCTGGAGGTATCTCTCCTTCCAGGTAATAAAGCAAATGCTGTCACCGTGCTATAGGAATATTAACTGTTACCAAGTCTCATGGTCACATCAAATCAAAATTAAATTGTAATTAAAATGTAATTTCAGTTTCCCTTTACCTGACTTAAAATTGTGTGGCTTGTGGACTTCTTTCTTTGCAGTCTCACTGGTGATGGGTATTCCTACTGTGAAAAGGGAAAAACAACATTATCTGATTGATACACTGCGTTCCCTACTGTACGAACTTCCTGAAGAGCAAAAGAATGACTGCATAATAATCATCTTTGTAGCAGAGGTAAGTTTGCATGGGAGGGTGCAGTATGCTGCTAGAAAGACAATATGGAGATTTGCGTCTTGGTGTGACAGTGTAGGAGAGGCAGCAAAATACTGTTAGCTAGGCTTTGGGAGGGATTTCTTCAGGGTTGGAGGAGATAGTGACCAGTTAGTGCCTCGGTGTTCCTATGTAGAAGAATCCTTGTAAATCAGATGCTTGAAGGGTAAAAAGTTGTATTACATTTACACAGTTGTTGCAGTCAGATTTTCACATAAAACCATATGAACTCATTATTTATCTCTGAAAATATTCTACTTCAAGAATGAAATGCAAGTCCTCCACAGAAAAGTTCCATAGAACCTGGAAAAAGTAAACTTAGTCTAACAAAAGTTCAGATTATTTATCTGCTGCTTTGATATCATATATCTTGCAAAGTACCTTGACATTGGCATTTCTTGTGGAAAAGAAAACTGTTCAGAGACTTGAATGGTTCCATGTTTGGGAGAGCAAACAGTGCTCGAGGTAGAATGTTAGGGGTAAATGATTTTTTTTTCTGAGTCCAAAATGTCTTGATTGCATTGGAAAAAAGATACAGAAGGGAATTAGCTAGTGATAGTTACTTGCAGGTAAAAAGACTGTGTAATTATTCAGACTTAATGTTTATTCTTCATATTTCTTTGTCCTTCCATAAACAACATTAAATTTCATACATGTATTCATTAACAGTTAAAGTTTGCTTTTTTAGTTCAGTCATCACTTAGAGCAGTTTTTGCAACTGTAATACTGTCAAACAGAACAGAGTTCGCTTTATTAAGTTATGTCATGGCTTCCACTCTGCTGTTTGGATCACAACGATAAGTAGATAGGCCAAATTCTACTGGCTGTAGTTCCTCTTCAGCAGAATTTTCACGAGCTGAACTGCTAGTCGCTGTTTCTCAGTGAAGAGCCCTGGCAGTGATGAGCTTTGCCTAGCTGCCATTCGGATAAACCTTCTGTTACAGGGCTTCAGAGGGTTCTTTGAGTTTTTAAGGGTTAACTTCTGAATAGTACAGTTTCCCACGGTGGACAGTCCTAACGTGGCATTTTTAGCAAAAAGTAGCTTTGGTTGTAGTAGTGGTCCATTTCAGCCAATTTAGGATTAAGCTGCTGTTGTAAGCATCAGTCTTTCCCCTTTTTCCCGTCCCCAAAGTCACGTTCTTGCACCTTCCATTGTTCACCATGCAGTAAATTAAAGCAGGTTGATTGTGCTGATATGAGAGGGGATAAGAACATTTAATGATGAGGGGGGGCAGGTGTGTTCACTGACCACAAATCTACACCTTCTTTTTTCCCAGAAAGGTTCAGAAGATCAAGGTAAATGTGTTTGCATCATGGGTTAAATCAGAGTAACTTATTGACTGAAAGTGAGTTTCAAAGTTGTTGGTATATTTTTCTTACCACAGTTCTTTACATATCACGTTGCATCTTTTTTTTTACTTACTACAAATTTAATATATAGCTGGTAAGGACCATTTCTATATTTTTTAAAAAAACTGAACTGCTAAGACAGGTATTGTATTGCTTTCGAAATCCATAAAACTTAGCACGGTTTAATATAGTTAACAGATGTGTTTTCCACACTAAAACTGTTATTTTTACAAAACAGCAGCGATGACTAAGTCTGTCTTCAAAATCTCCAGACTAAGAGCCAGAAGTTTGTTATATTAGGTAGAAACTCTAAATAAAAATTTTAAGTATCACTAGCTTTAGAAAATTTTGCTTAGGTGACTTTTCTCAACAGCCTCAGGCCTCTTTAGTGATTTTTGGATGATTAACCTGAAACAGCACTTTTTACTGACAGTTCTATGACTGTGCTTTTCTGGCATAAATGAAAGCTGTAGAACAGAATTTTATGCAGAAAATGGCCTGGCGTCCTGCAGAAGCAATGAAAAAACAAAATGCAGAAAGCGTAGCTGGAGATAGCTCAGTTCTAGTTGCAATTACGTTGAAAGTTTGGTTGGTTTGAAAAACCTCACGCTATCCTTTAGTAAGAAGGCTGCTATAACATAGTGCTTTTGTTTGGAATGAAGAGAATTGGAGAATAAAAATGAAGTTTGGTCATGTGACTATTCCCCACAAAATTCTGCTTAAGACTCAAATAGATGACTTGAAATGACTTGAAATTAGTAGGCATGGTGTTGTTGGGTGGATGCCTGGACTTGATGATCTTAGAGGTCTTTTCCAACCTATGATTCTATGAACTCCCCTTCTTTTCTTTAGGTGAACGCAGAATATGTTAACAGTGTCGCAGAAAGTGTTAAAACCAGGTGAGTCCCATAGAGTGAAACACTGAACAGCTAGTAAACACGTTCTGAGCTTTTATGGAAAGAATTAGAGCATTTCAGCAATAAATTACAACTCTACGACACTGAAATGGAACTGTTAAGAAATAAGGCAAAGATACACTCTTAATATGTGTATTGTAACACTGAAATTCAGAACAGAAGGATGTATATCAGTTTCTATTCCTTATTTCATAAATATGCTTTAACTAATCAGGCAAGGTCTCAACTTAAGCCTCTGATAAATATTTACTTGAACCTCAGTCTTTTCCCCATTAAATTAATGATGCAATTCAAGGCACCTGAGGCTACATATATTAGGTCCCCTCTGACTTCACAGCCCTGCAATGTATTCTGATGTCTGTCATGTTTTCTAGGTGGTTTTGTTTCCTCATTTGCCTCTTTTTCATGAAGGCAATGCATTTTGCACAGCAATCCAATTCTATTTGTAGTGTTAAATACTATTATATGACAGGTAACATGAGATGAATATTCTTTGCTGTGCCAAATTAATATGAGTTAGCAAATTAAGGCTTGAGTCCCACTGTGGTTTTGCTTGCTCTTATCATTCTTTCCCATAGACATCCATGGCATCATGTGCATGTGAAAAACCTTAGAGCAGCTTGAGAACAACAACTACTAAATTCAGATGTTTGGGAAAAAAATTACATTCCTTGGTAGATTTATTTTGTCTTACAAAAGCTGCTTTCTAAGAAATGGTACAGTGTAGCTAACAGTCACAAAACAGGTAAGGCCAAAGGCCCTGAAGTGCAGCTGACCAAAAGAAGCAAGAGGTGAAATCCGCATTGTGCTGCAGTACTGGTGTTGCTGGTTTCTTTGGTGCACAAGGTCATTCATAAATCACTCTGGCAGAACCCCACTTTGCCCAGTACTTGAAGTGAAGCAGCCTTTCCCCTCTTTCCTTCTTTAAAATGACTACAAGAGAGCTCTCAAGCTTTGTATCGACGTTTTTTAGAATATTAACAAAAACAAACGAAACAGTTCAACAAGATCGCTGGAGAGGCTGCCCTTTTCCTTCACTTTGGAGGCTTTGCTGCATGTCCCGCTCCACTCAAGGGTTTCCCAGAGTGTGTTTAGAGTGCAGGTTTCCCCCAGAAGGCTCCCCAAGCTGAGCCTGCTAGCTAAGTGATAGCACCAGCTTCCTGCCTCGGGAGGGTTCAGCTCAGCGGGAGGACGGGGTGAAGAGGCAGTCCTCCTGCTGAGCACCACAAGGTGCGGTACGTACGGCAGCCTAAGCACTTACAGAATTCTTGTGATTTCTCTATGTTTTTTAAAATGTTACTGCAGAGTAGATGCACTGTCAGTGTTACACAGTAAGACTGAGATTCTTTTTCATAAGCATGCTTGTACTGTGATCTGCTTAATATTTAATGTTAGCTTTTTTCATTAATCATAGGAAATGGGGAACTCAGTTCTGAAAACTCCTTATTTCAGTGATCCTATACCTATTAAAACTGAAGAATTTTTTTTTTCACATGTTCTGGAGGAAGGGGGAGATTTGACTTCCAAGTTTGGCTCCCAAAGTTGATTACACTGTTTTTCAATCACTTAAATGGAAAATTAAATCCTTGGAGCAGAGACTGGACCCAGACTCCCCACACCAAACCCCCACTCCAGCACAGTATCATTTTGTCTAGAATGTAGAATTAAAGTTGCAGCACGTGTAAGGAAGCTAGGAGCTCTCACGCAAGGGGGAACAGTTGTATTCTATATCTATATGTTTTGCATCTATCTATCTGTAGATGCAGGAGGGGCAGGATTTCTGAGACGCACTTCAGTGTTTTCTGAGACTGTGATGAGTTACTGCCCTGCCTGTTCTGATGGTTGTCAAAGACCCCTTCTTGGTTCAATCTGCGTGACTTCGGTTCTTTGCTAGAGGTGTGAATTCCACTTCTGAAGAAGCAGACCTAGCTCTGGTGAGCTGCTGCCTGTGATTGCCCTTGAAAGTCTTTTTGAGGAATGGGGTCTCACTATGCTTCTCTTCACAGCTTCCCCAGAGAAATCCAGTCTGGAGTCCTAGAGGTTATTTCTCCTCCTTCTTCTTATTATCCAGATCTTTCCAACCTGAAGAAAACATTTGGGGATTCAGAGGACAGAGTAAGGTAAGATAGCTGTATAAAACCTAAGAACTTAGCTAAGATCTTATTGCAGCCTTTCAGTACTTAAAGGTAGCTTGTAAGAAAGATGGGGACAAATTTTTTAGCAGGGCCTGTTGCGATAGGACAAGGAGTAATGGTTTTCAACTAAAAGCAGGTAGGTTTAGACTGGGTGTGAGGAAGAAACCCTTGTATGATGAGGGTTGTAAAACACTGGAACAGGTTGCTCAGAGAGGTGGTAGATGCCCCATCCCTGGAAATGTTCAAGGTCAGGCTGGATGGGGCTCTGAGCAAGCTGGTCTAGTGGTAGGTGTCCCTGCTCACTGCAGGAGGGTTGGGCTAGATGATGTTTAAAGGTCCCTTCCAACCCAAAGCATCCTATGATTCTAAATTTTGCTGAGTACAAAATGGAAAATTGTGCAAGTCAGCATTGTTTGAGCAGATAATGTTTTTGAATTTCAGAGCTAATGGACCTCAAGTGTACTTTTAAAAAAAATGACTACACAAGGGAACTTGAGAAAAGCTATGCTGCACATCAGCTTCAGGGTGAGACCCAAGGCTTCTCCTTTGGGCCTTGACTCTAGGCATCCCATAGGTTTTAAACCAGCTGCATAATGCCAAGAGGCAATAGGCTAGATGATCTGGTCATAAGGGAAAAAATAGGTAAGTGTTTTGTGTGACACAAAGGAAAACCCATGTGGCCCCTTAGCTAACTAGTAACAACTACCGTGGGTTTAATTAATGACCTAACTTTGGTGATTAAGGACTTTCTATACTACTGTTAATAATATATCCTAACTGGTGACTTCGTTAGCTCGTGTGCCCCAAATTCACTGAGACAGAGATTATAACCTAACAAAATTGATTTATTGGAGGAAAGTAATTTTCTTTTGATCAACAATAACTAGTATATCAGAAGCTACCCCAACAATGCAGCAAGAGAGCTGCAGTGCCGAGAGTTTAGGTTGAAGGAAATCAGCAAGTGTATGTATGCATGTATCTTGGGTTTATAGATACACCTTGTATCTTTCAGAGCATAAACATGTTTTCATAGTTATACTTAAATTTCAGGTATAATTAGAATTGAATCAGATACACTTTTATGCTAATTAAGTACTGAGAAATTACTCTTTAGTCTTTTAGCATTGGTTATCAAACATCAGCTTCATCGTCTGGTAAAATGAGAGACTGTACTCTGTAGAGAAAAATCCGTATTTACATTTAAACCTGTTTTCTGTTCTGTTCATCAGTAAAAGCACCTACTTTTAGATCTTTAAATAATCATTGTGTGTTGATCTCTACTGTTCATAATATAATCAGTAGAATCTTTAAGTCGTTTGACATGAATATACTTGTTAGACATTTTGTTTCAGGCTGCATTGATACAGATCAAAACTTTTTGCTTAGTTAATGTTAACCTTTACAGGAAAGTAAAATTATTTACAAATATTTATACTGATTATAGAAGAATTTTTATTCACTTAACAATGAGTTAGAATACTCAACCTTACAATTTTACTGTAGAGAAAAGACTGCAGAGCATTAGAAATAACTCTTGCACCCCCCAAAAAAAGCTCATCAGAATTTGCTGCTTATGTTTAGGTGGAGAACTAAACAGAATTTGGATTATAGCTTTTTAATGCTATATGCCCAGCCTAAGGGAACATTTTATTTACAGGTATGTTCACATTATCATTAAGTAGCTGCAATACATCTGTACTGATTATTAGCTTTGGCGATTTTCATTTGTTTCAAAGGCCTAGATAAAAACAGCAATCTATTGTCATTTTCTGTGTATTTTGCCTGTGCTCTTTACAAGCATCCACATATTTCTGTGTTTTTATATATCTTGCAGCCAGGTACTGTTTCCATCTGTACCTTCCTGTCATTTGTGAGGTTGAATAACAAGGTAACTGAAGCATGAAACGCTTACATGATTAGGTTAAGAAAGTCAGAATTTAATGTGTTTTCACTTGGTGGAGCAGGACAGAATAATGGTGGTAGGTCCAGGTTACGTTCCAGGTCACAATGCACCAAAAACCCCTTATAGATAGGGAAATGTACAGTATAGTGATACTGGAGACAGGGTTAAACTGCAAGTTGGTACAGATCCTAAATTCTCCAAAATATTTAGAGTGTTACGCTTTAAGAAGATCCCCAAGCATTCAGGCTTAGGTTTAGCCATCATTCTAGATTTGTGCTAGTTTGCTCTCCATAAAGATGATAATCACCACCAGAGATTGCAAAATTTATCATGACTGTTCAGTAATGAAACAGATCCATAAAATTTCGTGTAGCTTGTGAATGTCAGCAGTTTTTAAAAATGCTCAGAACAGCATTTTGCTTAGTTCTTAGTTTTCCTGGGTCTTTTCCTGCTTGAACAGGCTGCACACTCTGTATCATGTAAGTACATCACAAGATTCCCAGAAGCAGAAGAGAAGATGGCAAGAGCAGGCATCTCGTACAATTCTTGTCAGCATTTAACACAAAACGCATTTGAGCTGGGCTGCTCAAGAGTCTGTGCTCCGTTCTCAATTTTGGCATAGGCACTCAGGAGAGAGGTGGACAAACAAAAATGTTGTCCATTGAACAGTTAAGGTTTACTGGAAAATGAAATATTCTCATGTGACTTCCGTATATTTTTAAGAACACTACCCAAGTTTCCTAAGTGCACTAGAACATTAAGGCATGGGAAACATAGTAAAGGGAAATGTTAAGCATGCTGCCAGACACTTAATGTCCCTTTCTATGATAAAGTTCTCCAAATATTCATGTTTGCATGGAAATGACTGACTTATGTATTTGTATTTTTAAAGAAACTTGAGAATATGTGTTTTCTTATCTGAGACATTATATAAGGACTGAACTGTGTTATTCAGAGCAAAGCCTGGATTATAATGGTCTGTTGGTAGCTATGGCTGCACTCAGAATTTTCTTAGAAAGAAACTAGGCTTTCCTCATACTATTACCTGCTATATCCACGTCTTCATTTGTGTGTCCAGTCTGTGGCGGCTTCTGTAGCACACATCCTGGTCTACCCAGAAAATACTCTGTAGAGTACAGGTGAAAAGAAGGAGCACATGCTGCCATAAAATTGGTTACGATCTCCCTCCATTTGGAAGCTTTGTATCAGTGGAAAGCAAATAGCTTAAAAGCCCTTTCCTCAGCCTGGTACAAAGATTTACTTCAATAATCTTAGGGAAAACTTGAACTACCTTACATTTTATTTAGTCTTTTGTCAGGAATAGTATCATTTGGGTGACTGATATTAACTTCAGAATTTTAAAAGAAGATAAGCATATGTAATTACTTTTGATGTCTACATGATATCATGAGCCAGGCAAGATCTTAGCTGTATAAACACATAAACACTCATTCCAGGACACTGCTGAATCAGGATTTAAGCAAGTAGCTTTGTGAAGTCCATTGAAACTGTGGATGAACCTTACCTACTGATCAAACATAATCTTTGAAAAAGACAATAAATCCCATCAGTCATCTCGTGTCTTCTACTTGAAGCATCTCTTCTACTTTGCCTGTCTTTTTGCTTGATTGGTTGGTTGTTTTTCCTGAACCAGCTACTGCTCCTAGTGGGCTTTTTTGTGAAGTTTTCTTAATCAATAAAAAATTAAGAGACCTTTCGAAATACCTGTTTCCACTTTCACTATACTTCCTGGAGTCCACCAGAGCCCCTTGAGACACTTGTAGTAATGTCAGAGACAAGATAATTGGATCTTAACAGAGCCATAAAAGCTGGCATTCAAATCCCAACGTAGTAGTGAGGAGATGCATTTGTTCTTTGTGTCTGTGTAGACTTAGTTCATTCTGAAGTGGTAAAACATTTCAAATCTGAAAGCATCTTTGAGAAACTCGGGAAGAGCAGTTTTTGGGAAGTGTTTTCTGTTAGCACTCAGGTGAACCAAAAATAAAACATTAAATAAATCTTTTAATATCTTCAGTTAAAATCTGTTACAAACTTCAAACTTAGTTAACTGAATGCTGCTATGCTTTTTTCACCTCATGAGTTTTTTTCCTTGTGGAGACTGGGGCAGCTTTGTGTATTTATATATAACATACATGTATATACTGGCAATATATAATGCCAGCAGCACTTATCTGTACACCATTATTATAATTTCTTTAGTGTGTTTTTTTTAATGGTCTTAAGGCCTGAGCAATAGCTCAGTGAAGTCATTAGGAGTCTCTGTATCGATTTTTATGGTTTTCTTTCTTCCCCCTCACTAGACTCCAGGTCAAGCCTGTTATTTGGTAGACTACCTAAAAGGAATAACTTTAATGAAAGTGCCTTTTTTAGCTGGAAAAAAAGGATCTTTATGGAATGAACTATTGGAGGATTTGTTTTCTGAGAGAATAAGATTTTTCAGCTTAACAGTCTTCACATATTTGTTGAACAGTAATTCAAAATATAAAAATATCCTAATATAATTTAGAAAGGAAGATACTTTCCTGTCTGATGCCTACACTTCCATTGTATGCTACCATCTTTTTGTTGCTTCTTTGTTTTTACTTCTCTTAGACAGATAACTCATGTAAGAAAAAAGGATGGAAACCCATTTATTGTCCATCATTTAGGAAATATGTATCTTTTTTCATCCCGAAGTACTGATGAGTGAAGGGAAATTGGCTGCGATCATGTGTTCTGCTGGCCTCCTCGTGGGAATGGGGCAAATGGAATCGACAGTTCATGTCTTAAACTTCCTGATCCAGCTGTGTACTGCCACTGCATGATCTCCTTTGGTAGATAAGAGCATACGAAAAACAAGTGGCTGTAAGCTGAAGCCAGAAAAATTCAAATTAGAATTTGGGTACCACATACTAAGTGTCCAGGGTAATTACATGTAGTATTACTTACTGAAAAAGAACTGATACTGAAATCTCTAAGCAATGGCAGATGCTCTTCAAGACGATGTGCTTTAGTTGAACACAAATTACGAGGCTCAGTACAGCTTTAAATAAACAACTTTTAATGGCCTGCACTACACAGGATATCAAACTATATTCTCCAGTATTCACTTTTAACTGTCACCTTCAGAAAAGACTGTTTCAGACTTCTCACTACGCAAAACTACTTTTAGTTCATAACCACATTCACACCCACTTTGTATCACAGCCTCTATATTTTTCATCTTTATGACTTTTGTGCACTTTATTCTAGTGTCTCTCAATGCAGTGGTCTCACTAGGTTTTTGAGATACTCCCCTCTCTGCCTTTCGTCCTTTTTTGGGTGCCCCTCAATTTCCCTTTAAAGATTCTCTGAAACTCTCTTTGATTCCTTGCCCTTCTGGCTTTACATTTAGCTACTGGGTAATCTTTTTAGCTCATTTAATTTTATGCGAGATTTCTTGTAAGGTGATGTTGAGAGGTTTTTTTGTTTTTCTCTGCTGCATAACTGTCACGTCAACTCAATCCTCAGATCTCACAATCTGTTAATAAGCATTCATCTTGATCAGTTAATCTCCATCTATCTATTTTTTGGTATCTTGCCATCAGCAAAAGCTGACAGGGTCAAAACAGATCTCTTAATCTTGTCTTTCAGACTTCATTCTACTTCCTCCTGGCTTCACTGTTGACAACGCATTTCTCTCACGCCAGCATTACGCTTGTAGTAATGCCCATATTCAGCTAAAAGCTGTGGGCCTGCTCTTGCTGCTGACTTGGCGCTGAGTCAGTTGAGGATGCAAAACCACCAGGAGACTATGCATTTTTTTTCTTATAGAATTAATTTTCTACCTATTTAGCTTTCTGAATCGGAGTCCAGTGCCTCCAGACAAGCGCCAGGGCCAAGGTAGTACAGCAGTTAGATCAAATTAATGGTATCATTTCACTGCACCCCAACAACATTTTCCTGAAGGCTCAGCTACCTCTTCCTGTGTTTTTCACACCCATAGCGAGTTCAAACCCTGAATTACTTGCTCCTTAATTATTTCTGGAATTAATTTATTTCCTGTGTGCCATTACCTTTAAACTTCTTGTTTGGACTCATTATCCTCAGCTTTAGTAACTGGGCCAGCTTCTGGCTTTTCACATCCCCCATTCTTCTCTCAAAGCCATGTAAAAATGCGTCCAAGGCCCTTCCTGTTTCCTAGATGAATGTCAGTCTCCTTTTCCGAGTATCCTTTAGCTGGCACTACTGCTGTATTCAGTGTCAACCTTTACAATGCCTCAAAAACTCTGTATTCCTGTCCTTCAGTGTGCTTCAGAGCATGTTCCTTCTTTCATGACTAGTTGCCTGAAACGACTTGCTTTCTACTAACATCTCAGTAATCATCCACAGTTCTTCTCGGTCACCCTTTAGGTACAACCAAGGCTGCCGAGGCTACTCCACAGCGCTTTTAACCATCTGCTTTAGATGCCTCTCTTTCCAAACAGTTTGCTCCTGCTGCTTATCAGTGCTTATACAACTTCAGTACAAACTGTCCACTGTCTTCTTCCTTAACTTCCATCTTTTTGCTTCATGTTTTCTTTCAAGTGAGATCTCTTTAAGGTAGGGAGTCCTTTCTCAAAAAAGTGAGAAGCACTTATGGTGTTATAATCACTCCTGTAAATAAATATTTAATGGACGATATTGAAACAGAGAGATATGTAGAAGCTAAATAGCAATCCACTGTATTTTGTCACAGCTTCAGTACATGCTGTACTGCAGTCAAACACAATGCAGTCATCACTTACATGTGGCAACATCACCACTCCCTCTGTAAGCAATAAAACCACCACTTGCCTTCTCTTTTTTTTGTTGCCTTTCCCCCCCCCC
>Ga0065711_1032898_pt1 | contig 26460 bp, 14 predicted proteins | sample Hoacrofraction12_FD_59098 | JGI IMG/M metagenome (GOLD analysis project Ga0065711, IMG submission 59098) | Hoatzin crop microbial communities from Cojedes, Venezuela - Epithelial fraction 12 v2 (version 2) | ecosystem: Host-associated > Birds > Digestive system > Esophagus > Crop | place... | reverse complement strand
GCCAGGGGGCGGCGGGGGCGTCTGGCGCCAGCAGCGCGCGGCAGGCCGCGGTGTTAGTCCCGAACAGCGGGCGCTCCGTCCCACGGCCGGCAGGGGGCGGCACGGCCGGCGGCCCTTGGCGCGGCTGCCTTGGCTCCGGGCTGCTGCCGGGCCTCATTCTGACGGGTTTTTAAAGATGGCAGAGCCTGCCGGAACCAAATTGTTTTTCCGAAAGCTGTCGGTGGGGATGGTGCGAAGGTACAAGCTGTCAGAGCTGTAAAGCTGCTCAAAAAACCCGCCTTGCTAGGCCGCCTGCTGGACCCGGACAGAGAACTTGCTGTGACCCCGAGCTGGGAGCCTTTGATGGGCCACACCGGTCCCGCCAAGATGAAGGGGCTCCGGGCCGGAGCTTGACAGCAGCCGCTAAAATAACTTTGTTGTTTTTCTCACAGAGCATCTGCCTGTGGTTATCTGGCACAGCAGGTCCCGTTTCTCCTTGTTCAAAGGCCTGCCAACTTCACGTTATGCAAGAGCTTTGTTTTATAATTTGTCTCAGAAAAAAAATCTGCCTGCCAGAGGTTTAAAGCACGATTAAAGAACTGAAAGTGAGTATAATGACAGCCTTCATTCTCCCCGTCCATAAACCTCACTGCTGAAGGACTGGCTTCACCCTGCCTGTAGCTGACGCACGGTACCCTTCTGTGGCAGCTCTCTCACTGTTGCTCCTGCCAAACCATGTAGCTTCGTCTGAGCAATGCTGTGATGGTGCTGTTAGAAATCGGCAAATGCCGCATCAGGAAAAAAAAAATTCTACAACAAAAATGTGATTCTTACTATCCTTGGCCATCACCGTTTCTGACTTCCCATTCAGTGTGCTTCTTGCCTTTAAACTCTGATCATGAAATTAAGGCTCTAAGTGGGTACAATTTTTTGATTTGTAGACTGTAACTTTGCTAAAATGCAGCACTATGGGCCATCCATCTGACCTGCCAGACTGGATTTTTGTGTGTGTGTTTCAGCCATGCTGAGCGCGCATGTACAAACTCTGGAGTTGTTGGGATCTCTTTTGTGGTTTTTTCCCCCAATGGTAGAAGGAAACTTGCTGCACAGGAACAAAACAAACAAAGCTAGAGAGCACAGTCTCCCCAGTTACAAAACATAGGCATGTGGGCAGGAGAATTCCACAGAATCCACATACATCTACGTTAGGGGTTTTGTGCAGTGTTTGAGTACATGCTGCTATGTCACTGTGTCACTGTGCCTGGGAAAAATCAGCATCTTGGGAGTAAATCAGTGCACCACGTAACAGACAGATCAGCAGAAAGTTCCATAACTTAAATATATGATATACAGGAATACTGGGAAAACAGTTTCAACAGAAATATCGGTTGCAAGCTAATCTACGTAACAACCTTTAGAAGTACAAGCTGTTCAGGAAGCAGCTAAGAGGTAAGTGACCAGAACCCATCTATGATCAAGCGTGTCAATAGCTATTATTCTTCAATGAATGGCTGATCGCAGAGCTACTTCCTACGAAGTGTTTTTCTATGCTACCTTTTAGCGTGATAAGACAGATCCCCTTCGTCTGGCTTTTTTTCCATTGTGGCGCATTGAATGAGTGTTCCTGAGTCCAGGCAGCACAGAACTGTTGGGATTGCTTCAGGGACTCTCTGGAAACAGAAACTTAGAGTGTTATCTGTTTTGTTTAGGTATCTTCCACTACTCTTGCAGAAATGATTTGCAGACAATTCTGTAACTGATCTTGGTGTGAATGAGGTAGTTGTTACATTGCAAAATTGTTAATCTACTTAATTCCATAGACCAGGGCTGACTTTGGCCTTATTCAATTCTGTTCTGTATCTCTGTTGTCTACTTCAGGTGAGGCTTTCTCATAATTTATGCAAGACAGCATATGTGTGTTCCCCCGTTTGAAAATCAATCTCTTTACTGTGTATAGCAGTATGTATGCTCACATAGCTGATACGCAAGAAGAAAGCTGACATAAACCTTAGTTCCTGTAGTAGAAAGGGTCAGGGCTAGCTTTCATCTTCCAGAATCAGGAAGGAGCTGTTCTAAGGACGGACAGTCACTGCATATTGCTGCTGAGAAAAGCAAATGAACACAGTCTGTGGAAACAACAAAATTTTATTACTTCACTTGGAGTACAGTCAAGACAGTAGTACTAGTATATCATTCCTAGAAAGACGTCAGGGAACACGTAAAGAAAAACTGCAAAATGTTTGATTTGGGCACACTCAGCAGCATGGTGCCAAGATACTATGAGTCACTATGTACCAGGCAGCAAATGACTCAAAGGAAAGAGTGCTGCTTACCAACTTTCCAGCCCAAAGTGAAATACACTGAAATTCCACTGATCCTGTCTGATTCCCCCAAACTCTGAAACCAGAGCCCAGAGAAACAGTTACAGACCACAGTCAGACTGTTTCTATTTGTGCAGCTACCAATACTGGATGTGCTCATGCATGCATATATATACACGTATCTTATACAAAAGCAAACATATTTACATATAAGGTCTCAATTACAGTATAAATGCTACTTATTAGTGTTGGCAGGCCATAGAAACTAGGTAGACTGAAAGGCAGTTTTATTCTATATACCAGGGCCAATAACAAGGAAAAATACAGTTCAAATTTACCCAAAGCATTATGCCTTTGCTTTTAGTGGAGTTTTATCCCCCATTCAACTTTTTAATTAAGTGGTATTGCATCAGAAATTGTCTGCTCCACTTAGCGTATGTATTTGTATTGGTGCACCTGTGATTCTACAACAAGCAACAAGCTGGAACAGAATACAGCATAACTGGGAGTACATCATCTTTCTTATAGAAATGGACTCGATTTCCTGGATGTACTGTCTTGCCTCTCATTTGGCAAAGAAGTCGAAATTTGGCTACAGCCTTGCAACAGAATATTGTTGAATTAACTCCGCCCTTGTTTTAAAGATTTGCATTAAGACAAACAAAATGTTGTATTATTTCTTTACCTCCGTTTGACAGAGCAATAAAGAGCAACCAATAGTTCTAAACCTCTTTGAGCCTGGAAGTTTAAACATAGAAAAAGAACAAGTGTGGCAGGGCCCTTTAATCTCAGGTTCCGTAAGAAACATTTTCACTAATTCTTTGCACATTCCAAATGAGCCCAATACCTATATGAAACATGTGCTCAATATTGTGCACCCAACTGGTGCTAGAAGCACAAGAATAAGTGACCAGGAAACACGGGATCCCCTGTCTTAGTTCTGAGTATAAGATGAAGAGCACTGGGAGAAAACAGATTTTATTCCCGTATTTTTCTTTCTTTGACAAGAGAAGGCAGTGATTCAGTGTTCTCTGAACACTTCATTCTTCAGCTGCAGAGTGGAGATCCAACAGCTTCACTCAGCTGGGATGCAGCCAGGTGATTCCTGCTTAAGGCAAACCTAAACAGTCAGGAGACTCGTGACCCACTGATGTATGGCCACAACCTCTCGGATGAGAATGCCTTGATCATGAGTGTTACCAGTGATGGGAAGGAGGAATATTTTTATTATGTGCTCTTTTGATCAATGAGGTATGGAGCTGCAACAAAACAACAGGATTACAACAACATTCCTGATCAAAAACCCAGTTAGAGCAATTCCACTTACGCTGCCAACTTTCAGTTCAGGCTGTATGTGTGCATTGCAAGTACACCACACCCAAACGATGTGTCCTTTAAAAACCTTTCAGGGAAAGCAGCAAGTGCAATTAAGCCAGCTGTTTACATAAAACTGTATATGAAAAAATGCACATCTGACTGGCAGATGTGAAGTCAAGAACACCTCCAAATCTCCTGTCAGCTACTTTGGAGAGGGATGGTGACACAAGCAGTCACTGAGCAGTTTCACAATAGTGCACAGGCGCATGGGTGTTGTCCGAGCTCCACAGTTGCTCGCTGACAGTTCCCGAGCGGCTCACCTCCCACAGTGCCAACTTTAGCACCTCAGAGACTGTTGTCTTGACCTGGGCCTGGAACTTTTTGCTAATCAGAACGTAGAGGATTGGATTGAGGCAACTGTTGATGAAACCAAGGCCAGTGGAGAGGGGGATGCCGTCCTGCAGTAAGTCATGCAAGTTTTCATCGTGGTGAGCAGACAGTTCCACAATGCTGAATATGTGATATGGTGTCCAGCAAACAAAAAAAGCTACAACTACAGCAATGATGGTCCAGAAAAGCCTGCTGGAAGTCAGTACAGTTCTCCTCTTCACTTTGACAATCAGCAATGAGTAGCAAATGACCATGGTCAATAGAGGAAAGAGGTAACCAAATGCAAGCCTCACCCAAATGAGAATGTGATGTGTCAGCAAAATAAGTTCTCTGTCATGCACATGAAAGTTGTTGTAGCAAATGGTGACATTGTTGAGAACTGTAGCTGTGTCTCTAAAGTATAAGGCAGGGCCACCAATAATTGCAGCTGACATCCAAATGATCCCACTAAGAATGAGGGTGTTCCTTACAGTCCGATACTTGTAGGAGAAGACTGGGTGGACTAGGCGGATGTAGCGGTCAAGGCTGATGAATGTCAAGAAGAAAACACTAGCAAACATATTAAGTAGTGCAATGAATGAGTTCATTTTGCAGAGCCACTTCCCAAAAGGCCAGTGGAAGCCCATTGCCACGTATGTAATATAGAGGGGCAGGAAGAGAACAAAAATGAAATCTGCAATGGCCAGGTTGAGGAACCAGAGTGTAGAAACAGATTTATCCCACTTGAAGCCCATAAACCAGATGACGATGGCATTACCTGGCACTCCCAGCAGAAACGCCGCACTGTAAAAGGAAAGGGAAATCATATGGGCAATGCTGAGGGAGGACTGGGGTGATTCATCTTCCTCAGACAGGTCGTAGAAATAAGAGTAGTTCTCAAAATCTTCAAATGTCATGTTGCACAGTTGCTTTCTGGGGAGGAAAAGAAATGGAACAGTCAAAGGAGAAGTCTTTTACTGCACTGCAAACAGTAACCTGCAATTCCTTTAACTTCTTGGTCATAAAAACCCCCCAAACATTCACCTATCTATCACTTTTTAGCTGTCAGTTGCTAGCAGAAAGCTTGTGGAGTGTTTTGGTCACAGGTATTTCAAGAAATGCTCAAGTCAAGAACAACACTTCAAATCTTCAGGAACTGTTTTCCTTGCATTTATTTCTTATTAGAGAGCACTGAGCACAGCATTACTGATAAATTTCTCAGAGACCAGCTGCAAAGTTTTATTAAAGTGTGATTTTTCTATTCTTTTCTAGTTGGGTTTCATATTTTACTGCTCTGTTCCTATTTGAAGCAAGTTTTATGCATTACATCTGTCAGAAATCAGAGAAGCACCAGGCATCTACGTAGGCAAAAAAAGTGCAGTTAAAATGCCAGGAAGCCATATTTTATAAAATTACCACCCCTCCCTCCAGCCCCCTCAAATTATAGTTAACAAAATCATAGTCAATGATTTCTCCAGCAACTGAAAGTTCACGGGTTGATTCCTCTCTATCATGTATCTATCTTTGTACCAAGGAATGCTGATTTTCAGACACATTCACTTTATTAGATTTCCTCAAAGCAGCAAAGGATGTAAAGCAGAAAGTACACAGAACATATTTCAGAGACAATACATACAACTGTGGTATTCTTCCACTAGTGAGCTGAGAAACAGGTAACAGATGAAAGAAAATAAAGCTTCCCAGGAAAATAAGACACACAGTAAGAGCTATAGAGGAAAATACGTGTGTCTCCTTTTTTCTTTTTTTGAGACAGAATGACGGTCTCAGTTTTCTTCTGTTGCAAAAGCTTCTGGAATTTACAAGTACAACATGATTTTTCACACAGGAATTTTCTTCTAAAACTCCAAACGAAGAGTGTAGGAGGGAGAGAAGGGAGGGGGAAAAGGAAAACGTAAGCCAAAAGTAAAAAACAGAAAAAGAACTGAATGGGAAAACAGATAGCAAACAGAGCGTGAACAGGAAAAAGCACTCAGAAGTTACGTGTTCATTCCACAGTACAGACAAAGCTGCAGCACAGCACAGACGTCCACAGTCTGACAAAAGTATGTGCCATGGTCAAAACAAATATTCTCCTAAATTGTGTTATCATTTAAAGCTATATTGTCTGCCTGAACTCAGCTGCACTAAAAACCTGTCCCTGAGAGCAGGATACAACCAGCCCATTAGCTGTATTATGGATGAGCTCACCGGTACACTTCTGAGTGCTAGCTCCATTCAGAAACTGAAATTCAGCCCACGTTTTTGGAACCCGGCCCTGCATTCCTGTAATTCCACTAAATTTAGCATGCTAAGGACAACAGGAGCAGGGTCTACAGAGTACACTGCCTGTAGAACCACATCTGCAAGCTTGTATTCATGTACATACCTTTCCTCCAAACAAGCAGTTCACTTACTTTGAAAGGAAGTAAAGTGAAGCTACGCATGTGCACGCACATTAGCAGGATTAGATTTCTCATTTGTAGATGGATAGACAAGGGGGGGGAAAAAAGTTCTGTAATTTTATATCTCGTTAAAAAGAAATATGTAATGAGTCAATACAGCCTGTTCTGTCAAGAGGCTATGATAACATTTGCCCTTTGTAATTTACATCAGGCTAAAGGAATGTTACTTGGTTTGCTGTCCTAATAAAATGATACTTATTGGGCTGCATTTATATAATTACATGCCCCTTGGGGGTAGATTCTGCATCTAATACCAGTACCACCCAACTGAGTCATTTTTTCAAATCGCTTAACAGCTGCTGAGAAATAGTATAAACAAGGAGCAGTACCACTGACATCTGCAACAACATTGCATTTGGACAGCATCAGAGGACAGTCAGGTTAATAACTGGATTTTTAAGTGTCTTTGCCTATATACAGAACTATACCTTCAAATCAAATTTATGCAATTTAAAAAAATCAAATTTTTCAGACTCCTGTTGATTAACATCATGTATTCCAGTTACTAATCAATTTTGCTTTTATGTTTCTCAAGAGCTAGCATAACGCAACAATACTTGGATTCAAATATTTCCTCCCTATATGTGTAGTCCCCAAAATTTTTTTCCTAATGGCGCTAAAAAAACCAGTTGCCTACTGCCCAACAATGTTAATTTTATATTTAGAGTTTCAAAGATTATGTATAGTAGGAGAAAGAAAACATACTTAAATAAATACCAAATATTTACCAAGCCTCCTGTAGTTTAAAACTCCTCCATTGAAAGAGCACATCTCTAGAATGCAATTCTTTTCCCAAGCTTGTATTTTTCCTTATCTCTAACTCCTAGTCTTGCAATTCAGTAATTCTTTAACAGTTGGGGGAAAAAAGCAGGAGGAACATTGCTTACCATTGCTCCCAGCGCACAGACGCTGCAACTCGACTCTATGGCTAGAGCTCAGCAAAGAATGGCAATTACATTTGCAAAGCCCAGAAATTTTTACCTCTGACATCCACATGTATGAAACACTTCTATTACAGGATTCACAGTGCTAAGCCCTGCCCTGAAAAAGATAAGCAGTAGGGGATTTTCAGTGGAGCTATGCTGGTTTACGTCAATAAGGACACAGATTTTTTCTTCTGGGATAACCACTAATCATCATTCAAGCAGGGATGTTTCTTTGTCTTCTCTCTCAAATACGTGAGTTTGGTTTTTATTTATTAATAAATGGTCCAGAGTCAGAACTGTCTTGCAGTTCAAGTCTAGGTCTTGTGAAGAAATTTAATTCTATTCCTTATTCCGTCACTGATTTCCTGTATGATCTTTGACAAACAGCCGAATTTCCAGGCTGGAAAGACACTCATGAACCTGTCTGCAAACAGAGGCTCAGCAGAGAAAACAAGACTTTTTGCTAGCAGTTTCCATTTGGCTTTCAAGCCAACTGCTAGAAAGGGTAAAGGAAGTTTGGTGCAGTTCACTGGCTCAGTCCCTGCTGGTCCCAGGTGGCAAAAAGGAGCCAGAGGGAGGAAAATATTTTTCAATAAACAGGAAAGTGTGGTTAGAGGCCTGGCAACAGGACTTGGGGGCAGCCACAGGTTACAGAACAGTGCTGTGCTGCATATGGATGAATATAACCAAGTTTAGACTTCATCCTGTCTTTTTTTTTTTTTTTTTTAAATAGTAAACAGCCTGAGTAAAGCATACACTCAGCAGTTGTTTGACTGGAGTCTGTTCCTGTTTGCTGAGGTCACAAGCGACTCTGAAAACTGGGACTCCTTGATTCAGTTACTTAATTATGAATATAGTTGCTTAATTTTAAGCAAATAATAGGCTTCGTAACATTTGACCAGGAGGTTTCATTTCCTGTCCCCTTCTGTAAAACAGGAGTTAATTACTAAACGACTTCATAGGAATATCACAGGCTGGTACTTGGTGCTAGTACCTTTTAGATCCTAGCACAGAAAACAGAATTACCAAGAAATAGAGACTGTTAGGAAATACTTCTAAAATACAAAGCCACAGAACTGCGGGGAAAAGACTTCATGTGCTACATGAACTGTCTTTCTCTGAATTTCAGCAGGGAATTACAGAATCAGATCTCAATTGACATATTCATAGCTTTTTACTACAAATACCTAGAGTTCGTTTTCTCTGCCACCATTACAGTATTCCGTAAAGTTGAGCCATAATGACAATCTGGACAAATGACTGGATCTGCTTAATATAGGACAGCTTTTGTCACACTAACAATGGCCTTACGGTTATGACATGGGACCAGTACTTTGGACTCTATTCATGCCTATGCCACATGCATGCTCTTTGATCAGGGGAAGTCGTTTGACCTCTCCACGCCTCAGCCCTGAGGTCAGTGAAATGGCTATGGAATTAAATTACATTGGGTTTTCAGTCTAAAATAGGAGAAAACAAACAAAACAGATGCAATTTCCACTCACTTCACTTGATGCAAAGTCTTCCTGGAGGTTCAAAGTTCTCTGGGTACCACGTAAGTTAGGCTCCAACTTAATTACACTGGTAGTTTATGCCACGTGTTTGGGCTATAGCCCACACAACCTCTCTCTCACATTTAGTTCTCATTACTTCCAAAATTTACAGAGAGGTCCAAGGGAAGAGCTTATTCATTGTCTATGTTAGTTAAAAGTTAACACAAATATTTGAGTGGTAGTCCCAAAATCTATTTGTTCAGTGTGATAAACAGTGCTCACAGCCTATGGTCAGCTAAATTGATTTCAGAGGTCACAATAATGGGTCCTGATTTAATAGGAAAATTATGGTTTGCGGCATTGGCTGTCTCAACAGTTAACTTCATAGAGAGAATATATTACACAAACCCTCCTTTTAATGTCTTTATGAATAATTCTGACCATATCACTATCCATGTCTATGATTTATGGCTAAAGGAAAGCTTATTTGATTGATTCACTTCAACTTTGGTCATTTGAGACCAGAGTCAAATGTTGGAGAATAACTAGTTTCTCAAAAGATCATCTAAAGCCTCCTTGTCATGCTCTCATTTGAGAGCCCCCCAAAAAATTTCCTGGAACTTTTGAGATGCTAAATTCTTAATTTATCTAGCTACAAATACAGAAACATTGAATTCACCCAGTAGTGAAAAGTAGTGCAAAGTTCAAAGCACAAAAGCCTGAGCAAGTTTGTTAGAGGTACATACATATTTCTGGCAAGTATTTTACAAAGACATAAGAAGCCAAGAAACTCACAAGGAATACTGATGAGATTACAAACTGTCATAGACTCATATTTCTCCCTCAAAAGAACACAGCCAAGATGACCACTTGCCTCCATGCAGAAACACTCCTATAGCAGGAAGTGCCTGATACACCCACATTACAAAATTAAATCATAGCTATGCTATAATTTAAGCCCAAAGCTGCCCCTGCAGACAAAGCTCCTGGGAAATGAGCACTTTTAGCTAGTATATACAAAAGTAGAATCAAGGCCTGTGTGTATGTTTTCTCTTTCATAGACGCATACACAGATGCCTATCTCCTGACTACAGTTTTAATGGTCATTAGACGTACGGTAACAAAATGATTTTGTAAGCTGTCCTGAATTCAACAACTAGAATGGGTCATAATAGATATGATACGTGACTGGAAACCTTTTCAAGCTATGATATAGATGTATTTGCTCTAGCAGACAAGAGAAGAATGCAAATAACCATCATTCTCCATTATGTCTCTCAGTGAAGCAGTTTTAGACATGTATACACAATGTGCTAGCTAGGCATCTCCTAAAGTTTATGCCAAAAACAACTGTCTTTTTGAGCAAGGCCAAACATGACCATATTAGTCATAACACACCACTTAATCTGTGGTATTGAAGTCATCTGACCAGATAATAACTTCATAACATTTTACACAGTGAGTGTTATGGTGGGATTAACAAATCCTTACAGAGCAGACTCAGTATTGGTAAAGCAATGATTTCAGACCAGCAGTTTTGCCGCCACCCAAATGTTAAACAACAAATGGAAAACCCAACTTTATAACTAGATAATGCTGCTGTAATAGGAAAAGTATCTACAGCAGGTCTTGACTGAATATAACAAAACATCCAGACAACTGCTGCAGTTGAGCAGCGTACCATTTCCACAATCAGGTAACTCATAAATGTCTGCTACCAGCAACTGCGTATCATCAAACGTGATTTATTTTCATGCTGACCCCAAGCACCAAGACTTCTATCCCCAAAGCAGACAAAGAAACTCCAGTGTCCTCAGGGTATGCACTGGGAGATGAGGGGAGCCCACTTGGTAGCTGTGTAATTAGTGCTTTCTCCTGCTCTTATTCCCTTCCATTTATACAGCTTACAGTAGACCTTTTTAATATTCCTTTTAAATGTAAGGAGTTGCCATAACCACTGCAAGTCTATCATGTGACCACAAACATACTACAGCAGAGTCAAGAAAATGACGGATGGTATCTGTGAAACACTTAAAAGTTGCCCCATTCTGAAAAACAAAACAAAAAAATCTAAGCATTCTTACAAGTAGGTAAAAACAGAAGTTTAAGTAAGCAGTGCCACTTGAGATTTAAAATATGGTCTTATATTGTATGTGTCAGCACTGCTGAAATACTTACATAACCAGCTATAACACCTCAGTTTTCACAGCCTTTAGTGAAAGTGGACTCAAGTGAGAAGTATGATCAGTCTGGTTTACAGACAAGAAGGCTGAGAATGACCTACAGGAAGTCTCTGATTAAACCGGGTGCTAAACCTAAAGTCCCTGCCTAGCGCTTCAACGACAGACCTACCCTCCTTTCCTAAATGTAACACTGTGCCCTCACTCATGATGGAGCGGAGAATCCACAGCTTCACCTCTGGGAGACCTTCCCCTTCCTGAGGAGAGGCTCTCTACTATGCCGTCATGACCACCGTGTTGGAGGGAGCCAGCACCTTGCAGCACTCGCAGATTCTGGTTTGTTTTCTCTGCACTGGAGAGAAGAGGAACCTGGATCTCCACCATTTGCTTGTCATGCACGTTAACCTGTCTCTACAGGCCAAGGACATACCTCAGAGCCATTTGGCACACCTCTCAGATGACAAAAGCCCAGCAGGTACACCATGTATCGTATTGGCTGTGTCCTCAGTGTGTAAGATATGCACACTAATGAAGTATTGTTCCAGGAAAGTTTCACATGTTTTCTACTCCTCCACAAATGCCAGCAGTATTTTCTTTGGCTACAAGCCACCATAATAACTACATACCTAGAATAATGGAGATACCCGATTTAAAATGTTTAAATCACATCAGCTTCACAGAGACTGGATTGATAAGATAATGGATGCTTGTATTTCTAATCAAGCATGGCTTTTTAAGTTTTTCATGCAAAAATTATATGGAAGTTTTACTTAGCAACTGTGTCATATACTTGTAATGAAAAAAGATTTTGACTAACATTCATGGGATCATTACATGATCATGCTCTGAGCATGTTTTTTAAATGGTTGCACTCCTTTAGCAAGTGCCTGCTTTAACCACAACTCCCTCCTAACAGGAAGTAGCAAAGTGAGAGCAGAGAATAAAGAGAGAATGCAGAGATTTCTTTCAGACTATCAATTGTTGTCTCAGCAGACTGATTAAGGCCAATTAAACATATGTTAGACAACAGCCATTCTAAAGTTACTGCAGGGTAACAACAGGTCATTATGGGAAAAAAAAATAACCATCTCCAGCAAGACAGAAAATCTTTTCAAATAACAGATAAAAAATAGCTTACAACCTGTTATACTTACAGTCCTTTTAACAAGAAGAGTTAAGAGCTATCCCCAGAGAAAATTAGCAACACAACTCATTCCTCAAACGTGCTTTCTTACATCCTGTTCTATTTCACATACTAATTTCCCAGTCACTTCTAGCAGTATGATTGGTTATATACTGCCCTCTGAATTGACCTCTATTCTTCTAGGTTTATTCTACTGCTCATTAAATCTACATCAGCAGTTTATTCTAGCATGACTGTAATATTGCTATGGTTTTATTACTCTTGACACATTTGCATGGGCATATCAGAACATCCAGTTCCAAAATATGGCTAGTATATAAACATTCCAGCTGATAACAGACTTTATTTTGTCTTCACTGTTAATATACTAGGATCACTGTGTCCAGTAGATTAAGGGTGTCTACTCTGGTATCAGTGTTACTCTAATATTCCAACTTATACAAAGGTAACCCTTTTATTAAAATCAAGTCTAAAATAAGCACTGCCTGTATTCCTGCAAACCTGAAGAATTCATATTGTTCATACAATTTCAGGAGGGTTGGATATTTCTCTATCATGTCCCTTACACGGCATTGGGAACACCCCCTAGCACTGATAAGAATAGATGGCATCTATGATCAAGGTGTTAAACTATGAACTTGGAAATACTGGTTTTACAGGCTTCCCATATTAGTTTTGCAAATCATTTTGAATTTGACTCCACCAGATATGGTGCAACACCCTCAATTAAGAGTTTAGGGCCTCGACAACACGTTACTCAGTTCTCTTAAAAGGACAACAGTTCTCAACATTTCTGAAACATCTCACTAAAATGATGTGGGACTGAGTTCATTAAATGAGGATCGCCAGGAAAAAAGAAATTGGACTGTAGAAAGTGATATTACACTGATGGAACAGGACTTAGTACTCACCACTTTCTCACCTAGAAGGCTTCGAAAGAGAACAAAACTTCTGTGCCAGGCTTCCACTTGCTGAAAGAGGCAAGTATGTTATGTTGGGAAAGTACCTAAAGGCCCTAGCCTTTGAGATCAAAGCCTCACTGGATCTAGGCACTATAAACACATAATGAGAGATAATTCCTGCCTTGTTTATAATTACACAGAATAAACAGACACAAGAAGAGTAGGGAAAGGAACAGAAGTATCTTGCCCAAAGCCAAACAGTAGTTTCAAAGGTAGAGTTGGAGGCCAAATTCAGACCTTGCCAAAAGAATGAAGAGGCAAATATCTTCTGTGGATATAGGGAAAAGGTGATGGTTCTTCATACTTGTGTCTTGTGATTCTTGAAATACATCCTTCGAGAAGTATCAAAAGGGGACAAGAGAGCCTGGGCTGCAAAAGAGAAGTAGGAAAAGGCTAAAAACTCTTCCCTAGCTAATGTCCCTGCCAAGGGCTGGAGACTTTGAGAGCGCTGGCCTTTGCAGATAACCCTGGCAAACAAATCCATCTTGTGGCAATGGGATTTTTTAGCTTCCCTTTGAGACAACTAACGAAAAAGTGGTGTATCTGCAGCAGGTCTCTTCAGTTCATCTAAAGAAATGTAATGCAGTAAAACAGTGGGCCAGGTATAAGGGAGATGCAACAAGCCAGCAAAAAGTCTCTCTGGAAAAGAACAGCCATGGGCTGATACAGGGCTTTTTTCTCCTGTCTCCAGTCCCTCAACTTCTGAAACATACTGAAGATACAAAGAGCACAGAATTAACTGAGCTTCCCCAGAAGTACTATATGCTTCTTTTGAGGACACAAAATACTTCTTTTTGTCTCAGGAGCCGCAAGCACATTAGAAAAGTAGAAGCAAGTGTGGGAGAGCTGATCTGTGCATGATGGCATCTTCCCTTCTAAAACCAGATGTCTCTTGGACACCACCCACCCCAGACACAGCATCCCTTCTTCTGGTAACAGGCCATGAGAAACTGTTCTTCCCACTCAGCTCTCTTTTGCAAAGCCAGCAACAACAGAGCCCTGCACTGTTGTGAAACTGTTAACTGCAGACTGAATGAACACAAATCAAACCATTATCAGAAATAATGAGTGAAAATTACCCAGACAACCAGCCACCACAGTAAGAGAGACAGCTGAACTGTTGGCACATTCCATAAGACAAAATTAATAAATAAGCAAATAACCAGACCATTAAACAGACTACAGTCCTCTGCAAAACTTGCTGCTTAGTGCTTGGAACAGCAGAGTTATTAATAAAAAATTAATACCTAAGAACAGATGACGAACTTCAAGTGGCTTTTAAAAAACATAAGGAGAAAAAAATTCTTCAAGGCAACTGGCTTTATTAGGAAACAGATGTAGATTTTCCTCTTGAATCAATCTATCAGAAATAAACACAAATCTAACAGCATTTTGTAAGTTGCTCATTAGGTTGTCAGCAGACAAGGAAATTCTTAAAATGAAGAGGAGGAATTTATAATGTATATCACATACAAATTGCATTATGGTCATCAATAGTTTTCCTTTGCCCTCACCAGTACAGTAAAAATCTATGGTCAGATCCTGCCTAAGAATCCTTACACATAGTTTCCCTGACTTATGATCCCTCTCCACAAAGGCAATTAGAGAATCCAAACCATAAATTCATTCTCCACAGTCAAGTAAGTTCCACTACACTGCACTGAAACAGATTCTAAGTGCAACAGAAGTGGACTCTTAGTATCACTCATAGCACATATAAAATCCCTAGGATTAAAGTAAACTTGGTAGGACCTCTATCCTGCCTGCCTGGCACAAGTGGCTGACAATGTTTTAAGTTCGGGCAGAAGCTGTGGTGACATTTAACAAAAGTAAATTGGGTTATCGAAGTGTTTGCATTTCCTAGTTCAGCTGAGCCAAAACATAATATGATGCTATTGGAAGTAAGCTGTCATAAGCAAGTTAACCCTGAATCAATTTCTACAAACCTGGTCTAAAAGATTCCTTTACCCTGACATACCCTCACTCACTCTTTTCTCCTTAGCTGTGAATTAATAAATACTTAAAATGATTCAGTAATACAATTTTATCCATCTAGAAAGCAAATGTGTTTTAATTCACAGACAACCTATACATCTTCTCTAAATCTACAAAAACAGCTCTGGGATATTGTTTGGCTTTGCAAGATTACATTTAGAAGTGCTACAGGTGACGACAGGGTTATCACTAAGTCTGAATAGGAGGTGGAATCAAGCCCTGTCTCATTGTGTGGCAGCATATAAGGCTTCAAATCTTCTTGTCAATTCCTAGGAAATACGCTCCCATGTACTTCATGACAGCTAGATCCACACCCTACCTTATTCCACGACGGTCAGGGAAAACACACACAACTGCCAGCTCAGATCACAGAAGCCCTTTTTAATTCTGTGTGACTGTAATTCTTCAGAATTAAATTACTTTGTTAATCTGGTTCTTAAATTGAAAAAAGTTTCCATTTTCTGTTCTAGAATCTGTTCAGATCAGAACTGATGTACTTGTTTCAAATAATACTGGGAATTGCTATAGCTACAGGAGACATTCTATCCCTAAGCAAACCAAACAAATTAAAACCATCACGCAAGGGGAGGCGAGGCGGGGGGGGTTGGGAGACAGATTTAAGTCAAGGTCACTCACCGTTCTCTGACAGGATAAAAGACTCCTTGAAGTGTGGATACACACATTCAAAAGTCATTAAAAATTAAATTTACACCTACTTTCATATCTTTTCTTGCTGTAGGGGTAGTTCAAAATAATCTTTGAAATACATACTGCATTCTTTCTTCCAAGAAGCTCTTTTAGCCAGTATATGCTACACTACCTTAGAGGATTGGCCTGCAAGTGTTGTAGCTGTCAAAACACATTATTTAGAAAGGAGGGAGAGAAAGGTTTAAAATACAACAGAGATATTTGACATACCTTGTTCTGTGGAACAAAGCACACTGTAAATCAGCGATGTGAGCTCTACAGCAGGAAGAATGATCTGCAGAGTTCAGAGTGACTTCAGTGTGATTCCAGCTGCTTCACTTGGCTACTGCCTTCCTTCTAATAAAGCTGCAGGATGATATAACGCCGTGTTTGTTTTCAGCTGAGGAAGTTGTTTCCAACTTCCCTTGGTTTTCTAGACCCAATTTTGAAATATTGCCTTTCTGTATAATCCCAGCATTTCACCAAAAATAAATGTTAGACATGTGAATGAATCATTTTGGTCAGTGTCCAAGCAAGCAACAGATGTGGTGGCTGATGAATGGAAAGGGACCTTACAGTTGTAGGCTGCTTTTTGTTATGCAGAGAAGACGTTGAACAGTATTTCTTTGTAAGCACTCTGGTTTATAGAAAATAATGCTGAATGAGCAGAAAGATGCTTAAAAAGTCACACTGAAAGCATCATTTTGTAACTGTACAGTGAGATACATTCATTTTGTATTTATGATTAGTAGATTAATCTCCTTCTGTATGTAAGAGGTAAGTAAGCTCCTCAAAACATCACTAATTAGTGCCTCTGTCTGTCAGTCAGCGCAACACTTGTCAGAAATTCGAACTGGGTTTTAGAAGACATGGCTTGATTCCCGCTTCTATAAAGTGCCTGGTGAGTTTTTGTGGCCAGGTCTGATGATCCCCATGAAGCTTAGTTTCTCAGCCAGTAAAATGGGAATATTATTCCACTTGTATCTATATACCATAGCCTCCCCCGACTCTGATGGTACTGCACTCATCATACCATTTTAAATCAGCTGAGTATCTGTCAGTCTACCCTTACCAAAAATCAAATCTTCTAGTGGAAGCAATAATCTAACAGCGGTACTCCTCTGTCATTAATGCAAAACACTATCTAGGCAATTCCAAATTTTCCAGATATCAACTCTACAGATTTCAGTGAAAATTAGAAAGAAAGCAAGAAAGAAACAAACCAACAAAACAAAAAAACACAGAAGAGGGAAGTGCTTAGTGAGAAGCAGCAAAACTGAAATTTCAGCATCTGGTTAGCAAGGCCACCCGTTTTAAGCACCACTCTTCTGGTCCACAGATCACAGATTCTCTTAACAGGAACCAAAAACTCCTTCCCTCCTTGCAGCAAAACTAACCTGCTTTGTCTTCCTTCCATGACAGGTCTTCCTGTATTGTCAATATAACTTAAAATGTTGATAGCTTGTACATCAGCAGAAAAAGCTATGAATTAAAAGAGAATAGAGATTATGCTATGGTGGGAAATGGAGTCCCTGAACCAGGGGGAAAGGACAGGGGGCATGATTCCTGTGAATATATGACATTGGGGAGAAAAACAGGGAGGTTGCCTCAGGAAAGAGCATGGAAAGACACAAGGACCTCATGATTTGGCACCTCACTTGTTTACTTCTTCCATTTTAAAGGTTTCCTGTTTTCTCTGGGTAACTGATTGGTGAACTTTCATTGATTAAAGCTCTTTTAATAGTCGTTCTCGTCTTTTGTAAATATTGGGATAGTGTAAATTTAGGCACCGTTTAACAGCAGATCTGCTGAGGGTTTTTTTGCTTGTAATAGCTTGAGTCTGTGTGTCTATGCACTTTGCCAAATCCAGTTACTGTAAGGCAGTTAATTCAAGGGCTTGCTCAGTACTATTTCAGTAGGACAAAAGAGGAAATCACTGGGTAGATAACCCTCACACATGATCTACGGTAAAAGAAAAAATCTCAGCAAATGAAGTAGAATCACACATTTGCCAAATGCTCTTTCTCAGTGCAGGGAGCATTCTGGGGAGTGCAATGGATTCTAGTAGTTTTGCAGTAGTGAGGAATTGTCTTTAAGCGGCTGTTTCCTTCACCATAAACTAAAGCAGGCCTGGGACTACTGGGGATGATAGTTCAGCTTCTTCATCCTTCAGAAGCAAGGGAAAGTTAAACCTCGCACAGCAACCTTCCTCACCCCTCCTAGCACTGTACCAAATATGAAATCACAACTGCTAAGGACCCAGAAGACATTTTGTGGAGGTAAGTTTTCATAGAAAATGAGATTTTTTTTCCCAAGAACAGCAGATTACTGCATTTAAAAGAATTTTTCTACAAATCTGTCCTACCTACATTTGCTCCTTTTCAACTGAAAGTGACTGTTGCTCTGCTGCACAATTACCAAATCTGCACAGTATAACCAGTACATGTAACATATCTGGGAGAAAAAAGAACAGAATTTTACAGACAAAATTGCATTTAATGGCAAAGGATTTTGTTCTGCTTGTTTCCTGTTCAGAGCTAAGTGCAGAATTTTATTCCTTTACAGCTTTGATTAACCACAGTGGGACTCTTAAGTCCCTGAAGAATGTAAGCTTGGGCCTTAAACCTTTCCTTGTTTTAGTTCCTTTTATGCTCAGACACAGTAGAACTGGAATGGCGAGTCCTAAATTACATGGCTTTTTAATACGCACCTTCATGCAACCCATTAACCACTGACATAATTTTATGAGTGTAATCTTTTCAGATAATTTTGTGAAAGTTACAAGCTTGGAAGAAATTTAATGAGAAAAAAGAAAAAAAGTACCTTGTTTGCTTTCATGTCTTCTCATTTTTCTGCTTGGAAGTTGTATTTTATTTTGCCATGTCATTTGTGCTTTTTCAACAGAGTAAGTTAACAAAGTCTTGGAGTTTTTACTCTACAGTAAGTATGGCAATGTGCCAGAGCTATACTGAAGAGGGACATGCATTTGTGAACTTGGGGACTTGCAGAGCAGAGAAACACTACTTTATACCTGATAGAAAAAGAACAAGGAGAGCATTTTCATACAAATTATAGGTTGTCCAGCACTGAATAACCTAGGTCTACTGTAAAGCAAATTAGTTTTAAAAGCACTTCTGATTTTTTATTTAACCCTGTAAAACAAAACATAAAAAAAAACAAACAAAGGCTGAGGATGTATGGAAAAAAAGATATAGGGGAAAAGCCTTCAGAAATACGTTACCAATATTAACCAAAGCACATATTATGAAGCAATAAACAAAACCAAAGTAGCTTTAATTCACCTGGATTACCAACAATTGACTGATAGTTCTGATAATTATTTCCCACTGCTGGGACCACCGGATCTTACTAAACTGCCTATTAGTATGTGCAGCTAATCTCAGCACTAACGAACACCCCAGGCTCAATTAAATGTGCACCAATTCAATTAAGTTGTGCCAACCATAAATTCGCAAATTAGGTCAACCAAAAGATATTTAGTTATTCTCAGGGTTAATTTAAGATGAATAACACAAGAAAAATTACTTACCTTTTGAGGGTTCAGCTGTTTATAGTTCTGCTCTTTTTAAAAAAGAATTCTTCACTGTTCCTTTGTCCTCACTGTTTGAATCAACACCTCATCGATTAAAATCCACTCTGAAAAGACAGAGTTTAACTACCTGACAAATCAGGAAAAGGATCATTTCCTCCCTTCCTGTGAAACTAATGACTATTCATGCCTATCCTTTCGGTAAAGCTGTAATGTTTACTTGTGGCTTAACTGCCTGCTATGTACCATAGTCAGCAACTACGACAAAATTCTCCAGTGACACATTTAAACCAGACCACCTGCTGAAGGGAGGTCTGGATCATTTATTCAGGTCCATATCCTCTATGCTGATATTAGAAATCTGAAGATTTTAATATATAATAGGTTGAAGAAATTCAGTAATTCTGCAGAAGGCAAAATCCTTCATCTATTACTTTAGTCAGTCAAATCACACTGACTAAAGGAATCATATAGCATATAAATGAATTGTATGTGTGTATATGAGTATATATATATGTATATACATACAAGTTTGAGCAGGATCCTTAAAAGCAGCACTTCATGTAATTCCTGCAAAAAAAGTGAGCAGGGTGTTACATTCTATGAAATAATGAATATTGGAGAATAATTTACAATAAAGGGAAAGAAAAGGTTATATTTCTTATTATGAAGAATGATACCTGGAAAAAATAATATTAGAAATAGCCTTTTTTTCCATAGAGTTTGCTTTTATACTTGTGGGTTTTCTCATTTTCCACAAATAAGTAAGAATGATTTTCTACATAACTTTCAGACCACAGCTATTCAAATTTTGTATTCATGTCACAATAAAATAAGAGATTATAGCTGCCACTCAGGTAACACTTGAAATCCATGGAATTTTCAGAGGGTGTCTTAACAACAAACCTCCTTGTACATCACTGAGTGCTAAAGATTACAGTCATCAAATCATTAAATAGCCAACTTGACAACAGTATTTTTCCATTTTAGCCAAAGTGCTGTCTCCTCCCATTCAAAGGAATGCCAGTGTTTGGAAAAATAATTTTGGAGAAAGCTACAGTGATTACAGAAACAAAAATAAGGCTATGCAAACTATAGTTATTTCACTATGTATTTCACAATCTTTAGTACTGCTATAGGGATTAACCAATTTGCACTTTTTCACCTCACATAAATTACCAGGTACTAGAGTCACTTACAGAGGTCTTAGGAGAGAAGCCCTCAAAAGGGAAGCCAGAATTTACTGTTATGCGTCTAATTTACAACATGTGGATTGAGTCACATGTCTCAAAACCAGCCCAAAGCCTAACCAGCCTAGGTTCAAAGAAACCCAAAGCACAGAGATGAACCTGAGCCACACCTTTTCAGGATTTTAGCTGTCTCCGTCCACTTGGGATCCAAGTCACCAGCATTGCTGCCTACACCTATTCTTTCAAAGAACTGAGATCTTATTTGCTTATGCTTGCCGATGTCACACCCATCTACAAGAAGGGCTGGAAGCAGGATCCTGGGAACTATAGGGCCCAGCCAGCATGGGTTCATGAAAGGCAGGTCCTGCCTGAACAACCTGATCTTCTTCTATGACCAGGTGACTCGCCTAGTGGATGAGGCAAAGGCTGTGGATGTTGTCTACCTGGACTTCAGTAAGGCCTTGGACACTGTCTCCCACAGCATTCTCCTAGAGAAGCTGGCTGCTCATGGCTTAGACAGATGTACTTGTCACTGGGTGAAAAACTGGCTGGATGGCTGAGCCCAGAGAGTTGCAGTGAACGGAGTGAAACCCAGTTGGTGGCCAGTCACAAGTGGTGTTCCACAGGGCTCAGTTTTGGGGCCAGTCTTGTTTAATAGCTTTATCAATGATCTGGATGAGGGGGTTGAGTGCTCCCGCAGTAAACATGCAGATGACACCAAATTGGGTGGGGAGTGTCGATCTGCTCAAGGGTAGGAAGGCTCTGCGGATGGATCTGGGCAGACTGGATTGATGGGCTGAGGTCAGTCATATGAGGTTCAATAAGGCCAAGTCCCAGGTCCTGCACTTTGGTCACAGCAACCCCATGCAATGCTACAGGCTTGGGGAAGTATGGCTGGAAAGCTGCCCAGCAGAAAAGGACTTGAGGATGCTGGTTGACATCCAGCTGAACATGAGCCAGTAGTGTGCCCAGGTGGCCCAGAAGGCCAGTGGCATCCTGGCTTGTATCAGATATAGTGTGGCCAGCAGGAGTAGGGAGGTGATCGTGCCACTGTACTCGGCACTGGTGAGGCCACACCTGGAGCACTGTGTTCAGCTTTGGGTCCCTCACTACAAGAAGGACACTGAGGTGCTGGAACGTGTCCAGAGAAGGGCAGTGAGGCTGGTGAAGGGTCTGGAGAACAAGTCAAGAGGAGCAGCTGAGGGAACTGGGTTGTTTAGTCTGGAGAAGAGGAGGCTGAGGAGGGATCATGTTGCTCTCTACAACTACCTGAAAGGAGGCTGTAGTGAGGTGAGTGTTGGGCTCTTCTCCCAGGTAACTAGCGATAGAACGAGAAGAAATGGCCTCAAGTTGCAACAGGGGAAGTTTAGATTGGATATTAGGAAAAATTTCTTTACTGAAAGAGTGCTCAGGCATTGGAACAGGCTGCCCAGGGAGGTGGTGGAGTCACCATCCCTGGAGGTGTTGAAAAAAAGTGTAGATGTGGCACATTGGGACATGGTTTAGTAGGCATGGTGGTGTTGGTTTGATGGTTGGACTTGATGATCTTAGAGGTCTTTTCCAACCTTAATGATTCTATGATTTTCCATTTAAACTCTGGAGATTCAGTCATCCATCTTTTATGTAACAGGTCTTTTAATCAAAAGACCCCAAATCCACAGTTCAAATAGGATTATATTATGGTGTTACATACAATGGACATGACTCAGTGACCCAAAAGGTATTTAAGTTTCACATTCTGCAGTAACTTATTAACAATTCACAGCTAAATTGTTGAAGCCTCTCCTGATGAATAACAACACACTAAACACGCAGATCTGCAGGGAGGAGAGGATGACAAGTTCCAGTCCCTCACTATTCTGCAGCTAGCCTATTGCTCTGAGCTCCTGTGCTCACTGTGACACAGCTGGTCTTAAACACTACCAAACCACAAACAGGGAAATTGAAAAGGTGTTCTAATCCCCTGCAAAAGACACAGAGCAAAGCTGAGGGTCGATACAAAATTAAGCTCCCTGCATGCTAATAGGCAGGTTGCCTATACAGGACTCATGGGTGATCTAGCAAGGCTGTTGCTTTGCAGCATTACTACTCAAAATCTTCGGTAAGAGAAACACCTATGCACCTGAACATCAGTGCAAAGCTGGTGCAAATCACATCCAAATCAAACTTGGTCAACTATCAATGTTCTGAGAAGCTGTAGTCAGTGATTTCAGCACATACTAGTTTGTATTTTTAAAGTTGCTTTTTATAGTCAGCTACATTTGTCAGACTGCTTTTCTGCTTAGTGGATGTAAACATATTTTGCGAAAGGTGCCAGGCAACCTTGACTCCGTGGGGGTGTAAGTTATTTGTCCATAGAAATGAATGCAAGAGAACTAATGCAAGCTTCTGCCTACTGCTCTGCATTTGCTGTCTCCTCCGGTCTCTCTGGAGAGAACATAGTTTTGCTTCTAAACCCTACCCAGCCCTCAGCCTCTCTAATGAGATGGGGGCTGATAAATGCCAATAAACCTGCTTCTTGTGATATAGGCAAAGCAAATTATTAGAAGCTCTGAAACATGCTTTGCTAGTTAAGGGCTCAGTCTATTAAGTCAATATTAACTCTTCCACTGCCTTCAATTAAAGCAAAACTAGCACTACCTTTAATAAATTGAAAGTGAGCTCAGGGAAGGAAGCATAGGAAATCAGTCTAAGCAAAAAGGCAGCTAAACCCCCCAGTTCTAGGGGGTCCATTCTACGTCTACTGCTTAAGCTGTATCAAGACACACAAAGGTTAATTTTAAATCCTTCTTACTTTGCAACTTTTTTTTAATTTTTTTGGGGGGGAAGACTATGTGCCCCAAATTCAGCATTTAGCATGAACTTGAATATGGAATTTACATGAACGTAGAGACCAGAATTGCAGCATTTTCTGTAAAGGCTATTTAAGTAGCTACTTTTCAAGACAAGTAGCCTCCATTCTTTTCAAAAGAAAGAGAAGGGAGCTTGTGGAGAAGGAAACGGCCACTTCTCCGTTTCAACATGAGAAACGAGCCAAAGGGGAACTACGCTCATTGTATGTAGCTTGGGTACAAACCAGAAACTGAACCGTGATTACTTTAGTGTGAGAAACATAGAACATCCAACAACGTGGAAGAGACTTCTGGTTTCACTGATGGACCAGACAAGAGAGAGACTAGACTCTGATGCAAAGAACTACTGCAGTTCCAGTAATACTATGTGAAATGCTGAAGAAACACAAATCAAGTAAAAGGCTCTTTGTTCAAAAGTTCTTTTCTCTCTCTTTTCAAATATTTCTGTGAAAAAGTTGCTATATTTTCAAACTATGAGAAAGGTTTCTTTCAAAAGCTGATGTTTTTGCTTATCAGCATTCCAAGCTTAAAATTAAGTTTTGTCCTTGGAAAAAAAACAGAACTTCTCTTGTTTAACTTCCTGCTTTTTTTTCCTAAAGAGGATAAAGAAATCTTTCTCTAAATTATTCCCAAGGTAAAGCAAGGTAGGGAGTCTGCTTGCTCTCAGCTGTAAGAAAATATGTGGTTTATTGTGGGAACATTAAAAAAATTTAACATGATTTAGAACAGCCAGTCCAGAGGAAAATACTGCTTACTTAACTACCTTGGGAATACATTTTGATCCCACCTTAAATTGACTGCAGAACATCCAGTGACTCAACATAATAGTATATATATTTGGATCTCCCTAACTCCCATAAATTACACTAGAGACAAGGAAGCTGCAGAGGTATTTTACATTCAGGATCATCTTTTATTCATCTGCATCTATTTAAAGCCAGAACACTTCCATTGAAATTGATGGATATAAACATTTAATTCAGAATATTCCAAGGGGTCAAGGCAGCTTCTCAACTTTTGGGAGCTTGAAAATTCTTGAAAAACAGAATTAATACCCCTCCAAGAAGCTTTGAGAAAATGATCTCTTTGTATGAGAAAAACATTACTCCCTGCTTGAGTAATGGGAATTAATATTTACTTTTGCAAAAATGCCTTGGAGTTGCTACTATGACAGAATGTGACGTAGGCTAGAAGGGAGTAATAGTCATCTACCATACTTATTTAAAATATTTCAAGACTCACATCAGCATCTGATTTAAAAAATCCACATTCTTTTTGTACCTTATGGATAATAATAAAAAAGGATGGTTTAAAACATGCTAAGCAAAACATTTTGCCATGCAGGTAAGAGTAATTCTGTTCTGAGTGTTAAGTGCATCTCAGTCATGTTATCTGGCTGTGGTTAATACAGGAACCTATTGGTTACTGTGTTCCCTTCATAGCTGAAGGCTCTCAGGTTGTAAAGCTTCCTTCAGCATGAGGAAATGGAATCACCGTATGACTTTCCACTGCATTTTCCAGCACGTATATGTCAGAAATTAATGTATATTTCCAAGTAATTTGGTAATGAACAATTATACTTGAAAACTTTGCTAATTCTTAAGGGTTGATCTGACTGTATCAATCGGACAATTTTAAAATCTGTGTTATTTTTGAAAATAAATATGAAACAATGGCAAATAAAATTGAGAAATTCTAAGAGGCTGTTGTTTTTGAGGCTAAAAAAAATTCCATGCACAACATGAAGGTCAAAGAATATCCTGCAATTCACTAGAAGTCACCTACAGGCAACCCCCAACCTACTTCCTGACCTAGTCCTTTTCTTTGTGTCACGTCCCTAAAAAAACAGGCGTAGTTATTTCAGAGAGATGAACTGGCTAAACAGTCATTAACAGAAAACGTAAATGACGGTGAACATGGCACTATTCAGCATTTTATGATGAGAAAGCTCTTTCTGGGTACAAATGGGAAAAAGGATCCGAAGACGAGTTTTCCCCTTCGCTTTAACTCACGCAAATTTTACTGTGCTCCACGAGAGGGCTGTCTGGACACCGAGACCACATTCATTTGTTGGCTTAGGTACAGCTCGCTTAGGCTTGGTCCAGTAAAGAAAAATTTCTTGCAGTGTTAGAGCCACAGCATGCAAACCTCTCAACTGCTGATTTAATTTCTTTGCATTTTCTTTTGGCACAAAAAGTCTTAAAAACTATTAATGTAAGCTAATAGACAGATTCAAAACAATTGGAGCAGTGCCAGATTATGGATTTGAAATGTAAGAACATTAGTAACCCATCATGCAGAAACTTTCTGAAAACACTGAATTTGAATAAATTTTGTAGCCATACCGTTTAAAACGACACATTTAGAGTTGTCTCATCAGCTAGTCCTTCTGGAGGACCTGCCAGCAAGCGAACAGCAACAGCAGCTGTAACAGCAATAATAAAATGCTCTGGGATCAGCGTATCTCAGAATTTTGCTCAGCACTATTATAATCAAAAACTTTGTATCCTCCAAAGTACACGTATATTGAAATGTATTATTGAGAGCAATTTTGGTGCAAAAAAAGAAGTGTAAAAACTGCAAACTCTGAAAACATAAGCCCATGAAAACAGCAGCACAGCCTTCAAATAATAGTCAAAAAAAGACTTAGAGATTATTTGGTTCTAATAAGATAGGCAAAAAGATTCAAACTGCGAAGTACTTCAAGTAACCTTTTAAAAATGAAAGACTTGATTACATGAAAGTACAATAATATTTTTAGGAGAAAATTCTTAGTCCATGCATTTAAAAAATGCTTTTTATAACCCTCTCAGTTTTAAAAGGAATTTTAAACTTCTTCCTTGGTCACTATCCAATGGTGTTTCTGTTATAACACAACTGCTAAGCTTTTTGATTGTTGAAGTTGTCACCGAAAATCCGGGAACAGACCTCGTAACACCAATGTAGTGTTAAAAGGCAGGCATTCTTTATTGCGACGTCGGATGCACGGGGGATAATTCCGCCGAACGTGCATACCCCATACCCCTTCTGTGC
>Ga0065711_1004514_pt1 | contig 26460 bp, 13 predicted proteins | sample Hoacrofraction12_FD_59098 | JGI IMG/M metagenome (GOLD analysis project Ga0065711, IMG submission 59098) | Hoatzin crop microbial communities from Cojedes, Venezuela - Epithelial fraction 12 v2 (version 2) | ecosystem: Host-associated > Birds > Digestive system > Esophagus > Crop | place... | reverse complement strand
AAAAAAAAAAAAAAAAAAAAAAAAAAAAAAAAGGTAAAACATTAGATACCTACTTTTCTTCAGAAATAGTAAACAGAATATCTTATAAGGACCAAGATTTCTTTTTTTAAGGTAACATAAATGTATGGGTAAAATTAAAAGCAAAGTGTGAAAAAAGTTTTTGTGCTGTCTACTGGTAGATCTCATAGGTCTGTTACAGTCCTGCTGAAAATCAAATTCAGAAACTAGGCTAAGCGATTGCCTTGCCACGCATTGTCAGGCAAGGATCTCAGCAGTGGGTTACTGTGTAAGCCCTCTCTTATTGCCACCTAGTCTTGAGAATACTTTAAAAAAAAAAAAATCAGGAAAAACAATCAGGAATCAATTTAGTCTTTTATCAGCTTTCTTGAAAACGTTAGGCTACAATCTGTTGTTCCCATTCTCCTCTCTCCACAATCAACAGGGAAAGAGGATACGTCTTAACTTTTGTGAGGGGCTTTAACCTATCTTAAGCAGCAAGCACTTCATGCAGCTTCTTTGGAACTCTTCATTGATAAACTTCAGGACTGATATTCGTGTACTTATACAGTCATTCAACAGTGCACACTGTTCTTTTACAGTAACAATGAAGCCACACACTGGAAGTGAAAGAGATGAGTAATTTGTCCAGCATGATAAAATGAAATAAAACAAAGCTTAAATCAAATGACCTGCAAACTGTCATTGCTGCTTGAAGTCAAGAAAAATAAATATGTTCATCAATTACCCACCCTTCAAAGTAACTCAAACAATTAAAAACGTAAGAAATTTAAAGCAATTGAGACAGCATGTAAAACTTACCTCACTGCCAATGGGGTTGCAGGTTCAACTTTTGGTTTCTGTTTTTGGGCAGGTTCTTCTTCATGTTTACTCTTCCAACCAAGCCAGCCACTTGCAATAGAGAAACACATTAGAAGAATCATATTAACAGTCCTAAAAATCCTTGAACTATTATGCAGCTACTAAAACAAAAACAATTTAATGTAATTTTTTATGTTATTACCTGGCAGCATTAAACAATGCTGAAGTCAGCTTACTTGCAACTGCTAGGGCAACATGAGACAACAGTGGCTGTGAGCTACCCTGAAAGAAAGGAATAAAGTGTTTAGAAAAATCAAGAAATAGTCAGCTGTGAGCCACCCTGAAATGAAAGAATAGAGTGTTTAGAAAGCCAAGAAATTGTTCTTACACTGAACTCAACTGCAGAATAGATTTTCAGGCCTCCTATGGACTTTCAGCTCAGAAAGCATAGCTTTAAGACTGCAAAATTTTAATTCATTGCCCCCAGAAAAGCCATTCTGACATCTCTTTACCATTTCAAAATCCTCCTGCAAGTCACTGGTAGCTCAGTATGTTTGTCTGCAACAGAAGTTAAAAAAACCCTGTGTACGATTTATAATGGAGAGTTAGCTGGTGTATGGCTTTGACATCCCCGCAAATATCAGCGTAAGCAGTTTTTTCATAAACATATTGGAAAAGCAAGTACAAAATCAAAAATCCAATTCTAGCATTTTCAATCAACTTTTGATCCTATTAAGGACAGCACACATGTAGGGTCTGAATGCACAAGATACACAGCTACACTGCCATTCTCCTCCTCCAACAGAAGACAACATAAGTGTGCTACATGTATCACTAAGCATAAGTTGCAATTTTCTTCTACAAGTAGTAATTCCACTGTATGAAAACACCACAGCATACTCAGGCCATATGTGTACATGATCAAAGGCCAATGGCCTCCAAAAATCCATAAGATGCATCTTTATACAATCTCAACCTATTTTTTTAAAAAACCTTACACTACATAATTGGCAATAAAGTAACAACTGAAGAAAAAAAAATTTACTCAACTATCACACTCATTTTGAAATACAAAAAAAACTTCTCATTAGCAGGAACCTGTGGTAGACATTACTATCACATCTACTCCAAATCTTTCCACTTTCAGAAGATCATGAGGAGGAGGAAACGTCAGCATAAAAATATTGTAGGAATACTTCAGAAATGCCCATATAGAATAGAGAAGGATTAATTATTCAAAGTTTCAGCAAGTCAGCTTTGTAGTACATACCTCCAGGGCAAAAAAGAAACCAGTGAAAGGATTGGATCCAACAGTAACATACTGAGACATAGCAGGTGGGCTGTTTTTTATAGCTGCATTATATCCACCTATATTGGAGGCAGTCTTCATTTGATCAAAAGGAGACAGTGTCATGATGCCTAACAAAAACATTAAAGTGAACGTCTTACAGTTTCAGAACAAATCTATGCAATTGCTCTAAAAGTCTAAATATATTCCTGCCTTCTTGACTGACCAGCCAACATTCAGAAAGAGGGAGGGAGGAAGAGCAGCTTTAACCACAGAAATGCCAAAGAACACAGCAGAAATAACCTAATGTACTTTGGTTAAGTATAAAGCACAGGTGGTTTGTTTAGAAGAAAAAAAACTTCAGCAGAGTTCAGCAGGAAAAACACATCTACCAAATTCACCTCATCTGCCTCATTAGCCCCCTTCTGACCTCTTACCTGCTGTTGTGACAAGGCTGGAAGAGAAATGAAGCTCACTATCCCTCAGATCTGCCTGTCTGACAAGAACCTGGGCTCCTGCAAATTCCTAAGGCGTAAAACTCTTTGAGAGTCTAGAAGTCAGTTTGTCTTTTGGAAAGGAGCAACCTCAAATTTTAGTTTCTTTACGTACTAGACTCAGGAAAGACCCATAGCAATCTTAACCTGCCTGCCAGCCAGCCAGTTCTTTAACCTGGCAGAAATGCGAACAACTGCATTCAGTCTAGTCTCTCTTGGCTGCTTCTTAACAAACACAAGAGGACAAGACAACTACAGCTGTAACATCCTTTCTCCCCTCAAGTGGAGAGGGGAGGCTCAATCAGACTAGAAGAGAAAGTAAACTATATTTCTGATAATGGTTAATGAGAGCATTGACTATGACAGCCTTCTCCCAGTATGTATTTCTATCCAGCTAGTACCACTAAGTGCTCTCACCCAAATTTAACAGCACAAAAACATTCAGTTTCATTTAAGCCAAATATCTGAAATTTAACAGAAATGCTTACCAATACTAGCATGGTCAACAATCGTATCCACATCTTGCAAACCCCATTTCTTATAAGCTAATGGTGGAGGCTGAACATTCTCATTGCCAGATGCTGCAGCTGACAAAAGTTGATAAAACAAAAAAAATCCTACTGAGTAGAAGATAAAGTAATAGCATAACAGAGAGGGGGAAAAATTGATGCAATCTGAAGCCACAAAATAACCTAGTTTTAAATTAACATACCTCTAAACACCCATTGAGCTAAAATGACCTTTTGAAATACATACCTTAATGAAAACATTTTTAAAAATTAAGTGAATAAAATTGCACATGATATTCTATCACAATTATATTTTTTACTTGCAGAGAGCTCTGTTTTACTAGTCATTTATGGTTTAATATTCTGTACAATTTTTAAATGCTCCTGCAATTTACGTCTGTGGTCTGGGCATGTTTGAGTGGAAACTCCCCTGCCAAAGCAGTTGCAAAGTCAGCACATTCACTAGATATGTAACAGTGTGAGGTAAGAAAATACCTATTACAACAAATATAAATGAATAAGAATGAAAGAAGACATAGCACTCTGGCTGCAGATACTACAACTAGCTGTAAGTGCTTCTCTGCAAATGGTGATCTTCTCTCATTGAAAGAGTACAGAACATTCTAGTTGTGAAAGTAGATGGATATTTCCCATTATAGTGTCTGTCTCCTTTCTTATTTGTTGTATGATTCACAGAGTACCAGTTTTCAAAGTTCTTATTTACAAGAGTTTTGCCCTCTCTTACATTCCATGGAAATGCTACCTTTTCATTAAGACAATAAAAATAGACATTATTAGACAGACCCAGGGAACCATTTAGCACAGCAGAGGAGGATCTGAGCACAGCTAAAACCAGATGTCTAGGGAAGATTAGAACAAGGACACATACCTAGTGTTTCCTCTAAACCAGCTTTTAAAGAGACCTTCTCAGCCATAGGTAAGCTCTAAGCACTCAGTAAACTTCCACAGCTTTCTTCTCCACTAATTTGTCAGTTTCCCTCTAAGCCCAAGCAAGCTTTTAACACCCACATCAACCTCAGGCAAAGAATTCCACAATTTAACCTCACACTGCATAAACACCTATCTACTTTTTATTTTGAATTTACTATCACCTATCTTCATTTCATGCCACTTCATCCTGAACTGCAAGAAAGGAAAGAGTGAGCAATCCGCTCCTACTGGCCACCCCCATATGATTCAGAGAAGAGCTGTCTCACCACAGTAGCAGTTCTCAGTTCTTTACTACTCATCCCTTCTCTGTAAGATTCAAGCCTTAGTTTCAGGGTGCTGCTGTCCCAAGAGTTCCTAATGCCGTCATGCTGGCAGATTCATTGTGCTTCCCACCTACAGCCAGCCTCACGATTGTCTGCTGATGTGGCCTACTGCAGAGGAAACAAGAATCTGACAAATCTGAAGTTCAATGAGAACAGCCACCAGGAAATTCGGGAGAACAATTCAGCAAAAGCACCTGTTCAACATTTTATCTTGCAGAATTGTAACAGCCCCATACTTGTGCAATCTACCACACAATGATATTACGTCGTTCTCCTCTCATGCCAGGAAACTGACCCTGTTTCTGAATTAGAGTATAAACAGGCATCATGCTAAAGGAACAGCATCAAAAGCTGCACAATCAAACAAAATATCAAAAGCTCCCAGGCATTAACGCAAAGAGCAGTGAGACCATTACTGATGTCATCATCACAGCATCATCCCTTCCCACACACTCCTTACTAGGAAGAAAAGCATTTCACTGACAGCGAAATCAGAATCCTGATGTGTTAAGAGCCACCCGCTGTGGGTTAACCTCAGTGGGCACCTAAGCACCACATAGCAGCTTGCTCCATCCCTCCTAGTGAAATGGGGAAGAGAATCAAAGAGTAAAAGTGAGAAAACTTGTGGGCTGAGATAAAGACAGTTTAACAGGTAAAGCAAAAGCTCCATGTGCAATCAAAGCAGAATAATGAATTCATTCACTTCTTTCCATCAGCAGGCAGCTGTTCAGCCGTTTCCAGCAAAGAAGGGCTTCATCACGCATAACAGTTATGTGGGAAGTCAAACGCCCTAAGTCTGAACATTCGCCCCTTCTGCCTTCTTCCTGCCAACTTTTATCGCTGGGCACAGCATCATATGGCATGGGATATCCCTTTGGTCCATTGGGGTCAGCTGTTCTGGCTATGTTTCCCCCCCAGTTTCTTCTGCACCCCCAGCCTGCTCACTGGCGGGGCAGTGTGAGAAACCAGAAAGGCCTTGATGCTGTGTAAGCACTGCTCAGCAATGGCTAAACACTGGTGTGTTATCAACACTGTTTTCATCACATATCCAAAGCACATCACAATACCAGCTACTATGAAGAAAATTAACTCTGCCCCAGTCAAAACCAGCATACAGTATTGTGGTGAGAATGTACAACACAGGCTATGCTACTTGGACAACTTGTGCCCCGAGAATATTTTCTGTACAGCAGGAAATTTCCTTGTATGCAGTAGATGCCTATACATTGATGGACAAGGAAGAAAGATCCAAATTCCACCTTGATTTGATATTTAACAAACCTAAATATCTATCATATTACGCAAAGTACTATTATCAAAGTCAGAAATAAACATTTCCTCTAAAACGTACCTCTTGCTACCTGATTGCGACATGCACGAAGGGACTGAAAGAGGCTGAAACCATCAATTGTCACAATTGCTGCTGGGTACAAGATACTTAATTCTTCATTCTATGAAATAAAGTGACAGAAGGGAGACAAAAAAAACTCCACAAAAAAACGAAAACACTCTTACTATTGTAACAGCATAAAAAGCCAGGAAAGAAGCTGTCAGCTAGACAAAGATGAGGATTACATCCAAAGAGTTAATATCTAACAAGCCCTAGGCAACAGAATAAGGTAAAACTACAGAAATTATGTAGCAAACTGTCCAATAAGTTATTTAGGCACATATTTTATATTTTTCTCTTCTTTCAACGACTTTTATGTGTGCTTAATATATTTTATGGCTTAGCAAGCAAACATAAAAGTTAGAGCAGCTTGGGAAGACCACAGAAAATCAGGTTTATCTAGAATGCAGGTATCAAGGTTTTATGAGCCAAATTTTGAAACTAGATTAGCACCTGAATTACGACTTGGGCACATAAATGCTAATTTGGTGATACAAATTCAAGACTCAAACTCCTTAATGCTTCTGTATTTCAAAACTGATCCCAAAATGTCATGCTAAATCACATGAACATTTGTATAAAGCAAACTTGGAAATTTCTGTAACTTCATTAGTTTTCCGCATAAAGCATGCCAACTCAGTCAAGAGCAAAGAAAGCTGGCTTTTCTTCTGAATACCTTGAGCTCTACAAGGGCGTTCTGTCCAGGAAATACACATAATGACATGCAGGTTCCTAGCACTATCTCCTGTCAAGATTGTTACAATTTACAACTATCCTCTCTGTGAAATAACTAAGATAAGTTCTTACGAATGAGTACATATAGCTCTTGGCACCTGTCAAGTTGCATCTTCTCCTTTCATCCATCCGTTATCGTATTTTGTGCACATTAATGAATAAACAAGAATGGAATGAAACCTTCTTTTGCAAGGTTATCACCGAGAAAAAAAGAACAAATATCCAGAGCTAACTAAATACTCCAAAAACTAAGAAGAAATTCTGAATCCTCAAACTATACAGGCATGAACAACTTCTAGAACAAGAAATCCAGTGTCTCTTGTTCTAAGGAATTGTCCAACCATCAAAGCCTGGTAAAGGACATACAGGATTCAGCGAAGACTCCCTTCCATACCCCATCACATTGCCACTTCGCTTTTGAAATAATCTGACAAAACCTGTTCTGTGACACCAGGATGCCTGGGAATTTCATAGGTTCTGCATTTAAGCTGTAGGACAGGATCTTCATTTAAAAGCTGTGCAAGAAGCAGTACTCCACTCTAAAAAAGAAAGAATGGTAAGCATGAACATTTCTGTTCCTTTTCTTAGGGAAGGTAAAACGCACTATCTGCAGAAACAGAAGTTCCACAGAAATAGATGTTTATTACAATAGCTTGCTTGCGGGCCTGCCATACTGAGAAACATACCTCAGTGTAAAAACGAACATAGCCAGAGCTGAAGCCAACCACAATGCAGGTCCAGTCAGGCCGGCCTGTGGAACTCCTGTTTCACAAAGATATACAAGACATTAAAACCAAATCCTGCTCTAAGCTGTAGACACACAAAAGTGTAATGTAAGGAGACTGATGATGTATATATGTAAGAACATCAGTCCTTACCTCTTCTGACTTGCCAGTGGGATACACAATACACTACTCACACATTCACTAGAAACAGAAAGATAAAACCAATAAGCATATTTTTTCTCTAGTTGTGAAATTTTGCTCTACACAAGAGATCTTGCCAAGTCAGCATTTTTAATATTTTAACAATAGATTCAAGCAGCACACGGTTTATCAAATTCATAATAAGAAGGTGAATAAAACCCTTTCATTTTAAAGACGTTTTCAATTACCAGCTCAAAAGTGCCCAAACAGACTGCATGACTGCTTATCACACCTTCTTAATTTGTCTTTCATCATTCACAGACTTGATTATTCTGCCAGTACTCCGCATTAAAGATTGAAGTTAAATCTCATGTACCTAAAGGTAAAAAATTCTTTCTGATCTATAACAATATACGAAGAACAAGAGCTTTTCTTAAAGAAAAACTGAACCATGCTTACCAAAAAAATTTTTTTAAATATATTACACAATTAGGTAGATTTTATATCCATTGCATTTCACCACTTTATAATTTGAAAGCATTTGAAGAGCATTTGGTCTTGCCCGCTAATGCAACAACTCAGCATGCTCAACGCATGGCGGGCAAAGTATGCAGAAGCACAGATGAGCAGGCCTCAGTATCTCAAGAAGTTACTTGTGTGTTATCAAAATAGTACGTTTAACATAGAATGGGGAAACAGAAGCAGTACAAACGTTTTATGAAAGAGAATATAATCTTGAATATAAATTCGAAACAACATCCCAAACAGCACTTAAAGCATAAATGTCTGCACTACTGTTGATTGTTTGCATTTCAGGTCACCTCCATTCCCCAAGGAGTAACTAAATAATCAGACTAGCCAATTACAGAAAAAAAGCTTTCTAAATGCAAGTTTGACATGAGTTGCAATTCAACTACAACTTCAAAGCAACGTTAAATATCTAAGTGAAACCTCATCTTCCAATAGCCAAGCTTAGCCACTACAGAAAGTTGTAAGTTGAAGGCAACTTTGGTGGAAAAATAAAAAACAAAAAAGTCAAGTCTTTTGACAATCTGACAGTAATTGCCATATTTACACTTCCACAGAAACAGAACCCTCACCTACAGGAAATACTTGCAAACTTTAAACCACAACGTAGCAAATATAACCCTACCTATCTAAAGAAAGCCAACTGTTTCATATGATAGTGTCTCTTGGAGCTGTAACAGTAGTAAGAAACAAACCCTCCAACAGAATTTCTTTTCCTTTTTTTTAATAGATGACAGTAGTTTCAGTGGGGGGGGGGAAACTCAGACATGCACATAATACAGTTCAAATGTGTGGCAGCAGGAGGCTTACAAGAAAGGACTCTGATTTTTACAGATTGGAGAGAGGCTGATTAAGTCAACACCTCCTGCAGCATAACAGAAGGTTGAAGCCAATAGGGAACATGTTCAAAGGCAGACAGCAACTCAAGGCTGCAAACTTAACAACGAAATGCAAAATCCTCTTCAATACGGGAAATTTGAGAAAGCGTCCATCTGGTTATTTGAAGACAGATCAAGCAGAAATATTGTATAAATACCAAATGCATGACCAAAGCAAATTTTCCAAGTCCACTAAACAACTTGGAGCCCAAAACCATTTCTTGATCAGAGAGATGACTTTATACTTGCTTGAGGTTTCAAAAATGAAAACAAGTATTCCTAAACCAACTTCATACATTTCCAGTTGCAACATCCCCTAACAAAATTTCATCTCTACTATTAAAGTAGATTTTTCAAAAAGGGTATTTTTTTTTCCTTCTAGAACAGGAACATATAAAAATCATGATAACCCAGATATATTAAAATGCCTAAATCACAGGAAAATACATTGATTTGCACAGAAGGTACCCCTGTTAATTTGTATGAGCTTGTCCCAAGACATCACACTATGCATGAAGAGTGACCTTTGCAGACAATGTTTCTGATCACCCAGGTTACTTAATTTCTGTTTTCAATTTTAAAATGTGTAAGACCATGAATGCACTTGGATGAAAGCAAAAAAGCATATACTACTAATAATTAAACGTGAAAATGACATTTTAATCACAGCTGCATTTCAACACCTACCCTTCTTCAACATTCAGAGAGCCACTCCATCCAACAGCATATTGCATTTCCTCTTTTCCCTTGTCACTGTGCTTCCATTTAGCTGCCATTAAGAATAAAGATATCATCTATAAAACTGTAGTGTTTTGCATCTCACAGGCGTAGTTCTATTCCTAATCATTCTCTCCCATACAATACGTCCTATCACACTTAGATTAAGTACCAATTACAAACCTTGAAGACCATAAAAATAGCATGACATCTTTAGTGACTTTTCTAAAGGACTCTTATGTTTTCTTAGAAATTTACATGGAACAACATACTACTAAAATTCTGAAATGCCTAGTTTCATTTAAAAATATTTACACAGTAATATCTACTTTATCAAATTTTAAAAGGTCCAATTAATGAAACAAGGATCTTCAGGAGAAAAGAACTAAGCAAGTGCAAACTTCTTCTGGGAAGATTACTGAAGATGACCTTAAACAAACAGAAAATTCTAATTTTAACCACCAAGTGAGACATGGGAATCCTACACTAAATCTGACAATTTTTAATCACTGCATCATAATCAAGGTTACATAACACTACAGTTTGTTATTCACAGGGTGCTATTACAGATGGCATTTGATTGTTGAATCATCTCCCAGGCGCCAACGGACAACTAAAAAAAAGTTAGGGTTGTGTGCCATTTGTCTGACACCTAAAACCTGAGACACAGGGACACTTCTGCCACTATGTGGTAAGTTACCACTGTGCAGTTCAGCAGAAGTAGCTCTCCAGTAGGTGAGCTAAATCTCTTTATTCTTGATCCAACATGAATCTTCTGAGGAATATTGCTCTCTTTTCATTGTCTGTGAAGAATTAGTGACTAACCTACATCAATTTTGGAACACACGACTTTGCAGGGAATGACACATGCAGCATAACAACTCAACGCAATCTGCCTAATTACACAACTCTTGAGCTTCAAGAGCCTATTTTTGTTTTAAAATGGTGTGATATTCCCCATGTCAGGAGCCTTCCCTTCACCACGCTCACGTACCACCAACTGCAGCTGTTAACAACATCAGCACCCCAGGCAACAGCACGTATGTAAACAGCAGCTGGCTGATCAGTGTTCATATATTATAAGGGTACTTTTAAAAAAGAGTTCTGAGAGCCCTGCTTTAGAGTAAAATATTAAGCCACCCACTCTTCAAGATGAGGAAGAATTCTCTATCACATGTAGAAAACTTAAAAACCAGTTCACCTCAGTACTCCCTCCTCCAAGTGACACTGGCTGAGTTAGCTCATTTTTTTGAAGGGAAAAGTAAAATATGGTAAAATATTTCTTAATGGCGAGAATTAATAGAAACACTTTCTTTTGCTGATTGAACACAGTTAATACCAGCATCTCAGAGCATCTCAAATAACTAGGCAGTTATACTATACATTAAACTTAATTATTCATTATAAACTTAATTATTCATGATAAAATAGTTTTCTCAGATCAAAATTAGCTGAAGACAAAACAACTTACGTGCCAAGCAATACCTAGAAAATGCATGATATGTACTATAAAACACTCCAAACTTCTTGAAGGTACAACTTGGGGGTAAGCAAGTGGGGTGGGGCATGACGACACAATCTTGTCCTGATTACCATCAAATGTATTAGCATACAAGCTTAATAAAAGGTATACTTACACACTAAAAAGACTGCTTTAAGGTATACTTACGCACTAAAAAGACTGCTTTCTGTTCATTAGCTATTACCATCAGGTCATTGGTTGGTGACAAGGACAACACACAGTCCTGAAGCCAGTAATTTCTCTGGTTTTTGGCAGTGGATTCCTCTTCTTCCTACAGGTAAAACTTTAGTCAATGTATGCAATAATTTCTAAACACAGCAGCACTTTCAAGATTCATGACAACATTTTGGCTTGCCCTCAGGGCCAAATGGACTATTACCTATCAAGTCACTAGAGCTCCAACTTGCCTGAAAAGCCATCAGAAATGCATCAACCTTGCACCAATTCCATCTGCATGTTTACAAAACAGAAAACAAAGAAGTACTTATCACTAACTCTGCTCCTCAAAATCTTCTCCTTTCACCAAAGAGACACTAAAAGAATGAGACTTGAAGTTATAGCAGCAAGAGTAGGGAAGTGATCATGTCCCTGTACTCAACACTGGTGAGGCTGCACCTCGAGTACTGTGTTCAGTTTTGGGCCCCTCACTACAGGAGGGGCATTGAGGTGCTGGAGTGAGTCTAGAGAAGAGCAATGCAGCTCATGAAGGATCTGGAGAACAAGTCTTATGAGGAGCGGCTGAGGGAGCTGGAATTGTTCAGTCTGGAGAAGAGAAGGCTGAGGGGAGACCTTATCGCTTTCTACAACTACCTGAAAGGAGGTTGTAGTGAGGCAGGTGTTGGTCTCTTCTCCCAAGTAACTTGCGACAGGACGAGAGGAAATGGCCTCAAGTTGCCTCAGGAGAGTTTTACATTGGATATTAGGAAAAATTTCTTCACTGAAAGAATTGTGAAGCACTGGAACAGGCTGCCCAGGGAAGTGGTGAAGTCACCATCCCTGGAGGTGTTCAAAACAACATGTAGATACGGCACTTCACAACATGGTTTAGTAGGCATGGTGGTGATGGGTTGACAGTTGGACTTGATGATCTTAGAGGTCTTTTCCAACCTTAATGATTCTATGATTCAACAATGGGTTAGATCTCATCATTATGTACAAAAGCAAAAAGATTGCATCTTATTCCGCTGAGCAACCAGCCAAAATTTGACTGAAAAACAAACACAGGTAGCTCCTGCTAATCACAGTTCAAAGGCCAAAAGCAGGTAATAGGTTTCGAGCAGACTGCTACAAGGTATCTCAAGAGATGCTACTCCTGCTTTTTTAGCTCCATTCTCTTACCTTGATCACAGAAATAAAATCACTTTCCCCTGTCCACAGTTTCCAGTTTCATAGCCACGTATCTAACCCTACCTCCTACTAGCCCTCCAAAATACTACTCCATCCTCTAGCATCAGTGCCTCAAAGCAGCTGTACACAAACAAAAAGCTCAACAACTTCAGTGTGATCGTTTTCAGATCTGTGCAATTTATTCTGTTGTAATAAAGCTGCATGTACTTGAAAATATACACACCTACTCCAGGCAGATAAAGACCCGTAGGAAGAATTTACATATCATACTCATAATGAGCTATGCATTATATTTATTTCCTTTCATAAGATTGCACTATAAAAACAGTCACTTTGTGCACACAAGAGTACCCTCTATGTCCATCATAAAGTCTACATTAGCGCAGTACAAATATTCAGCTATCTATCTTTGCCCACACTATCATTTGCTTTGTGCACGACAACATCCTGTTTTCATATCATTTTTGACTGTTGATGGATACCAAGTTCTATAGCAACACATTTTCCCTAATTACTGACATTTTTCAAAACTTTATAAAGAGGTGAAGAAGCTGACTGGGATACTGACAACTTTAACTCCTCATGATAGAGATAAACTTAGCATGTGTAAAAACATATAACCAAAACCCAAAGAAAATCCTTTTAGTAATTTTTAATGTAATGATTTTCAAACTGAGCAAAAAGTGACAAAAATGAAAGGCTTCTCTAAGGATTGAAAGGAATTAAAAATATATCTCAGAGAATTAAAATGAAGTTATCTCCATGCACAAACAAAGCACTTGAAATCTAAAGACATAAAATACAGCCATCTCATGTTAGTGACAAAACTAAGCTAAGACTTAAAACAGGAAAAGCACTGAACTTGTCAAAAGACACTACTTTAAAAGGTGAAAGACAGAATGACTTAAATCAGCATTTAAGAGAGGATTTTGACATCACCATCCCTACAAAATAGCTAATCGGTTCCATAAAAATACACTTCATGGAAGAAAAAAAAAACCTTTTTTTAAATTTTAATTTTTTTTTTCTTTTTTTAAATTTTCAATGCCTTCTCAAAAGTTGCTGTGTTCCATGAAATAGATATTTGTCCCGGTGACTTGAATAATTCCAAAAAAGATACATTTTCACCAACTATAATGCAAATCAACTAACAGTTAAAAGTTTTAACAGGGAATTCATTGTTATATTACGCTAGTAATGCTCAACTCGGTGCTAGACTGATGCACTCACTTTGGTGTGTGTTCAGACATATAGACTCATGTGTTTATGTGCTTCTACACAGAACAACCTGTTTGCTGTGAACGACAGTTCTTTCTTTCTGAAGAGTCTGACCAGGAACCACTAGCAATTTCAGAGGAAAACAAGTAAGCAGAGGATGAGGTGGTCTTCAGCAAGAAGGGTGTGAACTACCTGGCAGAAGATTTGACATCTTAAAGAGTGAAAAAGATGACAACTTCAATTTAGCAACACTGTCTGGTTCTATCAAATTACAACATAAATAGTAAACAAAGCATTTGTTCACCTCATTAAAGAAGTTATAAACTTCACAGCACATCTTACAAAGACGTGGCCTGAGAAACACACTCATTTCACAGCAATTACAGGGGAGCTGAATACCCATCCTATTTAAAGGTTTTTATACTCTTATTATTCCCTGACATCAGCATCAGTGATTCACCCCTGGGAGACACCATACTCATTTCAATTTGTTTCTCCCCTCAGCTGAAAAAGCTGTCTCCCTGCTGAAGTAGTTGCAAAGATACTGCCCAACTCCTTTGGCAAACTGCCTGCATACTGGGATAGCAGATAAGAGAGTTTTGGTAACAAGGTCAGGTCTGGATTCCTCAGTCTATCCCCTTAGCTCTCCCTAACAGCAAATTAATCAACCAATTCTGTTCAGATGATTCATTCAGCAGTAGAGGATTTCTACATAGGCAGCTTCCCTAACATTTTATGCAAGTCAGCTGGCAGCTCAAAGTCTCAGCCTTACCAACAATTATAGACCAGCCATGTTATCCCTAGTTTAACAAGCTGGACAGAGGGATGTTTTTCCCCCTTTAAAGAGCAATCCTGCTGCCTCATCCTACCTATGTAGTTTCACCCCTCCTGTAACACCATCCACACATCACTACATCAAAGGAGTACTACGGGACCATCAGAAAGATGCTTATGTCTGTGGCTCACGATTTAGGAGTCTCTGATTTATGTTAATTCATGGCAGATTATTATAACTCCATTGCCATGCCCTGCTGTCCCTGGCTAGCTACAGGACAAAAAAAAGATATCCCCAGTTGCAGCCGCACAGAAAGATGTGTGTACACTCTAGTGAGAAAAAAAAACCCCATAAAATACAAGAATATGAGTAATTATCAGAACAGGTAACATCCAAGCTATATTTAGAAACAATTACAGGAGCAAGGGACAACCAAGCAGTCACATTTACACAACTAGTCAAGATTCTTCTTGCCCAGGTGATAACTATACAGGAGAAAAAAAAACAAGTGGAAAAGCCTACTAGAACAGGGAAGCTAGCAATGAAAACACATATATATGAACTTACAGGTTCTTGTAATTCTGCTTCATCCCAGGCTCCCCAGCCACCATCCTCCCAGCCTGTTGATTTGCCTGCTTTAAGCAAAAATAGATTTGTCACATGAATACAACATAGGCAATGAAAAACTCAATCAAAAGGGATTGCTGCTGATTGTTTCCCTTTCCCCGCGAATGCATTAAAAATTCATTTATGGAAGATACTAAAGGAGTTCTACAGAAACAACCATGAAATGGTAGAAATGGCTGTCTTGAGCATATTTACTTGCATTTTTGACACTACGGAAAAGTAATAACAGAAGATGTAATCTAAGTACAAATGGGAAACAAGTGTAAAGACACCTGTGTCAGATTAATTATGACAGACTGCATCTAGAACTCTGGGTAAGTAACTTCTTACACCACCTGGTACAACACATCACATCCTTCAACAGGACCTCTCTGCACTGTACTAGAACAAATTATTCAAACTTGTCTTTTCTCAGTTTCTCACATACTCTTTCAAGACAACTAAGACACAGAACTAGTTTTATACAGCAAGCTGAAGCAAAGAGTGAGGGCATAAGGAGGGGAAACCCTATGCGTCCACTTGACAAAAACTTTCTGCAGCAGGTACAGAGACCTAGGACCTCACTAAAATATTGCAGCTTTAGCTTGATTTATCTGATTTTTACTACTCGAAAGACAACAAAAGCCCCATCTTGTACACATTAGGCAGCTACAGAGAGAAAGTAAGGGGACAGCAGGCTCTCTCGAACCCTTCAGTACTCCACATCTATGCCCCTAGATGTTTTACTAATTGGCATAAGACCACCTGTAACACACCACAAGAATCACATATGCACAATTTTATAAGAAACAGTATTTCTATAGATAAGTAAAAATATCTTCCTTCCCATAATGGTGGATTTTGGTTTGGTTTAAGTCAATTGCAGGATTAGCCAGTAGCAACAAATTAATTTTAACAGGGAATGACAGTACATGGAAATTCATCTGTGACAACAAAACATCCAAGCCCAGCATAATGCAGATCCCACCACCACTCCCAAAGCAGCCAAAGCAAAAGCTGAAGCTGTGGCCTCCAAGGGGAAAAGGAGCACAAGGACCTTGGCTAGTCACTTCTTTGCAAGACAACACAGAGGAAAATTAACGAGACACTAATCAGTTTCAGTTATATCATTCAGAAACCTCAGAGAAACCAAAAGCTTAGAACACACCTCAAACACCTGAGAAAACAAAGATTCATAGAGACAGGCCTACTTCTCAGTTGTCTTAGAAGAGTGAACATTACTAGTCTTACATAAAAACATCTTAAATTCTTCGATCTAAAAATACAGAATTTCATGTGACTTTAAAAGCCTATGCAAAGGGTCATTATGCACAGGCATTCACTAGTAGAAGAGGTACAATTCTCAAACACCACTGTCATTGGGACCCTCAGTAAGCCAATAAGCATCACTGTAGTTCAGTAGAAAAAAATAAAGCACTGACTTCCATCTAGAAGGACTAGCACGCAATCTGAAGCAGTAATATCAGCAAGACTTCAAGACTTTTCCAAGGATTTCTTTAAAGTTTTTCATTAACTGATGTCATGGATACTTTGACCTTAAGTTGTTTAAATGCCATGTCTCAATTCAGTCTAAATTTAGTTATAAGCAAGGAAGATTTCGCCATTTTGGATGGCAAACAGTATGGACAATAAGGTTTGTACCAAGAACACTCCAATTTCATTTGGTCTAAAAATTCTGGTTCCTTTACCACAAAAGAAAGGCAAAATCCAGTACAACAAAACAGAAATCTGTATTCTGTCTCTTTAGACAGATTTTTAAACTTTTGTATGGCTAATGAAGACAAAAAACTTTAAAAAAAATATTTCGGCTTAAGAAAAAAGTTTCCGCCAACGCTGTTAAGAAAGTATTTCACAAGATTGTAAAAGACAAAATGCCCACTCTATGAATTACCTTTCTTAAAATTGAAAGGTCTGTACCATCTAGAAAATGGGCAAGTCAGCCAGTTTTATTGCATTATCATCAAATACAGATCTGACTGCACCGTTATTTCAGGCATAACAATACAAGTAACAAGCTTCCGAGGGTCACAGTCTCATCTTGTATTTGAGGTTGAGAATCTTTCAGTGTACAAATATACAAAGGAGAATTATGGCAAATACTTTGTTGAATATAAACCCCAAAAAGAAAACAGTAAATAACTTCAATATTTAGTTTAAGGCAGAGACAGCTAACATAATTCTACTTCTGTTTGCATTTTATTATCTCAAAAGGCAACAAGATCTGCTTCCTATAAAATTCGTGGAGGAAAGAAATCTGCCAGTATGCCACAGTCCAGAGAGAAACATATCATAGCCAAGCAACACCGTCATGGCCAATGCCTTCCCTACAGCACAGAGTGACCAACCCTTCCAAGAAACCTTAGCCACTTCAATTCTGAGACTGAACACCCAACATAAAACTTCAGTGGTGAGGATTCATGCTGCCTCTTTGCTAATAGCTACATTTTCATGGTGGTTGTCATGTTCCTTGGATGAAGCTAGATTAATCAAAAAGGATGGAAAAATGAGGTAATGGTGAGGCACCATCCCACTGATGAAGCTGCAGAGATCTTCAGAACTGCGACCTGCTCTGCAAAGCCAGAATGTCCTTCAGCTTGCAAGGGTTTACAAGCTTGCTCCTTCAAATCCATCCTCCACACTACAGATTTCCCCTGCACATTCTAATCATATGTATTTCTCAAGCTCCTGCATGCATTCCTTCCTTTCTGCCATACAATAATTCTTTTTTTAAAAAGAACTCAAATTAAAAATGAAATTGTTTCCTTATCCCTATTATTCAGATAATTTACATATGCAATGGCTAATCAAGCAAGGCGTTAAACAATAGACATCTCTGAAACCATGGACAGAGAAGCAACAGAGGGATACACCTGTCCCACTTTAACTCCATGTACACTGTTATTCACTTGTGCCAATGAATTACAAAATATCCCATAGAAGCTGTCAGCTTGCAGAGACTTTCCCATGCACCAGCACCTGATAAGGTTGGTCAAGCGAGAGATGACATAGGATCCAAGTTCTGTTTACAATGAAGATTTTGAGAAATACCCCACCATTTCCTTTAGTAACATTAAAGGATCAGCACTAGCAACTGTGGAACGTAAGACGTTATCTAGTAACCAATACCTAAACAAGCCCTGAACAGTTCTTAACTTGGAACACATTAATTTTTTCCAGTCCATTGCTGGGAAAAAACAAGCTTTCCTGTGCAAATCTACATTTCCATTCATCTCCATCTCTGACTAACAGCAGATGGCTGGTAAACAGTTCTCCCTACTTTGATAAAGCAGCAGCAATATTCCAGATATTGGTTTACTGCAGAGATTACAAAAATAAAAGTTAATCTACTGGGTCTACAAGAACCCTTTCATTCTTTAATTTGAAGTATATAGCATTAAAACTCCACCATCAGCACATTTGAAATTTTAGACCTGCTTTAAACATTGCACATGTGCAGCACTGGTGTTAATAAGAAAACTCGTTTCAAGCATACTCACCATAAACTTAATACCCAAAAGAACAATTTCTACTGATAAGCATGTTTTGTTTAAAAGACAAGAACAGAAGAAAAAGAAACCTTAGCAACAGATCTAGACCAATGAAGTCTAACTGGCACTTAACAGGTCAAATTCAATATGAAAGACGTTTTTACTCAGTCTAAGACTTCCTCCCCAAATTGCAGAATATATCTCCGGGCACAGAAAACTGACAGTGTCCTCCCTTCCACAGCAGCATGATGACCTGGGGCAGGCGCAGAAGCCTTTCCCTCCTGTCCTCACGTCTATGTTCCAGCTCTATGCAGCAGGCTACCAGAGGACTTGCTTGGCATGGCTTGCCCAGAAGAGTTTATCTTTGCCCAAGTGGGAGAGCATGTGTTGAAAACTGGACCCCCAGAGACACAAAGGCCAAACTACCCCTACCTACACTGACGCACAGCTTTAAAACAAGCAAGTTCATGTTCATAGATTATTTTCTTTCAAAGAAATAAGAAAATTATCAACTCATGCACAAGCCAATAATGTGTCCTCAACCAGTTTTACATTATTGGACATAAAATATCAAGCTGCATCAGCCAAAAAACTAGTATGTACACTCTTTGTACATATAAAAATGATAAACAAAACCAAGTCATGCATCTATTTATTTCATATCTTTATATACTGGTTTTGGCTGGGATAGAGTTAATTTTCTTCATAGTAGCCAGGACGGTGCTATGTTCTGGATTTGCGATGTCACAAACACACCGATGTTTTAGCCACTGCCGAGCAGTGCTTACACAGCATCAAGGCCTTTTCTGCTTCTCACACTGCCCTGCAGCAAGCAGGCTGTGGGTGTGTAAGAAGTTGGGAGTGGACACAGCTGCGACATCTGACCCCAACTGACCAAAGGGATATCCCACAGCACATGACATCCTGCCCAGCAAGAAAATCTGGGGGAAGGAAGGGAGAGAGGGAGGGGGGTGATGTTCAGAGTTATGGCGTGCGTTTGCCCAAGCAGCTGTGCGTGATGGAGCCCTGCTTTTCTGGAGATGACTAAACACCTGCCTGCTGATGGGAAGCAGTGAATGAATTGATTATTTTGCTTTGACTGCATGCAGAGCTTTTGCTTTACCTATTAAACTGTCTTTATGTCAGCTCACAAGTTTTCTCCCCTTTACCCTTCCAAGTCTCTTCCCCATCCCTCTGTAGGGGTGAGTGAGCGAGCAGCTGTCTGGTGTTAGCGGCCTACCAGGGTTAAACCATGGCACTTAACTGCATGTGTGCAGTTTGTTAAGTTTATGATCTTCCAGCTTGTTCCCCATCCATGCTTAAAGAACTTATAAAAATAATAAGCAATCATTTCTTGCACTATTACTTAAGTGCAAGAGTTTCAGATTTGTTCTATGTATATTTACTGCAATTCTGATATCACTGGACTGCATGATTAGTGACAAAACAGAAAACAGTCTCTTTTCTCTTCAAGCCAAGGAATATTAGAAATAGTTTAGAATCTTCTTGTTATTCAGTAATCATAGGCCATTTATTCCCAAAGTTCCTCCAATATGGAGACTGACAAATATATCAGGTTATTTTGCCAGCATTATCAGCAGGCCCCTTTTGAGACTAGTACTACGTTTGTTTTCTCTTACCACCTCAGACATCCGTAAGCAGAAAAAAAGATGACGCTCAAACTAAGCTAGCTCACTAATCTGAAAAAGAACCATTTGAGCAACTTCTCTTCCTTTAGATGGTCACAACTGCTTTCNACAGAATAAAAGGTGACCAAGTTAAAATTAATCCAGGTTCCACATAGATTCTTTAAAGTAATGCTGCAAATTTCCATGGCTTACAGTTGTAATTTAACTCCAAAACAAAAGTCTGAGGTACCAAGGCAGGGGGACACGACACCAAGTTTTGTGACGATGTATAGAACAGGAAACAAATTAAACAAATTACAAACAAAACAGCTTTCTTTCACGTGCAAGTGACAGCTTAAGCTACAGCAAGAAAGAAGGAAGTCTATCCAGTAAAGGAGGTGCTAAAACAGAAAAAAAAAAACTCAGGAGCAAAGTTAATTTGGACAAAGTACTCTGACACCATTCTCTCATGTGTGTTGACAGCATGTCATTTAGGCTTCCCCATTATGTCAGAATGTATTAACAATTACAGATGTAACACAATTCCAGTAGTGTGCATAGTTCTATGATATTTTATAAGAAAGCTGAAAGCAAGGAATCTTAAATGTACATAATGCAATCTAGAGAGGGAGGATCTGATTAAAGAGGCAATATAAAAGAGTTTGTCAGGAGACTTTCAATAGGAATATACCAAATTCAATAAGAGGAATACAGAAACAGTTAAGAACAACCCTACTGCTAAATGCAATCTAGAATTTAATTTTGTAACGTATTTTTTTCTTTGTAATCTTGTTTGCAACTCTGAAATAAAAAGCCTGGCCTTCTGTATTTCTGAATTAAATTAGTTAATCCAGATAAAACAAAGTGTGCAAGCACAACTCCAAAGATGATGTTTAGAGGAACTGGACTGAAGAGCACTTTTCAGGATGCTGTCAATGTAACAGGGCTGGATTTTGGAGAAGCGTTTCTCTGTCAGGCTTAAAACATCATTCCTACTGTAAAAAGAAGCAGTAAAGTGACACCTCATAGTACTGCGCAACCCCCTAAACCAGGGAGTTAATTTTTTTCTTCCCCCTGAACAAGCAGCAGCATCTCAAAGCTGTGTGCTGTGCCACACACTGCTCTGAAGCGACCAGCTCACTATTACAGATGCCAGTATCATTGCTTGGGAACTCCTAAGGACGAGTTTGATTTTGGGGTTTTTTTTATTATTATTATTAATTTAATTTAGGTAATGGGAGATAAACACATTTGGGAACTAAAAATATCTGCACTCCAGAAAAGTAATATGAAATTAAAAAAATCAGTAACACCCCTGAAGTTTAGTTAGCAGCAGTCCTGCCTGACTACGTCACTGGATTGCTGCCATGAAGCCTATCAAATATTTTAATACACACAGTTCAAGCTCAGAGTATACAGGCAGACTAGAGACAAATATCACTTTACAGAAATTGTAGTTAAATTCCTCAAATTATAAAGATTATAAAAGTATTATGTGTCTTTACTGATCAATTTTCTACTATTTTCAATTACATATCCATTAATTTCTTAATGCTGAAACTGTTATGCTTGTGAAGCTTTATTACATTTTGCAAATAAGATGGATCTTGTCTTTCAAGTGTATGCCTTATTAAAGACAGTTGTATAACAGAGTTAACTAGTACAGCTGTTTTCTGATCTAGACAACACACATCCCAAAACATCTTCAACACAGCAAGCTGTCAAACTAAATATAATGCAAACACTTACTATTCCCAGTATTTGCACATACGAAACAGCAGTTTTCAAAGCCACTTGAAAACCACTAGGCTCAAGCTACACAGAGGATTTGTGCCTGACTGTTAGCATTAACTTTTCCCAAGAATCTTAAATTCTCACACTTTATTCTGTTCATTAAAATACGAAAAAGCATTCAAAACCTTTTTTATTCCCTAGAGAATAAAGGTATGGGAACTCCATATGAAGCACCTTTAACCACCTTACTCCATAATACCTTTTTTATTTATTTAAGCTATGTGAGGCAAGATGCACCCCAACACCTTTTATTCTAATAAAAAAGTAGCTGTATTTTGCTTCACGGCAGATCAATGGTCACCTCAAACAGTCTATGAACCTTTCTTCAGCTATTTCAGCATTGCATTATTAGCATCTTAACACACGATTGCATAACATGAGCAAGAACGACATGAATCCTTCCCTCCAGTGTTTCCTGACCTAGCAGGAAACAGGCACCTGCAGAACTTAACTTTACAGGAGGTTCAAAGGAGGACACCTTTTCTTTTGCTCCTTAGTTTACCAGACAAACATATCCTTTGCACAAACTAGACAAACTGTTGGGCTATAGAAATAGATTAAGTGAAGTTGTAGTTGATAGGATACTTTCCATCATCTTTTTCTACTGTTGAAGGTGTTCAAATGTTTACTTACACAAAGGAAGAAAAAAGAAAAAAATAAAGTTCCCTTAGCACAGAAATGCAGATTTTTTTATATAGCACTTTCATAAGCCCTTTCAAATAAAATTTGAAATTGACAACCTAGATTAACTTTAATAGACTGCTATGTCCAATATGACCAGGTACAGCTTTTTTATTCATACTAGAGATATCTAACTTCCAACTTTTATTAAAGTCACAGTGTCACATAGTGATTTAGAAATGTATACTCCTTGTATTTTCAGAAGCAAGCAAATTCTTTTCATTTAAAATGTATCTACAACAATGCTTTTACATTACTCACTCTAGATTTTGATGTAGCCAGTACACTCACAGAAAATATCTTTGTTAGTTTGGTTAGAATGAAAAAATGGCCAAAACTTCATCTATCTATAGTTCATAAAACTTCATCTATCTATAATTAAGAAGTCAAAAAAGAGAGACCTACAGCTTCTAACAAAACCTCTAAATCACACACACTGAAGATCCTGGAGGCATCTTTTCAAAAACATTTTTTATCCAAAATCTGACAGGAGCTTTCGAAAATTCTACTAAGCACCTAAAACATTAAATTGAATGGATCATTGAAGAAAAAAAGCAATCAATTTCTTAATTGAAATACTCTTCGCTAAACAAAAATATTTAACGAACATTTATTTTCCTAAGTTACCCGGCATTTTCGTCTAACTATAAAATTTAAATACTAGTGAAAGAGCTTCCATACAAATGCAGCGTAACTTTAACAACAACAACAAAACCCACACAAGAAAAAAAAAAGTAACTAAAAGGTACTGGTTCTCCAGTTTAAAATAAAAAATACTTAGAACTTTGATACGTGTTTATTAATATTTATGTAATTGCTTATATGCGAATGAACATAGCTTAAGTATAAAATCTGTGTTTGATAGAAAATGAATATATTTTCTTTGTTGAACTTATCAGTAAAAACAAACTACTCTTCAGTTTCTTTCCCTAAAGAGTAAAAATATAAAAGCAGATTAAAATTCAATTTTTAAAATGTACGACTTCATTAAACTACTGTTTTAAAACAGTACATTCTGGAACAGTTTTTACTAAAGCATTCTCTGATATAAACCATTTATTTGTATCTTGCTTAATCGAGAATATTTGCTTTGTTTCTTTGTGCCATAAAAGTGCAATATGCACTTAAAAACAAACAAACACTTGCTTGGAAATTTTTTTTTTTTAATTTCTTTGGTGCACAACATCAGAAGCAGAGATTTGGTTTACATTCTCACACTGCCTCACTTAAATTGTTCACATGGAAGAACTCCTTGCTGTAGATAAAGCATAAGTCAAGGTACACAACAACCATCAAAGAGAAAAGCGAATAATTTTGGACTGCCATGCAACAAGCCAGTTGCTTATGAAGAAAAATGAAATAATTAGTATGTAGGTGAAAAAAAAAATAAAGGAAGAGAGAATGAAGAACTGAATTAAGTACTTCCAATGAGAGCAATAATTGTAGGTGCAAGACCAAGTCACGAGCAGTAGCTGCAGGACCCACATCATCTCGACTCAACCTGTGTTTCAAAACCACCCTGGCAGCTTAGCCATCCAGTTGGCTAGGCCACAAAGCAGCAGCAAAGCAGACTTGTGGCAACAACCCTAAAGGGAAAAGAATCTCCTGTTCCATGCAACCAAATCCAGTCTTTCTGACGTAGGATAACTCACTTATTTCTAACTTCAGATACCTCTGCAAATTGTAACAGCATTTCTCACTGTCAAAGATGAACACACTAAGGGCTTCTGCTGCAAAACAACTCTTACTTACATTCATGCTCATTTATCCTGAACCATGAAAACAGCTGTGGTATCAAAAAACTACAGCCACAAGTACAAAAAGATCTCAAAAAATCTAATTGGGCAATATTTTGAAAAACAATAAAATCTGACACTGCCTCAATGATTGGATGAGCAAATACAAAAATAGTCCAGAACACAGCCAACTCGTTAAAATGGAAGAACACCACATTTTAGAATATGCATCATTTTTACCTCTATAATTATTGTGGTTTTAAAACATACCTTTAGAGCTGCCATTTGATAAATCCACTCCAACAAAAGCATCCAAAAAGTTATTTTACACAAACTTATCTCACAGCACCAAATACAAAAGAAATATTTCCATTTCTTTCAGCACATAGTTTTAGAAACCCGAACACATTACAATCTTTTGCTTTTATTTTCAGCATTCAAGAGGCACTAACAGGACCCTACTGGTTCCAGAATCCCTCCTTTAGATACGGACAATACCAAAAGAAAAGCCAGATGGAATCTGTATGCATTTTTCAGAGCATTACTAGAGTCAAACAACAAGCACAAGTAGCAGCACGTAACTATTTTCTACCAAAAGTTTTGGATAATGAAGACTGGCTGCATAAAATTCTTTCAGAATTACTTTCTTCCAGGTGCGCTTCAACAATAAAGCAAATTAAATTTAATACTGAAGAAAAAAAGAAAGCAATAATAAAAATATAACAATATGCATACAGAATTTTTAGTGGTAAACTAGCTGATCATACAGTGTACTTTTAAAACTTTTTCACAACTGTTAACTTTTTACCGGGACCTGTAGCGACAGGACAAGGGCCAACAGTCATAAACTGAAAGAGGGCAGATTTAGACTGGATACATGGAAGAAATTCTTTACAATGAAGGTGGTGAGACACTGGAACAAGTTGCCCAGAGAAGTTATGGATGTCCCATCATTGCAAGTGTTCAAGGTCAGGTTGGACAGGGCTTTGCCTAACCTGATCTAGCGAAAGATGTCCCTGCCCACGGCAGGGGGATTGCACTGGGTGGACTTTACAGGTGCCTTCCAACACAAACCATCCTGTGATCTCCCCCTCTTTTAACTACCCCACAGACCTTTTAAGCTTTTCAAACAAGCACCTTGCTCCCTTCTCTCATAGCTCTGTTTACAGCTGAGAGGACTTCACAAGGATCCTCACTAAATTCTTCAAATGCTTTCCCTTCCATGCTGTTGCCAGAAAGCCAAAACATCAGCCAAAAACAGTTAACACAGTATGGCATTAACAACATAGAGGCCAGTGTTTCATTTCCCTGTAGTGTCTATCCTGGGCATAGATCTGTCAGTCCTCCTTCTCTGTTGCGAATACAGCTTCTGTGCCAGACAGCTCAGCTTGCTCTGTGCATTGCCTCACACAACAGACACCTGGTCTGCAACTCTGGACTGTAAAACTTATTGTCTTTTAATTTAAGCTGCCAAACTAGATCTTTAGTATACTTTAAGCACGCTTTGCACTATTAGACAACCCTGCACACACAATATCTGCTAACTTTACTACAACATCTTTAACTGTTACTCTGCTTAATGTGAAACTAGAACATATTTAACTGTTACTCTGTTTAATCTGTTAACTGTACTAGAACACCTTCAGACAACTGCACTCCCCTAGCAAGAAAACTGCAAACTTTCATCTCGAAGTTTGTGGCGCACACAGTCTGTGGCCAAAGAGCTTCACCCACACGCTACAGGGTAAGGGCCGACGTCTGAGAACAGCTGAGCACCCTGACGCTTCCAGACACCAGAGAAACCTGAATTTACAGGTCTGTAGGCAGCAGGTAGACGTGGCACCTGCAGCAGGACACCCTGCGGCCCTTCGCAGCGCTTTATGGCAGTAACGACGCCGAGCACTCGGCTACCCGCGGTCACCTCTTGCGCGCCCCCGGCACACCCTGGAGCGGACAGGGACGGTCAGCGGCGCGGGGACGAGCGAGCCCAGAGCCCGGCCGGCACCCGAGGCCTGCGGCCACCGGGCAGGGGCACCCGGCCCTGCCGGGACAGGCCCCCGTCGCCAGGCGGCTCTCGGCGGGAGGGTCGGAGCCCCGAGGGGGCCGCGGGGAACAGACCGGCCGGGCCGGGCCGGGCCGAAGCGGG
>Ga0065711_1004635_pt1 | contig 26461 bp, 15 predicted proteins | sample Hoacrofraction12_FD_59098 | JGI IMG/M metagenome (GOLD analysis project Ga0065711, IMG submission 59098) | Hoatzin crop microbial communities from Cojedes, Venezuela - Epithelial fraction 12 v2 (version 2) | ecosystem: Host-associated > Birds > Digestive system > Esophagus > Crop | place... | reverse complement strand
CCCCAGTTCTGGTAATGAAAACTTTTCTCTATGTAAATTCTCTCCTGACCTGCATGCAAAATGAAAATCTTTTTAATGGCATAACTTGGCAGTAAAATAACTGTTCCTGTACCTGTTTGAAGTCATGTTTGAGCTGAATGCAATTCAAAAAAGTAACTAGTGAGAAGAAACAGACTTTTTTTTAATGAGTTTCATTAGGGTTTTTTGCTTATTTTACCAAAATTCCTGTGGGAAGACCCTTGAGACTGAAACAGTGCAAGACACCCAAGGGTAGGAGCCTTTCCCACTTCTTTCATTGCAAGGATTAGTATGATAGCATCATACAAAGTTTGGTTTGTTTATTTAAATGAATAATTGTAAAATGTGGCCATAAACCGATGGACCGGAGTAATTTTTTGAATGGCTATGTGTTCATCCAGCATGTGGATGTAGAAATGTTTTTGTTACAGATATAACTTCCTTGTAGTGGATGGACTGTTTTCTTCATCTATGTAAAAAATATATCCTTGATTTATTTCAGGATAAAGCACTCAAGAGGTTAACTAAACCTTGTTTCTATGGTGAGAAAAATAATTGGTATTGATTAGCGGTCGGTGCAACACTGCTGAAAGGGTTATTAAAGTCCTGAAGTACAGTACAAAATGATACTGAAAGCATTGCGTACTCCCTAGACTGTCCTATACTCACCATTCCTGCATTTGAGATGTCCTCATGACTTTGCTTATGATTCTCAAGAGCTTTGTTATACTTAGTGATTTCAAATTCTAAAGAACATTTAATTAGTTAAATGGGGGCTAGGGTGAAGGGGAATTACACAGATGTAGAGGCTGCTGTCTTTCTCCTCAAACAAAACTTGAGAGATATTTCATTAAAAAAGAATTCATTTAAAAATTGGATCTTCTAGCCATTTCTTTTATGCAGCTTCACTGTATGTGATAACAAAGTGACAGCAAGAGACTGGAAAGCACATGTTTCTTTCTTTCCTTGTGCAGCTATTTTATATTCTCCATCAATTTATCCTCACAGTGAACCAAGAATACACCGGACTTTGCAGAAGTGATATTCCAGCTAATCTATGCATATTTGTCATTAATATTTTAAGAAAATTCCTTGTCAATAAATTCTTTTAAAATTATGCTAAATATAGAAGTAGCTGAAGGAAAAAGTGTGTTAAAATTATAACAGAAGTTGCATTTCATGAGTTTAAATCTCTTTTCACTTAGATTGATGCTATTACATTTATTCTGTATATCAAATTGAATTTACCCATCATGACAGTTTCTGACTGTTTCAACAAAAATAAATATAGTTCGGTAAATATATCAAGCACAGTTAACTGCTTTTGGGCCTTATTTAGACACCAGGTAATGACTTAGAAATGTGTGGTTGGACTCTGACTTGTGCCTGGGTCTGACATGAGATGCTTCTCCTGTGCTGCCAGATGACTGTGGCAGGTTGAGGTAGAGTGGGTGGGGACACTGCGACGAGTCTGAGGGTGGCGTTGCATGGTCCATGGAGAGGTCCCAAAGGAGAGTTCCAATCCTTGTGGCTTCTACACCTGGATTACCTTAGTTTAGAAAAGTTGCAATTGCTGAAAGATAAACTGCAAGGTCATTGAAAGGTGTAGTGGTATTTTTTTAATTCAAGTTCTCTGTTAGTAAGCCATAGTAATCTCTTAGTAGTATAACTGCTTCAACCTCAGTAAATTGCTTCCAGGACTTAGCAAAAGCAACTCCTAGAGTGGACTTCACCAGCAGAAGCTGAGCAAGCAAAGAAATGCTTTGGCAAAACTCCACATAATTCTTCTGCTCTTTCTCCTTAACTTTACTGTACTATGTCATTGAGTCTGTATGAAGAGGTTGCGATCAGAAAAAATCTGGTCCAACAGCTAGATTTTTACAAGTAGTTATAAATGTAGTAATAGAATGTGTACCCATGCTATTTATGTTCATATGTTGTTGCTATTAGTAAATATAGTATCCTTTTCTCACTACTGTAAAACTGAATATCTATTGTATACTATTAGTGTTAATAAAAATTTCTTAAATCTTAATTTTGTTGCAAGGAAATAAAGTGGATCTATCTTAGCATTTTTGCTTAACCTAAATGAATTCTCATTCACATCAGAAGTTGTAAATGTACTATTTAGGAGATGCAGGGTAGAATGAATGTTATTGTATAATGCAGTACATGAGAGAATAGCTAAGTAATATAATTCCTTCTTGCCAGATACGTTGGGAGGCACTTGTCTATCTATAATAACTCACTAGCAGACTACTTAGAATAACTAACCCACCTGCCAAAAAAATGTAATGGGTTAAAGATTTGAAATAGTCAATCTACAATAAACCAGTGTATTATGTTGAATTAAATCATTCCAGGTTAGCCTTCCGTAAGTGAGAGGAAATCTTCTGTCTGTCATGAAACAGACAGCTTCACAAACACAGAAAGCCAAGTATGTTGGTGGTTTTGTGGGGCCACACTTGAGTTTTAAGTTACTATATAGAGGTAAGACTTATTTGCAAAAGCTTACACCAAAATAATACTGTGGTTTCTGGTATGATAGTTGAGGCGGTGCATATCCTGTCCTTTGAAACTATTACTATCCACTGTTTAATGTTTCTTTTTACAAACACACTTTTACCTGGTGACACGCTGCAATACTTTCTTTACCATGAACATGACACAACATATGCTATGGTTGCTGGATATTCACAGTCCATTGGGACTAATACATGAATAATGCCCATAGGGATCTTTTGAAAACATTGTTTTACTTCTATTTTCTCCCGCTCCCTCTCTTTAACTCTACTACCTAATATTAACTTATTGCAACTTAATTATCCAGATATTCCCAGAGTTCCCTCTATTTAAAAAAAAACCCACAAATATTGTACTTTACAGGTGATCTAAACTTCTAATCAGTGGTGAAAGAAACTGCTATAAAATCTTGAAAGAATTTAACAGTAACTTGAACAACAGAGTTGCCCACTTCACATTATATGGTGACAAATTACATTGAGTACTGAGGCTAAGTACTTCAAAAGCACCTGCTAAACAAAGACACAGGTAGTGGTAAACTAATCAAATGCTTTTGTGGATGGCTGTCATCCAGCTTTACCTAAGAACAGACAAGCTGTCAAATCAAGCTAGTCATTGTTAGGAGTTACTCAAGAAAGACTCAGGAAAGCAGTTCATTTGAATCTGTTTCAAGTGAAATAATATCTTTTCTGTCAATTATTTGGTCTGAAAAACATATAAGTAGAAATGTAGCAATCCTGAATTCATATTGTGCCATGAAAATAGTCCCGTAAAATTTCTTGAGAAAACTGCAATCTTCAATCCTGATCTTGGACAGTTCACGCAGAACCTTTACTGTTATTTTTGGTGAAAGAAGAATCCACCATATTAGTGTATTTATTAAACTTCTTATGTGTGTGCATTCCTTAGTGAATGATCATTTTCAGGCCTGTAGTTCCTGTAGTCTATTTGTAGCAATGTGAATAGCAATAGTTTATTTTGCATTACAGTAGAGAATTTTAGAGAACCTATGCAAATAGATATGCCTGGTCTGGTCAATACAATTATTAGGATATTATACTGTCTAAAACTTAACTGATAGCACAGATATACATAGTCTCCTTAGAAAAGGATGCAAGTCATTTTCATGTCAGTGTGTGTTTCCTACGGGAAGTGTCTTTGACTGTTTAAATGTGAGAGAGTTGGGTGCACAACATAAAAGCAGGAGGAAACGCTGAAAATAAGCTTTACATCTTCTTTGGACCAAGAATTCTCCAACAAGCAGAAGAATCCTAGACTGTGTCCCTGCACCATAGCCAGGAAATGTTACCAAAGATGAAGGTTTATCTTTTCATTATGGTGCTATCTAATAGATCCAGGAAATTAACATTCCCCTTAGCACATTGGGAAACTGTAGAAACTGCACAGTAAGTTACAGGTCTTTCTGATACAAGTGTGAGTTTCCCTGTAAAACTTGCAAGATACCTGAGTGTATTTAAAGAGCTGTATTTAACAGAAAAGAATAGACAGGGTAGCCATGAGGCACCTGACGGTGCAGAAACATGTTAAAAGATTTAAAGGGACGTTGTTCTTTACTCCATCCTGTGGGCACAATGTTCTTTCTGACCCGTCAGTCTTCAGAACCTTCACTCGGGCTACTGCAACTTCATGATTTGCATGAAATGAAGGAATTTATTACGTTTTGCTTTGGAGTGTCTTTATACTTTTCCTTCTCATAAACTACAGAAATCCAGCTTCTTAACAGTAGTAAAAATACCATAATGAAATGGAATCCAAATAAACCGTATTTATTACAGCTAATCAGAGAATTTTGCAAGACTTCATATTTTATTTAAAATCAGAAAAATAAAAATAGAAGAAATAGAAAAAAATAAATATAATTTTCCTTTTTTGTATCACTTCTTGTCTTTATCCTTCAGTAATGTCCATTTGGATTCTTAGCTTTCTTCATTCCTTTTCTCAACTGTCTTTAGTTTTAGTGAGAGTTCTTTGACACTTAAATGTAGGAGGAGAAATACGTCTTTTCGATGATTGAGTTTAGTTATTTGAAATAAAGTAGCCTACCCACTAAGGAGTTGAAACGTAAATTTAAAGGCTTGTACCTGTAGTCAGTTATGAATCTACTACTCACCTTCTACATGGTCTTGAATATGTCACTTTTTTGCTCTAGGTTTATATTTGTCCTCAACCTTTGCACCTGATTTTTCCAGTTCAAATGTCAATCAGTTTGGTCAGGAGCCTTTTCTTACTTCATGGCTGCCCAGCACCTGGTTTTACTACAACCTTAATGCTACAATAATAACAAACCAAAGCAAATACAAACTCATTGGAAATATCCTTCTCTTCTAGTCTTTAAGCTTGTGTTGGAAGAGAGACGATTATGTCTAGTGAAACTCTACTGTTGGATTGCTGTATGGTCTTTAGCTTGACTGCTCAAAAGACCAAGTCCACAACGGTAATGGGGATATTCTTTACACACATTAAATCTTTCTATGGTGAATTCTTTTTTTCTTTGTAACTTGTGATTTCTGAAAGATGTGAAATGATTTAATCAAATAGGTAGAAAGAAAGATAGGGAAAAATAGTAATAAGCGTGAAATCCAATGTAGGATCTAATTTTCCACCAATTCGGTTTCTGCCTTCAAAAGATATAGTTGGGTAAAGGTTGGGCTTGAAAATAATTATTTTTGTTGTCTGTGTTTGCAGGGTGAATTGGGACACAACCCAAACAAATGATGTTTCTTGTAATGCGGTATTAAAGCAATTTCTAGAAGAAAACTGTGGAAGCAAGACTTTTTGCTGTTGGTGCACAGGTCTCAGTAGTTTACAGTTGAAAATTTTAATGATTTTTGCATTCGTCGTAACTCTAGGAGATTAAGTCCTTTTGACTAAGAAATGAAGTGGCAAATTGTGCCTTCTTATACCATATACTAATGAGATTTGTATAGGTTTCTGTAACTATAGTTGAGTGTCATAATTTTTTCCCCTAAGATCTGTAAGTTGGTTCTTAATCATTGTGAGACATTTGTGGAAAAATTGTAGAAGTCATTACCGGTTCTTTTATTATTTTTTTTTAATGGACAAACTGATCTTGTGTGGTAGCTGGCTAGTGTCAGAGTGAACATAGTAAAATAAATAAGAACACAGTGGTTTTACCAGGACAGGGAAGGGGGAATTTAAATCCTTTAAGTAATGCTAAAAAAGCAATGCAAAGGCCTGATTTATTTAAAGGAAAGTATATTCCTCTCTGTTAATTTTTGTAATTTCAGAAGCATATGTAGGACTTTTTTTACCCTTGTCGTTATTCTTTTATCCGAAAAGCCACCGTTTCATGTTAAAGAGACAAGTTTTAAATTAAAGACAGCCTCCAAACATCGCTAGCCTGCCTCCTGCTGCTGCCCAAGAAAGGTAGATGTGAGGCACCACATGGGGTAGAGAAAATTTTGCATTATAGCTGGATTGGTGGAGCAGCAGTGACAGGGACAGCACCAGGACACTGAGTATTATTATTGCTATTTTACTGTATTATTTTTGTATCTTCTGATGTTTGTCTGGTGCTGAAAGACAACAGGCATAATTGAAGTGATGTGACCTGTCACCTCGTGTGTGCTGTGGTGGTTGTCTCTGTGTGCTATGGAACCAGTCACTCCCTGAGTAGCTTAACACATAATTTCCATTGATTTTGGTGGGAGTTAAACAGCGGCAAGTAAGGGCAATATTTGGTCTTTTGGCTGCCATTATTCTGTGCTTGAAGATTGCAAATGGAAATAAAGGTCTGTGTAATTCCCTTCCTTCCAAGTAAACTACTGTGTGAAAAAGACTAAAAAATCAGAAACTTGCTGCAATGGCATTATCAGTTTGAAGCCCCAGCTTGTGTCACTGTAAAAAGAAGGGGAACATAAGCCAAGTTTTTGAAAATGTCAAGAATTATCTCTGCTTTGTCAGATTTGAGAGTGGCATCATGGGGCTTAATTAGACATCGTGTAATAGAAAATGCAGGGGTGTTAGTCAGTAGTGAGTGTCTTTCACAGAGGTATAAACATTCATGCTGCTACATTATTCGATGTCTTTCCAGTGAGCTTGTGAATGACCTAAAATAAAAAGATAATTCTGCGATGTCAATCTTATGCTCAGTTATAATTCTTTCCTATTTGTTTCTAAGAGATTTTTCTAAATCTACTAAGGAATCAACTACAATGATTAGGAGTTTTAAATACAAAACCTTGTAATTCTTTAACCGGTGTTGTCTTATGTGAAAACTTAAAAATTCCATTGTGCAATTCTGAAAATATTATTTTACTTTTTTTTTCTTTGAGAGGCTTTTAATTTGTAGGACATTGAAAGGACTGCGTACACAGAGTTCAGCTATGCTTTTCTGAAAGTGTATGTGCATGAGCCACATAAAAAGCCCTGATACAATTAGACACAGAAGTTTTACAGTACCTTGAGTTTTTGGCATATCTTTGAAGAAACTTAGCTGTGGGGACACGTCATCTATGAAAATTATAAGAAATAACAAACTTTAAAGTCAGTAAGCCCAAGATAAGCCCTGGTACCATTTTTTTTTTTCCCCATTTCACATTTTTTTCCCCTATCCAACTTATTACAGCTTTAGATACCAGAAGACTGAATTTTAAATAATTCTAGAGGGGACATGCAAAGCTAATCATACTGGATTATTTGGATGTTAATGGAAGGTAATAATGGATGAACCTTTGCAAAATGCCACATAAGATTCATGGATGTAATAATACACTTTCCCTACTGTGATGCTTGAATGGATACTATATTGTGGTAGAAATTTTGGACAGATTATGATAAGATGCAAAATAAGCGGACTGTTTATCTTTTTTACAATAATCATAGAGATAATAATGAAGAAAATAAGAAGTTCCCACTCCACAGGTAGGACTGCATTGATGTAAAACTGATATGTGAAAGAAGCCACCTCTTTCACAGTACTTGAAAATCTATATCCCTTTCATTTGCATTGGTTTACAGAATGGTTCTTTCTTCTGTATACCAGCAATTACATTTTTCCTTCAGAAATTTCAAGTATTTGTTCAGTTTTTGAGATTGCTATATTTGAGATTATGCTGCTCAAACCTAACACTACACTTTTTGTTTAACAGGTTGCTGTAGTATAAACATCTTATATCCACACTTACTGATGTCAAGGGACTAGAACAATCTTTACATAGGATAGTATTCTGAAGATTGATCAAACAATGAGAAAATTTCTTCCCCTGGGCCCATCTGTTTACATACTGCTTCACTTCACTTGATGTATGGAAATATAAATGATGGAAATACAGAAGCTTATAATGATGGACACTGTAGCAGATCTATGGAGAAATTCATGACAATATGTATTATGGCATCTACTTCTGGGTTAAAAAAACCAAAACAAATCCTTCTGAAAATCTGGAATACTACAGTTTATACCTGTTTTTGTTAACTTTGAGCTATCCAGCAATTAACGCAGTCATTAATTAGTCATGCAAATATTCTTATTAATACACCACCCTGACATATTTTGCCATCACTGAAATAGAAAGATAGATATTCCACACACACATATATATACACACACAAATTTTGAGTATATATAATCCACATTTTGTGTATTTTTTTCATCTTAATAGTGGGAAACTTTCAAAACTTTCTTCTGCTATATCAGACTTATGCAGCTGGGATCTTCCGAAAGAGAATGAAGTCACGGCCTTCTGAATGTTCAGCTGCTATAGATACTTTTATCAATACATCTATTAAGATACAGTATCCCACACTGCATCTCTTGTTCTGAAAGACAAGTGATACACTTACTGACATTTTCATTGTTTTAGGTTCAGTGTTGCTCTCAATCCCATGACGCATGTTACATTGTGGAAGACATTCCAAATTTTTAAGGAAAAAAAATCTAGGAACAATCTACCAAATTCTCTACTGAAATTATTTTTATTGATACATAGTATTAATGCATAATACATAGTCTCCTTTCTTTTTTTCCTGATTCTTGTAGTACTCATGTTATTATAATACCAAAATACTTTGCTGTAGTTGAAGAGAGCCATAGGAGTAAGAATATAATTAAATGTTCCTGCTGGTGGAATAATTTATTAAATAATCTGATCTATCTAAGTCTTTCTGTTGCTTCTCTTTCTGTTTGTGAAACTTCTAAGGTGGAATCAGACTCTAGGGACTTCATTTCTGTGGCTGATGATTGAAAACCTGAGTATGCAGGCCTCACCATGATGCAAGATACATAGATCTGGTTTTTTTTCCATCTCTTAACTGAAGCCCAAACCTAACACAGTAAATCAAAAGATAATAAATAAACAATTAAAAAAAACCCACCAAATTATTAAGTTGTCTAATGTACAAGTAGAATTGCTTCTTCAATCCACATGAAATTTACTTGCAAGCTTTATCTTCTGTTGCTGATAATGGTATTCAGCTCTTAAAAATGAACAGGAGTAGTCCTTCAAGAAAAAAAAAAATAGTTCCCTATACCAGAATGAGAGAAAAAAAAAAGGGTTATCAGAGTCTTCCATTTCCTGACTGTTGCCACCCTGTGTTGTGGAATCTAAAGTGTTAACAAAGGGGCACTAAGCCAAACGAGGTAAAAAACAAGAGCTGTGGTTGTATCCATTCAAAGTAGTTGAACATAGGTGTTACCTGGATTTATTTTCTTTTTTATAGTTACAGAGATAAGCTTTAGCCTAGCTGGAGTTTCTCTATGAGGAAAATGGAGAAAGCACCATCACTGCAACATGCAGAAGTTTTCCATTTGCTGGCTCATTAGAGGGAATGTCTGCTTAGTGATCCCGTCTCTAATTGTTTACACCTTTTAAACATCCGCTGCATGTAGAGAAATTCCTAGCTCTTACATTAGAGATGAATTATGCTTTTTAAAATAAAACCTACCAGCTAAGGGCTTTCTTCTGCATGGGTTAAGAAAACAACAACAAAACAAAACCAACCAAAAAAACCCACACAGACAAAAAAAAAAAACCACGACAAAAAACCCACCAACCAGACATTGTTAACAATCAATTTCATAACAACTGCCTTTTTCCCAGTATTCCAAATAATGTGCTACATTGTAACCTGTCACATTAGATTATATCCATCATGTAGCACTATAGCACCTGATTTGACGTAATGGGATGTGAAGGCAAGTATTAGATATGAAGAGAAGAAAAGGCTTTTATAAATGTTGAGGATGCATTTGTGTGTTTGTGTATCCTCACTTCTCTTACTATTAACTGATAAAAGCCACATTTTGCTCACATAAAGTATTTGACTTCAATCCACTATACGAAAAATATTTTGAGTGCGAAATAAAGATATGTCCTTAGCTCACCCTGACACACTACAACACATTACTGTCTCTGTTATGCAATGTCAGTCATTTTTTCAAAGACTTGTCTGTTGACATTTGAGTGATTTAAATATAGTTTAATTCAGGGGACAAAAAAAAAGAAAAGGCTTTTTTTCCCACTTCATATCATCCAGGCTGTTCTTGTGTGTGTACTTACTAACAGAGTGTTTTTTCAGCCCTAAGCAAAACTTGTGAGTCTTAGAAGTAACTTTTATTTATTTTCCTTCTCCATCATTTGTTATAAGTAATAGTAGACTAAGAGAATAATTTGTGTTTAAAGGAATCTCTGGACGTCATCTAGCCTAGCGCGCTCAAAACAGGGATAACTTCAGAGTTAGGTCTAGAAATATGACCTTTTATGTTTTAATTTTGAAGTACTGTATTACCATAGTTGGTGATTATCACACGGGTCATGTAGCAGCATCCAATTTTTTCACTTTATACATAGATCTTTTCTTTCTTCTAACCTAGGGACTTGTATCTGTGTTTTGTGTATTATAAGCAAGTTGTTATGCCTAAGTAAAAAATATATTTATAACATGGAGTAATAAAAATATATTAGTAAAATTATACATGAAAACAATGTACTGTGTTGTCCAAAACGCATTTTGGTGTTAATGATGGCAGTGGGTCAAATTACAAATTGAACAGATTTTTATCTTGTTCCTTAAATTCTGTTATGTAAAACCTCTTGAAAACTATTCCTAGTCTTAGATAAGGCTGAAGAAAAGTGAACAAAAAGAAAAATTTCTGAGGTTCTTCAGAAATTTAGCCAAATGCTGCCTTCCCTTAATAAGGAAGACGTACCGCTTTTATTTTAACAGTGCAGTACAGAGTGTCCTGCTTTACTTAAAACTTTGTCTACATGGCCGAGTAGCTTCAGCATCTTTCCATTTCAGCATTTATTCCTGCCATTGTTTAAGGAATATTACTCATATTTCCACTTACAGGAGGAGGTGTATCTGCATTACAGAAATGTGAGTTCAAAGAGAGCTTAGGAGGTTGTGCATTTCAGCCTCCCCAATGAAGTCAAGAAGACAGACTCCTGAATAGTGGCTGTATCAGGTTACCCATGGTTTTCTATAGCTGAGTCTTGAAAAGTTCCAGAAATGGAGATTTCACAACTTCTGTGTGTGACTTGATCCAGTGCTGTACAAAAGTTTTTCCTAATGCTGAATGTAAACCACCCAAGTTACAGATTCTAGCAGTTGCTCCTTGTCTTACAATTTGCTACTGCCAAGAGTTTGACAGTTGCAGTTGTAGGTGTCCTTCGAGTAGTTATCCTCCTTTAGCCTCTTCTTCAGCAGACTGAACAAACCCAGCTCCTTAATTTTCCTCTGGCAGTCAGATACTTCATTACCTTTGTCATCTTCCACTGAGTACTTCCCAGTTTTCCAGTACCTCTCCAGAACTCACCGCTCACCAGGCATGTGAAGGACAACCAGGCGATCAGGCTCAGCCAGCAAGGGTTTATGAAAGGCGGGTCCTGCTTGACCAACCTGATCTTCTTCTATGACCAGGTGACCTGCCTAGTGGATGAGGGAAAGGCTGTGGATGTTGTCTAGCAGGACTTTAAGTAAGGCCTTTGACACTGTTTCCCACAGCGTCCCCCTGGATAAACTAGCTGCCTGTGGTTTAAATGGGTGTACTCTTTGCTGGGTCAAAAACTGACTGGATGGCCAAGTCCAGAGAGTGGTGGTGAACGGAGTTAAATCCGCGAGCTGGTGGCCAGTCATGAGCAGTGTTCCCCAGGGCTCAGTTTTGGGGCCAGTCTTTTTTAATATCTTTATTAATGATCTGGATTGAGGAGACTGAGTGCACCCTCAGTAAGTCTGCAGATGACACCAAGTCGGGTGGGAGTGTTGATCTGCTTGAGGGTAGGATCTGGACAGACTGGATTGAGGGACTGAGGCCAATTGTGTAAGGTTCAACAAGTGCCGTGTCCTGAACTTTGTTCACAAAACCCCATGCAATGCTTGGGGAGGAGTGGCTGGAAAGCTGCCCGGCGGAAAAAGACTTTAGGGCGTTGGTTGACAGCTGGCTGTACATGAGCCAGCATTGTGCCCAGGTGGCCAAGAAGGCCAGCGGCATCCTGGCTTGTATCAGAAATAGTGTGGCCAGCAGAAGTAAGCAGGTGATCGTGCCCCTGTACTTGGCACTGGTGAGGCCGCACCTTGAGTACAGTGTTCAGTTTTGAGCCCCTCACTACAAGAAGGACATTGAGCTGCTGGAGCATGTCCAGAGAAGAGTAACAAGACTGGTGAACAGTCTAGTGAAGAAGCCTTATGAGGAGCGGCTGAGGGAACTGGGATTATTTAGTCTGGGGAAGAGGAGGCTGAGGGGGGACCTTATTGCTCTCTACAACTACCTGAAAGGAGGTTGTAGTGAGGCAGGTGTTGGTCTCTTCTCCCTAGTAACTAATGATAGGACGAGAGGAAGTGGCCTCAAGTTATGTCAAGGGAGGTTTAGATTGGATATTAGGAAGAATTTCTTTACTGACAGAGTGGTCAAGCATTTGAACAGGCTGCCCAGGGAAGTGGTTGAGTCACCATCCCTGCAGGTGTTCAAAAATCATTTAGATGTGGCACTTCAGGACATGGTTTAGCAGGTATGGTGATGTTGGGCGGATGGCTGGACTTGATGATCTTAGAGGTCTTTTCCAGCCTTAATGATTCTATGATTCTATAACTGAGACACAAAACTGGACACATATTCCAAGTACAACCTTGCTGGAACTGAGTTGAAGAAGATAATAATTTACCTCTATCTGCTGACCAAAGTTAGTCTTACGTAGCCCTGTATATGGTTTGCCTCACTTAGAATGCGAGCACACAGTTTGATTGATCTGCCATCCACCGTAACACCCAGATCATTTTCAGACAGTCTGGTATTCTGCCAGCTGCTTCAGAGCCTGTAGAAGTACACGGGTTTATTCTCTCCTAGGTACATAATTTTGTGCTTTTCTTTGCTGAATTTAAGGAGATTTCTGTTAGCCAAATCCTCAGCCTCACAGTCAGTCATATCAGGATGATCTTTTAATATCCTCAGGTGAATTCCATCCAGTCTCATGTATTAGGTCTACTTTTGTGAGCTCTAGGACATATATATATATATAAAATCTGAGAAAGAATGTAAACACAAAGTAAAGGTTTCAGAGTGTGAGGAATATAGCTGCTTTTCTCATCAGTAGGCAATAGCTTTTCACTATATCCTTGCCCTCACATCTTCCTGTGAGCTACTGCCTATAATTTCATGCTTTGATCCTCATCTGCTAGTCGTGAATAAAGCAGGTCCAGGCAATACTAGTTTCATATATTAACCACAAGGAAAGTTTCATTCCTCATGGATAATGCAAATCCAAAAACTGACTGAAGCATGTAAATATTTCTTCTTGTACATTTGGTTGGTTTCCCCCCCCCCTTCTTTTTTCTTTCTTCTTTCAGATCCGAGTGCAAGTGCTACAAACTTTCCCAGTTCAAAATACAAAGACAAAACTTTTTCATTTACATGTTTTTGACTAGTCAAGAAATCCAAAGAATACAAAGAGCAGAAACAGACCACTCTGGAAAGGGTATCAGATTTATTTCTTTTTGAACCGTAGTATAAGAATTGAATCTGTAACAACATTGTTGCTTCAGAAAAAGAAAATAAGTAGGCTTAGTTTTCTACGAATCAGAGGAAGATTGCTGAAATCCTCTCTGATCTGTATTTTTGGTGCTTTTAGCGAGGACAGTCAATACCAAATTCTAAATAGATGGTGTATTTTCATTGTATAACAGGAAGAGACGGAGTCTTAAACGGAGAATAAAGTATTACAAATAATTAGTAAAACATCTGTAAAAAATAATGAAGTAAAGGTAAACTGGGCATTTTTAAACACTTTCTGTTGATACCAGTCATGACATCAGTATCCATAAGCAATACACAACTGAACCTTATGGGCAGCAGTTTAGCGATTTTAGCTCATTCATCACTAAATAAACAAATCTGTATTTTTGATGTGTCACAGACTATGCAGTTGTGTGCAGATACCTTTTCTTCCAAGTAACCAATTCCTTGTTCAGTTATTATAACTGTATTACTTTTTTTCTATTTCATGTTATCCTTTTTTCTTTATGTAATGTTTTTTCCAGCTTTTGTGGGATTTTTTTTCCTTAATTAACCTCAAATAACCACACGGAAATTCAATGGGAAAGGAATAATGACAACACTAAGCAGATTTTTTTCATCAGTTAAACTAGATTTTTACTTATGTTCCGCTATTTTTATCCCTCTAGAAATATGGCTTGATGATGTTCTGTTAGCAAGACAGATACCAAATTTTAGTGCCAGATGTGATTAGAATTGTTGTGGGTTAATGAATTATCATATAATATTTTGACAGATTCTGATGGACAGATTATACACACTTTTCTCTTACTGCCTGATAACTTTAGTGATCTGGAAGAGTGTATCAGTGTTTCTACAGTTTGATTTACAATTAACTTCCCCATTCTCTCATGCCGTTCCCTTAGGAAAAGCATTATGCAAAATGAGAAAATAGGAAGGAAGAAACTTTTTTCCCCTGAAAACTCAGTCATATAAATTGTTTGTAGCACTTCATTAAAGTAGCTTCTGGATATAAAAGGCTTACTCTAAGCTTTAACATCCTCTCTTCCTTGACATGTAAAATTGACTCTTTCTATTGTTTGTGTTCAGCAGTGTATTCAAGATAAGCTATCAATACAACACACAGGGAACTGAGTGTTGAGTAAATAACTAAATGCATCACCTAACAACCACTGACTTTTTCCTGTCTTTTACTAACTAAAATAGATACCATTTCCAGTATCATGCTGTTGTGGCATTATATTTCGACTGTGCATTTCTGCTAATGAGAGTTATGATGGCCATTTCTGAATTGTTCTAGTTATACGTCTGCATGTTTTTCTATGTTTCTCACATGGTGAAAGCTAATAAAGAAACTGTTGTTGTTTTTAGAAAAACAGAACATTAACAATTATTTGGAAGACATTCAGTACTGAATTTCTTTGACAATATGGGATTGTAAAGTAAGGAATACTCTGATGACCCAACAATAGTCCATTATAAATGAATTTGCATCATTTTTTTAATGTTGCTAATATCCTTATAACACGGCAATTATTATTGCTCTGACAGGTTTTTAAAAGAAGTAAGTAATTATACATAGCAAAGTGAAATATTGTCACAGCTCATGTACTGGATAATATGATGTAAAGAAAAAGTTGTGTGTTATTTTTTTCTCATGGGAAAACTTCAGCAATGAGGCTATGTTCAGGTTCTGTATTTGTTTTTTTACTTTTCACCTTTGTTGTAAATATCCATACTAATAGCCTGAAAATACAGAGAGTAATGTAGATATATTTGAGATGACGTTTAACATCAAAGAGATGTTTGTTCAGGAACAGAGAAATCATGGGGTTTTTTATATCCAAGAGAGTTAAAAAATATGGTAAATGAAACTTAATACAATACATTCAAACTGTAGGAAAAATAGCTTATAATTGAATTCAATTTTATAATTTATAGCTCTTTTAATTGGATATAGTCACTTTAAAATTATGTATAATATATAATGGTATATATAATGGTATAGAACTCATGGAGCAATTCAGCTTAACATATAGATGTAGTTAAAAAAAAAACAAACAAGATTTTAGCATGTGTAAAAAAAGGGATAGCAAAGAATAGAAAAGATATCCTAATGCTTTAAATACTTCTTCTGGAATGCTGTGTAATACTGACCATTCTGTATCTTCAAGGACAGAACAGAACAAAAAGGTTCAACAGTAGGTAATGCAATTGTGAAGGGTGTGGAAAAGTTCTGTTGAAAGACACTGAAACTGCTGCAGAAGAAAATGAGTAAATGAGGAACATTATAGTAGTTATTCTGATTTATCTTATAAATCTCTTATTTCCACGTGGCAAATTCTGCCTCTGAACACAAGAAAAAGAGGACAGTAAATTGAAATTAAATGTTGTGCAATCCAGAAGTGCTTACAGGTTTACTATTGTTTTTCGTGCACTTGGAAATGGATTATAGAGCTGATTAAGACAGGACATGGTTTAGACCAAATATTGAGGAGGTTTTTAAAAAACAAAATAATGACATTGACAACACATTTAACTTCTTGTAACAAATCATAAACCATTGTTTTGAATTGGATATTCTGATCTTCAGGATAAAGTATTCTCTGTCTTTTAGATTGAATAACCCTAGATCTGACTGTTTTAGGTTTCCTATATCTTCCTCTGTCAGAGACAGGATATTGAACTAAATAGATCTTGGATCCTTTCCAGAGTATCAGTTCTCTCTTTGTGCTCAGCGAACCATGTGCTTACAGTAAAGCTCTATTAATACCAAAATAAATGCAGGTTCCCTGTAGTGAGGCATACGCTTTATTTCAGAAATTCAGAAGATATAAAGACATGGGAATGAAGCCAAGGAAGTTATTGATGAAGGGAAATAGGTGACAGAGGATATTATGTAGATGGTAGATATACAGAATTTGTCAGTATAAGCTCAGGCAGAGGAACAGTATGGTAAATTCAACTTTGATTTGACTTGATCTGGTCTTTGCTTAAATACCTAATAACTAATATAAGACACTTTCAGCTTTGAATCATATTTGCTTCCTTCCACATGGAGAAGACAGGGTACTAAGTAAGAAGCTCAGTTTGTGGCAATTTTAGGCACAAAGCTAATTCCTGGCCCCAAAATCATTTAGTTATACATCAGAAGTATTTGCCATTGCATAAAAGTTAGCTTGTTTGAACTCATTCTTTTGTGTAAGTAGTTTTGCCCAAGTCAGTCCCCAAGGTCTCATTTTTCAACTGCTAGAATTTGTCATCCCGAAATAGTTCATCTGTCTGATATATAGGGTAGACCTCTGCGCAGTTGCTGCATTTTCAGAAGATACTGTCTTGGCAGTATTAGAGTTCAGGTTATTCCATGCCTATTTTTTCAGAGTCTGGCACAAACTCACAGTCTGCAAAACTCTCATAAACCTTTCTAATCAACCAGTGTAATTGCACCGCTGATAGATGCCATTGAATTTGGTGTCCTCTGAATTTTAATTTTCAGATTTGTTCTGTTGTAAGCCTTCTGGTCACTACCAAGCTAAACAATTAAGAGCTAGCCTGACTGTTGCTCAGCCGTCAGTGGGTACTGAAGAGGCACTAGCTTCATAACAAAAGAATGGCTACATCCTTCATGCACAGTGAAGAACTTGCAGCTGACTTGAATGTGTTTGGGGCACAACAGATAAAAGAGTTCATTAAATCATTAACTGTTAAGAGTCCATTAATCACTTTTTTTCTGGATGTAATTTTTTTAATAACATGGTTGCAGGGATCAATGTTCAAGAACATCTGTCTTATTTTTGCCATACCAATACCAAAACAAGTCTATGCCAAAAGTTGCTACATAGAGTCTTCCATTCTCTTACCAGGCCTGATAACAGGAAACACATTCCCTTCTTTTTTCCAGGACTTTCTGTTCTTTTGATCCATCTCCATATGTTTCAATAGAAAGTAAGTTTTCTTTTCATAGGCAAAATATTTGTGCTTTCCAAAGTGCTAGTACAAGAATGTTTGCTATCTCTGATAGAAAGTTTCTAGGCCTGAAAGTAACAAATAAGTTACTACACCATAATTCTTTCTATTATTTCAAAAAATGTTAGTTATGTGACCTTAGGGCTGTCATCTTCTCCCTGCTCTTCACGTCGCTTAGCCTTGTCCTTCAGCAAATCCCAAATATGACTGTTAGATGAAGTGGGATTCCTGGTGTCCTTGAAGATTCTAAACCAATATGTACCCAGCTACCAAGTAGCTTAGCAGTATGTCTGACCAATTTATGCACCAGATGTGCTGCAAATTTATGCTGATGTTAATTCTGTGAATTTTGTGAAGTCTGATCTAAGCCTCACTTGTCTTCATTTTATTTTAGGCCAAAATGACCTTAGTTCTCTTGCCTAGTATTTTCTGTGCCTTAAGAGCATTATTAATTCACAGTAAAATTTCTGTCCTGTTTTTACTAGTTTTTGCCTTGAGAAAGTCTGTCCATTGTTTTGGGCAGTGAGAGAGGGAATGCCCCTTCACTTACATTTTTTCTGAAGTTTTGATTGTTTTTTCAAGTTTTTCAAGGACAGGGTAATTTTCTTTTTGTTCTGATATGGGAGACAGATGATTTAAGAAAAGAAGGAGAATCTTCTGTTCCCCTAGCAATGTTTGCATCACAAATCTTTTTCCCCCCAGTCCTTTCCTTCTTACAGGTACTCTATTTAATAATTATTTATTTGATTAATTACCCCTCTAATTGAAACAGGAGGGAAAAACATTGCATTGAGATTCAGTCATACTTGTGATTTATTTGACTTTTAGGGAAAGTTTAGGAAGAGGTAGGAGAATTAAATGAGCAATTATTTTTTATGATTTCAAATGGAAGAACAGATAGACCTGTAAAGCAGAATGCAACTACTTAATTAAAAAAAAATGCGTAAGAAAATGTTTTCTATTTAAAAAGTATGTGAAGGTCTAAATCATAGCTTTATTATGGAAGTATTTATTGCAGTTTAGATAAAAACTGATTTAAATTATTTTTAACATAATAAGTCCTTCTGTGTTCTGATGGAATGTATTGTGTTAAAAACAGTAAATAGAACACAAAGACTTGAAATACCCTAATGGGGCCAGTACAATACACAGTGCCTAGTGACAGCTGTGAGTGGTGACTTACAGAGAATTTTACCAATGTAACTAACATAATAAAAGGCAGCACTGAAAAAGTTGAGTGTGAAAAATGATTTTTCTGTTTGAAAATCAAATATTACCATCAAATTATGAGCTCATACATCCCACCAATTTCAGTAGAACCTCTAATGCTGATTTTGGAGACATAAATAAGATTGTGACATTATGTTCTTACATAGAATCCAGTTTTAACCAGAAACTTATTGCTGAGATTCTGGAAGTTAGCTGCTAAGAAGCTAAATAACTGAGCCTTTTACTTAATAAATGGTGCACAATAATCCAGTGTGCCAGACATCTATAACCAAAGACTCATTAAGCCAAGCTAATTAAATAAAAACAATAAGCCAAATAATTAAGAGGAAAGTCATGACCTACAACGACCCCAGGTCCTGTCTATGACACAGAATTAATCTTTAATCATTCTTAATGGCTGCTTGCATATTTAATGCCTCCTACAGTTGCTGTCCTCCCCCAAAGGAATCCTTGGTTTCTTTCCTTCTTTCGGTAGTTCCTTTGGGAATATGCATTAATAGCTCTTACAGAGAAATCAAAGATGTTCAAGTTTTCAGAGCTTTTCCTTTTCTCTTTTTTTTTTTTTTCACCTAATGACTGTCAGCATTGTAAGTGCACATAAACTTCTAGATGTGTCATCAGTGACATCACATGTAAGACTATCCTGAACAGTTCCTCAGAGAACTTTAAACTTTACCTGTTTTGTGAGAAATACCTAATAACTAATTTGCTGATCGCATTGTTTGGACAGCATAAATTGCATTTAATTTGGTGAATGGAAGTGACAGTTTGATACATGGCTTAGGTCAAATTTAATTTCTTGCTGAAATGACTAAGTTGGCAAAAATGACACAGCCACATCAAATGTGCCATGCTCATTTACCAGATGTTTTTCAATAATATTAGGGAATTTAGAAATTTTGTTGCCAATCTTGTGGCTTTCTCCTGCTCTGAGCAGGAGGAAATTGATCAGCAGATTTTGTATTCTTTCTTACCTTTACTCTGTTCTTCAGTTTTGTTTAGGAGGGAAGAAGGTGTTTCTCTGAAAGCTGTAGGTCGCTTTGAGGCCTCATATGCTATGTGAGATTTTCATAGGCTTTCACACTGCTGGTGAAGTTTCTAAGCTCACAGAACGCTTCTCCCCGTCACTGCTGCACAGATAGATAAGTATCATGAACTTAGTTGAACTAGACTGGAGCTTTTCCAGGGTAACATACATTTAAAGAAACTTGTCCTTCCCGACACTCAGTTCCACCTTTTGAAGGGCTGCTCCCTCCATGAAAAAAGTGGCAGGTAGCTAGCAAAAAGAGATTATCTTTTTGTAAAAGACAAACCTTTTTTAAAGAAGGATCTTCTATTTTACTTCCAGTTATAAGAAAAAAAAAAAAGAGGACGACTTCTGAGTGACCATTGTTAAGCACTTATTCAGCTGTGGCAACATAATAATCTATTAGACTTACTAAATCCATGACTGCCAAAAAGAAAGAGAATGGTATAGGGAACATAAGAAAACTACCTCACACATCTTAAAAAACATCAGCAAATAATGAGATGGTACCTTAAACATCCCAAAATTTTTATGTTCTTTATATCCAGATACATGTTAGGGAGGGTTTTTCCTCTCGTATTATGATCTCTTTGATGATGTGAGAGTTATATATAAGTTTCTGTGGCCAATAACCTTGTTCTGCATCCTCCTGCTTATGTGATTTGCCATTCAGCTGTTTCACTTCAGCTCAGCCTCTAAGGAGCTAAGAGATTTCCTTTACCTGCATGTCTAAAATCAGGTAAGCATACTTTTTACATAAGATTTTATTTTTTGCTTCCAAGTCTGATGGAGAGAAGGCACTTCAACAAGAAATAAATTTCATTATCATCCTAATTCAGTAAATCATTTAAGCACGTGCTTAGTCTTCCATATCTTGTGGAATTCACATATCAGATATTCAGCTGGTATGAATTAGCATAATTTCACTCACAATTGAAACCACTCTGATTTACACCAGCTTTAGAACTGGATTAGCCTCTGTATCAAGAGCTGCAGGTGATGACTGAAGAGGCTTGAATTTATTACTTCTTATAAAGCGTCAGAGCCCAATACTCTCCGATCAAGTTCTTTTAGATATTCCACGTGTGGAGGGTGTAAAGTGAAGTATCAAATTTACTTATCTGAGGACAATTGATGTTACACGGGATTTCTGATTTAGTGGAGCAATACAAAATATTCTGAAAACACAATACAAATGTAAGTTATGCTTAGCAAAATACAGCAATTGCAGTATACCGTTCAATCACAATACCAATGTGATTCCCGTTATCAGTCTCTATAATACGCTCAGTGAAGTGATGTTTACATCCTGTGTGAGCTAATATTTCTTTTTTCCCTGTATTTTCAAATTTTCCTATATCTTCAGATATAGGAAGGTGCAATATTTGCATCATGTGAATCTGCAAATCCAGCAAACTCATATTTGTTCTCTGTTTGCTTATCCTCCCAAGTAATGATACTAATGGTCACAGATGATTTGAATCTAGAAATGAAGGAAAAGCCAAATTTAGGCAGAACATGGGTCAAAGTCTTGGTCCATTACAGGAGTAGTGGATATGCATAGCACAAGCACAGAATTAAACCCAACTAAGCATTATGAAACTAAAATAGCACAGCTCAAAAGATGTGCACATCTATATCTATAGAGAAATAAAAAGATGTTCAGAGCACCACAGATAATTGTTTTGGAGTGCTTATAGTTTTATTTGTGTGATTTTCAGTCCCTTTTTTCAGGCAGTGTAGATAAATTGCCAATTGCGTGAGCAAGGATCTGACATTTATGAGGCGAGTCAAAGCATTCAGAAATCCAGTAATTGCACTGTTACTTTGAGTGAACTCCTGAATTCATACTGTGTAAATATTTTCCTACATCTGGACTGGAAGATGCCCTTCCAAAAGAGGACCAATCTTTAAATGGTAATGGTGAGTTATGGTTACAACAAACACATGCGGGAGCTGGTGCAAGTCCTTACCATGATTCTGTCATCCAGTGATTAGTCACCTGCACAGCTGGAAAAATCAAGTCTTGCTTCAGGGTTGAACTTGCCTAAATCCGGGTTCAAGCCATTTGGTATTGTTTTTTAGCCTGGATGACTGACTTGTCACTATCAGACCTCTTGCTCTGGACATACAAGTACTTGCAAACAACGACCAAGTGACACACTCACTTTTCTCATAGATGACGTCTGAGATGGCTCCTGTGTTTTCCTGATATTTACTGAAGTGTGCACGCCTGGTTGAGCTTTTATCATCTCAAACAGTAGTGTCAAGTCTGAAAAGTTTAAAATATTTCCTCTGCTTATAGCAACTATTTATGTCGATTGCCAAATACTTGTTGAGATACCGAGTGGGCTGGGGGATCCCTGGGGCCAGAAGCAGTGGGGACTCCCTACGGAATACGTCAGTGCAGGGCCTGGCAGCCAGGGCCCATCCCATTGCCCTGGCCAAGGAAGTCAGGGGGCACTGCGGAAGCCCCAGCTCCAGGGAATCGGGCACTACACTGGGGAGCTGGAGACTGGCCTGGCTGCGGTGTCTCTGGGGCTGGGGCTGACAGCCCTGGGGGGCTGAAATTGGGTCCTGGTCGGTGGGCAGGGTACCCGGAGTCCTGTGGGTGCCCTCAGGGCCTTGACAATCCTTTTCTAAGCCACTGCTTTCTGAAGCTCCTAATTTTTAAGTACATCTTGAACTGTTAATTCCCAGATGCATTAGCTTTTATTTGCTCTATTAAAATGTGTTTTGTTCAATTGGGCCTTTGAGCTCAGCGATCCGCATCGTTCTGTGTCCTTAGTCTTTATTACTCCATGAATCTTTGTGTCATCTGTAAAATTCACTAGTAAAAATGCTAAATTACCCAGTAAACTACTGGTAAAAAGTGCCGGAATCATGCTGGATTTACAAACCCTCTCTGAAAGACCACAGCAGGACTTGAGTCAGTAGGCCAACACTAGCAACAAGGGAAGTAAGAGAAGAAAAGAAAACCCTTCTCCTTATTTTTGTGTTTCAAGTAAGAGATACTGTGTTGCATTCACAATGAACGGAGTCATTTGGCCACTGATTCCTCTGTCAGTCCTCCCAGGTTTGGGGGCATTTAAGGACATACGTCCAAGGAGGAGGCATTTAAGGACATACGTCCAAGGGAGGCTGAAAGCAAGGTGCTCCGTAGCTATGGCGCGGAGTGGTGACAATGCATGGCTGTGTTTTGAAGCACTGCATCAATACCAGTGAGCTTGTGGGAATGCTAACGTGGGTATGATGATGGTGATGATGATGAAGCAGTGTTAAGGAGGTCATCGGGATAACTCTGCAAGGTCAAGTTGTGATATACTTTAACCATTCTGTATAATGATCTAGGAGAATTTTTTTTTTCATTATTAGCTAGAAAGTGTTATTATATTTTGAGAACTCCTCTGTCAGATGCCTAGTACCTGCTCACTGCAAGTCACCCTGCTTCCAGCGCTTTTTAAAACCTACAGGGGTTTTGAAGGATGATAAGCTTTCTTATTTTATTTTTTTTAAAGCTATTAAAGCTTCTTTAAACTACTGGCCTTATTTGATAAGAAGTCCTGCTGTCACATGTTTTTACTTTTTCTAAATCAAATAGAGCACACAGAGATGAGCTGTACTTGGGGACTGAAAGAACAAACAGTTCATCTTGTGATCTGAAATGTCTGCTATGAAAATATCAGCATCTTCTAGACACAATAAAATGCTAGCAGTGGTGGAACATTAAAATGTATGTGAGTTTATATAATGGTTTGCCTCTGTCTTTTTGTATTCTCTCTCTTTGAAGACAGATAGGAAAGTAGGAATACAAAAGTGAGCTAAATTAATGAAAAGCGTGAGTAGAAGAACATTTACATTGTCTAGTCACGTGCCATTAGGATGGAAAGCTTTCTTTAAGTGCACCTTTGTCTCTTACCTAGATAAGTAGGATAAGTCTAATGAGCATGAGCAACCATTGCTTGTATCCATATAAACCCTATCTGTACCTTTTGAAAGGCAGACAAATAATGATAAAAAGAAAGAAGATTAGCCTTTGACAGTGACAATTCTCTGTAAAAGACTTAGCAGTCATTGATGGTGTTTAATGTGTAGCTGTACTGGATAACATTTACCTTTAGAGGAAACTACATAAAGAAACAAAAGCATTGGCTTAGCGGGTTTTAGCTGTAGTTGGATATAAAATACAGAAATCCCAGCAGAGCCTGCAGTTCGAAGATTTCATTGTTATTCAGTTTGTTAACATGACAATGATCAAAGATACCCAGGCTAAACCACTCATTTATTCTAATTAAAATAACTGTTCTGATCTGTTATAGGTTTTATCCTTATAGTGTGTATATCTAGCAAAAGAGTAATTGGTAACCTTAAAATGTTACAAAGGTAGTCATAGTGCATTCTGTTACAAAGGTAGGCATAGTGCATTCTGTCTCCAGGGGCACTGTGATTTGATGCAGAAGTACCAGAGCTTTAAGAGGAGTCCGTTTTTGCTTCATCTCACTTGTAATAAAAGCACTGGTCATTTACTGAGAGGTGGACTCCTGGCAGTCAACTAGGCAGCTTGGCACTTTATTTCATATTGCAGTTGCAAATAAGACAATAAGAAATGGTACTAAGCAGTCTAATTTATACCTACTTCAAGCTTTCTTTTGTTTCAGAAAAGCATGCAAAGGCAGGTTTTATGTGATAGTCCAACTGATATATTCGAATTCGAAACAACTACGTGGTATATTGATTCTTGGTACATTTTATTTGCTGTGTGTCATGTCCTGCAAATTATTTGTATTTATTTTAAATTACCTGACCTTTTAGAATTGCAAAATAATCAAGTGTCTTCATTACCGTGAGAGATGGGCTGGCACTGAACTGATCAGCTTGCTCAGCAGTTTGAACACGATCAAAATATTCTACCAATTGCTTAAAAATAAAGGACTGATGAGTGTGCATATTCCTTTCCATTTTATACCAGCTCTTACACCACTCTCATCTCAGAACCAACCTCAGGAGTTGTAATTAGGTTTGCGAATGATAAGTGATACAGTACACCTTCTTCAGGAACCTAATTTAAGTTGTATAATTAAAGTTATGTGCTGCTAAGCATCCTGGTCTTGAATCTTTGGCTTTGGCTAGGCAAGACTACTGTTGTGTCCAAATGACAGGGAGGTGGTGGATGCCCCATCCCTGGTAACATTCAAGGTCAGGTAAGACGGGGCTCTAAGCAATGTGATCTAGTTGAAGATGTGGACTAGATGACCTTTAAAGGTCCCTTACAACCCAAACCATTCTATGATTCTATGACGGTTATTAGACAGAACAAAGAACAAGTTAGGGTGGGGATTCTTTCAGTGGGGAAGTAGCAAATGAAACTGCCAATACCATTGTGAAGGTTTTCTAGTTTTCTTATGTTCACTCAGCAGGAACCAGCAAACCAAAAGTCTGCTTAGGATCAAAGAGGTTCTCTCCATTTTGGAGAGAAAGCAGCACTAGTATAGCATTCATGATCAGTTAACAGCACTGGTTCACACTTGAGACCTGCATCCCCTGTAGGTGGGTGCATGCATTACTTAAGAAGTGCAGCTGGGTGTTAGGCTCAGCTGGGAAACTATACTTTTAGCTGCCACCTCCAATGTATGAAACAAAGCAGGGATACTCTTACACTCAGGCTCTGGACTTCGCTGTAAAGCAGCAGTTACAAGCTGAGATAGCTACAAGCAGTTTTCCAGCTGCTGCTGCCTGTAACCTGCCATTCTGTCTGCTTGACATACTGGAACTCACGAGGCTTTCCTTTAAACCTGGGAAACACAGTGAGTATCAAGAGATGAAATCTATAGTCTGGAATTAAAGATTTAAAAGTATGTTCAGTCGGTTAATTAGGAGGCAGACTTGAGAGATACTAAGTCATAACCTATTTCCTGTCCTTTGCTTCATCCGAGAACCAGCCACAAATCAGAGTCAGAATTGCTATAGCTGTCTAACATGCAAGTGTCACAGTGACTGAATTTGAAGTCTGGATTGTTTCATTGCCCTTTGTTAATGTATTTTTTTGTTGTTGTTTTTGTTAAAAAAGAATTAATAAGTTTTTCTCTTTTCTTCGGAAAGAAAATGCTGCTTGACATATTATTGTTCCGCTGGGATTATGTGTCTTTCCTCACAATGACTTGTCTAAATACTAAAATACATTTTCACATTTACAAAATCAATGTCAAAACAGATGCTTGCTGCATTTGTGGTAATGAGATTTGTAGGAAAAAGGTGTGTCTAACAATCATAACTGTGTAAACTTCCCCTTTATTTCTGAAACACAAATTATTTCTTCATACGTCCATTCTCTGCCCCCCTAGCTCCACATGGTTTTATAATGATATTCAGTGAACATTTTTTTTTCTTAAGGACAAAGTTGTTGTTGGATGTTGTCTACCTAGACTTCAGCAAGGCTTTTGACACAGTCTCCCATAACATCCTCCTAGGGAAGCTCAGGAAGTGTGGGCTGGATGAGTGATCGGTGAGGTCGATTGAGAACTGGCTGAATGGCAGAACTCAGAGGGCTGTCGTCAGCGGCGCTGAGTCTAGTTGAAGGCCTGTAACTAGTGGTGTCCCCCAGGGGTCAGTACTGGGCCCAGTCTTGTTTAACTTCTTCATCAACGACCTGGATGAAGAGTTAGAATGTACCCTCAGCAAGTTTGCTGATGACACCAAACTGGGAG
>Ga0065711_1003769_pt1 | contig 26461 bp, 20 predicted proteins | sample Hoacrofraction12_FD_59098 | JGI IMG/M metagenome (GOLD analysis project Ga0065711, IMG submission 59098) | Hoatzin crop microbial communities from Cojedes, Venezuela - Epithelial fraction 12 v2 (version 2) | ecosystem: Host-associated > Birds > Digestive system > Esophagus > Crop | place... | reverse complement strand
CCCACCTGGACAAGGTCCTGTGCAGCCTGCTGTAGGTGACCCTGCTTGGGCAGGGGGTTGGGCTGGGTGACCCACAGAGGTCCCTTCCAACCCCTACTATTCTGTGATTCTGTGATTCTGTTTTGGGGAGCTTCTTTGTTGCTTCCTGGCAATAAAAATGGGATAAAAGACATTTTTAAGCGTGCATTGAGAGGTAGGAACATTTCAGATCACAGCAGAGCTGCTCCCCGCTGCAGACCAGTGTTCACATCCACACCGGCAGCACAAGAGTGAGATGAGACTATTGACCATCTTGTTTCTGGACTTCAGCTCTTAGCTCAGTCCTGCAGCTTTGGAGCTGTCTGGGAGGATTAACAAGGGCCGAGGTATTGACAGATTGCATCTGACACACTGCGAAGGATATAACTTGTAGTCCTTTCTCACAATAGCGATCCCACAAGATACTGTGGGGTCCAGGGAAGTAACAGGAAGCCTGACCTCCAGGAATGATAGATTTCCTTTTAATTCACTAAATCACAAAATCTCATAACTCCTCAGCATACCAAGGTGTTGCAGTGTTGGACCGGTGGGGCACAGGAGCAAGAGGTAAATTGTACAACCATTCTGGTACTTTATTCTATAAGTGATCTGGGGGTAGGGGGAAGAAAAAAGTGAAACCCCAAGCCTAACAGAAAAAAAGAAGCAAGAGAGGCCTGGAAGAAGACCAAGAATCAAAAAAAAACACCTAGAGGACTGGGCTGGAAGAAGAATGGCTCTTCAGGTATCTACAGGCCAATAAAATTTCAGCATGTGCTTTTTTGTAATGACAGGTGATTCAGTGAGACTAGCTGAATTAATCTAGTGGACTCACAAGCTCGTACATTTTGCTGGTCAAGGCCTGTATTTTCATGTGATTTAAAAAACAACATGATTTTTATTCAAATTGACGCACAGCCACATTTTGCATACTGTATTATTCATTCTGTTTTGCATGGAAAATGATTGCTTCACAATCCTGAAAAGTCTGTTAAATCATCCAGATATTTTTGTTAAATTTCTGCACCTTTTTCATTTTTTTGTCTGAGCCAGAGGAATTATTTTTAAAAAGATATTCTTCTTTTACATCACTTGTTTTGATTCTAATGTGCTAAAAAAGTCAAATTTAGTCTAACCCAGAGACCATTCATTACACATTTATGAAGTAAAATAGATGCACAACAGCAAATGATGATTTATGACAAAATATTAAAAATAATGTAGTTTTTGGCATAGGCCCCCCATAATGAACACGAGTGTCACAAAATATTCTCAAACCCAGTCATGCATATGCTGCTCTGTATTTAAAATTCACATCTCAGAAGGCTGGAAAGGACTCTGGACCTTTTCAATAGGGCACTGAATAGACGAAGCACTGCTTAGATCAAATCTACATACCAAACTGAGGATGAATAAACGATGCTGAATATACCACTCCCCGTGTGGTCAGAATAGCGAATAACAAGTTTTACAGGGGCAGAGCCTGCTCAGAAGCTTCCCTGACTGAAGGGAATAATTTGGGTGTAGACACTGCCAAAATTATAGTCAGAATGAACAAAACCCAGGGCAAAGTAATAAAATAAGATGATGACAGCCAAAAGAAAAATTCAAAGTTAGGATGCATTTGAGAAAGTGCTGTGCCCCCATGCCCATCTCTTGGGATAACAACTGGTCTCCACAGCAGTTCTTCTGCCATCTGTATTGGCATAGCCACTCCTTTTCTACCCTATACACGCTGCGAGTAGAAGTGAAGATAAAGGCGGTCATCTGTTGGCTCCTGGCCACCCCTTCCCTGAATGGCATCTTCTGTCTAGTGGGAGTTGTGCCAGCACAGCAGAACTGCTGGAGTACACAACCAGTTCCACATTCCTCCCTGGAAGCAAGTCTTTCTTGTGTGAACACAACCGGTTCCACATTCCTCCCTGGAAGCAAGTCTTTCTTGTTTGGACTTGGCCTAGGATGTTGGTTTTTGTCATCCCAGCAGCCTGGGCAAAAAGAAGGCATTCATCCCAAAAGCGTTACTCATGCTGGAGGACAGCTGGTGTCCTGAAATAGAAGTCTTTGTAATTCCCATGAACTCTCTTCCAAGAAAAAGGACTTTTATTCCTGACTGAACCAACACCCGGAGCTCTAGTGATTTACACTGCCATCAGACCTCTCATCCAGGTCTCTCCATAGACGGTTGCATTAGCCGATTTACCTCTTTCAGACCAAAGACTGAATTTTTAGAACAAGGCTGCTATTGACTATTGGGTAGATTTTGGCCAGTATTGACAGTGAGACCTGGGCCCTTCAGTGCTGATTCAGAACACTACAGAAGAACACATCCATATGATTTAACCTACAGATCACTTGTCCGCTGCTTGCACAGAGCTCTGGCTTCGGTACAGTATGTCAACAGCTTAAGACCAACAGTGTCCACTGCTTCTGCCAAGGGGAAACCGGTAGAAGATATATGTGAAACTGCAAAGTGAGTATGGGTAGGGATTATAAAGCTACCTGCACTGGACTGGACCAAACTGAAACACCAGGGCTGTCTCTTCCTTCTTGCAGACAGTGCCATCTTCTCAGGTTTAGGAATAGCATGCAGAAGACCAGGACTTCCATAAATTGCGGAATCAGGAGAATAACAGACTGAAAAGATTGTAGAATGTACACAGAGAATTCAAAATGTTTTTTGAAGTATCCTGTCTCTGACCTCAAAAAGAAGTGTGCAGGGAATGAAATGTGTTGGGATGGAGTGAGACTGGGCTTGGAAGCTACGAACCACTGAGCTTCCAGGATAGCAGCGCTTTGCCTCTGGTTGTCACCCATGCTGGCTCTCCAGCATTCATCAAAGGAAGGGAAAAAGTGGCTTATCAATTAAATTACATTAACATGACTTTAAATATTCAATTAATGTGACTTTAGGTCTTCAATTGTGTAAGATGACACCATTGCTAAAGAAGCAGGCACCTTTCTGCTAGGGAAAGTAAAAATTAAAGGGGATGTCTATCCTCTCTGACTAATATTCCCCAAAGGCACTGCTGTAAAAATGGTAGGAAAAGTTCAAATCTGCACATTCACTGAATATTTTCTTGCACTCAGATTTTTCCTCTTGAGGTGTATGATAGGTGGAAAGGTTATGATGATCCTCTTATACAGTGCTCAGATGTAAAATATCGGTCATGCTGGTCACCATAGTGATTGGAGCAAAGAGACAAGTTAGCTCAACATCTGCTTGGTCTGCACTGTGGGACACAGTTAAGGAATAACACAGGTACATAATGTAGGCACAGGCTTAAAACAGTGAAAAACACTGCTGCCACCTTCCTCCCTGTTAAGACCTGACACTTTGTGTGATTCTTCCTCTCTCACTAACCCCCAAGTCCACTTCTGTCACGCCAGGGAGTCCTCTGCAAAGGGCAGAGGCTGCCCACCACCTCTTTGAACAGCTGGGCCGATGGGGAGGTAGAGGGTCATCACTTCATGAAGGAGATGGGCACTGTCGAAGGAGCTAGCTTATGTGGAGGGCATTTCTTACAGGCGCCTTTGCTGTCATCGTTAACATCACGGGACTGGACTGACAACAGCTCAAGGCAAGTGTAGGTGGAAGACAAACAACGCGTCTGCCTCGCAGCACATTAGTTAATAAAGCTTTTGTTACACCTTGATTCATTGTCTAGTTGGGAGTCAAGCCGAGTTATTAAACATTTCAGAGAGAGAAAGGATTGCTATGACAACAAAGTATGAATAATTCATCTGAAGGGGAGAGGGGACATGCAATAATAGAACAATTGCTAAAATTCCTCTTAAAGGATTTGTGTGCATCAAAAGCAATAATCAAAAGGAAGAGTTTCAATCTATGCTATCTCGCTAACTGCGGCTTAGAAACCATCTGTCATCGTTGGTGGCTCGCACAATGCAAGTTAGAGTACAAGATCTGCAGCTTCTTACTTCTTATAAATAGGAGCAGGGGCACAAGAAAACAAGCAGGAAGCCTCTCTGAACATTGAAGTTTTGGGTGTCTGGACTTCATTAAAGGTGCGGATTTTTATTCTGTCATGAACGTGGAGCCAGAGAAGTCAGTAACATGACCCAGAACATAGTAAAATACTACAGAACACTGTTCTTTAGATTGAGATCTCTTTCTCTGGGAAGTTCCTATTCTCTTCAAGAAGAAGTTAAAGAAAGTGGGGAAAAAAGTAATTTTAATGCAAGAATGAAAGTGGGCTCATTGCCTCCTTTGCTTTGTGGTGTGTGCCGTTCCAATCTCTTACCAAGCAGGCTTTTACCTTGCAGTTTGTTTGGTTCTCTTTAACACACAGCAAGTGCATTTTTAACGAATCATGCTCTCTCTTCTGACAACACAGAGGGATGGGTACCCAGTTTTTACCATGTATTCACACATAAGGCAAACTGGAGGAGATCAGGGCGGTGCAAAAACCATGCTGACTGTAAAAGGAAGGGAAGGTCATCTGCTGTTTCAAAGACAGTAGTATATAAAGGGGAATGACACGGGGGGGGAAAGAAAACCAAACCAAAACCAAAAAAACCCCTCTAGGATTTTTTTTTCCCCAGTAGAAACTAGCTCTGAAATTTTAAACTATAAACCTCAACCGTCTCTCTGACTAAATAAATAAATTAAAATAAAGCATTACAGATCAGAGACTTTAAAATTGCGTATGTGTAACAAAGCGGATTTGAGTAATAACACAAATGGGTGATAATTTTAATAAAGTTTGATATATGGTAACGTTTGGAGAAAATTAGTGAAGGCAACCATTCTACTGCAGTATAAAAAGCAGTTACTGTGGCTGCATTGCTGTGTTTTTATACTCAATAAAAATGTCCTTAGGATTTTTAGCGTGTGAATTAAGCACACGCTTCAAGCAGCTAAACTGATGAGCAAGAAGGTCAGAACTCCTTTATTTGCTAAATGATCCAGGACCTGAAATAGATCTGCACAATGTGCCTGAAAAATCAGCTTTGTAGAAACTCTTTAAGCTCATATTCATGATTCCTGATAGATCACTGTTTCTTTTTTTTTTTTCCCAGTGTGAGCTTTCACAGAAGCTAATGTGATTCACTCCAAAGAAGCTCTTAGATTCAAAATACTAATCTTTAAAAGGCAGATGTGAACTTACTGTAGCAGTGGATTCCAAGTTACACCTTGCCTACCTCAGCATGGGTTTTTAATGTGCTTTACATTCACTGCGTTTTCCTTTCCATCTTTTTCCCCTTGTATTTTGAAAGAAGTTTAAAAAACCTTTTCCTTTAACTTTTCCACATATTCCTTGCTTCTTATCTTCCCTTCTTCCTTGCACAACAGCTTTCATAACCTCTCTGATGACACAGTAATCAGATGAAGTAGGGTTTCACTGAAAAAACACCAGAAAAAAAGCTAATTGGTCTTTTCAGCTTACAAGGCACACCTGCCTGAGATGAGGAGCTCGCTGCACCTGCAGCCGCAGCAGGGCATGAAGCAAAGCACATCACCTCGTGAGCGGGAGCCTAACAGGGTTACCTGGCCAGAGGACTGAGCTCCAGTTGGCTGTGGAGTTCATGAGACTTCATTTGAGATATGGGAGACTCTGGAATTGCTCGCGTAACAAGATCAGTGTCTGAGATGCAGTTTCTGCAGTCTTTTGCGGGGGCTTGGAAAAAGGTAAGATGTTATTATAGAAAGTAAATGCATTTTTGCAGCAGCTGATGCAAGACAGAAGTCCCATCTGTCCCTGAACTGAGTCAGTGCTTGGTTCGGTCCCTCCAGGATGGAGCTGTAGATTACAATTAGACCATCCGTGTGCTTCCACAGCTGAACATGGCTAGGTACATTTTACAGGTACCGGCAGAAATGTGAAACAGGACCCTCTCTTTTCTTGCTTTACCTGTGTGCTCTCAATAAGGGATGGTGCTGCCTGGCCCAGGTACAGTCGCTTTCCAGACTCCAGCATTCTTGGATCCCCAAAATGCCAGTTACCTCTCTGGGTACCTCTGTAATTGCACATCTGCAATTCCTAGCTTCTGTTGGGAACAGAAACGCAAGGGTCAAAATGTCAAGGACAAAGCTCACTCTAGAGCTGTTCCTAAGCACAAGGAAGGTGTAAAACTCACCGATCTCAGTAAGCTGTGAAGGAAAGCAACCTGTTTGCAAAATGACCAGAAAGAGGGAAATGTGAAATTGCAGAAGCCGTGCTGACCTGATGATATTTCCAGCGCAGTGTTGCTGTCAAAATATTTTGGTAGGTCAGGGCAGCACTTGAACATCATCTGTGAATTTGAAGCCGGTATCAAATCTGTCTGGTTTATTCACTGTTGCTCCAGAAGTGCTGTTTATCTATAGGATTATTATTTTTTATGGGAAGAAATCAGAAAAAAAGGTGTCAATTCCCATTTTACTGTGTTAACTCTAAATGATGTCAGTCAACATTGCCAGTAATGCCGTGTAATATTGTAGAAGCCTTCTAAAAAATGTCTCGGGAACTTATACTGTGAGTAACACAGTAATGAAAGAAGTGTTCTCTGTCTCTCTGCTTCTTCATATGCCCTTAAATACAGAGGAATCTTCCTGCCTGTTGTGAAGTATTTGCCATTGGTTTTATTGCAAATAAGGAACATCACAGTCACTGATACTACTTTATTCAGTTCACTTTGTTTCTTTCTCTCATTGGAGAGCTGGCCAAGTTTGGCAAAGGTAAATACCCAAAATTAGGCTGAAATATGAGTAGATCTGAATATCCAGCATCTGCTATTAGCATCAATAGGAGTAAAGAGATTCAGCACTTAATTAGTCAGTAATTTAGGTCAATTTTATGTAGGAATGCAGGTCTACACATGTATTTATCTCTTTAGCTATCTAGCTTAAGTGTAATTTAGAATTGTCATCGCTGTTCACTGGTTGGTGGAGGTGTTTTGCGTCAGAAGCAGCTAAGCTGCAAACTGAAGGGGGGAAAAAAGTTTTTTCTAACTATAAAGGAGAAAATAATAAAATGAAAATGTGTGTAGCGAGCCCCCTTAAAGGAGTGGTAGAAGATCAGAAGGGTTGTACAGTTCACGAGTGCAAGGTAACAAAGGTATTAAAATAGGGAATGAGCGCTCATGACCTCAGAACTGGTGGAGCTCTGATTCAGTCCTACAGGGAGCAGAGATACTCCCCATGTAGCAAGGGCTCTCAGTGCTCTTCAGAAGAGACTCAGCCTTGTGCAGGATAGGTACCTCAGGCTTGTTTTGTGGTTGGAGATCCAAGGAGAACACAGCAGATACCAAATGTGAGGAGCTGATCAGGTCACACTGGGCTGAAATGTAGTAAACAGCCACATAAAGTGAGGTAGGAACAATCCGGAGTTCTATTTAGACAGGAAAAAGAGTTTATTTGATTAGAAGAACTTGACAGTTCTGTAAAAATGCAGGAAGACTACTAATTCTAGGGAGATAATTTTTGGACCCCTTTTACACAAACAGCAAAATAGAGAGCAATGGGCTCGTTAAAAGGGTAAACCCATATTAAATTTTATAAAGGTGTTCCTAACAGAAAAGGGCAACTGGACCAGGAAACACTTTTCCCCAGGTATCATGAGGCAGCACTACCTTGAGCCCCGGGTGCTGGGTCCTGCCTAATACAGCTGTGGGCAGCCAGGGACTCGAGGTTCAGGTCAAATGCCAGGACACACACACTCCATGTGCCAGCACAGTCTTCATCACCTCGTGCTTCGAAACAAACTCGCAGCCTAAAAGACTAAAAGCCACAGCCACATTCTGCACCCAGAACAGACAGAAATGCTCTCAGGAGGTGTCTCAGTTCCTCGAAATAACAGATGATTTGTTCAGTGAAATTCCTAGATGTCTTCCCCACCCTCTTGTGTTGGGAAGTCAGGCAACTGGAGAGCTAAGGTCTCGGAGTGGGAGAGGGGGCAGGAGCAAATCAGGGCAAACAAACAGCAGCTGTTAATAAGCTCCTTTGCTGTAGATTACGAGCAGCAGAACTGTAAGAAAAGCAATGTGTTTTTCAAAATCACACACTTATCAGAGAGGACCATAAGCAAATACACTTCCCAAACATCAATTAGTGAGTGGTCAGTGAATGTGGTGATCAGGTTTTCTGTAAATATTTGCTCACAGTGGAGTATGAATACAAATTTAATGGTTTTCTTTGCAGGCCATTTGTGTCTGCCTTTCACAGTCATTCTGAGTGCTTGCAGTCTTCTGCTACTGTGTAAGGCAAATGTCAAGCTGAAATGCACAAACATTTACCCAGCGAATACTTCACGTAGTGTAAAATTTCCTATTTAGATTTTGTGCTGGGATAAAGAATTACATAAATCATCCAGAAACAAAGAGGCTGAGTTGTGGAACAAAGCATCAGAACATGAACTGTGAATGGGGAATCAGTGAAACAAATTCTTTGCAGATGATCTGTAGACCAGGAACACATTTGCTGATGGCATTCCCAGACAGTCTCTAACCATTAAACTTGAGATTTTTGTAGTCTGGGTGAGAACAGTTTCCCATAGAAAAGAATGCATGTACATGCTTGCAAATACTTCTGACACAGTATCTACTTATTTGCTCATGTCTGCAAATGTGCAGGATGACATTCTACTGAAGTGTCCTACAGAAACAGGTTGCCCAGAGCAGTTGTCTCCATGCTTGGACATATTCAAAACCTGGCTGGACATAGTCCTGGGAAACCTGCTCTAGCTGACTTGCTTGGAGAAGGAACGTGGGACTAGGTGACCTTCAGCATCAGCATTGTTATCTGTTCTTCAGTTCCTCTGCTTATTCCCATGTTTAACTTCATCATGTCAGATCCTTTGCCAGTGAAGATCTGTGCATCTCAAATCAAATCTAGTGGAGCCATTGCACTTTTTCACCAGAGAAGAATTGTTGGCATGAATGGAAACCCCTGGGAATAAAGCCTTCAGCAACTGATCCAGCATTGCCCATCGTTTTGGGTAGTCCCAGCTGTGAGTCCAGTGCTGTGTGTGCTGCCATGTTGAACAGATGGTGCTTTACTCTTGCAATGCATAGGTGCAGCACTAGTGACCCGGCATGGATGGTAAGGGTGGACCACCACTTGTTTTGTGTCTCGCATTCTTCTGCTGGGAAAGGAGGAGGGTAAGACATTTAGCAGACTCTCTTTTGTGGAAATCCATGTAGTGAGCAAACAAGACTGAACTATCCCTATAGCACACAGCCACTTGAAATACACTTTACTTCAGGATATACAAATCAGCCTAACCTTTCTAGCCATTTTTTATGGGCACAAGCTGAGTTCTTGCTATTTTAATTGTTGTGTTTCCAGAAACCTCCTAAGTCATTTTGCCATTTGCCTGCTTAAAGAAAAAGCTGTAACCAGAAAGGGGTAATCAGACTAAATGGTGGATTAGTCTTTTTTAAAAAACACATTCATCGTGGCCACTCTTGTTCATTTTTAAATTGTGTTGCCATGTCATGCTTAACAAAGCATGCTGCAAGCTAATAAAGGAATACAAAAGAGCTACTTCAGTTAGTTGATCCTTGAAAAGAAAAAGGCAAGATATTTAAAGGGGGAAAAAAAAAGAATTAGCTTTTTAATATCCTGCTTGCATTATGCTACGGGCATCTATCAACAGATGAGGAAGGCGACTTAAATCTTGGCAAGTAGAAGCAAAGACATAGATATCCAACTGTGATTTTAATTTGGTGTATAAATATCTAAGAGGGGAAAAAAGAGAACTCGAGGTAATTTAGAGGTACCAAGGTATTGGGAATGTATTCAACAGTTAGCGTTGTAGGAAATGATTAAAATGTAAACCAAAGGAAAACCAGCAAGGAGAGGCAAAACTTGTTTGTTACACCAAGCCATGATAGCTGATAGCCAAACCATGTTTGTTACGCCAGACCGTGTTTGTTACACCAAACCATGATAGCTGTGATAGCTGAGTTCATGATCTGATTGCTGGTCAGGATCTGTTTTCAAAGATAAGGCTGTTATGACTGGAATGCCAGACATGATTAGATGCTGTACCATGTCATAATCTGCTGATTTATACAGTTCTGACAAAGGGCTTGATGAACCAAGCATGTGGAGGGGAAGAATGGATACAGCGGCCTAAACTGTTACGCGAGTTACCGCTTTCCTCTTCCTTCCCAATCAGAAGTTAAGTGACTTCATTTTTTATACCTGGATTCAGATTCAGTGTCAGGTGCTAATAGCAAAAAGCACAAGGAACGAGGGAGTCATAGTACTACTCCGCTAAAGATTGTATCTTCTCAGTGTGTAATTAAATTGACTTCAATTATGAGTGCCTCTTGTAAGAAACTCACTGGATGTTAAAAACCCTTCGAAAAGAAGAGTATTGGAAAAGTACCATTATGGCCAATATCTCTTCTAGTAAAAAGCCTAGATCTAGGCTCCAGGCATCGCAGACAACCATTCCTACCAGACACCTGTTGGAGACTGCCTTTCTAACTCCTCTGCTGCCATGGATTCTGGGTCATCACTATTCGACTTCTTGTTGCAAAGAACCTTTAGGATACCTTGAGTAAGAAATGTGGTACGAAACCAAAGCCCGCTTTTCTCTACTAAGATATTATGAGATTCACAAGGTGAAAGGAGGTGTATAATTTAGCTGTGTCCCCAGTGTAGAAGACAGTTTGGTGGAAATTCAAGACAATGAATATAGTCGTGTTATGCTTAGACTCCTCTATATGTCCCCAGAGCAGGACATGTATATCAGAAAGGTCTTTAGAGATAAAAGAAGCTTGTAAGGTGAGAGCTTTGATCTCATGGGGGGTTTAATGACTTGGACATTGTTCACGGTAATAACTTTGAACACTCTAAATCGGGGAGCACATTTCCATAGTTATTTAAAGGATTGCTTCCTTCTGCAATTTGTTTAAACTGCGACTTACAAAATCACAAGCAATTTTGGACATATTAATGGACATTTATCTGAGCAAGCGGCTTAGAAGGTGAAATTATCTACTTAAAAGCCAGTAACGTAGAAAAGAAGCAATAGAGAGTTTAGTTCTATTTATTTAATTTTTTTACTTCAAAGAATATGAAAATTTTTTAGCATGGTTAAAGGAGTCACCTATACTAGAGAAGCCACAAAGCAGGAAAAAAAAATCAGTACTAAGAAACGGTTGTGTTTCAGTGGAAAGGACTGAAGAGAGCCACAAGGATGAAAAGTTATTAATGATCATCTTTTTCAGAGCAGCTTCTCATTTCTAAAACAGCAAATTAAGTGAAGATTGATAGTACCTTCCAAGCCAATATTCGAGAAAGCTCACAGCAATTCAGGAGTGATGGGAGCTATTCTTAGCTCGTGTCTTGGTTATACGTGACTGTTGAGGAGTGTGCAAAGAGGCAAAGCTCTCTCTCCAGTTCCTAGTGATGGACACCACTCTTTCCATAGGCATGGTTCAGAGAGATCCTTAGAGAGGTCATGTGTCTGAGCGAGCACAGAAACCAAGCTGCCCTGACACAGGCCCAGTCTGCATTTCTGTTATCCATTTTAAGGGTCTATCAAGCCTTTACTACGGGAAGCTGTAGGAGAGAGTAGCTTCATGCTCCTAAAGGAGATGCCAGCAAAACTTTGTAGCATCGGCTAAGTCTTGTCTGTGTTTCTTACCTGTAAGTGTTGCTGCTATAATTTCAAACTCCTGAAACGGAATGATGTCAGCTGAAAATAGTTTTCTTATTTGTAAATAACCATTTATAATTGTATCCAGTTCGTTTTGTACACACATATATGGCAGTGGTCATTCAGCCATTATCATCCCCCCATCCTTGCCACCCAGTGATGTAAGAAATAACAGCAATTCTCCGCACTATAAGTAGTAGGCTGTTGCTGGCTGGTATGTAAATGTTACTTTTTGAACTGGTAGCTATTGTGGGAAGTGTGTGTATGTGTGTGCACCTGTACATACATGTGAATGTTCAAGTCGTCATAATAACCACATAGCTTCCCCTATAAGGATCAAACAGGAAAAATCCAGGTGCAATAGCGTGCTGTCGCTGCTCAGAGTTCCAGCTGTGGTAAGCTGTGATGACTATGCTTATGGTACACAAATTGCCCCTCTGAGAGAAGAGAGAGAATGGGAATTAGCAAAACCCCCATTCCAAGTATGAGTCAAATTTATACCAGCTGACAGTGTCCTTTGGTTACTGTCTACGAAAGCAGATCCGCAGCACACTTACAGTACTCACGGAGTACCTTCCTAAGTACCAATTGCAGATATAGTATTGGCAACAATTTGCATGCCTGTAGGGAGGACCACCTTGCAATTCAAAAAGCATAATTTCTTTATAGACAAACGTGTGTGACGGGAGCCTTAAGTTTTAACTAACTTGGAAGGTTTCAAGCACATTATGGCTGTGAAAATGCAATGAAGGACAAATGCTTCGGGCCAGTCACTGGGAGAACTCTCCAACGAGTTCATTCAAGAACCCACTTAAAAATTTATGGCACAATTAAAAAAAAAAAAAGATTATCCCTACAACAGCAATAAAACCCCCAACCTTCAAAATAGCTCTGGGAAGGTTCAGAATCAGAGAAGGAAGTAAAAAATCTTTTAACAAAGAGCTTGTTGTGGAACATCTGAGCTAAACCTTTTCAAGTGACTTTTTGAGAGAGTGATTGGAAAATGGCAGTTTGAGAGAGATGAGGAATATTTGTTCAGGGGAAATAGAGAGGAAAAGCAAATGCTGACGGATTTTTCTCTGCAAAAGGGAAGATTTCAAGGTGACTTAGAGAAACATTGAAAATGATAAAGGACTTGGTTAAAGCTGAAAAAGATAAACAGTATACACCAACGAGGAGTTCGAAACATGGCTTTATAATGGCCTCTGAATGGATTTTCTGTTATTTGGACTTCAACTAGGAAAATGTAAGGTGGCTTGACAGCAGGAGTGCCTATCAGTAATGAAATTCTAGGTTTTAAAGTGCAACTTACCCAGAAAAACCTTTGCTGTTTTTAATGAAAACAGTTGTAACTTGAACGACAGATGAAGGAAGAATGATTTTTATTTATTTATTTAAATGATGACTTTGGACAGAAAAATTAAACACAGCAGGTAGAAAGATTATGCACAGATGTGAATTGATCTTGTGTGTGACTGTGTTGACTGAGAAATGGGCACACTGGCTGAGATTAGATAGAAAAAAGTGCTTCTCATAATAGTCATGGGGAAAACTGAACAAGTTCTTATATTTAAGAGCCTGAAATATTTTTCACTTTGACACAATTCGGTACTTTTCTCTTGCAACGAGAACAAAGTTTTTAGTGCTGAAATTATGGGTGTATTGTTGCAGTTAATTTTCTTGAAGTAGTTTTAGGACAAAAATAAGAAGATCTGAAATCTGTTGAGCTAACTTTTTCGTTGGGAAACTGCAAATCTTTGGGATACTTGTACTCTTAAACTTTGCTATAGTGGATTTTGGCTGCTTTACAGAGGTTTAGAAGAATGATTACCTTTGTTTTCAAGAGCTGAAAAAGGGATATATAGAATTTGTGTGATTTGCACAAAACACAGAAAGCTACGAGCATAAAGTCCGTTTCCCCAGACATCCAGTTTAAAATATGAAACTCTGATGTGGACCTAACCTTGCCGTAAAAGTCACTCTAAACCAGAGAGGAATTCCCCTCTGTAGTAGCTTCAGGAAGGCTGGAAAAATTTGGAGCACAGATAAAGGAACAAATCATCTGGGCAAATTATCTGAACGTTCTTGGCATGTTTATACTGCAAATGAAGGCATGTTTGTGGTGTCTACCAACATCCTTGGTAAAAACAGTAGTAAAGACAAAGGGCTTTGTTACCACTCTGGCTGTTACCTAAAACCCAGTGGGAAGAGGGTTGTTGCCCACTTGCTGGTAGAAGGTGACACATACGACACCCATTCTTGATAACAGCTATGCTCAGCTATCCTCAAGACATGCCACAGTCCTCCTGAAGCTTACTCTCCAGATATGTAATCATAGAATCACAGAATGCTTTGGGTTGGAAGGGACCTTCAGAGGTCATGTAGCCTAGCCCCCCCTCAGTGAGCAGGAACATCTTGAACTAGACCCATGGTCTCAGTGGGGAGCACAGTGGTTGTGCCTATATTACCAAGTATTGTGACCCAACAGTAGCAAGTTCAGAAAGATGAATTGTTGGTGCTGTCACCTCTGCACAACACATATTTTCGGAGGTGTGGCAAGGGGGAAGGATCTGTAGTCTCGTCGTGTGAACTGAATGCTGATCGGCAGCTGGAGCACATTTGATGGGTTCCTGGAGCACGTCTCCTGATTTAGTTTCCTCTGCAGGGGATTCAGTTCGTGCATGCCAGGACATGGCACGAAGAAAAACATACTAAGAGGGAATGGTCTGGAGTTTCACTTCAAAAGTACACCTTGCTCCAAACTAAAACACTAGTGTAGACACACCAGAAGTCATTCAGGATTGCATACTCTAAAGCTGCAGTCCTGAGTCCTGTTTCTTAGACACTGTAAGTTATTATACAGGGTTTGTAGCATTTTATATTGCGAGCAATGGTTTGTCCGTAATGACTACAGATCCCTGAGAACAGGGTCCGGTATATATCCCTGGGATACTGAACTGGAACTTCTGCCTAGTGCTGAAGAGCACGAGGTCATCGTTAGCCTGATTTGGGTGCCCTGGGGTGTAGGAGGGAAAGGGTCCATGTATATGACATGTTAGTAGAGTTGGACCGAATAGACTCTAACCTGTACCTCTCCTGCTTTAATTAATTAATTCTGTAGGTATTATGATTACAGGGTACAGTATGGGACAGAGATTTATGATAGAGATTCTCTGCTGTGCAGAACTCTGCCCATTCAAACGTTAGCCTGTAAAACACAATAACTTAATAGTTCACATTTATCTGGAAAGTAATCACATCTAGCTTTTAGACTGGGTTTCTGTGCTATTCAAGTTGTCAGGTCTCCGCAGAGCAGTTGTTATGTCCAGCACCAGCGGATTGAGGATGCAGAGCTGCTAACCACATTGAGATGCAATTGGAGAAGCAGCTGAGCAAACTTCGACTCAACAGTGCAGTAGCGCTTTCTATTCCAGGTAGAAAAGTTGGATGGAGTAAAACGGCACTATGGATTTTCATCCTTAAGCTGAAATGCAAAGGAAACCCGAGTCAAAATCTCACCTTTTTTATTGTGGCTGCATGCAACATCCTGCACCAGGAAACGCAGTTGTTACCTGGGGCTTGACTCCTCTTTCCACAGCAAAACCCTTGACCCCTCCCAAGCCTTTTGGCGAGCTGGATGTCCCTGTAGGGGGAACTCCTGGTTTCTAGTTCTTGGCTCAGTAATGGGACTGATCCCCTAAGAATTTCCGCTCCATCCCTACCTCCTAGGGCTTCCTGTTCAGTTGTGACTTGGAGCATCTGAGCCATGGATGCTGGCAGGGCTCTTTTTCGACTCAAAATATTCAAAATTCAGCATTTTTGTAGATGTGTAGTTGTGTATTTTTAGCTAAATAAACTTCTTTGTTGTTCAGATTTTCTCTCTGCAAGACTCTTGGAAACATATGCTCTTTGCTGCAGATGGACTTATCCTTTTTTCCCCTTTTGAAAATTCCCTGTGCACAGATCAAGTCGTCAACCTCCCACATCTCTTCCTCACTTTCAAGACAGTCACCATCCTTGACTAACAGCCTTTTGAGCTGAGCAGCAAGGCAGGATTGCATCTCAGTTGTGTCCACTGTTTGTTTTACTCGTACCACCTGCACACTAATAATAGATGATTTTTCCATAGTTTTCTGAAATACTCTACTGTATAGAAAGTACATACCTGCTGTATAATCTCACTGAGCTCTCCTTCCATCTCTTTACTCCTCACTGCAGATTCTGTGGAGTCAGATTTACCCCCTCATGGCCGATTGCAGGGGTTCCCCATTTGTTTTCCATTGATGACTCATTATCAGGTTTGCTCATTTATGAGTAAAGGGATTATTTTTCTAAATGGGAATTCAGGCTGGGCACTGCAAGTCAAGCTGCGTTCCCTTCTGCTTCTCACATTATCACCACCAATAAAGAATCTGCAGCCAGGGACTCAGCTGATAACTTTGCCAATGATGCATGAAGCAGGCTAGACTCTAGCTGCTCTTCCACAGCTGCAGTAGAGCTACAGTAAGAACTGAAGCAGGACCACCTCCTTTTTGTCACTGAAACAAGCAGATGGGGCAGGATGACTACATAGAAGCCAAAATATTGAAACTATCTAAAGTACCTTTCTGATGAGTTTGATTTCTAAATGGTTACCACTTCATCTTGACTATTCTTTTGCTCTATGCATCAAGTGCCCGAAAAGGCATCTCCCGCACCAGCTTTTCACTCTCTTCTATCTTTTTCCCACTTAGTAGTTGCAGTGAACGTAATTTTGAGCTTCTGCATTCTGTGGCCAGCAGGACTAGGGAAGTGATTGTCCCCGTGTATTTAGCACTGGTCAGGCTGCACCTTGAATACTGTGCTTTAGGGGCCCTCACTGCAAGAAAGATATAGAGTTGCTGGAGCGTGTCCAGAGAAGAGCGACAAAGCTGGTGAAGGGTCTAGAGAACAAGTCCTGTGAGGAGCAGCTGAGGGATCTGGGGTTGTTTAGTCTGGACTAAAGGAGGCCGAGGGGAGACCTTATTGCTCTCTACAACTACCTAAAAGGAGGCTGCAGTGAGGCAGGTATTGGTTTCTTCTCCCAAGTAACAAGTGATAGGATGAGAGAAAATGGCCTCAAGAAGCATCAGGGAAGGTTTAGACTGGATATTAGGAAAAAGGTCTTCACAAAAAGGGTTGTCAAGCATTGGAATAGGTTACCCAGGGAAGTGGCTGAATGACCATTCCTGGAGGTGTTTAGAAGATGTGTAGATGTGGTGCTTATGGATGTGGTTTATTGGTGGACTTGGTACTGTTAGGTTACAGTTGGACTCCATGATCTTAAAGGTCTTTTCCAACATAAGTGATTCTATGTTTCTATGATTCTTCTCATTCTTCCATCTGCATACCAATTACTGCTCTTCTCTCAAGGTTTCCAGAACTTTGGCAAAGATGCTTTCTTCAATCTAAATATATGAGCTTTTCCACTGGTCTGTGATATTCTTTGTGAGTAGTTTTGAGATACCTTTTCCTTTACCAAAGAAAAAAAATATTCTGATTAGTTATCCAAAAGCTTAATTTCTTACTTAAATTTGATGTCTTTTTTGCTTGGTAAACTGGAAGATGAACTCTTTGTTTCAGTAAAAAAAGGTCAAAACATTAGTTGTCAGAGATTACCAATTATGCAGTTACTGTGACTAAGACCAGCTTGAGAAACAGTGCTAATATATCTAGGGGATCTGGAAGTCTATATGAACGGACATGAGATTTTTAGGTTTTTGCTTCTAAATTGCCACTCGGATGGGAAGAGACTGGGAAGCTGCCTGATTATTAATGTGAAAGTTCTTATTGGTTTTCATCTTAATAAAAAATCATACATCACAAGAAAGAAAACCCTAAACCAACAAACCCTGCATCACAACCAGTAGCGAATGCCACACAAAGAGATGGTATATAGAAGATAGAAAAGAACAACAAATTAGAAAATAAACTACCTTCTTTTTTGTTAAGGTCAGAAGTGAAGGAGGGTATTTTTGTTAGACAGTTTGGAGAAATTTGAATTATCCTGGCGTTCTGATCTCAAGATCCAAGCAAATTTTGTAAAAAAAGAAATTAGCAAAAATTATTGAGGAAGAGGAAGTGTTACAGAAGGAGCATTTAACATTTCTGCAGACGGGAATACATGGAAAAAGGCAGTCCTAACCCTGGAGGAAACTTATGCCTTCTGGCTGCACTTTATGGTTAAGGAAATCAACAACACTTTGTAGTTCACTATGCTGCAGTGAGGCCACAACATAGAGGCAGCACCACTCATAGCACCACGGGTTTGGTACCAAGGTCTCTGGTGTACCTCTTGGCAAGGAGCGCGCGAGCAAGAAGAGTGGCTCTTTTCTGACCTGGCCTTATGCAAAGCAACAGGTTATTCACTTGGGTTTTCTCAGAAGAGTAATCTCTGTTGTCCCATTTCTTTCCATCTTTGGGATCTATGAAGGGCTTTCTCACTTTTCTTCACAGAGCTCAAGATCTTTAACTCTACATACCCAGAGAAAATCGAAACTGCTATTCTCTGTTCATTTTGAACTTAACACCATCTGATGAAAATCTACTAGAGAAGTTGCTTGGCTTTTCTTGGCTTCATAAATGCATCTGATGGGTATGTGCTCCGAGAGCTGTACACCTCCAGGGTCACTCACTGATAGGATGTCATAGGAAGGAAGAAAAGGGGAGCCAGCTTTCATCACTAGCATCACACAAATTGAAGGAAAAAATGTCAAGGAAAGAAAAATGCGAGATAGTGAAATGAGGAATTGGGAAGGCTAATGCAAAGGTAACACTGAGAGAGTCTCTGTTCCCATTGTCAGAGGGATGGATCTGAACTCTTCTGGAAGCACAGTGGGGGGCAAATGCTGGAGTCACCTGGAAATGGCACAATGTGGCTCTGGCTACCTTCAAGTGAAAGCACCATCTCCATACTGGGGGTTGGTGGAAAGCACACATGTGGGGTAAATGTGCAAGAAGATAGGTGAGATGATCCCTTTGCTTTAACTACAGAATGTTCTAGGAGGATTAGGAAAAAGTTGACTTCCACTGGGATCGGCAGGGCAGAAAGAAAAATCACCATGTTTATTTCTGGGCACTCCCTCCAAGGCTTTGCAGGTGACAGACCCAGTGAAAGCATCCATCTCCGCTCTGTGCTCAGTAAGCAGAAAATGAAACAGAAGAGTCAGTGTGACAGTGAGTGATTTCAAGCCTCTTGTAAAGGCATGCATTCAACCCGAGGCCATCAGCTCAGGAGCCCTCACAACAATAGAGGTAGTTTTTAATAAAACCGCAGCCACCAGAATCCAAAGGGATTTTGAACAAGACAAACAACAAACGCAAAGCCTTCTAAAATGCGTGCTGCTCATCAAGGTACGAAAGTTCCCCAAGGCACTTTGTCAGGATTTGAAGTTACTATGTGTATTCTTACCTGCTCTTGCTTGGCTTCAGCCCACCTCAGCTCAAGGAATTCCTTCCAAAACAGACTGCAGCAGCAGAAAATAATTATTTCTCTTCTTTTTTTGTCTGGGGACATTTGGATAGACTGTGTAGATCCTTTCCCAATGTCTGGGCTCCCTCAGACTGTTTGCTTGAGACTGGACAAGAGATAGTGACTTATATGTAAATCCTGGGACTGACATAATTTTTGCCACGTGCTGTTGAACTGGTACTGCACTGTTCTGGGAAACTTATATATAAATACATAATTTCCCGGAGAAGGGTGTTCAAAGCTGCACTACCATGGCTCACAAAATTTTGGCATAATGTTCTCTTCAACCCTTGAACACTCATAGAAAAACACTGGTTCAGCAAAACAACACATTTTTCAGTGGTATCCTGGATGCTTAGGTACAGGAGTGTACTTACTCTGACATTATCAAGGTTTGACTGTTCATGTTCTGAAATTAGGTTCTGAAACTGGTGCTAAAATCCCAAAATGAGAAGATAGTTTTCTATGTGCATCTTCCTAATGCCAAGTAGTGTCTTCATCCAGCAGTCTGTAGTCAGCCTTTCCCCTAATCTCGTCTGGAGTTTTCACTAAACAGAGCGAGGTGATTTAGCCTCTCACCTGAGTAGGTACCTGAGAGGTAAAATTCTATGATTCTGCATGGGAGATCAAAGACCAAATCACAAAGTTTTGTGATCCTGTTATGGGCCAAGAAGTAGTTAATTTTTTGTATGAAGTGGAGAAGCTACAATGGGAGCCATTGAGAGTGGTTGAACATAGTATGGGAGCCAGAGCTTCCAGCCAGCATGCAAGAGACAAGTTCAGAAAGCTGCCGTGGGCAGGCCAGCTAGAGACGTCAGGCTGGCTGTTGTGCATCTCAGATGCAGGTTGTGAGCATCGGCTGGTGGGGTGACTTCTGCTCTCTTTCTTTTACTGGGCACAGAACAAGTTCAAATGGCAAAATCTCAGCCTGTTTTGCAAAAAAAAAAAGGATTCTTGTTTTCCAGCCTGCTCTAATTCTCAGGTTTTCTTTGAGTGTGGGTGTGTTAGGATATGCTTTCTGCTGCAGCAGAGATCAATAGCAAATGATACCTTTGAAGAGGGAGATTTGAGGGATTCTGCAGGAAACCAGAGAAAAGAGGTTTATACAGCCATTGCTTCCTTGAGAGGGTGACGTCACGTAAGATTTGGTCTTTCCAAGCAGTAGCTAGGTGTGTATATCACAAACCAGTGAGTTATAAAGCAAATAGAATAATGAGAAAATAACTGGAATTTCACAACCAATGTATTCTGAAGGTTCCCTCTCTCATGCCCCCCCAAAAAAAAGTGTTGAAAGTAAACCAGGCATTCAATTTTCACCTTTGATATCAGAGTCTATCTATTCTGCAGGCAAAGCCTTCCAACAAGACTGATTTTAAGGTGTGAACCTGTACTGAAGAGAGAGTTGCTCCTTTGTGCATCCTTTCCTCAGGACGCAGTCCCAACAGGTTCTTTTTAACCTTCTAATCGTCTGACGGACACAGCTTCACGGCTGAGATAGTGAAATGTGATCTTGACCAAGAAATCTTACTGTACTTCGCTTCCCAAGCAAAAACATAAAGAGACCAAGTAGAGCTGAGGGATGGTGCTGGCTGCATGCAGTTGCCTGTAGGAAGTCTATCTACTATCTTTCTGAAGAAACTTCAGCTCAGCTAAGCAGCGACCCTTTTAGTAAGCCTCTCGGGGATGGGCTCTTCCCTTACAAGCTTAGTAAAAGCTGACTGTCCAGTCCAAGTAAATTACCTCAGCTCCCTCCATGACCAGCAGAGAGAGCCAAGCACCTTTAAAAATCAATTGATCCTTTCTCCCTGGCACAAATTTCTGAAATAGGTGGGGTGGGTTTTCTGCTCTGTTGCCTCTTTGCACCCCTTGACAGGAGGGGGAGCACAGAGGGAGAATTAGGCAGGGTAGGATGCTGGGCAACTGTATGAGAAAAAAGTGGAGAATCCTCTCTTAACATGCAGAATCTATTGCATTTTATTCAGAAATTGAGGAGGTTTGCTTGTTGCTGTCTGATTTCTGCTATCGTGGTTTCAAATAATGGTTTCTAACAAAGTTTCTTTATTTTTGTACAGGAATGTCCTAGGAAATGCATATTTTTGAGGAAATTAACCTTTGAAAGAGCTAAGTTAAGCAGGGAGGGAATATAATCAGAAAAGGGAGGCCTTCTACCATATGCAATGGTCATGTAATGACTTCGGCAGTACAGGCGGATAAACACTGTAGTCTGTGGCTGAATTAGCTACAGGAGCATGCGAGTGTGTGTGTGTGTGTGTGTATAGAGAGATATACAGGTTGTGGAAAGGTTTAGACTGGATTGTGAGACAGTGACTTTCTTGAAATAAAGACTCCCGTGGACTCTTTCATGATGGTCTAATCTAGAATGTACCCACAGGGTGGGCAGTGCCTTGAACATCCCCTTGGGTTGTGCGGAGAGTGCTCTGTGTCCTGCAGAGTTGTGGCGTCTTGTGTAGGCTTCCTTCAGCATTGCTCCGTCCTTCAGTGGGTTTATGTGCTGGCAAGCTCTGAGGATGACAGCTCATGTATATATCACATATATATTTTTTGTTTCAAAAGGGTTTCTGCAGCAAGTTACCACTAAAGTCATGATTCCTAGTATGACTAGCAACTAAACCCCAAACACTGGCGTTGTAATCAGGATATGAATGCTTACCTTCCTAAACACCCCAGAAAAGCATCTGCTTTGCAGTGAGGTTGAGCTACACTTACTACGAGAACATGGTTTGTTGTTTCTTTTCATTTGTTTACTCTCCTTGCTATTACATTATACCAATTAAGTCTTTTGTCTATCTGAACTCAGCGGGTCAAATTCTCAGCCTGAAGCTACTCGGTGTAGCTCCCTAGACAGCAGCAGTGTGGTGTTATTGTACACGAAGGAGGACCTCACCTGCTGTGAGGATGTGAGGACAACATCTCAAATTATTTAATAATGCTTAGCAACATGCTAGAACAGCATATAAACTGAACTGAAGAAAACAGCACATCAGAACAAAACCATAGGGGGAATTTAGCTTGGTGGAGTATCGTCAGTTTATCTAATTTGGGATTTGGACAGGCCTATGGCAATAATGTAGTGTTTGCCATGCAGTTGTCTTGCCTTGGTGTGATCATTAACAGCTGATTAAGTGACCAGTAGTTACTTATGTAAGTAAAGATGACTGGTGTAATCTGTGGCTTTTAATTTCAAGTGTTAGTGTGTATTGCATTAGCATCTGTGTGCTATCTGCTTCTTTCAGCACAGCTCCAATTTCAAGTTCCAAGTATAAGAGAATGCAATTTAATATAATTGTGGTCATTTTATTTTCTTCAATAAAAGCAATCATCGCCTATACCAGGTTTCAGAGTGCTGTGAGAAACTTTCAGCAGTTACCAAATGTCTCTCAAAAGGAGCTTGAAACCTCACAAATATCTTTGGAGAGGTTTTTTTTTAATTGGCATTACGTTTAGATGTAAGGTGGAAAAGCACAGATTGTTCAGAACACCTCGCGGTCACTCCGGTAAAATGCAAGGTATTGTTTTCCAAAAAAGTCTCAGGTGAATGCAAAGCAATCAGTAGCCTGATTCTTCTACCTTCGTCAATTAAAAGTTAGTGTGTGCTTTAATGACTTGATCCTTATTGTATTGAAATTAATGGTAAAGTTCTCACTGACTTCAATAGCAACAGCAGAATCCAAGATGAAATAGCCCTCTAGATTGATCTGAAAGAACTATTTCCTTCAAGTTTTTAACATTATGCTTAATGACAAGAATAATGCTTTGAGCAACAGTCTGGTTATCAGGAGCCTTGTGTTCTGTTCCAGGAACAGAAAAGCACATGCTCAAATTTAAGGACTTGTCTGATCGCTTTCCTGAGTGAAGCTGCTTTCTGGAGTTCAAATTTGTGCTCTGGGCTTTGCCCTCTGTGTCTTTGGCGTGATCACTTAGGACATCGTCCTGCCGAGGGACATACACTGTCGTCATTGGTGTCAGGGCAGTGTCATCTGGGGAGCTCCCTGCAGGCCCAGGAGCTTTGTAAATCTCTTCATCTCTAAAACAGGGATAATAATGCCAAGATGACCCAGTGCAGATACTGTGAAGTTCAATCCTTTGCTATGGTCTGGTGTGTTTGAAGATGAAGTGATATATAAATGCAAGGTTTCACTGTGGTATTGACGTGTCATTTTCAGATGTGAAGGCTGTCTGGCTTGCTAGGACTCCAGTTCTCGGTTTTGGATGTTGCTATTGACTTCCCATTGATTTGTTTGATCAAGCACCAAGCACTTTGTATATGAGTCCTACGTCCCTTCTTTTCCAAGGTGGAGGAGGACTGGGGAACATTCCAGTGTAATGCTTTGCCAGCAGAAATCTCTGTCGGTGTTTAACAGTCTCTGTCTAAAACTGAGCAGTAGTGAAAAAGGAGGGGGATGGTGATGATTAATAGAGGAATATTTAAGCACCTTAAGGTAAGACGAAAAGCCAGGGTGATTGGTAAAGCTCTTGAATTTGCCAAAGTGATGTAACCTTGATCACATTGCTTTTGAATCCTCAGAATCTGAATCTTGATTTCAGTCGACTATTTTCTTCTAAAGAGAAATAATAGTTTGTGCTCTGAAGAAGTACCTTAATTCTAGACACTTTGCTGTTGGAATATAGCACAAGATACAAGCTTAATCAAAAGCAAATTAGTCCTGGCTTCTCCCATAATGAATATGATCTTAGCCCTTTTGGAACCTTGCAGGTGTGCTCATATCTGAGGGCATGCAGAGCTCTTGCCTCTTTGCTCTTTAGCCTGGCTTTCTTGCACATGGTGCTAGACAATGCTTAAAGTGCTCTGTCCTTTCCTTCCACCTAAATGCACTTCTCTGTTGGTATGTCTGTTCCTTTGTCCATCCTGGCTCCCCCATGGTCCTCAAATAAGAGTTGGTTGTAGAAGGGGAGCCTTGGATCAGTGTTGCACTGACTTTCCACCAAGATGTCCAGATATTTTTCACCAGCTGTCATGCTGGCCAGAATGTATTGCAAGAATGAGGCCCAAGTCATATAGGAAAGGAATTCTTCAAGGAAGAACTTCTTTACTCTGAGGGTGACGGAGCCCTGGCCCAGGCTGCCCAGGGAGGTTGTGGAATCTGCTTCTCTGGAGATATTCAGACCCTGCCTGGACATGGTCCTGTGCAGCCTGCTCTGGGTGATCCTGCTTTGGCAGGGGGATGGACTGGGTGACCCACAGAGGTCCCTTCCAAGCCCGACCATTCTGTGATTCTGTGAAAGTTATAGCACAAGTCTACAACTGGAGCCCAAGGTAGCTAGTCTGTTACACTCCTCCAACCTCAGTGATGCTCATTTATCAACCCAAAGGCTTTATACTGGGCACCAAAATTTTAAAAATTGCTCACAAGTTACAAAAATTGACTCTAGAATGTGGAACAGTGCCTTAGTTTTAGCTTCAGCAAAGGACTTGGAGAGCAGCCACAGGTCTGGAAAGGCCTTGATTTGGAACACGAGCAGACTCAGATCTGGAATCCAAATTCCAGGGCCTGCACCCATCATGACACAGCACCTGCTTGATCGAGCACTGAAACAGGAACTGAAGAAGTTAATAAACTCTCTGATTTTTTTGGCGCTATCTTCACATTTAATTTCTTTTCACTGTTTGCATTTACAGCACATTTGAAAGTCTGGCATTTCGCAAGAATATAATAAGAGCGGTAATTAGCACAAGCTGGAAGAATCCAAGCCAAAGTCAATAGTTACCTTTTTTTTTTTTTGTAAGCAGAAGCTTGTCAAGTTCAACAGAGGCATTTTCTTCATAATCATTTATTACCACAGTTATGAAAACAAGCTATCTGAAAAAAATAAACCTGTGGCTTTCTTTCCAAAACTGATGTAACGGGTTGAGGGAGATCGAAGTTGAAGGGAATATATATTTTATCTTAAGCCTCCCCTACCCAAAAATACCCCACTCCACAAACAAAAACATGAAATGAGACAATTGCATAATTAGGCTCTGTTCGCAGAAGAGAAATTGCCAGGCTGGGATTCATCCCTCTGTGGCTCTTCGAGGAGAAGCTGGACCTCAGGCAGCAAGAGCTGTGCTGCTTGGGTGCTCCTGTCTACAGAGCTGCTGGGTTACAGTCAGCCATGGGAAGAGAGAGAGAGGGGTCGTTACGCCTGACCAAGGCACCGGTCTAATAGATGGAGATCTTCATAAGAGGTTGCAGCATCTTGCAAAGTGTTAACATCTAACGAGAATGCTTACGGCCCAAATGCGGCACTTCTGCAAACATTAATACAGGCTGCTGTTAGCCAAGGGAAATACTTTGTTAGGCTCATTACTTTAATTGGTCCCTGTCATCTAGTTAAAAAGGAGAAAAGAAGAAACGCTCCTGACAAAGAATGAAGGCTCTCTGCGAGCGGTACTTTGCTGCTGTAGCTCTGCAGTGTGCTGGCTGGCTTGCGTGTCCTCACGTGGATCACGTCTTCCGTTGGCACACGGCAGTGGCAGGCAGCAATTCCCTGGCACAGGTGCTTGCCTAAAACACTGCTGTCATAACCAGCTAGGATCTGTGGATGCCCAAGCCTCTACGGCACAGCCTGGAGTGCCACCAGCTTGAACGTTAGGGGCCTTTCCACAGCGGGCAGCCATGGGTTGTTCTCCTGCTTCGCTCCTTCTGAGGCCGAGGGGCTCACAAAGATGCTGATTTCTAAAATCATTGTAAGCACAGTTGCGTGGGAACCAAGATTCAGCTGGGACTATCGCTGGAGACCAGTTGTACCCGTGGCTTGTTGTGTAAGCAGGGATAAGCCATGGACCTCTGCTGCCTTATCTGTGCCCTGGACCTAAGGTTGACTTAGGGCAGTGACTGTTGCGATGCAGATGTGTACGTCAGGAGATCCTTCCAGGGAGGAAAGGCTCTGCATGCAGGTGATTTTTGCCCAGAGATGTGGTGGAGGCCCCATCCCTGGAAACATTCAAAGTCAGGTTGGACGGGGTTTTGTCTGGTTGAAGATGTCCCTGCTCACTGCAGGGGGTTTGGGCTAGGTGACCTCTAAGGCTCCCTTCCAACCCAAAGCATTCTGTGATTCCATGGTATGGCTGATTCTACTATCACTCCCGCTGCTGGGTCTCTGTAATTCCACTGGTGCTGGTCTGGGCTGCTCCGAACCCAGCTGACAGACGTTCATCTGTGCCATTCAGATCCGTGCACCACAGAATCACAGAATAGTAGGGGTTGGAAGGGACCTCTGTGGGTCCTGCTTCGGCGGGACCCTGCTTCGGCGGGGGGGTTGGACTAGATGACCCACAGAGGTCCCTTCCAACCCCTACTATTCTGTGATTCTGTGATTCTGTGAT
>Ga0065711_1032897_pt1 | contig 26468 bp, 15 predicted proteins | sample Hoacrofraction12_FD_59098 | JGI IMG/M metagenome (GOLD analysis project Ga0065711, IMG submission 59098) | Hoatzin crop microbial communities from Cojedes, Venezuela - Epithelial fraction 12 v2 (version 2) | ecosystem: Host-associated > Birds > Digestive system > Esophagus > Crop | place... | reverse complement strand
GAACATGAGGAAGAACTTCTTCCCTCTGAGGGTGACGGAGCACTGGAACAGGCTGCCCAGGGAGGTTGTGGATTCTCCTTCTCTGGAGATATTCGAGACCTGCCTGGACATAGTTCTCTGCAGCCTGTTGTAGGTGACCCCCTTTGGCAGGAGGGTTGAACTAGATGACCCACAGAGGTCCCTTCCAAGCCCTAACATTCTGTGACTTATGTATACCTTGCCTTTTATGGTCTTTCAAATATGTCAAAAGATAACCTGATTATTTTGAACAAATGTTTTGTTTCATACAACAAAATTTTCATTAATATTATTTTCAGGAGCGTTACACTTGCCCGAGTCTGACTGTGCACCCAAAAGAGTCTGTGTTTGTTGCTCAGACGAATGGGAACTACATGGCTTTGTTTTCCGCCCAGCGACCTTACCGAATCAACAAAAAGAAAAGATATGAAGGACATAAGGTATCTTTCTTCACCAGGAACTTAGTATGCAAGTCTAGAAGGAAGATAGATAGCAAAGTACCTGTGCTTTTTAATGTGTCTGCTAATAGTGTTTGATTAATAAATCAGTGATAGATATTAATTGGCTTCATTTGCTTTCCAGTGTGCTAGTCTATTTTGAATCATATACACTCTGAAGAAAATAGCTATTAGAAGAGTTTATGAATACTTAATAGCTTGATTAAGTAAGTTTACAGTATAGCTGTATCTTAATAAACACCTGGAGAAGTCCTTAGTGTATATTTATTTAAAGATACTTTTTTTGTGTGTACCATATTCATTTTCAGTATATCACAATGAACTTTTCTCATCAGCATTAGGAGTTACGCTGTTAATGATTTTCACAGGTGGAAGGATTTGCAGTGGGCTGTGAATTTTCACCAGATGGAACACTTTTGGTGACAGGAAGTTCAGATGGCAAAGTGTTTTTCTACAACTATCACACTGCTAGGATTATTCGCACTTTGTCTGCACATAAAGAAGCTTGTGTGAGTGCAACATTTCACCCAGTCTTGCCATCGCTCCTTGCAACATGTGATTGGGCTGGAGAAATCAAGATCTGGCAATAGCAAGCAGAGCTGCTTTTCAGGATGTCTGCTGTTTGCCAAAGGCGTGGGGTATAAGACATGGTATGCAATGTGAAATTTTGTTATGATGTGTTGTATGCAGGAGAGACTGTTGTCTTTTCTTCTATGATCTCTGAGTGTGTGCTTTCATAACACAGTTAAGATGGTCTTGTGGTTAGCTGCTGAGCAAAGAAGTGGTCTTACTCTCTCACTGGGCCCTGGTGACAAATTTCTGCCCCTTTTGTGTCAGTCTTCTGGTGCTCATCTAGTCCCACTCTGGTATGAGTAGCTAAACTTGAATTATTGTGCTGTTTACATAGCTTTTGAAAGCAGCTTTCTTAAACCAGGATTTCACTAGTGTACTCCCTGACCTGGTCACTGAAGGGTTAGACAAGCAGTAGTGTAATTCAAGGCAAAACAGCTTCTACATGCAAGAAGGGGGAAGATTGCAGGGCAAATGGGGCTGCTTTTGGAAGTGGGTAGCTGATACCAGCACAGCTTATTGTAAAATGCTTTCTGAGCATTCCAGGGAAAGGTGTGCCAGGTAATTTAAAGCTAATTTGGAAGTCAGTAAATTTGTGTTCTTGAAATCCCGATGTTTAAACTTGAGTTTTAAACTTACATTTATGTCTGTACATAAAGCAAAACTGTGTGTAAATATTTCTAAAGAAAAAAGTAAACCTTTTTTTTGTACATGGGTGTCTGTATTTCACTGGTTTACTCCTCCTACTCTTGACAAGTTAGTAGTCAAAACTATCACGGAGTTCATACTTAGGAGGGGAAACAGTTAGTATGCTACCCTAATTTATTGCAAACGTACATGCATTTCTCCATACTTTTTGATGTCCCTTAGACACAGAAAATTGTCATTATGCCATTCCGTGCAGAGTATGTTCTTTGACATTCGGACAGGAACTGGACTATTCTGCAGCAAGTGGAAAATTCATGAGGCCATAACTGTTTATTTTCATATGCATAGATTGCTTGTAAATACATTTTAAATTTCCATTCCCTGCATCTGTTTTGCTTGGTTCTAGAAATTATTATAAGATCCATTTTATATGTGTGTGTGTGTATACATGTATGTGTATCACTGAAAAAAATATGTCTATGCATAACATAAAACATACATATTCCAAACCTTAACTCCATATAAATACGTGCTGCCTTGCAGTGAGTGCTATAAGCTTGGCTTGTGTTTGGTCTGATTAGTCTATAAATGTATTTTAACACACACAGGATAATTGTGTTGAGTAAATTATCCCTATCATGGAATCCAGAAGTCATGTACAATAGCAACTTTTCCTCTGTAGCATCTTTGTATTCTTCTGATGTTTTCTTCTTGGCACAAATAGAAGGGTTTTTTAACCATTTTTCACATACTCTGTTGAAACAGCTATTTGAGAGAGAAATCTTCAGAACGCTCTGGCAAATGGCAGATTTTAACTAAGTAACGAGCAAAATATACTCCATTGGTTTGTAGTTTATCTTCCTTATACCTCATAGTAAGAAAGAAGCCTGTGCCAAGACGGTGGATCCAGAGTTACATTGTTTGAAGTCTGGATCAAAATATTGTCTGTGTGGTTTTAATGATCTTATCTACAGTTATGATGGGTTTTAACGTAGGGCATTAAATTTTAGTGAACCATGCAATGTAGCGCAGGTAACTTTTTTTTTAACCCCCTGTCCCCAACTGATTCTTAATTTCTTGCTTCCTTGTTTCAGCAATTAGCTGTTCAACGGGAGCCTGAATTTTGCACTTCTCTTGACTGTCCCTCTAGCATACAAGCCAGCTGGACCCTTGAAATGACAACTGGTTCAGTGATTTGATGAGTTACTCCTAGTTCAAGCAGTGGGATCTTCGTAAACGTCAGAAGGGGTTCAGCCAAAAGTGAAGTAGTGGTTGCTTATCATTGGGCAGGCTGAATCACAGCTGCATGGCGTTTTCTGAGAGGGTGACTCTGTATCCTTCCATCCAGGTATTTTAGTTCAAAGTGTGCTATTGGCACTTTAAAACTTCTAGCAACCAGTTGTGTCTGCATGAAGGATGGGCAGCCCTGTAGCCACGCCATGCATCCTGCTATCTCCACAAGAGAGCATCTGTCATTTTATGAAATACGGTGTTGAGAAAGGCCTCTGAAATACATGTGAGCTCATGGTCGAAAAACCTTATTGGAAGAGGCCCCAGCCTCCATGAAGACTGCTCTGCGTCTGAGTGAGCGCTCGCACATTCGGCCTCAGCTGAGAGCAGCTCTGGGTAGAGTGGAAGATCCTAGAGAGCAGTCTTTGGGAATCATGGTGCATATTGTGTAGGAAAGTAACTGCATTGTGTAGTATTACCAATGTTGTTGCTGAAGCTTAACTTACGTCCTGGAGCATGATTCTGGTGTCTGACATTTATCCCTCCTGAAATTATCTTGCAAGTACAAATTTTAGACTATTGGGGGAAGGGAAAAGCTTACATTAGATTAAAGGTACTAGAGAAAAATAAAAGAAACATGAAACTGTATAATCTTAAAGAATATTAAAATTGGAATTGCATTTGTGTCAGATTTCAGAGATGGTTGGAGTTTTAATTACTTATGAGATCCAGCCAAAGGTTTTATAGTGCAATGAAATTATGTTCACAGCATTATCTTGTTAAAATCTGTAATATAAAACTGATTAAGAGACAGACTGAAATTTAATCATTGGAAATATTTTAGCATAGTGGTGTCAATTAGGTTTTCATTATGATTCAAAGACAAATTCTTCCTTGTAATCTTATGTAATGAACTGTAATAAAAAGATATCCACATTGCTCCGTCATTCTGCAATTACCAGATACTGTTTGGACTGCAAACAAGGAATATTATGGTCAGATGAAGCTTTTAGAATTTAATTAATAGTTTGTTAATTAATTTTATTCATAAATTTGTAATCTAGAAATGGTTGAATCTAGCTTTAGGAGTAGTTTTCTAGCTTTATGTAGATGTCTCTAGGGCATCATATATTAGAGCCAAGGCAGGGATCTTCAACATTTTGAAATGGTCTAGGCTGTGTAGATAAACAAGCCAAATTCATTTTAATCTATTTTTTACTGCACCAGAATGTAATAATGCCAATCTCTACCATTTTATTACTTGCTACTGGAGCATTATTAATTTGGGGTGTCAGAGGATGCAAGCTATTCAACTGTCTTTATCTCAAAAACCTGCTAATTAGCAGACAGTTATTAAAATCATTGTGTTCACTCAGCTGAAATACTGTTGGTGAGTCACTCTGTATTTCAGCAATAGGCCTAATCAAAAAAATAAGGTATGGCGTTACAATAGGATGACTCTTTCCATAGGGGACAGGCAAATGTAAAGCTGCAAGGCAGAACAGAACAAAACAGGAAGATCAAAAATCATGGAATCTCAAATTTTCTATTATCCTAAGATGAGGGTTTGGACTGCATTCAGCTGAAAATGCGTGCTCTGCTTTCTTTGGCTGACCTTCATCTTGTTCTCTTAATCCCAGCTCCTCCGAGCCACTGCTTGCATCCTCACCATTCAATTTGCAGTTTTTCTGTCCTTGTTTCAGCACCTTGTCTTCTGTGTTTCAATGTATAGTTGTCTATATGCTTACACTACATTCATCTTCTCTTCAATAAATTTCATTGTGCTGTTCTCTGACTTGTGGCTTTCGGGCTTCCATTGCAGCTGTTGTTAGCAAGGTAGCCAGAAATCTCAGAACACTTTGCACTCTGCTCTCACCTTGCTCTATTTTCCAGTTTTAATGAAGCTTATTACTTTTGGCAATTCTCTCCTCTTTCTTAGCCTCACTTCTGACTGCTTCTCTTTCTGCCTTTGATTACTGCTTTATTGTCTTGCAGATCCTTTCTATTACAGCTGCTCCTACAAGGTGTTTTGGTTTGTCAGGAGTGCACTTTTGGGGGAAAAATAATAAGAACGAAGAAACCCCTTCCCAGTTATTGCCACTTACAATGCTTTGGTTCACAGATAGCACCAACTGCACTTCTTTCAAGTGAACCTAAATGAGAAGGTACTGCAAGACCATATTTAACATGTCCGAACTGATGGGACTAGACTGGAGGTAGTTCAGAGTATCCCCTACACTCCAAATGCATGTAGGTGAGATGCTGCATTTTCAGAAGTGAGAGAAACTACAAATTTACTCTTGTTGGGCCTTACTCCTTGCTGACGTAAACGTAGCCTCAGGAGTTTCAAGGAGCCTTTGGCACTTTCCCCTTTCTTTGATAAATCTCTTGCCTGTCTCTTCATGACTTGCCGCTCTGTGTGGAGTAGACATATGTCTGATGTTTTCACACTTCAGAGACTGGAAATGCAGGAAATTAATTCACGAAGGAAAAGGAAAGCAATTTTAGAAGCACTTGATCTCCAGCAGTAGTAAGACAAGCTGGCCCCTGCCCAGAGCTTGATGAATTCTGCCACGTGTGTGGAACGACTCCGAACTGGGACAGAGCATCCTAGTCCATAACGGGAATGGTGGGTCTGCAGATGGGAGTAGGGCTCCCAATGACCTTATTCACCTCCCTTTCCCAGTCTCTGGAGATCCGTCTACACAAGCTGATTTAGAGCCTACCAGAAAGTACCTAGGTACTGCACAAAAATGATAAAGCTTCATCCAAATGTAGTTCTTGCTACATTTTCACCATTTTGGATAAGTGCCTCTTAAAATCAATCTAAAAACTCTGGCAGGAACCCTTTGGAGAAGATTGAAGTTCGTCAAGGTTGAAAATGTCTGAAGTTATAGATTCAGCTAGATCCATTTGTCTCCGATTTCCATCAGCAGGGCCACTAAACTCATGTAATGTTTCTAGTTCTGAGTGAGATTTATACTAACAAATTGTTTGAAGTGCATCCTTAGAAGAGTAATTTATGTAACCACTTGTGCGTAAGTGTACCATCCCTGGCACAGACCTGGTTACCTTGAGAAAGCAATTTTCTTGTGTTCACGTTGTTACCACTCTTTTACATAGCAAAGAATTGCCTCAGAATATCATTTAGCTATATCCTCACCTGTGAACTGTGTTGTTTTTCAGGTTTTACTGCACAACTACCTCCTTTGTTACCTTCCCATTAAGTGGTATAAGTAAATTCCAGAACCCTTCCACCTCCCAGTGCATAGAAAATGATTCAAGTTGAATAGTAGGTAAAGAATATCATACCTTATAAAGCAAATGAGTTATTTTGATGCCTTCCCTTTCCTTGCTTTCTTCATCCTTGCTAAGGAAAGCTCTTCCTGTTTCCAAAGAGAATTTCTTGTAAGTAGAGATAAAAGATCCATTAGCCCCAGCCAGTCTGGATGGTTAGTTTGCACACTTTTGCTATTTATTTTAATACATACAATTACTTGAAATGCAGGAACCATTTCAAATCATGTACTGCTCTTAGTACAACATTTAAAATGCTCATTATACCATTAATACGAAACATGCGATCTGTGAACTGTAGACATGATGAGGACTAATTTTTTTTTGTTGCAACCTCAATTAGATAATGTTTTGACCAGATGTGTGGCCTCTGGATGTGGGAAAAAGCAATGAAGTACAAACTTAATCATATCCAAAAGCTCATCTACAGATCTTTACTCAAAATCTTCTTGAATCAATCTTTACATCAAACATGAGAGATTTAAAAAAAAAAAAAAATCCTAGGAGATAGTAATACTGGTGAGGGAAAAAGACATGGGATTCCTTCTGCAAGTACAAAGGAAGTAACATCTCTGTTCGTTTCGCTGGTACTAAGTTAAGCTCTCTTCACTTAGGGTTCTTTCCTAATTTTTAATGCCTCAGAAACTGAATGGCTTTGGTGAGTACTCGTGTGAATCACATCCTAATGTAAAGAGATATCTGAGTCATCGCATACTCTCCACAGGAGTCGTGGTATGCAGGGATCTGAACACATACAGAAATTCCTCCTTTTTTTTTTTTTATCAGGCACTATTTGTATATCACAGATAATAAAAAAAAACACTAATACCAAGCCCCTAATATCCTATAGTCCAAGACTTAATTCTGCAATGCTTTTACGTAGCGCTTACACTGAGGATGCGCGTGACTGTCTCCAGCGACACACGCAGGAGGGAAGGGCGGCAGCACACAGGGAGAAGTGCGGTCTGTGAAGCTTTGTGGAATAGGAGATCAGGAGGCAAAGGGAGGATGTGCGTGGCGGATGAGGGTCAGTGTCAGGTGAAAAACAGTGTAAGAGAAGATATGAAGAAAAAGGCAAGATGAGAGTTGAGAAGCACGGATGTAGCTAATCATAGAGCGTGAGAAGGGGACATGGAGAGCTTAGCGCTATTCACAGATGAGTACGCAGCATGGCTGCATCGGGCAAAGGAACGGGCCCGGCTGGGAAAGTGAGGGCAAGTGTGAGACATGAATAAAACAAGCTGGAGGATCTAGTTCTGGGAAGACATTTAGCAGCGGTGTCTGCTGGTGAGGGACCTGCTGTGCCCTTGGCGAAGAGGGTGGCTGCTGGGGAAGCCTAAGCAGACTGGGGCTGAGCGAGCTGAAGTTGGTGAAGCTGGAAAAGTGTGTGCCAGCTGAGCAGTGCCTCGCTGGAGCAGGAGCAGGCTGCCTGGAGTGCCGGGTGACTCGACCAGAGCCTCCGTCCTTCTCAAAGCCTCGAGCTACTACAGCTAGGGGTAATCCTGGGCTGCATCAAGAGAAGCGTGGCCAGCAGGTCGAGGGAGGTGATTCTACCCCTTTACTCCACTCTTGTGAGACCCCACCTGGAGTACTGCATCCAGCTTTGGAGCCCCCAACATAAGAAGGACATGGATGTGTTGGAGCGGGTCCAGAGCAGGGCCATGAAGATAAGCAGAGGGCTGGAGGACCTCTCCTACGAGGACAGGCTAAGAGAGTCAGGGCTGTTCAGCCTGGAGATGAGAAGGCTCCGGGGTGACCTTATAGCAGCCTTTCACTGCCTGAAGGGGGCCTACAGGAAGGATGGAGAGGGGCTTTTCACAAGGCTGTGTAGTGATAGGACAAGGGGGAATGGCTGTAAACTAAAAGGGGACAGATTTAGATTAGATATTAGGAAGAAATTCTTTACCATGAGGGTGGTGAAACACTGGAACAGGTTGCCCAGAGAAGCTGTGGATGCCCCCTCCCTGGCAGTGTTCAAGGCCAGGTTGGATGGAGCTCTGATCAGCCTGGTCTAGTGGAAGATGTCCCGCCTCATGGTAGGGGGGTTGGAATCAGATGATCTTTAAGGTCCCTTCCAACCCAAACCATTCTATGATTCTATGAACCTGGTCCTTTTCAGATGGACAGGCTTCGCTGCGCTCATCTGTGACCTTGCTAGAGCTGCGGAGCTGCAGTAGACCGGTGACAGCCTCTAGCTGATAAATCTGCCTCTCAGCTGGGGTTGCTTGCTTGGGCTGTATTGCCATGCCACCCAGAGCCAAGAGCTTTTTGTTGGCCCATACTGCACCTATCTATAAAATATAACATAAATCTGCCATACGTTTCTGGTTGTGCTCGTAGGACAACCCTGCAGCACTTTAGTTTTTAATTAGCAAACTCTGGCACTGCTATGGCAGTCTGGTCACGGCTGCTGCAGCATCAGGTGAGTTGCAAAATTCGCCTGAGGAGCTGTGTACTTCCTTGGGTAACTGGCATTTTGAGAGCTTCGTGGAGAAGACAACGGAGACATTGTATCACTGTTAAAATAAAGGCACTGCTTTTGGGGTTCCAGTGTCTGAGACAATTTACGTTTGGACCTCTGGGGTCTACCTCAGAAGTGCAATTTTTAATAATCTTTTTATTAATGATGTATAGAACGTTTTCCCTGTTTTTCAACACACTAGCTGAACTACCACATTAACTGTGCACCTTTAGGGATTTTTGCCATTTGGTGCATTTTGAATGCCCTTCAGAGAGAGGGAGGTTTGCAAGTGTGAAGTCTGACAAGATTTCTCTGAGGGAATCGGCAATTTCTCCTCTTACTTTTATAATTGCTTATATTAAGTTGCATGGTTTCTTTGGTGAAATGAACTAAATGCCACTGGAACAGCTGAAAATGTGTCCTTTTTTACGAAATAAAAATGTTACCAGGACCTGGGCAAAACGTAATCCTTGGCTTAAATGCTTTTATTTTGGCCAGTGTTTACGGGTCTTTAATATAGAAATCCTGTGTCCAGATGAAAGCTCCTACTTTCCTGCTGCCATATGACTGTTTGGTGGGTCTGGGCCTTGGCACTGGAGAGACTGCTCTTCTGTCCACGTTATGATGCTGCAGGAAAAAAGAACAGATAGCCCTGAGGTATCTTCCTTTCCTCCCCTATTTCTCTACCCTCCCATTTTCCATATATTTTAAAGGATGCTGAGACATTCCCTTGGGGACTGCAGTCCTAAAGAAAAAATGAGAATATTGACCTTTTAAATGGCCTTTTACTTAGGTGTCTGTCAAGGGAGACCTTTGAGAGAAATCATATTCTTCATAATCTGCACTGAGATCTGACAGTATCATTTTTATTCAAGTTAGGAAGCCTATCTGTACTTCACTTTCCACCAAAATCTAGTTTAATAAATTCCCATTAGTTTTGTGTTAATTATTCCTGAACCAGAGGTCTTCTTGGAAGGTGGCAACTGTATGAGGGAATACAAAATAGTTTTGTAAGAGAACTTGTCAGAGGAAAATTCTGGCAGTAATTTGACTAAATTATGGCAAATATATCAATGGACTCTTCAAATATTTTCTAGAGGGATGTTACTTTTCTTCATACCATGAGGGCTCATCATTTGCTCCTGAAATTAATAGCTCTGTTTTTATTTTTAGCATTCATAATTAGACATTAATTTGCTCTCTGAATGCTTACATTTCAGATTCTGCAATCATTCCCTTTTGAGCAAGTGCTACTCTAAATCTCTGTGAGAAAATTCATGACTACTAAGTACATTTGAAGTGTTGCTACATTATCTGGGTGATTTATTTTTACGTTCACTTGGGGCACAGTCCCATCCATGCTGAAGTTGCTGTCAGTCATAGATGACTTAACAGGAATTCCAATAAAGGCTTCCACGCAACGTCACTACGCAGGTCTAACCCTCACAAGCTCCTACACAAGCCTCTTCTTTCTGCTTTTAAATATAACTTCTGCACATATCTCATGAATTGTTTTAAATTGCACCATGTTTTGCTGTTATTTTTTTCCTCTGCTTCTATTATTTCTCTGCTTGATCATCCTTAATGGCTTCTCAGGACAAGGACTACCATGTTGTTGAATGCCTGTAAGGCACCCTTCCCATCATGAGCACAACTGCAAAGAAACCTGATGCTGAACGACTTTCAGCCATCAGTTTTATCTGGCCCCTTGAGAACACGCTAAAGCGTGGTGGCAGTAGCAGTTGCTGGAAAGTCATTGAGCGCATCTCAACACAACAGCGGCATTGTTGATCTCTCTGTTTTGAATGCCATCTTTCATCAACCAGATAATATGATGATTTGTGATAAAGGCATACAAGAAACAGTCTTTTCCATTCACCTAGGTGTGATGCCTAGTTTTCTAGCAACTAGCCTTCATAACATAAGCATCAGTGAGATGATAAAGCTTGTTTTTTCTTTAATACCTCTTTAACCTATTGATACATCTAGGACACAGATGGTAGGCTTGAACCTATTCTGCTTTATCCCTGTAACACACTGTAAAGGTAGGAAGCATATGTTCTTTTTATTATATTAGTTATAGAACAGGAGGTCCTGAAGTCTTGCTCGCAGAGGACCACTTCACAGGAGAAGACATCAGGGTGAGAAATGTGTAATGCACTTACCACTTCACTCTGTTACTTCCTAGGAGAGCCCCAGCTGTGGCATTCCATTTCAGGTCCCTGCCACTCAAAAGACTCAACTCAGTGTCTTCTTAATGGCAGAGAGCCAGTTCTGAGCAGCACGTCGCCCCTGGAACAGACAGCTCTTGCACGGCTCCTTGACACCGTGTAGAGCCCTGCGGAGGGAAGGGGGAACCAGAAGAGGCTGCAAGGTGCAGTGGACATGATTTTTGCTCCAGACAGGCTGACAGCCTGAGTGCTCAGTGCTCGCCTGCATCCTCATGCAGCTGAAACCCCCCTGTCGCTGCTACAGGGGAGACAGCCTCCACTGGGCTGGTTAAAGGTGTTTATAACTGAAAGTCTTTGTACAGGACTTCTCAGACTGTACTTTGGAAGTTGCTCTTACAGGTTTTTGGAGGATTTTGGTAGTGGATATTTTCAAAGGGTTTGCACACCCTGGGCTAAACATTCAGCACATTCAGTACATGGGTAATTGCAGAGAGAAGTCTTGGTGGCATTCGTAATCCCCACTAGATCCCACTACAGGATCCCAAAGCGTTTGCATGCAGTGAGGTATTTACTTACAACACCTTTAACCAAGAGGATGATCTTTGACCCATCCAAGCCTGTTACAAAAATGTCCCTTTGCAGATACGCTGGGAAACAGAAGAAACCTAGTATTTGGGGGAGGAAAGCAAACTGCTATGCACTTTGGTATTGTAGTAGCATTTTCAGGAAGTGTTTTGAACCCTTCAGTGCAATAAATAAAAGAAGTAGAGCTAATAGGTTGCCTTGCACCTTTATTATGAAGAGCAAAATAATCAGTAGATCCCATGCTCCAGAAGGCCAAAGTGATCAGATGCCAGCCTGACATCATGAAATCTCTGCTGTGGGCTGCACAAGAACCACTCCGTAACTGGCAACTGCCTCAGGTAACAGTGCCTTCTGCAAGGAGAGTGTTGCAGGGGAACAAGGTCTTCATCTTTCAAGGAATTACACTGCTTAACCGACACATTTGTTTCTAGCTGTAATGTTACTGGACAGTTTTGCATACTGGTTATATTCTGTCTTTAAATTATGCTTTGTGTGTTAGTGGCCTGCATTTAATGTCTTTTCTATGGCTGGGGTAAGAAATCCAGCCAATAATGCATCCAATTTTCTTCTCGGGTTTGCGATCAAATGCTTTTCCTCTAGGGCTGAAACTCATATAAATTATTAATAGAAAGTTTTTAATGGTAAGGAAATTGTCATAATTTAAGTATTGGGAATGATACATGTAAGTTTGCAAGCTCTATGGTGGGAAATATCTTCCTCCTAATCAGAATGTGGGTATACGTGCAAAGATAAATGGTGGGCTCAGCAAAAATCTCTGCTATTTTTCTAGGCAAACAATATAATACAGCAGTCAAATAAAAATTAGTTTGTTAAATAGAATTCAGAGCAGGTTGCTATAGCTGCTGGGGGGGTTATGCTGACAAAGATCAAAATGGGTAGTTTATCTGCAGTTTGTGTTCTAATGTATCTAAATTCCTGAATAATTCTAATGTGATTCAGATGTGTAAGGCAATTAAATGTGACGTTCCATAGCCACATAGCGCAGTCTGTGTATCACCAGTAGGTTTAAAATGAGTCCTAAAGCCTTTGTAAGATGTGGTGTGTGGGATGTCCCTAGGATGGCTAGAGGCATGAATTGAATGTACTGTAAATAAACTATGGCATGAAAACTTTCACGAGTGCCCAGAGAGGAGAGAAAATGCAGATGAATGTCGAAATGATAACATTTGAATAGACTGGGTAACTCCTGCCTGTCACGCGTAGGGCTGGAGCAGAGAAAAATTGATTAATTCAGCCAGCACAGAGAGGGAGCAGCCTGACTCTGACACCACTATCAATTAAGAAAAATTTTGAGAGGTAAATCAAGTTATGCTATATGTTTCTTTCATCTTTGTTCTACTTTTCTGAGGAGCTGCTGCCCTGGTGCCTGCTTTGCAGATGGGCTACGACACGAGGGGACTCAATGATTTTCTCAGGTCTGCCCTGTGAGCCTGTGGGAAATCTCAGATCTGGTCTTCTCCTGATTTCCAGGCTCTATTGCCTGGACAACAGGCAGCAGTCTCAGCAGTCACAATGGTAAATCTAACCATAGCCTGGATCCTGAGGGCTTGGGAGGGCCCCAGGTTTAGCTGCTGTTTTCTCCCTTGTTCTCAGATGTGTCTCATTTCATTCTGTTGTTTGTCGCTGTACTGTCCTAGGCTAGGACTGTATACCCCAAGATGTGAAATGTGAACATGCCTCTTTCCCTCTTGTGCTCTTGCCTTATTTTTTTACTTTTTTCTTTTTTCTTTTTTTTTTTCCCGTAGTGTTCACAGCTGTGCAGTCCCTTACATTATGCATGCCAGAAATTTCAAAACCTGCCTGGACAGTCTGTGGTAACTTTATCACTGATGTAATGAGGAAATGTTGCTGTGTGCAGTACAACTAATGCTACAGCATCTCTACAGCAACTGAAGGCCTTAAAGGTATCATCCTTTAAGATTTGTACTGGTGTCAAAGTGATCAAAACCTGACTAACTGCCACAGCCTCTGAAAGAGCTACTGAAAATTAGACTTTGCTTGTTGCCATTTGTCAGCAATATTACATTCACGAGGCTTCTTCTAGCCTCTTGCTGGTTAGCCACCTGCTGAAGAGAGTGACGTGCTCTGCAGTGAAGTGGGTGCTTCTGGAAGGTCTTTCTTGGATGCTGGGTGCTTCCTTGTTGGCTCATTAATAGCTGTACCAGCCCAATGAACCTCCTGCACAGTCTTGTCTCTTTGAAGCCTTCCCTTTTTTTCTCCAGGAAAAGCTATTTCTTTCAACAGTTGTATGAAGCAGCATCCACTCAGCAGGAGAATATGAAAAGATTCAAAGCAATCCGTAAGTATTGATGTCTAGCTAGGGTGGATGGCACTAATGGGAGACGGTACAGATGTATCAAGGTAGTTTGTGGCAAAGGTGGTGCCTTTTATGAACAGATCTTTTGCATGGACTGATAAATAGCTTTGGCTTGCAAACAAATATAAATTTAAACTGAAGATTGTTAAGAAATGTGATTCATGCAAAGTCAGTGTCTGTAGAAACATGAGGTGAAGCGCAGCTGCCCTATAGTAATTTCTGAGCACTGTACATTGAGACATTTGCTCCTTTTCAGGTTGAGGGCTTTGTAAGGAGAAAGGACTGGCAAGAGAAAGGGATAGCTCATGGTAATTGACTTTCTGTAAATACTGGAGGGCAGTCAAAAGTCAATGCCACACCCCCTGGCTCTGAGGAGCTCTGGCTTTCATCTTCTGCTAAGCCTAGAGGACTGGAAGGACTGCGGTCGGGATCACAGGGGACGGGGTGGTTTCCACAAAGGGTCTCTAGAGGCAGGGCAAGTTTCTTGGGGGCACAGGAGTGAAGTGGAGGCAGCCCTATGCATGCTGACAGAAATTATTCTAGCTGAGGTGGGTCTGCGGAGGAGCTGACACGCATGTAGCTGATTAACTGCCATTTTCAGACTTAATCAATACACTTGGCTTCAGAAAGCTGAAAGTCCACCATATTCAGTCTCGATCTTAGAGAAATGAAGGGGACTATTAAACTTCATGCAACATATGAGGTATGCATAGCTGTGCAGTGAGGTATTGCAACCCTTGCCTGGCCTATGAGTAAGAGATTTTAGATTTTACATCCAAAGGGATAAAAAGATGAGGATAAGAAAACATGATATTTGGTAAAGCTAAGCAGGTAATGCAATATACATGGCCTATGCAATTACAATCAAGAGACTATTACGTCAAGTACTGTATAATCAAGTAATAAGAGACAATCTATCCTTCATAAGCTTACAGGATAAAATGATAGAAGAATTATTCTAAATATTCACAAGGATAAAATACCGATGTTGGACAAATTAACTGTTTGGAAAGGCTTGGGAATTGTGTGTGTATTTTCATGAGTTGCAAGTTAGGTTGTTTGAGTAGGAGCAACACTTTCTCTCTAAACAAAGCAGAAATTCAAAGCTCAGAACAAAATAGTCTTAGAAGTGAGAGACAAGTGGAGTTATGAGGAGCTCAAGCAAGAAATCAAGTTTAATTGATGCTGTCTAGAGTGCCAAGAAGTGCATTTCATCTTCATCATCAATAGAGAATGAAAGAAAAGTAAAAGGCAGTCTAAACCTATTTTAAATAAAATAGTTGTTTGGTATCTTTGTGAAGTTTGACTTCAATGGATTTGTTGTGTTTCCACACCTTGGCTTTCTGGGCTCTGCCATCTCAGTAATAAGTCATTTGCTGATGTTCTTTTCAATTAGACCCTTTCTCCTTGAGTAACATATGTTCTTCTTTTAAACTGATTTAGTCTCAGGATTGTTTTTCCCTACTGACACAAGTCAGGTCATTGTAGGCAGGACTGACAGCTCTAGCAAAAAAACCCATATCACTGTACCTTGCAAAATATCGGGGGGGGGCGGGGGGAGGAGGAAGCCAAAATGAGAATGAGAGAAAATAGTCTGTGCTGCTAAAAGTCTTTCCCTGGGACTTTTTGATAATGTACCCTAAAGATTGGGGCAACACAGTAAGTGTTGTGACAGGAATGTTTTTACTGCATTTTGTGCTGACGCAGCCATCATCCTTGCTCTGCCTCCATTCCCTTATCTGTCCTACAGATGGTCAGGAAAATTCAAGCTGGGCCAAAACAGCAAGATGCAAGTTCTCAGCTCAGTTACATATTTTCTGTGGGCAGCTCCATTGTGTGTATTCTCTGGGCAAAATATGAAAAACATCTGTTTTATTGTACATGAGCACTAATGTCTTAGAAATGATTTGGCATTTTAATAGTTTAAATGTACAGATTCATTTTTTAATTTTCTTTCTTCCATTTTCAGGTCTTGCCTTCCTCACCTTCAGACTATTGTGGACTCTGAAAGCGGTGATGAATCAGAAAATGATGATTGAGTTCCTGTGCTAAGTCTGGGCTTGAGAGCTTTCGTTCTTTATCTGTTTCTCAAGTTATAACATAAACACAAGGCCAAAATCCTTAAAATCTGCTAAAACTGAACTAGCTGACTCCTCACTATCTTGCTGACATTAGGCATCTCATCGTAGTGTAGCTCTCTGGGCTGCGGATAAGAGCATTTCCCTCACTTGTGGAGGATAAAGGCTGTGAGGTGCTGAAGGTCCATTGAAATAAATTGTCAAATTACGGTCAAGTGAATCACACACACTGATTTATCTCCCTGCCAAAAATAATCCCACAAGAGTCAACACTTGTTAGAAGTGCTGCTACTGTTGTCCCAAGCTCCTCAGGCCGGTGGTACAGTAGCTTCCTTGAAGTGAGAGGTTGCATGCTGTCTGGACGTTCAGTGTAGGGCTTCCTCCTCATACCACCCTACATAGCTGATGTCCAGATGAAGAGAATTTCTACTGCAGGAAGAAAGCTAAATGAGGGCTTGACTGGGAGCCCACTGAAATTCATAACGCTTGTGTGCTGAGAATAATTTTTATTCCTTGTGATCTGTTTTACGATGTCACAAGTGAAGAGCTGGAATGGGAAAGGGCACTGACTAGCATTGACATTACAAATTTAATTAATCTGGGACTTGCTGCTGTCTTCTAAATCATAGAGCTGTCGTTGCTTAGCTAGGTATAGTGAATATTGCTGTGGCTTTGCAGCTCATACATGTGTCTGCTCTGATTCATAAATTACAAAGAAAAAATCCAGATGGGTGGATAAATTTAAATATTAATTCATTAGAGCTGACTTTAAAAATAAGAATTTGCCTGAATAATCACAGTTAGAGTATCAATGCATATATGTCAGTGATGGGCGTGATGCTGAGAAGGTATTTAACTCCCATCAGGGATCTTTTCCAATGGTTGCATCTTGTATCAGTCACAGTTTTGACCCTTGCAAATAAAGGCATTCTCCCTACTCTGGGATGTAGTAACTGTCTGCAGGAATGATCCTTGCCTCAGGTATAGGATGTGGGGCTGTGGGCAGCCTTGAGAAGCGCCCATCTGGCAGAAAGCAGAGTGTACTCCTCTGCAGCATGGGTGCTGCAGAAACTGGAAGAAAAGAAAGCTCAGGGTGCTCTGAGCAGCAGCCTTCTGAAACCTGTGAGGAGCTAATCAGGAAGACAGAGCCAAGCTCTTCACAGTGGTGCCTTAGACACCATGCTGGTGTCCTAGCAGATCTTGTGGGGTAAAAAGCTGTCTGGGGACCACTGGTGGATGGCCACCAAGCGAGCCTTCTGCCCACCTCTGTTGCAGATGGACACTGTACTCCTGGATCTCCCTGGGACTCTGACCTGTATAGCTAGCCGCAATTTAAGTCGCACTTTTCAGGGCTTTAGGAAGCTTTGACCTAGGGTTACATGGCAGTAAAGATGCCATTAGGAACTTGTGACCCTTACAAACTTGTGTGGAATTCTTGTCTGCTCTATCTTGCTAATCAGATGTTTGTGGGGAATTTGGCTTTGTGGGTATTTAGAATTGTTTATAAGACAAAGTACTTTAGAAAGTAAGTGTTTATAAGGTAAAATCTTCATAAATCTGTTTGTGCTTTGAAAAGTGAATTGAAGACTTGTTTGTTAAAATTCTTTTATCATAGGGAAATGTCATTTTAACTCTTTTGAGGAAATTAAGAGGTTATGGGGTTTTGTAGTTAAAGCTCAGCGTCAATGTAGCTTGGCACGAAAAGGGTCAGTAGCTATTCATTAGAGACAGAATATATGTACATTTAACTACTATTGTAAAGGATTAGCATATATTGCTCATAGTTAGGCAAATTGTCATGGTGCATAGTGGAACTATAGACAATGGTACATCCTCTCCACCCGCATCATATAGGACTTTATTCAGCAGAGCACTTAAGTACACACTCCTGAGATCAAGTTTCTCCTCAAGCACTTACTATTTAATGTAGAAAGTACATATTGAGGAATTAAGATATACTGAGAAGTGATAATTGTGGCTTTGTAAGGGACACAGCCCTTGGATCTGACTGTTATAGAAGATTCCACACTGAAAGTGGAGAATTGAAATAGAAGATTTTTCAAGTGAAGGGAGAAAAAAAAGTCACATTTTTCAGCAGAATAAAAGTGTAAAACCAACAAGTGAAAAGGGCAAGACTGAATGTCAGTGGAAGTGCATTCACCGCACAAGCAGCAAAACCTTTCATTGCATGAGAATTCAAGTTATTCTTTTTAGCTTCAGCAAAACAAAAACTCTCAATGACTAAAATAGCTTTGCTAATACAGTCAAAAGAAAATATCAGAGAAAACAATGAGAGAGAATAGCTGGAATGAATGACAGGCTGTTAAATAATGACTGAATTGCTAAAGCTGTTTTATAACAATGAGGTTTTTAAAAAAGACATGGAGGAAAGATTGGGAAAACAATGAAAATCTTCTGATAATGGTGATATAAGACCATGTAGACCGTGCCAAGATTTAATGCATACAGACCAGCATGTCTGGCCGATGGTCTTTAGAAGCTGCTGCTTATACTGAGGGCTGTTGTAAGACCCAAGGTACTTATGTAAAGTTGTCTTAGCCCTTTTTTAAAAAGTGATGTAGATTTCGAAGGCTGGAAATGGAACTGCTGTATGGGAGTTACAGGCTTAGAAAACTTGGTACTAAGGAGCCTCAGATCTTTTGATTTTGGGAGAGACATTAGAGCCTAATAAACCTGCAACTGAAACTCTGTGCAAGACTTGAAAACAAATCCTCAAACTTACCAGTGATGGAAAAAGAATACAAATCAACCCTACAGGGCTCAAGTCCATCATAAACAAACCCAAAGCTCTTTGAGAACATCCAGACGCCACTGTGTAAGTGCTGAAGAAACTCCAGACAACATGAAAGGGAATTAGATGAAAAATACCTGCTTGTCAAATGCACTGATTTCCAGGAGACAAGCTCCCATTCTAGAAACATGGCCTGGCATTCTTTGCATCCGAATGCAAACCTTTAAATGTGGCTATATGATAATACATTTTGTCTGAGTAAAGCTTTCCTTATGGATGTCCCTTACCAATTACCTACATTTATTGAGAATTTCGGTGCTGGGAGCATCACACGTGCAGTTGCTCTAATCTGTGTAGTCCCCTCCTTTCCTTGTACTGCTTTTTTGTACAGTGGGTTTGAACAACTCAGTGTTCATACTAAAATATTCTGGTGTTCAGCAGTAGAAAGGTGAGGAGGGAGTTCCTTGAAAAGAATTAGAAACAGCTAGAGTCCTGAAGGGACTGTCTTCCAAGGAAAAAATGAGAGGACTACATCTGCACAATTTAAGCAATATTTAAGAAGAGATATCACAACAATCTGTAAGGGTTACAGGGTTGTAAACATGAATGGGGGATAAGAATTTTATAGGAAAGTCCAAAGCATGTTGATTAGTATTTTGAAATTAAACGAGGAGAAATTAAACTAAGCAGCTGTATAATCGTGCTCTGCGATAGATGTTGGAGTGGAAATTCTTTTTAATTAAAAGGGCTGGAAGGGGAGAGGATTAGTTTGATAAATTTTCTAGTTTGGGAGAAGAGGTTAGAAACTGTTGAATTGAATACTACCTATTTTATGGCTTGCCATGATTTAGGCTTAGAATTTTTAGATATTTCTAGACTTCTAAAAAGTTTAAAAGAGCGAAAAGTGTTATTCAAAATTATTGAGATTTTGCATTTGTTTTTAGCCTTAATTTGGAATGAGAAAACGATTTTCACATCTCAAAAAATGCATCTGCTTTTCAAGATTTCATAATTATTATGCACAGTTGTTCCTAGCGAATTGTATCCTATTTCCCTGGTATCTTTTTCGTATTCTTGTCTGTGTGTATTCTTATCTATATATATGTGATTTGATATGCCTCACTCTGATCTCTTTCAGCCCCCTTTGTTTTTCCCTGATCAGTGGTCTGTGTCATGTACATTTTGCTTTCAGTTTTCATTCATTACAATGACATTTCTCATCTTCTTCTTCACCGCACTGTTGAGGACTTGCCACTTCTTTTCCTCACCCTTTCTGTTCTTATTCATGGCAAATGAAATAATTAATCAAAGCAAAAATCCTGCTATAGGTACCTACAAACTCTGCATACAAAATCTGGCTACTTCAGATGTCACTCAGAAAAGTGAGGTTTTGTGGCACCGTGGAGACACCATGGCATTTTATATAATGCTTAAGAAAAAATTTGGCATTTATGTCCTCTGGAAAAGGTATTTCGAGGCAAATTCTCAGCCACTGGAGTAGAGAGGGGTCTGCAGCACTTTGGCTGAAGAGCTGTTGTTTTGCGTTTCTGGAGTCACTTGTCATTAAATGAATGTAAGAGTAGAGTCAAGTTCATGAAACCACACCTGCTTGAATGAAAAATGGAAGTAAGCTGTTCTGAGGACAATATTTTAGATGTTGCTCTCGATCAGAAATGTCCCACAGAAGGAAAGTAGTCTGTGGAACACTGAGGCAGGCAGGTCTACCACCCCTTTCACCTGGGTCAACGCATATCTTCTGAACAAGATATTGTTGGTTTACTCACCTACCCTCTACAACTTTATCTGTTTTCAACCAGATTCAATCTCCTAAAGCCTCAGTGACTATTAAATCTGTACTCAGGCCAAACAGGCTGTCTGGTGGCACAACAGAGCCCTCCTAATATCGCAGTGCACCATGGTGAGTCTGGAGAGACTGAGTGAAGAAAAGTGCGTAGTAGGTTTTAAAGATCTGCGATGACATAGTCCAAAAATCTTCCCTATGACAGAATATTTTTTGATGATTTTCGCCTAGTGTGAAAACAGAAGGTAAGCAAAAAATTAACACACCGCAAAGAAAATTTAAATCTATTGTGAAAACACCTAGTGTCTCTCTAAGTTTCAGGTCTCTCTCTGTGGTTGTCTCAAGAAATCTAAACTGAATATGCCAAAAAGAAGAGAAGGAAATTCTTTATTATAATCATCTTTCAAAGTTCTTTTGGTTTGGAAAAATGAAACCAAACTGTGGTTAAACCCACAAATCTGAGAAAATTTAGGTGCATTATTTAAAGTTTTTTTCACATGTTCATAGAAAATTTGCAAAGTCAGTTTTTCTAATTAAGAAGAAATTAAAATGTACACATTAAAGCTGAAGAACTTTTCTAGCCATTTTGATTGATTGAGTTGAAATTCATTACAGGGTTGTGTATTGTTCTGTAACAGAATTTGTTACTGAAAAATGTTACAAGGCTACTTGACAAGGAAAACCCATATTAACTGGCTGAAAAGACTGGTTTCAATCTACATGTTAGTGCACATAAACTGGGAAAAATAGTCAAGTGAAGCATGAAGTAGACTTTGAAACTGCAGTACTGTGAAAGACGATAATAGAACAGGATATTAAATAATCAGATATATAATATCTAGCAGACACTTAATTTTGTGTAATTGCCAAAATAGCAGTTCAGTGTCAAATAATGAATGAGATTATAAAAGGATTAGTCTGATACTGTGTTCCAGTTCATAAATGTAATGATTTATTGTTCCATAGCTTACATATTTTCTTAGGTGAGATAAGAGTTAATTTTCATCTCTTGCATACAAAACCTTGTATTCATTGACCAGAGAAACCAATGTCTTGCCTTAGAGATGGTCTAAATTTTATATACCTGAATGACTCAACAGTGAGGTTTTTTCGCATCTGTTTTCTATCTTAATGTTTCGAAGGGGAAATAACAGCTTTTCTGGATCTCCAAGTCTATTTACTACAGGTCAGATTCTGCCATAAGAAGCAGTTGGCATTTGGAAACTTTATTCTATGCTTTTTTTATGGACTTTGTGGAATTATTTGTGGCTTGACTCACACTCACTGTGAGCGAGTATGGGAACATAAAACTGAGAGTTGCATTATAGCTTTTGTACTGAAATAAGCCTCACTTTAGAGTTATGTTGTGCCTTACCTGTGTGATTTCATTAGCTACCATTGTTCTCCATAACACGGCTACGGATCTCAGAGGAGCTGTAGGGACTTGACGCCAAACAGCACAGCAAGTACTTGCACACACCAATAATGGCCAAATTTTTATGTCATGTGTGAAGAATACAGAGAGCAGTGGGAACTGTTGATGGCAAATGTATTGAATCTGTGGCCTCATGATTTAAGATACTTATGTAGGAAATGAGCAGTTCTATAGTCCTGGTTCATAGTTACCTGCCGGGTGACCACTTTCAGAGCATCAGCAGAAAATGTATGTTTTCTTAATAGGTATTGAATGGTAGGTCATTATTTTAGCTTTTATAAGGAGGTAGTTAGACTTCCACAGTGATCGCGCTGATGACTACCACGTATCGCACGAAGGTCTTTCGCATACATGAACTGGCAAGAGTCAGGATTTCAAGTATAGGATATGTGTTCCATTCGCACAACTTGAAAGAATTATTAAATATTTATTGCTGTATTCTCCCTCTTACCAATCAGCAATACTGAAGCCAGGAAGGAAATACACAGGATTTCCTGTTCTCTGATTTTTATTTTTCTCCTCTTCTCCTTTTGCTTTTTCTCTTCTGCTGCTGTCCAAGTTGTACACTCTTTAATGGTGAATTGGAGAGAAACAGAAAACTAGATGGAAGAAATGCAAAAATTACAGGTAAAACTACAGCCTCTCAGAGCCAGGGGTGAAATTCCCGTGGGTGGCAGAAGGCCAGACATTCCTTAAGCTTTAGAAAAATCTCTTTGTTAAAAATACCAAGCTAACTACAAAGAAAGGGCAGCTGTGGAAGGTAACAGTCCTGAAGACCTAAAAGATTGTGTCAAGTATGTGTGTAGTGGAGAAGAAGCTTAAGTCACGTGTTCTCAAGTAGCTTTCAATTTTATTTTGAGCGTGCAGAGCCCTGACTAGTGAATTCAAGCCTGTTGATAAACAGTTTATTTTTCTTGTTTACTTTTCACAGGCTGGTGAGAAGCTGTCCTTCCACACTCAGGGGCCGTGGACTAAGAAGCAGTGCTCTCGAGCTTACAGAGAGACTCCTTCAGAAACTGGTCTAAACCAGGAGCTTTACTTGTTAACTTTTGCTGAACTGATGCCACCCAGAGCAATCCCATGTTCTATTGTCCAGGTTATGTTTTAATGCAGGAAGAAAAAAGCCCCAAAATATCTCCACTGCTGTCTTTTATTAAGTAATGCAAAATACAGTATTAATTATGACACTGCATGCATTTTAGACAATATAAATGCAAGCTTACAGAAAATGTGACAAAGAAACCCTCAATTACTTTTGAGGTAGTATACAAGGAAAAATAGGAAAGCAGAAACACAGTGGATTAAAAGAACAAAATATTAATTTCACTTTGTGCATACATTAGTCACTCATAAATACATTTGTATGAAATAACTTAAGATACAATTCCATTCCTGTTAAAAAATATACTTCTTCAAATTCACCATTCTTGTTTGTTTTGTTTTCACATGACATTTTATGGTATTTTGTCAGGTGGATTTATTTTTTATCACTGCCATCATGATTTTACCCTTTTCCTCCAAGAGTTTAGGCACTGATGGCCTCATGCACAAAAATAAATAAGAAACCTGCTTGAAGGGAAAAGAATTCTGCTCAAATAGCTTAGGATAGTCTAATAAATACCATTTTGTTTATAAAAATATTTCAGGTTTATAAAAGAGGGGAGGGGACGGTCTCCCACATGGAAAGGATGTTAAGTGAAAAGTGCTGTGTAACATTTTTGAAGAGATTTTGTTTTAAACATATAGTACCATTATGAATATATCTTTTATAATAATCCTGTTTCTTAGAACCTTATTGTTCACTAGAAGTATCAAATGCTCTATGTTTCCTTTTGTTTGTTGTCTTATTGCCGTTTTGGAAGATGCCTAGTTCAGCAGGGTTCCGTATAATTGTGCTTTTGTAAGGCTGTCCTTCCGACTCAAACCAGTACTCCCAGTCCGTTGAAACTGCTGCTGTTTGCTGTGAACACCTGAATGGCTTCCTTGCTCCGTGGAAGACTGGTGGATTTCTGAAGCCTCCATGGAACTCTGATTGAGGGACTCTGCTGAGCTGTTGGGACTCACGTCCACGTATTCTCTTTTCAATACCGGGCTATTTTCAATGTTTTTGCTACTGCATAACTGGACGGTGATCCTTTCATTTTTTTGGTCTCTTGATTCTTTTGGTTTGTAAGTGGGCAATTTCTCCTGTTTACAGCTAGCGCTGATGTCAATATTCAGACCACTGTCTGTTCTCAGGAAGCAAGAATCCACAAGTCTGCTTTGGCAGATATCATCTCCCTCTGAACAGCTGTCTGCTTTGTAACTGGCAAAGATGGGGCTTGTTCGACTGTCTCCCTTCTTAACAGGGCTGCTGTAGTACTGTTCTGAAAAACTACAGGGCGACAGCCTGCCAGTGTTCCTGTAAGAGTACGCCCCAATGTCCTCCACGCTCAATTGCCTCCATCTCCCAGGCAAGTCTTCTTCTGAAAGGTGGGTGTTCCTGCACTCGTTCCTCATTTTCTGGTTCGCTAAAGCCTGCTGTGGTGTTATGGCTGAGAAATGAAAGGATTCGTTTGCATAAGGAGGCAGAGTCCTAGTAAAAGTGGGTGAGTTCTCGTTGTCATCGGCAAGCTCCATGTGCTGTGCAGGTTTGGCCTTGACAAACCTGGGACTTCCCTGATGCTCATAACCTGCAGGTGACTTTCTTTCAAACAGTTCGTCTCGGTTGCTCATGTAGATTGCTTGCTGAGAGGCTGTCAGAGTGTTGGCCTGGGCATTCTCCTTCTCCTCGGATGTGACACTGAAGCTGGAGTAAGAGCTGGAGGTTGGCAAAGAGGTAATGTACTCTGGGAAGGCTTCGTGAGAGAAGCTGGAATGGAAACCGTCTTCTTCAACAGTGCTGTCCGTGGAGTTCTGGGACCGCAGGAACCCCACGTCTTTCACTTGCGTGTCCACACTCTGCCTCCTCTCCCTCCTCCTCTCATCCGGGCAGTAAAGGGCAGTGTCGCTGCAGTAGATGTCCGATTTGTACTGGGGCCTTTGACCGAGTTTTCCAGCAGAGTCCTGAAAATTGAGATCCCGTGTAGATGGGCTTGACAAGTGTGAAGACAAGCTGTTTGGATCTGGTTTTTCCAGTACTTTGGCAATGACGCAAGTGGGTATGGTATCAGCGTAAGATGTGTGGCACAAGGGGACAGCAAGACTGCACCCATGTTTTTCCAGATGGATGCTGACTCTTTCCTGAAAGTCAGATGGCAACTGTAACATAGAGAGATGGCAAAGGGGAAAGGAGGAAAGGGTACACGTCAATACTGGTGTCTGCTTGGGCTTGTGCAACATGGAGAGATGAGTGCTGTTTATGACACTACATAGCTCACTATATATGGTTCCTTGACTAATGTGACGGCCACAATCTTTGCGCATTTCTGAAAACAAATGTAACCAAAGGACTTTCATTTATTTACTTAACATTTGCAGATCTTCATCTGCTCCCCCTCATGGAAAACACTGTGAAACTGAAAGGTTTCCTTCCAAGTTAATTCAGGTTGAATAGGAACAGTGTAAAGAATGTAGTAAATGATCTTAAAAAGGCAGGTAGGGAATCACAGCCTACAGCAACACTTTCCAGACTGTGTGCATGGGCGCGATTTGCAGTTGGACTGTGGGAGTGCAGAGGTTTCTGCTGGGGTGAGGAAAGAGGAGGAAGAGATCAGATCCATTCTGTTCTTCTCTTGCCTTTCTTCGAGCTTGTTTTGCCTCCAACCTGCTGCCAAATTGGCCCCTGCCCTCCAGCATCCCATTTGATAAACAATGCTGTTTAAAGAGGCAGGAGAGTTGGTTTCACTGACACTTAAAGCAAAGGCACTGGCTGCTATGACAGGAGTGCTCCTGTGCTGGGAAGAAGCAAATCAAACTGGCTTCCTCACCCCAGCAGCCGGTCACTGCTTGTCAAATCAACCATTCTTATAAGCCTCAACACGATCCCCTCTTCCAGCAGCCGTTAGCTGACTGCTGTTCTAGTTTCTTAGTACACTGACAGAAATAAGAGCTGAGACCTGAATTTACATTATGATTCCTGTGACAGACTAGTCAGAATTAATCAATACGTCTGTTATGCATCAGAAATTATATACTTTTTGGAGAAGGTCAGAAGCAGCTCTGTGGACGGTGGTTCCACCTGCCATTCTGTCATGTGGACCAGAAGAGATTGAGAGACCGTATTCCTTGGTGCGGCTCAAAAAATCTGGTAGGTAATGCCTATGCAGGTGTCACCAAGCATGCTTGCCAGTCAAATTTTATCTGCCTTGCTTGTTTCAGATCTCTGTCTGACAGCGATATAAGAGAGAGCTGCATGGTGTCTGTCTCTCAGTATTTCTTGCTGGAAATCAGAACAACTCGTGTTTGGACTAAGTTTTGAGTTTGTGTGTGGGATAGCTCCTTTGATATCCATGTTGATTTACACCACTTAAGAATTAAGTCCTTGAATGCTTGGCTGAACTCTGATTGACTCAGCTTTTTCTTTTTATAACTAGAAATCAAGTTCCTCTTTACCAAATAATCAGTGGTTAGCCTTATAGCCCTAACAATCTCACTCCCTCCTTAACTTTGTTTGTGTAGGGGCGAGAACCTTAAAAATACTGAAGT
>Ga0065711_1032896_pt1 | contig 26468 bp, 13 predicted proteins | sample Hoacrofraction12_FD_59098 | JGI IMG/M metagenome (GOLD analysis project Ga0065711, IMG submission 59098) | Hoatzin crop microbial communities from Cojedes, Venezuela - Epithelial fraction 12 v2 (version 2) | ecosystem: Host-associated > Birds > Digestive system > Esophagus > Crop | place... | reverse complement strand
GCCTCATCTGGAGTACTCTGTCCAGTTCTGGGCTCCCCAGTTCAAGAAAGATGAGGAGCTACTGGAAAGAGTCCAGCGGAGGGCTACAAGGATGGTGAGGGGACTGGAACATCTCTCCTATGAGGAGAGGCTGAGGGAGCTGGGCTTGTTCAGCCTGAAGAAGAGAAGGCTGCGAGGGGACCATATAAATGCTTATAAATATCTGAAGGGTGGGTGTCAGGAGGATGGGGCCAAGCTCTTTTCAGTAGTGCGCAGCGACAGGACAAGGGGCTATGGGCACAAACTGAACCACAGGAAGTTCCGTCTGAACATGAGGAAGAATTTCTTCCCTCTGAGGGTGATGGAGCACTGGAACAGGCTGCCCAGGGAGGTGGTGGATTCTCCTTCTCTGGAGATATCCAAGACCCTCCTGGACAAGGTCCTGTGCAGCCTACTGTAGGTGACCCTGCTTCAGCAGGGGGGTTGGACTAGATGACCCACAGAGGTCCCTTCCAACCCCTACTATTCTCTGATTCTGTGATTTTCATTTATGTATTTGGTAGTTAATGAGCTGTTGGGCTGTAACATTTGAATTTTGTATGTAAAGGTTTCTAGATGTCTTGCTTCATAGCTGTAAGGACTAGACTTTGATTTTACAAAGATCTGTATCTCTTGGGCTTGTGATGGCATGACTTCATTGATGTCCAGCCCAAAGCAAAGATTAAGGAGCAGTAGGATTATTTGCTTTCTTGTTTTATCTATTGCTCTTCATTGATTATAACACTGTCTGAGAGTTGTTACTCAAACTTTTAGTTTGCAAAATTTCACAAATGTCAGTCCTCTTGGCTATGATAATCATCACACAATAATACTGAAATTTATGAAATGGCATAGAGATTCTTAAGATCTGTCACCTGACATAATGATTTAGTTGGTTAGTCTGTTTTGGTTACAGATTTTGATAAAAACGTATATGTATTGGTTTTAGAGGGGTGAGCCTGTTTCCATAGACAAGTTTCTTGAAGACAAGAAGTATTAGTATGTTCAAAACATTATTCATGTATCTCACATGGGAACACAGAAATCTTTCACAATTCAGTGTTTTCATGCCAGACCTATTTCCTGTCTGGAAATATCCTGAAAAAGACTTCATGTAGCAATTTATGATAGAATTATTTTTTCTAACCCAGAGTCTGCCTAAGGGCACCCACATGTGGAACTGCCTGACGAGCTTTCAGTCTCAACAGAAAGGACTTGAGAAGATTTCTAGGTACATTTGGAGACTTCTCAGTTGGTTATGACACAGTTGGAAGGAGATCTCCGTTCCTGATAGTGTTAAACAGCAAAACGGCAATATTTGTTAGTGAACTGCCTTTATTGTGATCAGTGAAATATTTAACAACAGAAAGTTGCATACCTGCTTGAAACTGGCAACACAGACTCTCACTAATGGAGTACTCCAGTCTTTCATGAATTTCTTTCTGTATTTATGCCTTTGATAGCCCATCCATCTTTTCAACACTTCAAATATCTCACAAATGCATACATTCTCTACCATCATCTGAAATTTCGAGAGCTGGAGACTGGAACCAAACATCAGAAGCATGTCATTTGTGTTCCAACTGGGATTGCTGAGACATCTTTCAGAATTGTCTTAATATAACATGGAATGGCAAAGGTATGAAGACGATAAGTACTGGCAGAACAAAGTATTCTGACATTTATTTAGACAGTGCAGATGTGGTTTTGAGTGACGTTCTGTTCATGATTACTCTTGATTTATCTGGGTAGATTGAAATGGATGCACTTGATGTTATTGTGCCTGAATTTTGACTCAGTCTCTGCAGAATAGTACAAACTATTTCGCTTGTTTCAGAAATGCAGCATTAATAGAAGTTTAAGCAGCTCAGCCGTTCATCTAGTTATAGTTGTGGTGCTGAACAAATCCAGATGAATGACTAAAAATTGAAACTTGACCCATAGGAGTATTTTGTCTAAGAAAAGGATGTGAGTGTATAAGCATGGAGTTATAAATTTTTCCCATGCTGAAAGCACTTAGAGCTGCCTGGAAGGAGAACAAATAAGACACAATTTGCTAAAGATAATGGAAACAATACCGATGATGGTCACAAGTTATAAACACCTAAAAAAGAAGGTAGCATTTTTACTGTGACATCTTCCATTCTCAGCTAGTAACTTTATTGTATTAATTGCCTAATTGTATTAATAGCGTAATAGCCTAATAAAATTGCCTAATTAAATTGTATTTATTGCCTAGTATTAATTGAAAAAGTCTTTGTAATGAAATTTTCTACATTTGTGCAAAGTATTCTGTGCTGACTTATTATCCATGGGGGACACTTCTTCCTTTTCCAAACAAAGGCACGAGTTTGCCTGTTGTGTTTAAGAAGTTTCATTTTCTTTCAGTTTTATTTTTTACTGTCAATTATTTTCAAGGTTAATGACCTGGAAATTAGTTTGACTTTGCAGTTCCCAGAATCTAACCTTGGTGGAATCTCCTGTTACATGAAATATTCTGGCAAAGTATAGGTAAAATATTGACAACAAGTGAAAAACACATAGAGCATTTCTGTGGGTTTCTGGTGTTAGATACAAGTTAAAGGCATTGATTAATACACTTGCAATTTGTAATTACTTTCTTTCTCCAGTAAGACTCAGGTTTAAGGGCAATAATATCACACAATGCTGTGGTTAATTGTGTGTGTTACGGCTTCTAAAATTGTGTACATGATTCATTTGGAGGTCTTGCAATATACATGCACAAGCCAAATAGATTAAAAATAAAGGCCTCTTATTGATTATGATTTTTTGACACTTGGCATAGTCTTTTGTGTTGCATAAAAAGATAGACACACAGCTGTTAATTGACAAGGTAAGTAATAATCCTTTGATTACAGTAGCTAAAGGCTGTCCTTTAATGGATTTTACTTGTCACTTTTAATTCTTTTTAATCTTAGTCTGCATTTCATTAGAACGGCTTTATCATTCTGATGGCCCTCCTGTCTTTATTCGGATTGAGTTAATGGGTTGTCTTCATACCACAGAGCTCCAGTATAAAATATAATAATGTTATATTTATAGTCTTCAGGGACATTTTTAAGATGATTGCTTTGCCAATCAGCTTTTCTGGTTTTACATAGCACATTATTGTAAATGGAGTGCTGTATTTTGCTTTCTCTTGCCTGGTAGGTACTCTGAGCAAAGCTTTTGTCTTAATCTGCCATGACTTAATCTACGTAGAAAATTCAACAGCCAGTTGGTGAGGGAGCTAGAAAAGGTCTGTTATAATTTTCTGTCCTGCTTCTCTTCAGGTGCAATTTTTACTCTCAGTTTAAGAGCTACACGCCTGCACTGCAGTTTTCCTAACAGATGATACAGGTACTTGAATATTATTCAAAAACTTGCCTGACGTCTCATAATGCAGCTATTAAAGTGGATTTGTTACTATCTTGTGTTCTGAACTACAGCTGTACAGCTGAAGGATGTGTGATATTTAGGTCTTTATACTTCATTTACTTCTCTTTGGAAAAATGTGTTCAAGGTACTGTATTTTTTCCACATGTTATTGAGGAATCTGATAAATTGCTAATAATTTTTAAGATAATAACATTTAATGGAAGAAAATCTTGTTAAATAATTGTGGAACATGTGTTGGGCAGCTCATGATTACTTTTTAAATTATATTCTTTCAAAATTATGGTGGTTGCACATAGAATAATTCTTGGATGGACAAGAATATTTGTCTTTTTAGGTTGGGAGATGCAATATACTATACATAAATTATTATAGACAATCCCTTAATACAATATTGATTATTATATCTGCGATACAAGTTCAGCTGTGACACTGAGCCATGCTACTGGTATTGAACTATATAATACTCTGCTGCAGAACAGATGTCATAATTATGACAGACAACATTTTATGATGTGTTTTCAGGCAGTTTCCTAGACCATGACTTATATGTTCATAACCTTGCCTATGGGCCAGTAAATGTGGAATATATGTGGAAAATAACTAGTGAAATTAATAAATTGTTATTTTAAGAATATATCCAGTGTAACAGTTTAATTTCTCCCTTTTCTGTACAGATTTGCTAAAATGGTGTGCAGTTTTCAAAGAATATTAGTACACACATATATTGTCTAAAAATTCTTGATGAAGAAGCAGAAATATGCTCATAGTGTGTTATATCAGTAGGTAAGATTTTCAGGGCTGTAAATAGAAATGCAGAGGATTTTATTGAACGGCCTTCTATAAAGAAAAATTATCTGTTGTACTTGAGGTAATCAAAGTTGATAGTGTTAAACAGCATTTTCTTGAAGAGGACTACTTATATACCTTATGTTAATTAAATCTATTATGATGTTAAGCAGTGTAAAAGAAAAATGCTGTGTCTGTCGTTATGTATATATTCATACATACAAGTATGTTTATTTATGCTCCCTGTTCTTGCAATTACCTGTTTAACCAAAGAGGAGGGAATTAAATATTTGTTTTATTTTAGTCATTTAAACTTTTCTTTGAGACACACTTTCATATGCTACTTTATTAGCAGATCTGAAGCATGTAACAGATACCTGACTGTGACCTTTGTTCTTTGCAGTTCCACTGTATTAAACTGCAGATGTTAGAGCTTGGTGAATCATGTGTGCTGCTGCTGCAAAACAGTGGTGTTTTGCTGAAGTTCCAGTTGCAGCTATATTTAAATGTTCTAATCAGAGATAGAGGCTCCAGAACATCTATGATTTTCTCCTGGACATACCTGAGAACATCCTTTGGGCTGTCTAGCTTTTGTATAACTACCATTATTATCATTATTTGCATTCCTGTAGTGCCCAGGAACTTCAGCTGGAAAGGAACTCCACCCGAGTGCTCCTATACTCTTTCTGTATAAGGACAATTCAGTAAGAAATCTTTACAGTACAGACAACATTCACCTTACAAATTCTGTCCCGTACAAATCATTAAGCCCAAGTACAAGGTGTGTAGAGATTTTTTGACAGATAGCAACCTTTGCACTTTTTGAACATATTTCAGATACTAACATTTGCCAGCAATATACTCAGTGCCCAGGCTTTTATCATCTGCTCTCCGTTTGTGGACAGCTGCAGCAAAATGGCTTACACTAGCATTACTACATTGCACAGAAGTCCATATAACAGCGCTCTGAGGAATGGAGAGATTTTACTGGTCCACAGGCATCCCTATTCTCCTGTAACTTTTAGTGATTTCTAATATTGTACCAACTGTCTAAGCTGGTTTCCAATTCCAATATGTCAGCAGTTCTATAGTTTACTGCTTGACTTTGAGGGAAGCAACCTCTCCTGTTTTCTGTACTTACTTAGTTCAGCATGATTGTCTTTATAGCTTGCTTAAAGTTTGGTGCATAGATCTGTATCAATTCGTATTTCTTTCTCTCCTCTATGAATTTGCATTCGTGGATGTTGCCAAAACCTACTCAGCAAATTTATTATGGTATTTTCCTAGCCGGAGTTAAAGGATAGGCAAGAGTAGATCATGGTTTCTTGTGGGACCTGTCAAAATACAGTGGTCATGGAACCGTAAATGTTTACCAGAAACCTACAAGGAAGTAAAATGGCTCCTAGAAATGTTTTAGTGTGGATTTACTCCACTGAGCTGAATCAGCAGAGAAAAATTCATAGACTGGGAAGTGTTTTGTGAAGGATCCATTCACTCTCCAGAGGTCTGCTGGACTACCCTTATTCTATATCAATAAATGAGGGCTGGTTGACAGAGGTAAATGAGTGGCAAAATACAAAAGACACAGGAAAGATGGAATGCACGTTCAGAAGATAATGGGTAGAGAAATGGAGGCAAAAATTGACAGGAAGCAGGGAGAGAGTGGAAAAAAAGAGAGACTAGCACAAAAGAACTTAGAAGTAATAAGAGAGAATATGTGCAAGTTGAAAACAGCAGGATTTTAACTTTTGCTAAGACTGATGATATTTAATGCCCTAAGTCTCTATATATCCTAGCAGTAGTTGGGCTTATCTTTTTCATCTCTCTTTGCTTCAGCACTGCACTACGGGTTATAATTAAAACTGGTCTAAGATAGCAACAAAAATGAATAAATTATTCATTGAAAACCGGCAACATTTTATAAATAATTATTCAATGAATTATATTTAACTAAAAATAGGTACAATATACATGATATTCTGTGCACACTCAGAGTTGGTCCTTGGTCCACATTTTGTTGTAGATTGATTTATTTTCTTTTTAGGGGAGGCCTGGAATTTAGTGGTGGGCTAGACATTGGTGATAATGGTATAATTATGCTCAGAAGAGGAAAATAAAGACAGTTCCAATGAGCTAGATGTATATTTAGTGCTCCAGAAAAACTAATTCCAAAAACCCAAAGAAATTTATGAAGAAATTCTGACTAACAGCAAAAAGGTACACAGAAAAATTTGAGTGAAAGTGGAGATAAGGAAGGATTTATGGTACAGACAGAAAGCTGCATTGTCTTACTGAAAAGGACATCTTTTTCTAAAAGCCTATTGCAGCTCAGTGGTAATGTAAAGGACAGCAATTTTCAACGAAAAGCAATGGGTAGAATGTGGAAGAAAGGGTACTTAAAAAGTAGCAAACATGGGAGTACACGATACAGACTATTTAAAGGAAGATAAAATAACAGGATAAAAGCAGCCTGTTGATCGAAGGCCTATGAGCTTAAAAAAATATATTATGAATGAAATAAATTTTGTCAAGGTTATATATCCTATAAGGATCAAAAATCACATTTTGAATACATTTGAAATTTATATATATATATATATATATATATATATAAAACAATGCAGAGAAGCCAAATATAATCAGCATGTATTTGCCTAAAACAAATACAATAAGCATGAATTTAGTGGAAGTGAGAAGAGAAAGTGCTATCTGTTCCTTTACCGATAATTGTTCTAAACTCTAAACTGTCATCTACAAAAAATATATGCCATTTTTCAACCATCAGATCTAGCCCATTTATTGCTATAGTCTTTGATCTTATCTGGACCTATGAAATGTATAAATAAATGTTGGGTGATTAGGGATATTCCGAGCAAGCTGAGGAGTACTTGTACTATGTCAATACTCAACAAGGCTGGTAGGAGGTTCCACAAAACCATAATCCAAATTCATTTCTAAGCAAAATAATGTAAAAACCATGGTAGGAAGAGCAGTATCAAGACATGTTGATATCTAAAACATCTGCCTCCACAGCTGTTCTTCGCTTCTATCTTGGTGTCTTTCCAGGAGCAAACCTTACCTTGTCCTGCTTGTCCTATAAATACAGATCAGCAGCCCTTCTGTGTGGTTGCCAGTGCAAAGGAAGGAGTGCTGGTGGGGCATATTTTTCTCTTGGTTCTCCTATCATCATGATGTTTGTGGTGGGAAACCATCTCGCTTCCCTTGCTACAGCTGTAGTTAGAGAAAACAATAAATTTAATGTAGTGGCTTGGTTAATTAAATTTTTTGTCAAGATTGTTAGGAAAATGTGTCTTGTCAACCAAACATTTCTTAGCTAAAGACAATTTTTTACATGTGCGGACATGGAAAACATACAAAGGGAAAAAATGTCTATTCTTTCTTGAAGTTCCTTCATTTTAATCATTAAAAAAATGCATTTTTTTCTTTACCACATAGGCATGGAAACTTATGTAGAGCTATTTGGCAGTTCTGAGACCTCAGTGTAATGCAGTAGAGATACATTAAGTCATATTTCGTATTATATTTTGATAAATTAAAAGTGTTCAAAATACAAAACCAAATGTTAAATGGATTTAGAGCTGCCCCTCTACCTCTGTTTCCTAAGAACTTGGGCCTGCTGTAATGAGTTTTACACTAACATTTGCACTTACATTCCATTACATAACCATGTTTGGTTTTACATTAAATAAATATGTATTTTTAAGGCCACTGTCAAAATAATCTTGTTGAAAAGTGGGATGATGAAGGAGGAGTTATTGACGGCATATTGAATTTTACTGTCAATTGAGATAAATTGAATAAATTGTTTGTGGCTTTATCACGCAAAAGCATAGTTGCCATTCTGTATGGAAGTCACGACCACCCTACTTGTCAGGACTTTCTAAACTAAAATCTGTTAAAAACAAGAACACGGAAAGCAATTTAGAGGAAAATATCTGTGTTTTGGCTCATTCAAACTGCTCTTGTTAAAGTATTTGAAATAAATAGAACCTCTCAAAAGTTTCTTTTTCAACCACAATCACTGTAATCTGCATTCATTATAATACTGTTCATTGTACTCCTTTGACAGCAGAGCTAAGCAGTCAATATATTCATTTTTAGCACTCTGCTGTGCCAATCTCGTATGGTTAATAGTAGATAGATGCACTGTAGAAGAATTTCACAGTTGTACCAAATGCATGTTGGCCTCTTACAGCCTTCTGCTACCAAGCAAAAGTTTAAAACAATACCTACTACGATAACTTCTTGCTTATCTTTTAGAATAATTTAAATGGAAGAGCTGAAATCCATATTTTAAACCAGGAAGAAAAATGGTGTAGCAATGTACTTTAAAATATATACAAACAAATTATTATATAAAACCAGCAGTTAAAAAATGTAAAATGTGAGTATATGCAAATACATAGCTAAGACACCCAAACAAACTTAAATTTATGTAGGCCATAAAGAAGACAACAATCCATATTGTATACAGCCCATGCTGCAAAGTGGTATAAACTTTCTTTACTTATCCATATATCTATCTAACTACATTTGTTCCTCTCTTGTGAATAATTTTCTTTGAAATTTAATCATCTTTTGTGTTTAGAACAAAGTCTCATTGAATGTATAAAAATGTCAGGTAATAATTATGTCTACAACATACATCTGCTCAATGCCACAGCTGTGTTAGGCAAAGAAACAAAGCCCAAGATGACCTGAAGTGACAGTTAAGCAAATCGGTACATATATATGTTATATACCTTTACGCATATGAGTTCCAAATATTTATCTGAGTTTTGAGGAGTTTTATGTTTGATAAATTTCATATTGTTTCTAACTTGTGTGTATGAAGGCTGACATCACAGAATCATAGGACCTCAGGAGGTCTCTAGTCCAACCTCCTGCTCAAGCACTACTGTGGCTATGAAGTTGCGACAATATGTTTCTCTCTCTTAGTTGCCGGAAGGACTGTACAAAATTAGTGGTAAGCTCTCTTTTCCAAGGGATCTTCTTAGCTTCTTGGCTAATGTTTTAACTTTTTCTTTCATGATGTCTGTAAAAAATTGCATTATACAACTACTACTGGAAAACACAATGAAATTTTGTTCTTTCTTTTAGAATAATTCAGTCAAGATAGTAATAATTATCATACATCTGTTACGGCAAATTCCACTGCAATTTTCTCTTTGCGTGTTCCGAACTTATCTTCACTTAGTTATCCTTGAAAATGTTCTTTGCCTGTGTGAACATAATATAGAGTTTTTTATCTGCCACATAATCCAAATTTTTAAAAGCTTTTCAGTTTAACTTCAACATTTGCTGTTATAATTTTAATCCCAGATATGCCAAAGTAGTCTTTGCAAAACAAATATGGAAGAATGATAGGCTGGACTGAACATTACCTGATGGCTTTGGGCATAAATTTGTCACTAGAGAAAGACTAAAAAGTCATTGTATTTCTCAAATTCTTCTGATTAAGAAGAAGTTTCCAGAGTCATTCTTCTTTCTTCACAAAACTTACCTAAACTTTCCTATGCAAAACATTCTGTTCATCGGTGTTTATGCCAGATTTTGATTAGGACTCTTGGGTACTACTGCAATATAAACAATTAATAATTATAATTATGCTAATAGTAGAAGGTTTGAATGCACAGGGAAGGGTACACTGGTATTCATTTTACTGTTGATCTGATTAGCAATCATGCTCTCTGGAAACAAAGGTACAATGATAACTAAAATCAATGTCATTCTTTCCGCTAAACAGTTTGTGATTTTTCATTGTTCCTACCCTCATTTGGACAAAAACTCTCAAAATACTTATTGCTTATAAGGCTGCATTTTTTCTATCATAACAGCTTCATGCAGGATGAGAAATGGGTTTATGATGTCATTAAAGCCTGGCACCACAAACTGGCAAAAAATGTCTATTTTTATTTACTATTTGACTTACTCTTTGATGATTCATTTAGTACTTGCAACCAAAATATTTGTTCATCTAATTTGATCAGACAGTTGCATACAGTACGGATTATATCAGGAAACAGAAAGTTAGAGTGTTGCCAGTTTGGTAAACACTTTTCATGAGAAGTTTCAAAACCTTAATAGAATAATAATATCAGAAACACAAAACACTACTAAAACCCCAGCCACAAAACTGAAACTTTAGGCTATGGCAATAGACATAGTACACGTGGCAATAAATAAGAGTCAACGTATATTTTTTCCCTCTTGAGAATTCCTACAGAGGAAAAATATCTGCAGTTATTGATGTGGACTAAATATTTGTTTAAAACAGTGTCTTTTTAAATTTTCCTATAACCACTAGGTACAGTGAGCTACTAAAAAATGGGTACAGTTGGTTTCAGAGAAGCTATTCATTCTCCTAGAGTATTTACTGCTTTGCTAACATATTGGAGCTATGTTTTTGGACAACCTGCTCATTAATTTCTAAGCTTTCATACACCTTGTTCTTAAACATGCAAATATTGATTAGTATTTTCAATGGAAAATGGACATTTACTTGTAATTGGTGCAGAATGCCCTGATGACAAGCTCATTCCAGCTCATTATTAGTGGAAATAAACATTCCTGGAATTTTAAAGGTTGCAAATGGGTTTGCCACTGCAATCATCTTCCATTTGTTCCAGCGTTGATAAGGGATGATCAAACAGCCAGTTATGAACAAATTCAAGAAAAGCAAACAATAAGCTATATAGCTCTCAAATTATTAATAGTATTTTTCCTAACATGCAGACTGTTTTAAGGAAAATCTTTGATATGCAACTGCAATTTTGTAACATTTGTCAATGTTTTGTTTACTGTTTAATCAAAGAACCAGTGCTCATAGACCTGCCTTCCAAAAAAATGACTCATTCTTTCTGATTAATTTTACAATAAAACAATTCATGGAAAAGTTAAATTCTCTGATGCAGGATGGTGTATATAAACCCTGCTTGATATCCAGGTCCAAAGCCATACTGGCCTGAATGGTTTGTTCCTCCTTGCTTAGTACTGCAACCTGCTGAACTCAGCTATGAAGACACTGGAAATGCACCCCAATAAACAATGATGTTCAGTGTGCTTTGCCTCAGTCTCTACCTATGAAGACCTTTAAGTTTCCAAATGATGTGTTTAAATTTGTTATCACTGAGCAAAGAAGTACTAAACTATTATCTATTACGAGCATTTTTACTGTCCTGATATTCAACATTTATACACATTTCAGCGCGGGCAGAAATGTTGAGGTGACATATGTTTTACCATATAACCATCCAGAAAGATTGGTAGAAAACTTTGGGAAAAAAAAAAAAATTATAGTTGTTTTCACACAGAAAGAAGGTGATATAATTCGTTATAGAGGTTCAAAATTAAATACATGTTAGATTGTGGAACTGGTTGTAAGAGTATTAGGGATATGAAGGTTTACTGAGCTCTAGGGATAAGATATAATTAATATGCTCTACCAGGATTAAAAAATAAAATAAACTGACTGAGAAGGCAGGTTTGATAATCACCTATAAAGCCTAGCCATAGTGTGGTAAACAAAAAGTCACAATCTCCCTACACGCTACCCTCACAACATGACATTCAGGAACAGAAATTAAATAGTGGCACGGAATCTTTTACCTGTTTAATGGAGAGACAAAACAAGGCAAATAATCATCCCAGAAATGGTCAATCTCATTTAACGTTAGTCATCTAATATCAGGTGTCTAATTTTTTCATCCCAGGCCCTCAGTATTAAGAACATTTTATCTCACCAATTATAGGACCTCTGTTTTACAACAGCCATGTTCAGGTGAGAATTATTTCTCCTTTGGCTCTAAAGGAAGTCTGAAGTGAGTAGTCCTGTCAAAGACCAAATCTAATTTTTAGATGGTTGAATCAGAGTGAGTAAATCTACCCATGCAAGATTAATCACAATTCACTGGTAGTCAAGCAGTATGTTGAATGAATTGTCCCAATGGATGCAGAGGTGCACCACTGAGGGCTAGTTTCAGGACTCAGCGCTTTCCATGCAGATATTCATGTAATAGGTATACCTTCATAGGGATTTGTATTATACTATAATAGAGAAATGTCTACAGTGGTGTAGAAGCTGAATATCTGGGCAGGAGTAGTAAATTGCCGTAACAGCTGAGCCTCAGAACGTATGTGCCTGTGTATCTCTGTGTGTGTCTGTGCCTGTATGTATATGCAAATTTGCAGATAGCCACCCTTGCCTGTTACTCATTATGCGAAGTGTAGATTCAGGAAGGGGCGTAAAAATGTTGTAGAATCCTTGTCATCCCAGAACATTTCTCTTGACAGAAAAGCCTGATCAGTGTTTAGAAAGAGGAGTGCACCCTGCATGTGGGATTCAGGGCCTATGCCCTGGGGAATTAAGAGATTATCTTTAATGTTTGCATTACAGTACCATCTGGGACCACTAGTCTTGGAGCTGGAGCCTTCTGTGGCAAACAACATGCAAACAGCCAAAAGGCATCTGCCCTGGATTTGTTACAATTTAAATTATAATGCAAAGGACAGCAGACGGATATAGACAGAAAGAGGGGAAAAAAATATAAGGGAACAGTGAGATAATACAGCATTAGTAGCCAAAATAGTCTTGCATTACAGCAAAGGAGAGGCTTCCCAAACAAAGGGACTTGCTGGATGTACCTAGGTAACTGTCCCCCAGCATATGGAGATCCTGAAAGAAAGTGTCAAAGTATCTTAAAATCCAAGCAACTAAAAGATACAGATTGATTAGGTCAGATTTTGGGTTTAAAGCAAGGAAGTATGAGATCTCCTGAGAGACGACAGGTAACTTGAGCATAAGCTGTGTTGAACTTAGACAGCAACAGCAGATATTCCATGAGCTTCATCCAACTGGGCAGAGGCTATATTAGTCAACATTCAACCAAATGTGTTTCTTGCCACGTAAATAAAATCACAATTATTTCTTGTCTTTCAATTACAAAAAGAGAAAATCTTCAATATCTTTTTTTTTTTTTTTGTAATTGCTAATATGCAACTAGAATGGATCTATAAAAACCCAAAACCTTCAAGCATTCCAGTTTGTTCATTATTTGTAAAATCACTAGTTATTGCACTCTGAAACTTGCTTTGGAGAAATAATTACATAATTGAAGGATAATTAACTGGACCTACTCCAATAACTTCATTACAAAACAAGAGTGAAAACATTAAAGCTGCTTCAAAACTTACTGAATATCTGTTCTGACCTTCAGGGGTTTTTTTTAGAAAGCCTGTCAGTGTGAGAATCCATTTAATGACCTTGAATTTGAAGTTGCTCCATCACTGCTAGATTTTGCCTATTTAATCAGTTATGTTCTCAAGAACATCCTGCAACACAAGTGACACAAGGTAATTCAAAGCTGTTAGATAAGGATCCGAGGCATTAGAAACTTGGGGCTGAATTTTTTAAACATGCCTCTCATATGTGCTCGGGCAAATTTAACACACAACTATGCACATTGAAAAAAAGGGAATACACTAGAGACCCTTCAGAAAACTATAACATGAAGCATTGCTCCTGAGGGGTGAGCTTCTGATCTTAGCTCTGTAGGTAGAGCAGTAGATTAACATGGAGTATCTAATATCAGATAGAATACAAGGAATTACCCGCTCCTTTATGAATGGCTTTAGTACAACTGAGATAGGCCTTTGACCTCTAATAAAACCATAAACAAACATTATTTCCATTGCCTTTCACTCTTGTATTTTCCTCTAAAATTTTTAAAATTTATTAATGGGGTTGGAAGAGAAATAGGCAGAGGTATAAGATTAGATGCCTTTAAAACTTTAAAACAGAGTGAAATTTGTTTATTTGTTTGTTAAAATTCTTCACTGATTTTTAAAACTGTGAGGAAACGTGTGAATAAAGCAGCAGTGGCTGGAAGAGCAATGTCCATTTTGTGGATTGCCATTCTCAGTCTGAATTTCCACAACTATTTAAAGAGTACTGTGTGCTGCTGAAATCTGTAAAGTGTGATGAAATGTGATTTAATTGACAGGAGTTTGATTAATAAAAACTGAAATGTCAAGTTATTTAAGATTAATATGTGACTTACCTTTCACTGGTATTATCAACAGTAGTTCAAACAGTGAAAGCGCTGGAATTTGTTTTAGGTAGTATTTGTCTGCATTCTAAACTGAAAAGCAAATTAAATTAATATTGTGTTGGGTAGTGCAGTTGTCTTCCACAGCAGAGCAAGGAATATAGGTGAAATAAGGAATTTAACCGCAAAGGAGGCTAACAAAGGCAATGAAGACACACTTGACTGGGGTGTGAACAGAGTACGTAACTGTACCCAGTTTTGCTGTATCTGAGTTTCTGGGAAGAAGCAGATGAGGTCTATGGGCTTGCTGTTGATCAGAGTGTAGAATAAAATATACCTCTTGAAGATCTGGTGCAATGTGGTGTATGTTCACACAACTGCGAAATTGCAAGCAATTGAATTGGTCCCCTGAAGGAGTTTCTGCCTGCCAACACAGAAGCAGCAAAGGACATACTCCAGCCCATTCAAATAGCAAAGCAATAATTAGGTTTCAGGACAAGAATGGGCAGACATTTATGCCTATGATCTCCATCCTGAGGATTCCTGTCACTGTGGTTTACAGCTGTCAGTAGAGCCAGCTTTACTGAAAGGTGGATGTTGAGGGAACTGCTACATACAAAGGTCATGTTCAAGACTGGATACATTTCTAGATGAGGACAATGTACTTAGCAGTGTCTTCATATTCTCCCTCCTCAGCACTTTTCTAGAGACTGTGGAGTCCAGGAGAGCTGCACAGGGAGCCCTCCTTTAAGCCCTGCCATCATCTGGCTGTCATGGTGCTGTGGGGCTTTGGGGGTACACTGTAAGGTGACTTTCTTCTGTGGCTATTGAGGAGACAAGAAGAGGACATGCACAAAGGCATGGAAAATCAACGGATTATTCCAAACTTACTTACTCTTTTACCTTGTATTTATAGGTTTGACATTAAATCTCCAGAAATAAAAAAAAGCTACGAAATGAAGGCTAAATAACAGAAGAATGCACTAGACTAAAACCTCACATGCTTTACTTCATTAAAAATATTGAACTACATGAACAACAAGTGCTGGTGTAATCAATTTGATAATATAGTCATATAGATCAATGTCTTTACTTGCTATTTAGTATCACTTATTGATATGACACCGTTGTCTTCACAGGCAGTTCTTCACATTCACCTAATTATAAATAAACACATACAGCAGCAAAACTGTACTTTTCTGTATATTTTTTATAATATGTATTACAGAAAATGGCTGGGTGGGAGATTGGTGGGATGGCAGAAAAAAATGGTTTCTATGGCAGCATTTTTTCCCTGCTGGTAGATACTTGGACAAGATTTGGCTTTGAAGTAATAGCAGTTAGAAGACTTCATTTTCCATACTGGATAGAGCAGCGGCACCTGAATGGGGAAGTATTGAAACAGTGAAAACAAAAATATTCAAAGAGACAGTGTGGCCATATTATGAGTAGGTTTGCAGCTTCAGACATTTCCAACCACGGCTACGTGCCTTGTAACTTTTACTTGACTGGAAACCAATGCTTTTAACTTCTGCTGTTTTGACTTTGTACTTACACAGTAGCAGCACCACACAGCGGTGTCCGGTGTTTTAGTGTGTAGAAACATCCACTGTGCCATCTGGTGTTCAAGGTGCAGTTAAAAGCAGAATAGGAGTGCCTCTGAAGCAGACTGTGAAGTGAGCATTTTCCCTAGTATTGGTTCAGACCTGAGGTTCCTTAAATCCCCCCCAACTTCTGACAATCTACAACTGTATTACATATGTATATAATATTATCACAGAATTATAGAATGAATGCTTTGGGTTGGAAGGGACCTTTAGAAGTCACCTAGCCCAACACCCCTGCAGCAAGCAGGGACATCTTCAACTAGACCAGGTTGCTCAGAACCCCGTCCAACCTGGCCTTGAATGTTTCCACAGATGGGGCATCTACCGCTTGTCTGGGCAACCTGTGCCAGTATTTCATCACCTTCATCATAAAGAATTTATCCCTTATATGCAGTCTAAATCTACCCTCTTTTAGTTTTAGCTCCTGTCACGCTTCTAACACGTCCATGTCGCTTACATTTTGTGGGCTGTGGAAAATGAGACCCACTGTAGTATTCTTCTCTAGCATCAAAGAAAATGTCAAGTCTTACCATAATGTTCCACTTCTTTTATATGGACCACAAGATCGAGACTGGGGGCAAAACGTCCCTCCCACCATAAGAGAAGCTCAGGTTCGTGACCACCTGAGGAACCTGAACATACAGAAGTCTATGGGACCTGACAAGCTGCATGCCACAGTCCTGACGGAATTTGCTGATGTAGTTGCTAGGCCACCCTCCATGATATATGAAAAGTCATGGCAGTCAGACGAAGTCCCTCATCACTGGAAGAAGGGAAACATTGTGCCCATTTTTAAAAAGGCTAAGAAGGCGGATCCTGGGAACTACCAACTTCTCAGCCTCACCTCTGTGCCTGGGGAGATCATGGAACAGATCCTCCTAGAAGAGGAGGCCCACAGGGGACAGGGAGGTGACTCGAGACAGCCAGCATGGCTTCACCAAGGGCAAGACCTGCCTCACCAACCTAGTGGCCTGCTATGATGGAGTGACTACATCAGTGGACAAGGGAAGAGCTATGGATGTGACCTGTCTGGACTTCTGTAAAGCCTTTGACACAGTCCCTCACAACATCCTTCTCTCTAAATTGGAGAGATATGGATCTGATTGGTGGAGTGTTCAGTGGCTAAGGAATTGGTTGAAAGGTTGCATCCAGAAGGTAGTGGTCAATGGCTCAGTGTCCAGATGAAGAATGGTGACAAGCGGTGTCCCTCAGGGGTCTGTACTGGGACAAGTAGTGTTTAATGTCATCATCAATGATAGAGAGACTGAGTGCACCCTCAGCAAGTCTGCAGGTGACACCAAGCTGAGTGGTGGGGTCGACATGCCTGAGGGACAGGATGACATCCAGAGGGACCTGGACAAGCTCAAGAACTGGGCCTATGTGAACCTCAAGTGTTCAAAAAGTCGAAGTGCAAGGTCCTGCATCTGGACCTGGGCAACCCCTGGTATCAGTACAGGCTGGGGGATGAAGGGATTGAGATCAAACCTGCTGAGAAGGACTTGGGGGTACTGGTGGATGAAAAGCTGGACGTGAGCAACCAAAGTGCTCTCATAGCCTGGAAAGCCAACCACATCCCGGGCTGTATCAATAACAGCGTGGCCAGCAGGTTGAGGGAGAGGATTGTGCCTCTCTGCTCTGCTCTGCTCTGGTGAGACCCCACCTGGAGTCCTGTGTCCAGCTCTGGAGCCCCCAGCACAAGAAGGACATGGATCTGTTAGAGCAGGTCCAGAGGAGGGCCACAAAGATGATCAGAGGACTGGAACACCATGGGGAAAGGCTGAGAGAGCTGGGGCTGTTTAGCCTGGAGAAGACAAGGCTGCAGGGAGACCTTATTGCAGCCTTCCAATACTTAAAGGGGGCTTACAAGAAAGATGGGGACAAACATTTTAACAGGCCCTGTTGCGATAGGATGAGGGTAATGGCTTTAAACTAACGAAGGATAGATTTAGAATAGATATAAGGAAGACATTTTTTACAATAAGGGTGGTGAAATAGTGTAACACTTTGCCCAGAGAGGTAGTGGAGGCCCCATCTGTGGAAACATTCAAGGCCAGGTTGGACAGGGCTCTGAGCAACCTGGTCTAGTTGAAGATATCCCTGCTTGCTGCAGGGGGTTTGGGCTACGTGACCTCGAAAGGTCCCTTCCAACCCAAAGCATTCTAAGATTCTATGAAAATTTTTAACACTATCTGAGTGAGAACAGAATTTTTAAAATCTCACTTTTTTCTTATTATTAGAAAATTTGATAATTGTCTTTTTGGGCATTCTCACAGTCAAGGCTAAGAATTCAGTGGTCATTGTAGATTTCTTAAGGAGTAATGCATGTGAAATTGATTTTATCTAGTCTATTGTACAGAGTAACTGAAAATTGCATGCCTAAAATGCAATCACTATTTTCATTTCTGTAATGTTTGCAAGTATTCGTAGGGGAAAATTGCAGTTATGCTGTGTGATTATATAGCACACATTGAACTCTGGCATCCCCCAAACAGTTTGACAGACCTTTATGAAATATCAGCAAAAACTATAATTTTTTACGAGACCATTCTTTTCTTATAACCAAAATACCCTGTGGCTAGAGTTTAGCTATGCAAAGAAATTTATCCTTACAGACAAAAATTTCTGAAGAGTCTCTTTCTAATTTACTTACTGTGATAGCACATTACAAACGCATACTCCCCTGTGTTAACAGGAGGAGTTCTGGATTTTTTAACTATATGGTGAAAAATAACTTGCAGAAAAAGATTTTCACATTATTTGAACATTGATAGGGGTCATACTGGTCACTCTCCTTTTAATTTAGTATAAAAGAGAATTACATGTGCTAGACCAGCTGCAGAATAAGCATTGTCCCTCACTCATTGTTCGGTTGACAGTTCCATCGTCCCCAAGGAGAAGGGCTGTCAAAGGACATCCCACCTGTGAAGAGATGCTTGGTCTCTACTGATGCTGGAACATTCAAAGAAAGAAATGACTTGCAAATTAGGATTTTTTAAAAAATGTGTTTTTCTCTGTTCATTGGACAGTCAGTGCAAGAACAAGTTTTTGCTAAGATGTTTTACTAGGGATACAAGATCCCCTAACCTAACCCAGAACAGGTTTTGAAGTTATTAAAGCTTGGAAGTAAAAAAAATAATGGCTCCAAATTAATGTCTTCAGCTGACAAGGCTGATCTCTTTTGCTTATAAGCTGTAGGTGTCAGCACAAAAGATCTGGAAATCTTTCAGTTTTTTCCTTAGCTGTAAGCACTTGATCAGTATTCTGAGATGAGACTGCTCCAGATTGAAACATCTAGATTAGGTGTCTAGACGTGGACTATTGACAGGATTCAGTAGCCTGAGCTTCCTCACCTAGTAACATTTCCAATGCCCAAGGATATTCCACTTGCTCCTCAGATTCCTTTTCTAGAAAGGTGTGAATCTCAAGTGGGGTCCAGTGGACCAGCCAGCCCTGTGTATGTCTCTATAACCACAGGCATCTCAGAAGGCACTAACAATCCTTCACTGAGCCTCTGATCAGCACAGATCATTTAGGCTGGAGAACAGCTCATGTTGCTCTGAAGTGGACCCCGAGTGCAGGTTTGGTGGAACTTTCTCTCCCAGCCCACTTGCTCAGCTGACAGGGCATTAGATGCAGTTGCCCTTGTCAACTTCTAGGGTAAAAGCTGCCAAACGGATGGGAGATAGGATTTAAAGCAGATTGATGCTCTTACAGAGCAGTACTAAGGACGTATCAGGTAGTACTGGATGTGTGTGGGCAGTGGAACCAAACCCCGGCAGACGACTGACTGTGATAGGAGAGCCTAGACAGTGCACATTTAGACACCCATCCTTAGGTGTTTCAGTCGTGAAATGAATACCTTTCTAAACGCCTGCACTAATGACTACACAGCCTTGTGCTCAGTATGACTACCTTGTTAAAGTCATCTTCTGTTACTCAGCTGCATGTAATGCTTTGGCAGTCTATAGGAGCGAGCATCCTTACAGTGCGTTTTGCCTCACTGCTCTTAGGAAAACTTTTTTTGGAGCTGATAATGAGAATGCCCTCCAGGATAATGGAAAGCGAAGTGTGGAAATGCTCTGTGGGTGCCAAAGGTCAGCATCTGTTTTCTAGCTCTTCTTGCCCTGGTATTGAATCTGTAGTTGGATTTTTTGTGCCTAAACTGAGCAAGCTAATGGAACTCTGTGTGCTTACTATTGTGCACTCATAGCAGGTCACTCTACAGCCTGATAATATACTGTAGTATGCTTTCCGGTGGCCTCAGATAAAGCTGAGGATATAATTCAAAGCTGATGATGGCATTTTATTGTTTGGGGGTTTTTTTTAAATAGATAGGTGTTGTTATAGCTATATTGATTCTATGCCTTATCACCTACTCATGGTGTGTATGATACATCACCATTTACATCAGAATGCAAACCTAGAACTAGTTAAAGTCCGTTCCTATAGCTAGGGTAAAATTAGTGCTATGCTACAATTGACTATTACAGCACTGCCGCAAGTAAGAAAGCGTTGCAGGGATGGATAGGAAACTTAAAAAAAACACACGAATTCTCTTTTACTATAGGTTAATGCCATATACCGCATATATAACATATTTAACTTATACTAACTGTGTATACTGTAAAGCAAACTAAGAGGACAGAAAGCATAATTTGGTTAATGAGGATTCTATCCCTAAACAATTCTTTGTCTTCAATTACTTTAAAATCCACCTGGGAGTATAAATTTCCTGACTCCCTCCAAGCCATATTGCCAGCTTTCGACTGCAGGTGAGCGCCTGCCCATACCAAGCCAAACTGTACTCCTCCACAGTGCCATCCTGTGTAGTGGAGATTAAACCCCAGAGGAAAATCTTTCTAACAGTTCTAAAAACACCATCTCTCTTCTTATTCTTTTCTGCCGAAACAAGTTACTAATATTTGCCCTATGTAAAGACTCCAAAAGCATTGCTGTTGGAAACTCAGCTGCTTTGAGACTGGAAATCCACCCAATAAATCCAATGAAAAAGCACAGAGGAGCAAAAAAGAGGGTATTATTCTAATAAACTTCAGGTACATAAGCAAGCAACTGTCACGCACTTACAGGGAGATGGACAAGATGACCTCAACTATATGTCTTTTCTACCAAAAATTGTTACGGTTCTATAATTAGATCAAACAAAGTCACACTTTCTTCAGCCGGCAAGTGGTGCGAAGCGTTATCAGTATGGAAAGGCAGGACATTTAAACCACTCAGGCAGGTGAAATCACTGTCACTGATACTATTTTCCTGAGTGCTGATAACGGTTGTGCAGCTAATCCAGTTCGTAGACTGCTTTGCTATATTGTAATGATATTTGCACGTCTGGAAGACAGCCACATGCTACTGAAATGATGCTTGATAATGTTTCTGTACCAGTTCTGCTTCAATTGACCTGGCTGCAGTATAATCAAAATGTGCAGTTTATAGAACCTAAGCTATATTTGGTGTCTCCTTGATGGAAAAAAAAAATCAGTCCCTAAACACAGTTACCTTAATGCGTAAGTTATAGACAACACTTTTCTTGAATGCAAGAGTGAGCAATTTCACCTTAGGGGATCACTTTCTTTTCACAGCTATTTTTAAGCTACAGGTTGCTAAAGGACTGTCCTTCACTTCTGCACAGAGTGACCTGCATGTTTGACCCCATCTCCTTTGTGACAGGCTGGATGCAGGTTAATGGGTGCTATGGAGTGAGTTTGTTTTGACATAACTCAGGAAGCTACTGTTCACATCTTTAACATAAAACCCTCAAACCCAGAAAGATATAGAGAAGCCTAAAAACCCAGCTGTCAACCAAAGAAGTGCTGTATAATACAGTATGTTGACAAATGGCCTACTGATGTGTAGCAAAATCTTTGTGGTCTCCTGAGATCAGGTGAATCAGAGCCAAATTTGGTAGAGTACCTGACGAGGGAAATCACAAAAAAGGGATCCTAGTCTGCTCTGACTAGCACATAGCCAGGCCCTGTCTACATTAACAAATAATTCAGTATAGTAGGAGTGGGTATGTGAATTGGAACAGTCGGTTTTGAGACACCTACATCAGAGATTTTGTTCTGGAAAAGACTTAGGCTGATGACTTGAAGCCATACATGTGGCTCGAAGTTGTCTGCAGGGTAAGTCATTAGTTTAGACCTTTATGTTCCCATTAGTGGTTGGAGCACATTTGACATGATCCCTGGCCAGGTCTTCTCCTGTAGTTTCCCTTGAAAGAAAGGAGGACTAGGGAAGTGATTTTCCCCCTGTATTCAACACTGGTGAGGCTGCACCTCGAGTACTGTGTTCAGTTTTGGGCCCCTCACTACAAGAAAGACATTGAAGTACTGCAGTATGTCCAAAACAGAGTAACAAGGCTGGTAAACGGTCTGGAGAACAAGTCTTACGAGGAGCGGCTGAGGGAACTGGGATTGTTTAGTCTGGAGAAGAGGAGGCTCAGGGGAGACCTTATCACCCTCTACAACTACCTGAAAGGAGGTCATAGCAAGGTGGGAGTCAGTCTCTTCTCCCAAGTAACAAGTAATAGGGCAACAGAAAATGGCCTCAAGTTGCACCAGGGGAGATTTATATTGGATATTAGCAGAAATTTCTTCACTGAAAGAGTTGTCAGGTATTGGAAGAGGCTGCCCAGGGAAGTGGTTGAGTCACCATCCCTGGAGGTCTTTTAAAGACTTGTAGATGTGACACCTAGGGACATGGATTAATGGTGGACTTGGCAGTGTTAGGCTTATGGTTTATGGCTGGACTCGATGATCTTAAGGGTCTTTCCCAACCTAAATGATTCTACGATTCTATGCACCAAAGCTGCTCCGTGAATCAAGCCAACATGCAGGAAGTGGAGAAGCCTTTTAGGTTTACTTCGAAAGCTCGCTACTGCTTTGATCCAAAACACTAGTGCAGAGACAGCCATATTCTCTGAAGAACCTCTCCTTGAGGCCTCATTTTTTTTTCTAGTATAAATAAAGAGAAAAATAAATAAAACACATCTCCTCAAACTTAGCTATTTTAGGTTTCTCTTCTCTGCAGTGCAATTAATTTCGTTTTGCTTTAAGATTCTCGAGTCTTTTGTGTGAGGTACCCTGGCTGAAATGATTTGGCTACAGAAACTGTCACACCAGAGCAATGACTACACTGTACTTAAACACAAGGTTCCAGAATGTGATAAAAGCATGTCAGCAGCTTTTGGGGTCCTAGAGTCCAACCAAGCTCAGGAGCACTTGAGCACTCAAAATAAAAGACACAAAACTTATTTCAACGAAAACAACATGAGTACAAACACAGGGGTTCACTGTTGTGTATGAGAATACTCAGAATTCCCATCTGCTTGTTTGCCAGTGCTTGCAAACAAAGGGAAAAATAAGCTGAAATTTCACTAAAGACTGTAACACAGACAATATGCAGCCCTTACCTTTCCTCCAGTAACTCTGAGAACCTTCTGCATAATCTGCACACTGACACCCACTGTATATGGAATTCATCCCAGTGCAGAGCGCTAGTCATGCTCCTAATTTTTGCCCAAGGGAGTGCAGAGAATCGTAAGCAGGTTTTCTATGCAGGGTTGAATTTCATCCAAAATTAGATGCCAATCTCATGTCGTTACGTTTCAGGGCAATACAACTAATTATCAAGTACAGGAACTGAGGAGAAATGAGGTGGCTTCAGAAAATGTCTTTGTGAGCAATTAGTGTAAAAAAAAAAAGATTTTCTTGTTCAATAAATGATAAACTTGTAGGCAAGAGTACAATTTCTGAATAAAGTAAAATAAAAATGGGCTGGTTTTGTGCCTGGTACATGAATATCTTGTTTGCTTTGTCACTTTAGCTTGCCACTATTTTATTGTATCCTGTCTCCTTTTTTGTTTATGGAAAATATAAGCATGACATTAATTTCATTATCCTATTCTGCATGGAAGCATATTTAACATTTGCAAATGAAGAATTGGTAAGAAGAAGAAAATTCAGTAAGGGGGTTTATTATGCATACGTAACCAAGCAAGTGTTTGTTTTAGAACAGTACATCTTGAACATTTATGATAAGGATTGCCAGGACTGAAGTATGAGTTTTATGAATAGAAATTTTTTAAAAGTAACTACTATAAAAATTACTTCGATTCATTGACCTCTGCATGTTTTATCTTGAGTAGCACCACAAATTGTGATATTTATTATTAGGCTGAGTTAAAATCTGGAACAGAGAAACAAGGGAAAAATGTGGGTATTATTAAAATATGTAACTTTTAATAAACTCTCATTACTGTAAGTAGCCTCCTCTTTTATGGTATCTTAAATAAAAAAGAAGACAACTGGAAAAAGATGTTTTTCAGCACTAACCGTAAAAGCAAAAATCTTGAGAACAAGAATTTTTTACTCCAAACTAATCTAAAGTACTTGTTCCAGTAAAATCTGCACTTTGCTCTAAATTCCAATATATTAATACCATGCATAAAGTGATGGAACCATAGGTTTGCTTGAAGTGATTTGTGAAAATGCAGCTCATTAGCAGAGCCAAGTTGGTAGCAGAGATGGCAGTAATACTATTTCTCCTTACGGCATAGTATAATGCTGTAACATTATTTAGATTTAGTGATGCCAGCTTCTGTTTCTTGTAAAGTCACACTTATATACCTGAGCTCTGTTTTAGTTCATGATGCAGGGGGCCTAACCTAAGTGGCACAATGCTATATGAAGGATGCTAATGTAGAAATTAATCATAAATTTTTTAATACAGAAACTTGGATGTGGAATGGAATATTGTGACTTGAAATATCTGTAGCCAATTGACAAAATGTATTTCTATATTATATTACAGTTATGCTACATTATATAGAATAATAGCATATAATAATTTAAAATATTAGCAATATAGTAACCCAAACACTGGTAGTATTATATTTATGGATATTGTGTTAACACTAGCATGAACTTGATACTGTATATAACATTATTTCTTATTATATTACAGTACTAATGATGTAATAGTGTAATAACATAATGTATGTTATATGTATAATGTATTAGATGGACCTATAGTACGGTTTCAGAGTTATACTATGTATATACTATACTACATAAACCATGCATACTGTAGAAATTAGAGACAGAAAAGCTGAAGCATGTATATAAATACGTTGGGGATTTTTTTCACCTATGTAATTAGTATGAATATTTTCTTTGTTTCATATTCCATGGTTATATTTTCACCTTCCTCATTTTCTTCTGTGCCTTGTCATCTGTTCTTTTATTTTCCAACCATCTTCACCTTCATTGTCTTACTCTTCCGTGCTTTCCAGATATTCTCCCTCACTAAAATCATTTAAGATGTAGTCATGAAGTTCACTGGGCTAAGGCTGGAACATGGGGTGCTATTGCTGGCACAACCACAAAGCCGCAGGCAAATATTATTCACATCATCTCACTACTTGGTTTCACTTTTTCCATAGTACTAGAAGCATATTGTGTTGTACTGAGCTCCTCTGCCCTCTTAGTGATTAGAAAAGGGACTTGAATAAATGCAGTGCCATGTTCCCAACTTGATCAGAAAGTTCACCTTGTGTGGACAAGACATGATAGAGGGGTCAACAATTTTGTTGAGGAATTGCTTAGCTACTTAACTTCAAGAAGGCATCCAAATGCCTGAAGGAAGGACATATAAAGTCAGTTTTTTTCTCTTGCCGTTTCCCAGTACTGTCTCATTAAACATGCTGAATTTATGTCGGGCTCACAACAGGCAGCAGTAATGCCCAATTCAGGTCTACAATTTCCAGTATGCAACAAGTAGCATAGAAGTTCAGTGCTGCAAAGCTTAGTATGATGAGGCCAAAGTCGTAGTACTGCATTCAGTGCAGTACTTAGTCAGGCTTCAGAATGGTTTTTTGAATGTCAAATATAAGCTTATGCAACCATATGACAAATAGACTTAGCAATGAAGACAGAGAAGACCATATAAATCACAGATGGACATCATTGCTTTTTTATTTCCCTATAGAAAATATATACAGTAACTCTGGCAAAACTTGCCACAGTTATTCTACTAATAATAACTAGGTTATTTTGAATATGCAAAAATATATTGTGCTGAATTCATAACTGCAGTTTACTATATAGAGATCAATAAAAACGGTTGAGTGTCCAGCATTTAAGAGCTGTGTTCCTCTCAAATGGGGAAAATTTGCAGGACAGTAATAACTGCTGATATGAAGTTTGACTCATACCTGATCACCCCTGTCATGATGCAAATGAAGGCCTGATTAGTTTTAAATCACTATGGACTTGCTTCCCAAATGGTCTAGTCATAGCCCTAATCGAGTCAGAATCATAGAATCATAGAATCATAGAATCATAGAATGGTAAGGGTTGGAAGGGATCATCTAGTTCCAGCTCCCCTGCCATCAGCAGGGACATCTTCCACTAGACCAGGTTGCTCAGAGCTCCATCCAACCTGGCCTTGAACACTTCCAGGGAGGGGGCAGCCACAGCTTCTCTGGGCAACCTGTTCCAGAGCCTCACCACCCTCACGGTGAAAAATTTCTTCCTAATACCTAATCTAAACCTGCCCTCTTTTAGTTTACAGC
>Ga0065711_1004263_pt1 | contig 26468 bp, 17 predicted proteins | sample Hoacrofraction12_FD_59098 | JGI IMG/M metagenome (GOLD analysis project Ga0065711, IMG submission 59098) | Hoatzin crop microbial communities from Cojedes, Venezuela - Epithelial fraction 12 v2 (version 2) | ecosystem: Host-associated > Birds > Digestive system > Esophagus > Crop | place... | reverse complement strand
CCATTCTTTTGTGTTGGTGTAGCCTCTCCAGCTTTTGGAAAGTATTAGATCTGTAGATGGTCTATTTAAAATGACAATCGTACAGAAGTATAATGATGGCAACGTTAAATGCAGAGCACTCTTCTGTTGGGGACGTTTTTCTTGATGTTGGAATTGTTGTGAATTTCGTAGCTTTAAAGGCTCTTTAACTTGCATTAATCTCTATTTTATTTCTTTAGCTTCTAGTTCTGTTGCTGGGGCTGTAGGTATGACAACCTCTGGAGAGAGTGAGTCAGATGATTCTGAGATGGGAAGACTACAAGGTATAAAAGTTATTATGAACTTACCACTTATTTTTTTTGTTCGCAGCCTATAAATAGCCATACCTACCCAAATTCTGTATTAATGTAGTAGGAAGGGTGTATTTTGTTTCTCTGTCTGTAAATGTGTTGCTTTGCTTATTGTAGTTCTGAGGTATGGAGTTACAAGCTTTAATTCACTAAAGATGCAAGAATTTGGAAGTCATGTCTGGAGGGAGTGGCATAGTGTCCTTACTCGTTTACATGATGTGTAATACACTACTGTTGAAGATTTTTCAGGAGGAGGTGTGGGGAGAGAGTAGATAACTCAGTCCTACTAAGTGTGTAAGCTCAAATATGGAAAGAAGTCTTGCAAGGATGTTTTCAGTTGACAGGCCAGGTTAGGCCTGCTGTTACTCTGCCTGCTTCTGGAAAACTTTTTTTTGTGCGCGCTTGTTATTGATACCCATGTAGCTGTGAGCTTTGACGAAACAAAATCTAAATGTTCTTGAAATGCTTGCTTTTGTGCTTGGACTGAAGGATTCAGGTCTCAAAACCTGAGAGTACAGACAGGTAGAAACTCAGTTTCCGTGTCCTGCAACTGTTCAGTAATTTTGCTGCTACATTGCAAGGAGTTCCAAGATCATGATCTGCCTTGCAAATAACAGGTTTTGGTTAGGATATTTAATGTGGAAATGAGTGCTGTGTCACTACCAGTTCACTTGCTTATGCATTGAGAGTATTGAACTAATTTTTTTTTTTTTACTATTGGTCATTGTTGTGACGATCAGCAGTAGTCATGCTTGCTACAGTAAAAGTCAGAATCGCCCACTTAGTCTATCTTAAGACTACTGAAAAGTGTTCAAAAACAAAACCAAAAAACCGCTAATATCTAGCAGAGTTCTTCCCTCTCCTGATCATCAACAAATAAAACTGTGAACTTTTTTCAGTGTACTTTTTTTGGATTAATAGTGCCACTCGGTTCCTGAAAATGTGACGATAAGCTTAACCTGTTTAATATAGTTAAGAGTTCAGATTTGAAATTAGTCTGGTGTATCTGCTATTTTAGATCTAGACTTAAAACAGTGTAGTAGACTGTATTTCTTCTGTGAAATAAATAACTCTGGAAACTCAGTGGGTGACTTCTTAAAGGGCATTAATGCTCTGCATACAAAAATTAGTTATTTGTTTCCTAAAGGTCATCTTTTTGGTGTTTTTTGGAAATCAGGGTAGCTGCGGTTGTCTAATCCTGACTCTTCTTTTCCTAAAGTATCAAAATCTAGTAGTCTTAAATTATAGCATCGTGGATTTAAAGCTTTTAAAAATATATAGAAGCTTTGACAATGGCTGTTATCCTCTGTTTGCTTTTAGCTCTATTAGAGGCTAGGGGTCTTCCTCCTCACCTGTTTGGCCCTCTTGGTCCTCGGATGTCGCAGCTCTTCCACAGGACAATTGGAAGTGGAGCTAGTAAGCAAAGTTTGTCTAATTTGACTTAATTCTTTCCACTTCCAGACTCGTAGAATTCAGCCACTAGTAAATTCTAATATTTGTATTAGCTTCACAGTTTAATACAGTATTTTACATGTTGGAGACTTGTATGTCATGATAGTGTTAGACCACTGGTCAACAATATTAATTTGCCTGCCTTCCTATAAGGAAGAGAAATTTGTGTTAGCCATATTTCTTCTCTTTTCTTTTTTGGGGCATCTTAATGTTCCACTCTAGGTGGGGAAGGGAGGGTTCTTGCCTTTTCACCCCTTACTTATTTTTTCTTTTGCATGATGGGCTGCTTAACAAAAGACCTCTCCAACCCCAATGGGTTTTTTGCTAGCTTTAAACGAGTGTTTAAGATAGCTTTAGAACTATTGGATGTCAGTTTTAAGGTGTGTTGCCTATAGTTTCAAAAGTGTCTTAGGTTTCAGACAGAAATTATTTTCTTTAGGCAGTGTGTCAATGAGAACATGGGTCTTCTTCCACTATGTCTGCGTTATGCAGCTGGATAAGATGATTGCCTTCTAGTCCAAGTCTGTTTGGCTCTCCTGGGAAGCCAAAAGGCAGCCTGCAACGCTGCCTGCCAAGCGGAGGATGGGGTCTCATGGATACTCCATGTACTGCTGTCTTACCCAGGGGGTGTTGAACTCCTTTGCTTTATAAAGGTGGAGTCGTGTAGGTTCTGGCACCCGCTGTAGGTTGGCAAGATGGCTGTGGTGAGCAGTGTGGTGGACTCCCTGTGCTGACCAGTCTGCACTGGAAAGACAGCCAAGAGTGAGATTTTGCCTCCCTTTCCTATTCCCCTTTTTATGACAGGGAAAGAAAGTGAAACTACAAATACAGAGGAAAACAAACTATCTCTGGTATTCCACTCTGGCAGAAGTGTAGCATAACAGTTCCCTTGAACACTTATGTCTCCTAATACCCTCTTTCCTAATCTTTTTTTTTTTCTGGATATCTAGGTTCTAAAGCCCAACAGCTTTTACAAGGTCTCCAAGCCACTGATGAAAGTCAGCAACTACAGGCAGTGATTGAGATGTGCCAGCTGTTGGTCATGGGAAATGAAGAAACATTAGGAGGGTTTCCAGTCAAGAGTGTTGTACCAGCTTTGGTAAAGAAGATATCTCATGTTTCTATTGGAGGATGTAATATTTCACTCAATATCTCGTTTAAATAAAATATTCTTAATTGATATTATTTATTTTTAACTATATATATGTATGTGTATCTATCTGTATATCTCACTGTTTGGTTTTGAGGGCATGTTTTGCTGACGTTTGTTAGTCCTGTTGAATCTTTAATAGCTCAAGAATTAGGTAGTGGCTCTCCTGAAACTTTTACCAAAATTCGAAGTCCTTAGTCAAAAGCCACAGTAGTGATTTTGTGCCCTTTATTTATGTTGACATCTAGATACTTTTTACTAAACTAACAATACCTTTTTTTATAAAAAACAGATAACATTGCTGCAGATGGAGCACAACTTTGACATTGTAAGTGTTTTGTAATGTTTAAGAAAATTTTTTAACTAGAAAAATGTATCATCTGAACTTAAAAAGAAATATCTGTATATTTAATAGATGAACCATGCATGTCGGGCCTTAACGTATATGATGGAAGCACTTCCCAGATCATCTGCTGTAGTTGTAGATGCAATTCCTGTCTTCTTGGAAAAGGTAAAACGAAATCATTAGTGTTGAACTAATCTGAGGGGGTTTTATCCTTTAACTTTAGGATATACTGTTAAGATAATGGTTTCTTTTCGTAGCTTACCAGATAATGAATAATGCATGAGAAGCTTTTAAAAACAGGTGGGCTTTTTGTTCACACCCCTACTGAAAGACATTCTCATTCACCGAGGAATTCTTCTTCAATTGGTGTTGTAAAGATACCGCATAATTATACAAACTAGCAACTCTTGGAGTAGCGATATAGCTGATCTAGCCTTAAATTGCCTAGTTTGATTACAGCTAGCAGGGCAGCTGCATTAGTGTATGTGTCTTGGTACAGGCTGACTGTCCAAATGTTAATGAAGATTATTATTTTCACAAACTGGTTTAGAAATTAATTTACAAGCCTTTTTTTATTTTGTAGCTGCAAGTTATTCAGTGCATTGATGTGGCAGAGCAGGCGCTTACAGCCCTGGAGATGTTATCACGCAGGCATAGTAAAGCCATTCTGCAGGCAGTAAGTAAAAAAGAAAGCACTTCGACCTCTGCTAGTTCTACATCGTGGTGATCTTCTGTGAAGATGAAATGTGAAAACAAGTTTCTGTGACTTCAGCAGTACTGAGTGGAAAATGTTGGTTTATTTTATTGTAGGGTGGGTTGGCAGACTGTTTGTTGTATCTGGAATTCTTCAGTATAAATGCACAGAGGAATGCACTAGCTATTGCTGCCAACTGCTGCCAGAGTATAACACCTGATGAGTTTCACTTTGTGGCGGACTCTTTGCCACTGCTTACACAAAGGTTAACCCATCAGGTAAGAAGCTATGATAAAATGGCAAGTTCTAATTTTGACCTTAAAGTAGTATAAAGTTGCCTCCAGATATCTAGTTCTTTTAGTGTGTATTATTTGCCTTTGCAATGTGATAATTGTCTTAAAGTTTCCATACTGTCAAGTTGGGATAGTCTAACGTGCATATAGACCTTTTTTTTTTTTTTCTTCTCTAAATGTGCTGTAAGGATTCATGACAGCCCTATTAATTTTGTAAAATTAGGTAAATAAGGTACTTCAGTTTAGAACAAGAAGAATCATGGGTATGTAGTCCTTGCTTGTTGCCCATCAGCAAGAGGAAATCCGGTAGTATTACTATTCTTTTTTTGTAACAAATGAGTTGCAAGGTTCCCTCCCACTTCAAACTCAGTAAAGCCTCAGTTTCAATTTTTGTGGATTGTTTCTGATTTCACTCTTTGGGAGGGCTTACGGCTTTTTAAAAAGAAAGTTCTTACTCTTGCACAATAGTTTGAAGTGATGAATCCTGAATCATGGGGCTCTTAAGATCTGCTTATCCTGCAATGCTTCTGTGCTCATAAATAAGCACTCACAATGACTGTTGCACCAAAAGAGATTTGGACATACTGCTTGGTTGGCAGATCCCTGTTAAAAAAGTGAAAAAGGAGAAATTGTTTTGTTCCTTAACAAATGCAATTAAATGGAAGCTTCCAGGTAATGTTTTTGTGTATTCTTGTGCTATTCTTAATTTTGCCAACATCATCTTGCTGAGAGACAACTTGAATCTTTGAGGCAGCTTCACAGAAGTCAAGTGTCAGCTTTAGATGGTGCTTTGGAAACAGGAAGCACCATTCTCAGCAGTAGTAGGGACAAGTACTGACTCCTGCTCTCTGAAGAGAAGCTACAGTCCACAAAAGTAAGATTTTGAGAAATTTTGAAGTGGAATTTTTCTGGGGGAAAAAAAAAATAAATCTTGAGTTGGCTTTTAACCAGATAGCTGAGATTGGAAGGGACATCTCATTTCTCTAGTCCTAATCCCCTGCTTAAGCAAGGTTAACAAGAGCAGATTGCCCAGGACCATGTCCACCTGATTAATTGATTTATTTGAAACAAGCAAACAAAAAAACACCCCCAAAACAAAACTCCAAGGATGGAGACTTAGCTTCTCTGGGCAGCCTCTTCCAGTGTTCAGCCACCCTTACAGTAAAAGTGTTTTGTTATGTTCAGATGAACTTTTTGAGTATTTCAACGAACTTTTAACTAGAACTATTTTTAGAGCGGTTTTTACTATCTTGGTGTCTTTGGATTTGCTGTCTTGGCTGCATTACATGATGTAAAAATCAGGCTTTGTGTAGTCTGTAGAACAGTAGTCTCACTCCTGCGTATTATCTATATCTCCTGTTGCTTTGGCTTTGTAGCTCTCTTCCCTTCTGTTTCCTCCTTGTAGAATCCAAAAAGGGTATTATTAGATCCATTTATTCATCTCCTAAAGGTCCCTAAACATATTTGTGTTGCAAGTGTCAGGTGTTTCCCAGGGAATATGACATATCAGGAGGTCAGTTTAGACTGTATCAAATTTAACTCGGAGCTATAACATTCTATAAGATGTGATTCAGCTGTCCTTTTTGGAGAAGTTTTATGAATGCTTCAAAATGACAGGATAATCTCGTGCAAGCTAAAATATTTTAATTCAAACAAATACTTAACTTTTTTTTATAATAGGACAAAAAGTCTGTTGAAAGCACTTGTCTCTGTTTTGCACGGCTAGTGGACAACTTCCAGCATGAGGAGGTAGGGATGTAGTTTTTTGGGCATGGATTTTTGTTTCCTGCTTCCCTCCCCGAGTTTCTCCTAAGGGCTTACCTTTTAAAGTCAGACTAACATTTTTAATTTTCTTCTTCCCTCGTGAAGAACTTGCTCCAGCAGGTTGCTTCGAAGGACTTGTTAACAAATATCCAGCAACTCTTGGTAGTGACACCTCCTATCCTGAGCTCAGGAATGTTCATCATGGTGGTGCGCATGTTTTCCTTAATGTGCTCCAATTGTCCTACACTTGCAGTCCAGCTTATGAAGCAAAGTGAGTTCTTGCTCTTTCATACTTTGGGGGACCTATTTAAGTTAATGCCTACAGTCAATATGAACTCTGCACTTGATTATTCATGTTCTCTTTTTTAGCTTTCTTACTAATGCTTCCCCTGGTATACAAAGTTTAGTTAATCTTGTTGAAAGCTCTTTTTTCCTGAGGGGTTTTTCTCCCCTTCCCTGTTGCTAGCTGCTGTCACTGGAGTACTCACCTACTTTTGAGTCTGTATTAGCTGCACAAATTACTCTCATTTCAACACAAGTTGAATAATTCTTTTCATCGTCTTTACCAGGTGGGGGAAATGTGATTTAAGGGTTTTTGCTAAGGGAAAACTTTAAGAGAAGTAACCACTGTGTAGCTGTGTTAGTTCTCAGTTGCTTTCTTCTTTTAATCTTGTAAATTCTGACTTGTCACTTCAACTGCCCTGTATGTTCCCATTTTCTTCTGTGCCCTGTATATTGAGTGATATTTCGCCCCTAGATGTTGCTTAAAGGAAAAAAGCCAAAAAACCCAAACAACAAAAAAAAACTCCCACCAAACAAAAACCCACAAACCCCAGCCCAGAGAACAAACACATTTCCTAGTGTTTGTAGAGGTGGCTTTTGTCTTACTGTCTACTGTCTGTTTGCTTAGAGTAGTGACTGCCTCTTCTGTGTAGTGTCTAACACAAAATGGAGTCCGTATTCTGATGTAGGCAATATCATAAATAATTTTATAGATATTGCAGAAACTCTTCACTTCCTCCTTTGTGGAGCCTCAAATGGGAGTTGTCAAGAACAAATTGACCTTGTTCCACGAAGTCCTCAAGAACTTTATGAGCTTACTTCCCTTATCTGGTAAGTTATGCAGACCTAGGTTTTGGGTCTGGTTGGTATGTTAAAATCCTCAACTTCTCTAAAATGAAAGCAAACAGTTTTCAGCTTAGATGGACTTTATTGTATACTTCTAGTAAACTACTGTTTTAATGTTCTTTACAGTGAACTGATGCCTTGCCTGCCGAAAGAGGGGATCTTCGCTGTTGATACTATGCTAAAAAAAGGAAATGCGCAAAATACAGATGGTGCAATATGGCAATGGCGAGATGACAGGGGTCTCTGGCATCCCTATAACAGGATTGATAGTCGAATAATAGAGGTAAGAATTACACACACTTGTGTAGTGATGTTTTATAAATATGCGTGTGGTTATATAGGGAATTGAGTGTTTTCTTCAAGGTTTTTGGAAGTATCAGCCTTGTTATTTCTGAGTAAGAAATACATAAGTTTCCTGAAACCTCCTGCTGTAATATTGCACTATTTTGTTATTCAGTAATGGACGAACTGCTCAATCACTGTTCTTAGGTTATTTCTGCCAAGCATTGTTTTTCCTACTGTTTTGCTCCTCTCATCACCTTTCATATAGCTTCCTATTTGTTAGGGGTTTCTTAATTTTAAACTCTTCCTTGTTTTTAGGCAGCTCATCAGGTTGGTGAGGATGAGATAAGCCTGTCTACACTTGGGCGTGTCTATACTATTGATTTTAACTCTATGCAGCAAATAAATGAGGATACTGGAACAGCACGTGCCATTCAGCGAAAACCAAACCCTTTAGCCAATACAAACACTAGTAAGTACAGTTTAGGAGACACCTGGTGTCTCTAGCTATGGCTAGCTTACGCTGGGTTATACAACAGGCTGCTACTTTGCAAATACATTTCTTGTGGTTTCTGTGGAACATCAAACTATTTGGATTTACATGAATGAAGACAACTTTACAAGATAAACTATTGAAAGGTGTCATTTTTAACATGTAAACTCTTTTCCTGACAGCTGAACATTCATTAAATTGGGGGGGAGCTGGAGGTGTTCGAGGCTTGGAATTTTTCTGAAACAGTTTTGTTCATACAGCTCTGCTATTTAATGAGAACTCTGTGAGGACTTCGTACTATAGTACAGAAATACATAAGAAAATTGAAGAAAAAAGGTTAGAGTCCTTGAAAGAGGATTTGTACATACACACTTGCTATCAGTTTGTCTTCTGGTTCTTAAACTACATCTTTTCAGTTCAAAAGCTTTAGAAACAAAGTAATCATCAGAGCACAGATGCAAAGTACTATGTGGTGATTTGTTGCACAATTTCTCACAGGTGGACATTCAGAATTGAAGAAGGATGATGCTCGAGCACAACTAATGAAAGAGGACCCGGAACTGGCAAAATCCTTCATCAAAACATTGTTTGGTGTTCTTTATGAAGTATATAGTTCCTCAGCTGGACCTGCTGTCAGACACAAGTGCCTTAGAGCAATTCTTAGGATAATTTATTTTGCGGATGCTGAACTTCTGAAGGATGTGTTGAAAAACCATGCTGTTTCAAGGTGGGTTTGTTAAGCATTGTGAATGAAGTGTAATTTTGAGCTTACAAGTCAAACTTGTGATTAGTTTTTTTTTAAATCATCTTTTTCAGGGGAAGACTGCTTTTAAATTTTTCTGTATTTATTTTCCAAAAGCTGAGGCTGCCAGCTCTTCGGGAATTTTTAGTATCTTACATTTTGCCGTAGGCGCCAACTCTAGGCGTTCTTATTAGAAACTTCGATTACCTGTATGGCTGTGTGTATTAGTAAGGTCTAGTATTAACTGTTTACTGTTTCCCTGATTTCTAAAACTTGCCCATAAACTTTTCTGAGGGCAAGATGACTTTTAAGGTAATACAGCGTGAACAATAACAAACTCATGGTATTCAACTGGTAAGTTCTATTCATGAAACCTCTCCTACATGATATAGCATACAGTTAGGGATTTAGATTAAAGGATACAATTAGAAAATAAACTGACTAGTTTTTCAAAGGCAGTACAAAGTTCCACAATACCATGTTCTTTAAAGGAAGGCGACTCTTTTTTCCTTTATGCCACATGTTAAAGCTTGGCTAAAGTGATTTAGGTGGGAAGAGGACTTTTCATGTCCTTTTATTTATAGCTTTTACAAAAGCACAATGAAATTTGTTTACTTTCAGTTTCCAGCACTCTATATGCAAGATGAATTGACGTGATTTTTTTTTAACTGCCAAAAAAGAAAAGACAAACCTAATTCTAATGAATTATCTGTTTTAGTCATATTGCCTCCATGCTGTCGAGTCAAGACCTTAAGATAGTAGTTGGAGCCCTGCAGATGGCAGAGATTTTAATGCAAAAGTTACCTGACATTTTTAGTGTTTACTTCAGAAGAGAAGGTAAATCTTGCTTTTTTTTTTTTCTCCCTTCACCTCCTTATTTAATATTTTAAAAGCATATGTGTGTGGAGAATCCCTATCCTTTAGTCCCCACTCCATCCCCCCAAGCTGTAAGAAGTTAATACTGTTCTTGAACAATAAAGGCAAATCCATGCAAGCTATTGTCATATGACTGGGGAGGAGCTGACCAAGACTCTGGAGGCAGCAAGCTTTTTCTTTCTGAATCTGAAACAAGTTTGTACAGGCTTACTAGATGCTGGTGAACTTATATTTAGACTGAAGATGGCTTACTGAAATTACATGGGTAGTCTTACTGGGCAAAACCGATGATCTTTGGCAGGACCTCTTTGTTATACTGGGGATTTTGGGCTGCCTTCAGCTACTGTTCATGCTGCTGTCATTTTGTTTGTTTGTTTTCAACTATGGAGGTGAAGTTTTTCAAGAAAGGGTTGAATTGCTTTTGAAACTTAGTATTTTTGGGTGAGGTAAGCCAGTGCTGCCATAGTCAAAACAGAGGTTCTAATAACAGATTTCTACCTTTTCAAACACCTCTGCCAAACCTTCATTCCCCCACAATCAAACCAATTCACCAAACAGAGATTTATTCTTTTGCAAAGGGGTGATGCACCAAGTGAAAAACTTAGCAGAGTCTGAGGCTTTGCTAACAAGCCCACCGAAAGTATGCACTAATGGATCAGGAACACTGGGTACCACTACAACGATAAGTACTGGAACAGCCACTGCTGCCAGTAATGCAGCTGCTGATTTGGGCTCTCCCAGCTTACAACACAGCCGGGAGGATTCTTTGGATCTGAGCCCACAGGGGTGAGTGCCCTGTTTGTTGTGAACAAACAATCTGGGGAGGGGGGTTGTTGGGGGGGCAGGGGGGAGGATGTTTTTGTACAAGTCTTGACTGATACAGGCTGTTACAGTATCATCTGCATTTTGCTGTGATATTTTCTTCTAAGGAACTAAAATGGAGTGGTGTTGAAGCTATCAGTGGGTAGTTTTGATTCATTCTATATGAAATGTTTAAAAAAAAAAAAGACTAGTGACCTGATAGCTACAGTGTAATGATATGAAACAATACGAGCTCTTTGAGGAGAGGCTGAAGAATGCCAAGTGCAACAGCTGTAGTCTCATGTCACTCTTGAGGACAGAGTGATTCTTTCAGAGAAATGATAGCTGTGGTGCATGGTTCCTTTCTGCTGGAGACTGGAGGAAAAAGAAGTCATCCTGAAGTTATTTTTTTGGAATGCAACCATTTTGAACACTTGTAGAATTAATTAGAATTAATATCTCTTGTAGGAATAAATTATTTTAGTGTTACACAGTTTACCTTTATTTTAAAGGTGAAATGTTTGTCTTAATGTAGTGGCATAATAAGGAAACTCACCTTAAACCAGAACTGAAATATATGAACTTGGGAAGTGTAGGGCTTGGTGAGCAGAAACTCCATAAATTGTTGAAAAAGTGCTTTCTAGGCTTTAATAGGAGAGGCAGGTGAAATACCTGGTGTCTTTCGGTGTTTATTCAGTAGACGTTTGTGGATTTTTTTTCTTGCTTTTGAAGTGTATTAGAATAAATGAATAACCAGATGGTTACACAAATAAAACCATGAAAATTATGAGAAACCTTTATTCAGTGGCACTTCTGGCTGTATTTGGCTGCCCATAGTAGAAAGATGGCAGCAAGCAAAACCACTGCCTTCTGGTTGAAGTAGTCACTTTGTCCTTCCAATTAAATTAGAGTTGAGGCCCCTTTTCCCAGAGCTCGTTCTTCCCTTGTGTCCTCCTTGTTATGAGGTGGAGCCTATTTTTTTTTAATTGTTGAGGAAATAGCTGACAGATACCCATGGCAGATGGAAACATGTTACTTTATTTTTAAATTTGAACAGACGACTGAGCGATGTTCTAAAGAGAAAAAGACTGCCAAAACGAGGGCCAAGGAGACCAAAATACTCTCCTCCAAGAGATGATGACAAAGTAGACAATCAAGGTAAATCATTCTTAAGATGTGATACTTCATCTCCTTTTCAATTTAAAAGTAAGCTTATAGGCTGTCAAAAGTGCTAGCTGTAATAAACCTGCCGGTTCTCTTAATTTTGTCTCTTGCTTCCTTCAGCTAAAAGCCCTACAACTACTCAATCTCCTAAATCTTCCTTCTTGGCAAGTTTAAATCCTAAAACATGGGGAAGATTAAGCACACAGTCCAACAGTAATAATATTGAACCAACACGAACAGCAGGAGTAAGTGGTCTTGCAAGGGCTGCTTCCAAGGATACCATTTCCAATAACAGGTACCCACAAAAAAAAAAATTCAAAATACTTCTAATATGGTATTGACTTTGAGGGGCAGCTACTTTCTTATGATAAGCTATCAGATAATTAAGTAGCACCTATCAAAGAAGTGTGAGCTTAACACCTGTTAAAATAACTCTGGAAGAAGAATCAAGAAATTTAAGGTAGAGAAAATAAGCTCTTAATAGTTTAAAGTAGCATGATGGGGGAAAAACTGGGGAATTGGAAAGAATGGTGTAAGAAGTAACCTGTAGAGAATAGACCTTTACTGTGTTGGGGTAAGAGGGAAGGGTTTTTGTCTGTGACTGCTGTTAAACATGGGGAAAATGATACTGTGGCTGTTTGCTTGTAACATTGGAGTGTGCAATGCAAAGTGTGGCCGAATGCCTTTTGTGTGCTTCTTTACAGAGAAAAAATTAAGGGCTGGATTAAGGAGCAAGCTCATAAATTTGTAGAACGTTACTTTAGTTCTGAAAACATGGATGGAAGTAATCCTGCACTAAATGTATTACAGAGACTTTGCACTGCAACTGAACAACTCAACCTCCAGGTTAGAAATGGCAAACTTACTTGGAGTAGGGGTGGGAATGGAAGCCGTAGAAGTATTTGGGAGGAAGCTAGAGGAAAGCTGTCCATTTTAGACAGTATGGGCATTATTTAAGCGTAGTTTTTGTTATCTTAATTGATGATACAGTGTTTCTTAACTTGCAGTGGTTTGCTGAAGACTTTTTTAGAATAGGTATATAAGCTCTGGCATGTACCATTTATGATAAAAGCCTAGTATTAATAAGGACATTTTTTGTTCCTAGCAATGTGTCACTTACGTAGTATTTTATTTTAGGTTTTAAAATTCTGCAATTAAGTTGGGGATTGACTTCATACCTATGGAAGAACACAGTTTGCAATAAGAACTTTGGGGTGTGGGGGGAGGACAATAGGGCAGTAGCATTTAGTTGAAAGAACAGAAGAAATACAGATTGGGCTGAATGTACTGGCATGTCAAGAACTCAAGCCTTGCTTCTCAGGCAGTTGTGGTCCTTGATAGATGGTCTAAACCAGTAACTACTAAAGTAGGTAAACGACTGTGTTCTGTGCTTTGATCTAAGCAAGCATTAAAATGTGAAACTTTTTCCTCCTCCTCTCTCCCACACAGAGAACATGTGAAATATGTACCAACCTGAATTGTTTTTCTGTTGTGTGGTGAGACGAACACAACCCTTGTGTTTGGAGCTTATCTTTACATTGTATGAGACAGAAGTGGGACCTTGCGTTTCTCTTAAAACAAGGAAAATGTGGACGTTGCCTGTAATGTCTCCTCTTGAATATAGAAATTGCTTATCCTCAGATTATTTGCCCTGTCATTGCTTGTGTTGAGTTACTGTACACTCAAGACTTTACCTGTTTCACCTTCCTTTAGAGCTGTTCTGTGCAGCAGGAGGAAAAATAGTATTTCTTAAGCCCTTAATACCTGGGTAGTAAAATACTATCTTCGTATTTTTCAGGTGGATGGTGGAACAGAGTGCCTTGTAGAAATCCGTAGCATTGTCTCGGAGTCTGACGTGTCCTCATTTGAAATCCAGCATAGTGGGTTTGTTAAACAACTGCTGCTTTATTTGACATCTAAAAGTGAGAAAGATGCTGTAAGCAGGGATATCAGATTGAAAAGATTTCTTCATGTATTTTTTTCTTCTCCAGTAAGTTTATTGTTTTGTCATTCTTAGTAGTCTTTATCTCAAATTGTACTTATCTTACCATCTGAGAGGTTCAGCAATGACCTTGACTTGAAGGAACGTTTTGTTTATACCTAAGCTGTATTAACACTACAACTTTCACGTGGTTCTAAGTTATAAACTTCTTAGAATACCCTGTAATTACAGAAAATTGCGCATATGACTGGGGAAAAAAATTTTGAAAGTTGCCTGTTGACTGAGTCTTGAACAACTTAAGTTGCTGCTGACTTTTAAGTTGATATGGAAAGACTATGGATAGTAATTTATTCACTTGTTCTCTTTAGTCCTAAATACTTCAAGAAACTAGATTGTCCTATCTGAAGTGGAAGAGAGGAAAGTAGGTAACTACAGCTTCCATAAAGCTTACTGCTTGTGGTTAAGGCTGAATGCTGAAAATCTGTAGGGCCTATTCAGTTGAAGTCAGGAGAGAAAAGTGTGTTCTTTGAAACAGGTCTTTCATAAACTTTTTGTGTCAGGTAGTCATCCACATACTGCTGCTACTTGAAGTGAGAGCAGTGATTCCTAATTTCCTGTCTGTATCTTTTCTGTTCTCCTCCCCCCTTTTTTTTTAAACAATTTGTGGTATAAATTGTTTAAGATGGATTAAATCAAGCACATAACTAAAAGGCTGGAATGTATTTCAGCTTCCTGGAGAAGAACCCCTTGGAAGATTAGAGCCATTAGAAAATGCACCTTTGTTGGCGTTGGTCCATAAAATGAACAATTGCCTCAGTCAGATGGAACAGTTTCCTGTCAAAGTGCATGACTTCCCTAGTGGAAATGGAACAGGGAGCAGGTAAGAATTAATGCTCAGGTAACAGTTTTGTTGGAAGCTTTTTTTTTTTCCAAAACTTGTTTCAAAGCTAGAAGTTCCAAGACATAATGGAAACTTCTGACCCTATTAAAGACAAAAGCAAAGACACAGTTGGCTTTTTTGTTCAGGGGAAGACTGAATATTTAACCAAATGTTTTCTTACCATCTTGAAACTTCTGTCACTTAGATTGCGGGTGTATGTGTAATTTTAAATGTAATCTCTAAGCTTTAAAAATTCATGTCTTCCTCGTCCCCATGTAACACTGGGAAGAAATAATCTGTTTATTGCTGAGACACTGATATTTTTTTAGTGAAGTAATTAAACTACTGAGAGTTTATATTACACCAGTAAACTTTGTTATTCAGCTAGGTTCTGTTCTCTAGGATGAGAGTGGATTAAATAGTAACTGTTGGCTGTCAGCATAGTTTAAACTAACTGTAGATCCGCCCTGTGTCTTGAGGTGACATTTGGAATCCAACTTATTTGTGTTTTAAGTAAGGCATTAAAGTAACAAATCTGAGTGACTGAAGATCTGTTCCTACAATTTATTTTCTGTTGTGTTCTTTAACAAATCAACACTGTTTTTCATTCAGTGTATAGTAGTTAAGAAGTATTTCAGTAAGCTGCATGTAAGTTTTGAAAGTATTTTGTGGTGTTGGCTAAAAGCTCAATTTGGTTATGTATTCTTGTGACTATATAGAAATTAGGAGGGGAAGAGCTTTGAAAATTGTTTTTTGAAAACTGTTCTTGAAAGTCTGAAATGCCAGAATTTCTCTCGCAGGTAGTAAGGTAGTGTGGATCATCTTGTCACTAATTGTGACACAACATCCATTATAGTAGATATGTTAGAGCCTCACACTATAGCATTAATCTAACTTACGTTAAAATTCAATACTTGTTTTTTGTGTAACTGTTAAAATCCATGGGAATGAATGCAATACACAGATTTCTAATACTTGAAGGAATTAATTGTCTTGATACTGGCTTTTGCAAATAGTGTGTGCTCTGTAGTCTTACAATGCTTCCTAATATGCACCATTCCTGTAAAAAGTGGGATAACTACAAAAGTTACGAAGCTGCTTATCATAGAAGCGAAATTCTGCGATTCTTTTTGAATGGAAGTTAAACATGGGAATTCAGACTACTGTGACATTGGCTGCTAGTCTTACTGTGGATTACATCAATGAGGATTTTGAGGCATGAAGATTTGGTAGTCTTTCACTAGCACCTGGAAATAGAAGCAGCCCAAGATAAGATGTTTGCATATAGAAACAGCTAGCTTGGGTATTGATAGTTAGGTGAGATCGAACATGTATACAAACTACATACACTTGGCAAGAAAAAGCAGAAAGGTTTTCAGGCTGTGTCTTTAGGTCCTTTTAAAAAAATGTATGAATGGATACTTGTGTTTTCTGCCCCCGATTCTGATCCTTATTGCACTGAAAGTAAACGTTGCTCTAAATCTCACATGGCATCAGGTGACCACCGAACAACTTCAGACCTCGGAGATGGTCAGTGGAGGCCATATTGTAATCAGACCTGGACTTTCTCGTAATTCATGTAGTTTCCATTGGAAATCAGATTTGGCTTCTGGTGTTCTTGTAGAATAAAATTTTTAATCTGATTTTTCATATGTTAATAGCTTATTTTTAGAGAAATAGGCTGAGAAATAATGCTCTGAACAAGTGAATTAATAAATGCATGTATGAGCCTATTTTAATGCATTTTTAATGCAATTATGGTTATTAGATTCTTTGTGTAGCAACTTTTTTCACAAATTATTTTGAGTTTTTCTCTTAACAGAGGATCCCAAGCTTTAAAATTCTTCAATACACATCAACTAAAATGCCAGCTGCAAAGGCATCCAGACTGTGCTAATGTGAAACAGTGGAAAGGTGGACCTGTGAAGATTGATCCTTTGGCTTTGGTACAAGCCATTGAAAGATACCTTGTAGTTAGAGGTATATGTGTGTGTATGTATGTATGTATTATGTAGTCACATATGTTTTGTTTCTTGGCATAGTCGCTACTGTCAAGTAGTGCAGAGTCTGTTTAAAAAAAAACCACCACCACAACCTGTGAGGATTGTAGTGAAGACAAATGGGAGGGTACCCATAAATATATCTTGCTCTTAGGGGAGAAGGCTAAGGCTTCAGAGAATCTTCTATTTTTCTGGGACAGGCTTTTTCCTGTTATAAACAGTTCCGTCTAAATACTATAATATATAAAGTATAATTTAGTTGACTGTCAGATTGGCTGTAACTTTGCATTTTTGATGTCAGGTGTTGATACTGAAATTTGTTCCAACACATCTGAACCTTACTTTTTTAACTGACATATTTTGGAACTGCCTTAAACAGTGGAGTTTCTGAAAGTCAGGGTACAAAAGTGTTGCTACATTTCATTTAAAAACAAATTAGGATGTCTTTCTCCTCTCTTTCCTCAGGCTATGGAAGAGTTAGAGAAGATGACGAGGATAGTGATGATGATGGGTCAGATGAAGAAATAGACGAATCTTTGGTAAGCTTTTGCTCTGGGCGTGCGAGGAGGGGGAGAGGCTTAAAGAAAAGCTAGCAACAAGTTTCTTGTGTTGTTTTTTTGTTTTTGTTCAGGCTGCTCAATTCTTAAATTCAGGGAATGTGAGACACAGACTGCAATTTTACATTGGCGATCACTTGCTGCCATACAATATGACTGTGTATCAGGCAGTTAGACAGTACAGTTTGCAAGCTGAGGAGGAGAGGGAGTCTACAGATGATGAAAGCAACCCATTAGGAAGAGCTGGGATTTGGACAAAAACACATACCATTTGGTAAGTTGGCTAGACAAATCAGGGGACAACTTCTCCAGTTTCGTAGGTGTATATACATAAAGAAAATTGGAATATAGCTGTCGTATCCTGTCCTGTGTCCCCGTCACCCCCACCAAACTGTGAAGCTTTGAATTTCCCGATGTGCTTGAAGTACTCAAATCTTAGTAAGAATTGAGTGTTAGCTACTGATGTTCTTTCTAGTTCTGAGCGAAGCTAATCAACAAGAAATGGGGAATCTTAAATGACGCCTTCTAGATGGAGGAAACTAATTCTTGGTGTTAATAACTAATCACAAACAATAGAGAAAGTGCATGTAGTCTACCAATAATGGTAATGGTCTGCAAGGAACAGAACTGACCTCTGACTGCCAAACATTTTAACATTCAGCAGTGTCTTTTTTCTAATATTTAAATGTGTTATGCAAAAGCACGTAAAAAAACAACAACACTTTTTTTTGTCGGTACCTTCTGCTTCTCCTCTTCTAGTTCATGGAGCCAGAGGGTCCCAATTTTTTTGTCTCCCCCATGACATTCTGTGCCTCTGAGGGCCTAGTTTTAAGGGTTGGATCATATCCAAATGCATTGTTCTTGTCTTTCTGAAGTAAAATTATGGTAATCAAAGAACTAACACTTTTATAACTGCCCTTGTTTCTATGTAAGTTAGTATTTCACAAACATGTTTTTAACTTTTAATTACTTTTTAGGTACAAACCCGTACGAGAGGATGAAGAAGGTAGTAAGGACTGTGTTGGTGGTAAAAGAGGAAGAGCACAAACAGCTCCCACAAAAACCTCCCCTAGAAATTCTAAGAAGCATGACGAATTATGGCATGGTGAGTGTGTTGCCTTGCTAATATATTAGACTTGCGGAATTTCTGAAAGGGTGGGGAAGAAGAGTATTTAGAGACACCACGGTGTTTCTTTTAAAGCCAACATAGTGTAAGAAAAGTAAACATGTATTAATGTGTGTATTAAAACTAAAAATAAGATACTTACTGAATTGTTCAGCTAAACTGTTGTAGTGAAGTGAATTCTGGGACTAACACTATGGAGGCTCCTATTAATTAAGTCTTGGGAAGACTTCCAATTGATCTAAGTTGATAACATTCTTCTTTCCTGCTAGATGGTGTATGCCCTTCGGTCTTAAATCCTCTAGAAGTTTACCTCATATCTACTCCACCTGAAAACATAACATTTGAAGATCCCTCATTAGATGTTATTCTTCTTTTGAGAGTTTTACATGCTATCAGTCGATACTGGTATTACTTGTATGATGTGAGTAGAGCATTTTTTAAATTTAAATCATTTTTGTGCTTGAAGCAGACAACTCTGTCCTGAAACACCTTAAAATAGGTCCCTCACCAAGACCGAGTAATGCAAATGCTATCAGCTTCCCCTATTGATATTTCTAACTTCTGGTGAGATGAAGGCTATAAATTCTTATAGTCAATCATATTTCTTTTATAGTGTTAAACACATTTTCCATGCTATTTCCTTCCTTAAGTTCAAAGAGTAACATTGTTCCTGAAAAGAAAATGAATAGTAAAAATTTAGTCAGTCTTTCTTTTGTGGCTTAGAGTCTGTATGACCAAAGTGACAATGAAAGTTTGTTTGGTTTTTTTTTTCCTTATGAGGATAAGAAAATTAAAAGCATTAAAAAAAGACCCTTAACAAAGGCTTGGTATTTCTTTAACTAGAAGTACATTGTTTTTATTTAACACAGAATGCAATCTGCAAGGAGATAATTCCAACCTCAGAGTTCATCAACAGTAAACTGACAGCAAAAGCAAACAGGCAGCTTCAGGATCCTTTGGTAATTATGACAGGAAACATACCAACTTGGCTGACAGAACTTGGAAAAACATGGTATGAATACTTAATGTATAGTATTGTCAGTCTGAGTTCAGGAGGCCTTGGGGCTGGGCAGCGCAGGTGCATGTTACAAAGGCTTTTGAAAGTGCTGGGGGAGAGTAAAATGTAGTCACAGAAGTCTTGCGAAGTTACATAGTGACACTTGGATGAATGTTCGCACCTATACTGCATAGTTCAAACCAAATATGGAGGGATAGACTAGCTGCAAAGTTTGGGCCACTTCTTACAGGCTTTTCTGAGCAATTTGAAGTTTTCTTATTGAAATAATACTACTTGATTATTGAGGTCATTTTTTCTCCTGTTAAACTGCCTAATGGCATTTTTGTCATACCACTACATGTATCTTAGTATATTCAATATGGTATGCAGGAAAATATTTTTGTAATTGTAAGATATTATAAATAACTTTTATAAAGCTCTGTTTATAGTACTTTGTAGTATCTTGATACAGAGTATAAGCTGTAAAACTCTTGCACTTGAAAGAATGAGAAATCAGAGTTTGCATTCTTGGGTTTTTGAAACATGTTAATCGAAGCAACATTCGTGAAAATGAATGGAAATACATACTTGAGAAACAATTTTTTTTTTCCATTTTGAAAATAAGATCTCTAAATTTCTTCATAAACATTCCAGATAACAAATGATGAGTATGAATATATATTCTTACACAAACACCTGTAGCAGTATTTGTTCTGTAAAACTCCCTTTTTACTTAAGTCAGGGGAGGACTACACTGTTAACATACGCATGCCTTCAAGAATAGTAAAACTGGTAAATGAAAACAAGTTTCTCTGGTAGTCTTTCACAGGTTATTTAAAGTTTTTTTTTGTTTGTTTGTTTTTTTTTTAAATTGTGGAAGGTAGAATGCTGGTGCTACTGTGGACAGGTTCTCATATTTTTTTCCCCTCCAAATTTGGGAGCTTGAGCCACCTTCTTAAAATCTCTAAGTTAGATTTACTAGTTGTAGAACGGGTGTGAACAAGTAAAAGAATATTTGTTTTCTGATACAAACTTTGCATAACAAAGGCATTCAAGTATTTGGAGTTATTTTTCTGGAAGAGTTAATAGTTTCTGGAATTTTTTGTGATTCCTTCTTGTATTAAATTCCATTTCTAGACTCTTGCTCATAAGCATTGTAACTAAAACTAAAGTGTGTTCTGGAAGGCTTCCTTTGGAGGCTTCTTTTGCCACAGTGTTTAATAAAGCACTAATTTTCAGGCATACTACATTTCTGTTGTGTTTTAAACTAAACTATAATCATAGATGCTAGCTGGAACTCAACTAACTAATACAATGCTCTTTACAGCCCATTTTTCTTTCCATTTGATACTCGTCAAATGCTGTTTTATGTAACTGCTTTTGATCGTGATCGAGCCATGCAAAGACTACTGGATACTAATCCAGAAATCAATCAATCGGATTCTCAGGATAGCAGAGTGGCACCGCGACTGGACAGGAAAAAAGTAGGTATATCTTGTTTAAAAATGCCGTTGAAAGATCTGTTTGTTTTTATTATCTGTAAGAATATCTTTGTGAGCAAGACTGACTTGTAAAACATCAGGTTTTGGTAGTACACGGGTGAAGGGGAGGTTTTTCTGCTCATTTGACAGCCCCCCAGGTAGGAAGCAGGGTGTCCCCTGGGTGCATGCCACTAGGTGGCAGGAGGGGCCAGGGGATGCTCCCCGCTCCCCTGCAGCCCGCCTGGCGCCCAGTCGAGCTTTTACGTAGCTTCTGGAACCGTACGCAGAGAACAAACCTGAAGTTTTAGGTTATATTAGTGATGGTTCCATATATTAGATTGTAAACCTCTGTTTTGCTTTATGTAGAATTTCAGAATAATTCAAGTGATAGGATTTAGACCCTGAAGCATTACCTGAGTAAACGGAAACATTGTCCTTGTGTTCTGGGAGAGTTTTAAACCTCCTCTCACAATATAATAAAACTAAGCTGTGACTGTTCTAAATTGAGGGAGTCTTGGGTGTTTGCCTTCAGTCTGGAGAGGTGTTATCTTAAACTAAGATCTGCTGTGTATGATCTTGAATACCTCTGCGGGAAAAAGACAAAAGATGGGAATCTAGTTCAACTAGAATATAGCTTCTGACACATAGGAATCCCGGTGCTGTTTTGTGGGGTTTTGTTTGGGGGGTGGTGGTGTTTGGTTTGTTTTGCTTTTTTGAAACCTGCCACTTTCCCTATGAGAGAATCCGCAAGGGTGGGGTGTAAGAATATTGCTTTAGCTTGCTGGGTTTTCGGCATCTTTATTCTGTGTATTCTTCTGCCCATGTTAGTTTGAGGTATGTAACATCATGTGACAACACTGCTCTGCTATGTTGTAGTCTTACTGCCAGACAGGAGTAGTACCTGTTAGTTATACTGATACAAATGTTAAGGCAGTGTTTTTTCATTTTGTAGTGAACACTTTAATTCTAGTCAGTTTTCATATAGAAGCAAGAATTACTTTATCAAAGCATAAGCTTACAAATTGTTGGACTGTGGAACTATTAGCGTGGGGTGGAAGAACTCGCATAACTTTTTTTTCCTGTTGTAACTGCCTTGGGAACTGGGACTTACAGACGTAATTTCACTGCTTAAAACTTCTCTAATGTGTAGCGCACTGTGAACAGAGATGAGCTGTTGAAACAGGCAGAATCTGTGATGCAGGATCTAGGCAGTTCAAGAGCCATGTTGGAAATCCAGTATGAGAATGAAGTAAGTAATACCAATGCAGTCTAATTTAACCACTTTTTACTGAAGATTAATACAAAAAAGCTACAAATTTCATAGAATGACTTGGTCAGACTCTTGGTCCTTACCATTGCTGGTGCCGCAAAATTTTAACTATTAATTGTCCCTAATCCACTTGGTTGTGATTTTTAGTTGCTAGGAGAAACTCTGGTCTACTAAATTTCGTAATCGGTCGTATTCTGCAGAGCACTTTTTTTTTTCCTAACTCTAAGAAAACAGCTGTGTTTCTTCTATAATACGGTCATTAAGTGGTTAATACTTTTATTCCACTATTATTCTATCTGATATGTGGTGTTTCCAAGCTGTCTCAGTCATATTGTAAATGTTGATGTAGTTAGATTCTCTAGATGCTTTTTGCAGTGCAGTCTTTTTTTGTAGCCAATAATACTATTTCTCAGACTAAATAAAGATTCTGATATTCAAACTGACCTAATGGACTCATTTATTTACTTATCTCATTTCCCCTCCTCTCCCCACACCTTCCCTGCCCTGAAGGTTGGCACAGGCCTAGGCCCCACGCTAGAGTTCTATGCACTTGTATCTCAGGAACTACAGAGAGCAGACTTAGGCCTTTGGAGGGGAGAAGAAGTGACTTTAGCCAATCCAAAAGGTAAATATTCTACTACCTAAACAATCAATACTGATCTAATATTGATTCTAGGTTGACTTTAATTACATGAATGGCTTTGATTGAAAGAGCACATCAGTTTGTGGTCAGATAATATGCCTCATGATAGTGTGTGATTAACTCTGTGGGCATTTTCCTGATTTTATAAGAAGCTTTGGGTTCTGGTTATCGGATAGCCACTTTCAAACTTGCATCTGGAATGAAACTACTAGCAGCGTATGTATTGAACTTGTCTTTCTTTCTTCCTTAACAGGAAGCCAGGAAGGTACCAAGTACATTCATAACCTTCAAGGCCTTTTTGCCCTTCCTTTTGGTAGAACAGCCAAGCCAGCTCACATCGCAAAAGTTAAAATGAAGTTCCGCTTTCTGGGAAAACTAATGGCCAAGGCAATCATGGATTTTAGACTGGTGAGAATAAAATAGAAAACTTGATTCTGAAAGGTTAAATGAAAATTGTAGTTTTGACTGATATGGAGGGGGGAAAAAAATAGCATTGAGTTGCATGGAATTATTTTCATCTCTAGCAGTTTGGGGGAGGGCAGATGCAGCTGAGCTTTTGAGGAGGAAAGATAGTGTGTGTTGAGATCGTTACAGTGGCTTTTGAGACCATAGTGAAAAGAGAAAAAGCCATTGCCTGCCATGTGTTGCAATCTCCAGTCTTTTTTCAAGACAATTTTAGTCTTAATTTTTATTCCAGCTGCTAGCTTACTGATTGCTCTAATGTATAGGCACTAGGTAGTCAGTTGTGTTTTTCTTGACTGTAAATTTCTTGAGCAAAACTCCTCAGATAGGGTGTTTTCGTGTGTGCCAGAGCTATGAATTAGTAAATAATATTCTAGATCTAGTCAAGAGATAAGATAGCAAAAGGTATAGTTTTGGGAGACAGTTCAATACTAACCAAAGTTTTGATTTCCAGGTGGACCTTCCTCTTGGACTTCCTTTTTATAAATGGATGTTACGACAGGAAACTTCCTTGACATCGCATGACTTGTTCAGTATTGATCCAGTAGTAGCCAAATCAATATATCACCTGGAAGATATTGTAAGACAAAAGAAAAGACTTGAACAAGACAAAACACAGGTGGGAAAGTAACCCTAAGAATGAAAGAGTGCATCTTCACACGTGTTTGGATTTTATGAAGTAGCTGTAATTGAGAGCTTATGATAGTGCTTAATACTATGCTAATAGCGATAATGACCTCATTCTAATAAAAGGAGTGGTTTTAATACTACTAAATCATGGTCTAGTAATTATAACATGGTCTTTTTGTAATGTAGCTTCTAACATTAGAAATTTTATTATGGGATTCTTCTGTGTTGATGAAACACAGGCTAGAAGTGGTTAAAACTGCCAGGTGTTTCTCTTTTTGGTTCACTTTGAAAAGACTAACCAACTTTTTTAATATAAAAGGGGGAGGGGGGGAATCTATCCTTGGTTTTTGAACATTCAAAAGGCTTGGGTAAAATTTTCAGGTTTTCTTAGGAGTGCCTTTTGTGGGTTTTTCCTCCCCCGCTGAAAGCTGTATACAGAACTGGTGTAAGCAAGGCTCATATGTGAGGATACATGTTCTTTTATAGAAAAAGAGAGTCTTAGTTTTTCAAGGTTATCCATTTTTAGCTAAAAATAGTACTGTTCACTGTTGCAGATTAGTGATAAAAGGTCTTTGGCATGCATGCTCTTTCTAATGTCCAATGTTAATAGATGGTAGGTGGTAATAACCTAATTTATACTCCTAATACATCTGCTTTGTTACTAGTGAAGTTATTGCAAGCTTGTGGGCCTTTTGTTCCTCTTCACCTCACTGTCTCACTCTCTCTCCTTCATCACCGCTTTTAATTTCCCAACAAGAATTTGAAAAACCTGAAACCTGGTGGATGAAAGCTGAAAAATGTCAGTATGCATGCCAAATAGAATAGATAACGGCATTCATAAGGAAAAAATGTAGCCTGAGAGCCTTAGCATATTACACATCTCCTTCTCTTGCAGTAATATTTTTGAAATAAATCTATGCAGGAAGTTAAAGTAATTCCAAAATTGCGAGGAAAAAAGTGCGCTACTATGATCTTTCAAGTTTATCCATTAAGATAGTTTGTTTGGTTTCTCTTGGTTTACTGTTATGTGTGAAAATATAGAACAAAAGCAAGGACTACTGTAACAGTATTAGTAATAATATTCTTATAGAAATGTTTGCTTAGTCAAAACTGCTTTAGAAACCATAACTTTTGGATAAGTTAATGCGAATGAATTGTTCTAACTGGTTTTCATTTCCAATGTTTTAGACCAAAGAAAGTCTGCAGTATGCATTGGAGGCTTTGACTATGAATGGCTGCTCAGTGGAAGATCTAGGGCTGGACTTCACACTACCTGGGTTTCCTAATATAGAACTGAAAAAAGGGGGAAAAGATACACCAGTCACCATCCACAATTTAGAGGAGTATCTCAGAGTACGTAAAAGCGAAGCTATGATTAAAACTTCCTTTATTTTTCCTCACTGTGCTCCCAAGTAGTGTGTTTCCATATATATATATATATTTCAATTCATTCTCGTGAACTGGGCACAACAATAATTTTCCTATTGATTGTTTCTGTTCTGTACTAGCTTATTACTACAGAAAAACTGTTTGAATCCTAATCAGTGTACCTGACCTGACAATTTTATAGTACAAAAAAGTCTGGTTTGTACATAATGAAGTTGGCAGAAGTATGGTTTTTTTGGATTAAAAAGTGTTGTAATGGATTGGAGTAATTTGAGCTGTGGACTTTCAGAACCTTTTAACACACCCCCACATTTGGGTATGATAATAAATTTGTTTGCAGTAGTGATTTAGCACTCACACTTCAGTGGGCTTTGAGCTGCTATAATACTAGTGATGTTTTTTTGGAGGCAGACTTAAGAAAGCATCAGCTCAGATGTGAATCACACCTCCAAAAACTACAGAAACAAACAAACAAAACCTCAAACCATAAAAAATAGGTAAGGAGCAGAGAACAAAACAGTACTGTAAGATGATAGTACACCTGCATGTGTGGATTTATTCCTATGTGAAAAGGGGCATAAAACCTAGAAAAATAAAAGGCTGCTACTGCTTAACAAAGGTAGGAAACTTCCTGTGTAAGAAAGTGTTAAAGGGAATAGCTTAAAAACAGCCTGGAAGAGAGATCAGGAAAGGAAGGAAGAATGCAATATTATCCCATGAAGTCGTGAGTGGGATGGAGGTAAGAATGATTGATTGCATCATGAAAAAGCCATTATTCCAATTCCTAAACAGTGCATTTTCTGACAGGTTAGTCTGCTGTCAGTTTCACTCTGAGGACTGTTAAGATTTTCAAGCTCTGATAAGAAACATATCTGATGTTTTGGTAAAAATGAATCGGTAAGGGGCATATAAGGTCCTGGATATCAACTGAGAACTTCACCAAGTTACTCCATAATTCGTAGAACTGAATTTTGAGCAGTTGCTGTTCATGTTCCAGATTCAAGCTATTATGCACATATCCAGTTCTCAAATCTTTATTTGTTGAAAGCAAATGCTGCTAGTCAATAAACGCGTATAAGATTAAACATATTTGGATATAAAGCTGTTTGCAGGCTTACAGATGGGCAATGCCAACAACCATAGTTTGTTAGAAACAGCATTTGCAGTCTCTTACTTACTGAGGAAAGTTGGGCAGGGTTGCTTTCAAATCTGATTTTCGTACTGTTTGCAGATAGGTGTGTGGTGTGTTTTTTTTTTTTCTTCTAGGTAACATGTATCAGACATCTGATATGCTGAGGAAGGCTTGCAAATTTCACAGATGTCCTGTAGTTGTCATATTGCAGGCCTCTGACATTGTAAAGGAAAAGCAGATCACTACAGAAAACTTGCTTTCTGCTTCTTTGTATACAACGTTTTGGACTATTTTCTTTAAAGGACACCTGTGCAGTTTTTCTATCCTATATTCCTGCATTATAGAGGAGATTTTAAACTAGATCCCAGTGATTAGCTTTACAGACTTGATGTCAAGGAAATGAGAAAGACTTCAGAAAGAAAATTAGTGTCCTCTGTATCATAAGTAC
>Ga0065711_1032895_pt1 | contig 26469 bp, 23 predicted proteins | sample Hoacrofraction12_FD_59098 | JGI IMG/M metagenome (GOLD analysis project Ga0065711, IMG submission 59098) | Hoatzin crop microbial communities from Cojedes, Venezuela - Epithelial fraction 12 v2 (version 2) | ecosystem: Host-associated > Birds > Digestive system > Esophagus > Crop | place... | reverse complement strand
CAGGGTCCTGCACCTGGGGAGGAACAACCCCATGCACCAGTACAGGCTTGGGGTGGACCTGCTGGAGAGCAGCTCTGCAGAGAGGGACCTGGGTGTCCTGGTGGATGACAAGTTGACCATGAGCCAGCAGTGTGTCCTGGTTGCCAGGGAGGCCAGTGGTATGCTGTGGTGCATTAAGAAGAGTGTGGCCAGCAAGTTGAAGGACGTTCTCCTTCCCCTCTACTCTGCCCTAGTGAGGCCCCATCTGGAGTACTGTGTCCAGTTCTGGGCTCCCCAGTTCAAGAAAGATGAGGAGCTACTACAGTCCAGTGAAGGGCTATGAGGATGATGAGGGGACTGGAACCATCTGTCCTACGAGGAAAGACTGAGGGAGCTGGGTTTTTTCAGCCTGAAGAAGAGAAGGCTGCGAGGGGACCTTATAAATGCTTACAAGTGTCTCAAGGGTGAGTGTCAGAAGGATGGGGCCAGACTCTTTTCAGTGGTGCCCACTGACAGGACAAGGGGCAACAGGCGCAATCTGAAGCATAGGAAGTTCTGTCTGAACATGAGGAAGAACTTCTTCACTCCGAGGGTGACAGAGCACTGGAACAGGCTGCCCAGGGAGGCTGTGGAGTCTCCTTCTCTGGAGATATTCAAGACCCGCCTGGAGAAGGTCCTGTGCAGCCTGCTGTAGGTGACCCTGCTTTGGCAGGGCGGTTGGACCAGATGACCCACAGAGGTCCCTTCCAACCCCTAACATTCTGTGATTCTGTGAGTCTGTGACCAGGCTGTCCCAGCCTGATAGACTCCAAAATCCCTGCCATGTGTAGGGCAGAACAAAAATAAGAACTGCCAACGAGTGCAACCTTCTCCTTCAACTCTGCTGAGGTAATTCACCACTGCAATGCCAGTGCAGACACAGCCTCTACCGCAGCTCTCTACAGCATGTTTTCTAGGAGTCTGAGGGTGGTGAGTTAAGCAAAGTTTTCAGGGCAGCTTGGGAAAAGAAAAAGAGAGTGAAAAGTTAAAAATGGCAACCTAAGGGGTGTGTGACCTGGAGAAGTGTATGGAAGGGTGTTGGGTGAATGTGCTGGGCTGCTTTGAAAATGTTTCCAAAACCACTCCATTTCGTTCATGTGTGCCACCAGTCGAACTCTGCAGTAATTCACTGGCAGGACGTATTTAGTTTGCTCTTCCTGAACAGTGTCAAAACCTATGCAAAACTCGTTCTTACTTGTCAGATACTGGAGATGGACATACCAAACAGCCGATTTCCGTTCGCTGCAGAATGTTTTCCTATTTTTGTAGAAAGTCATAGTGCATTTTATAAGTGTTCTTTGGAGTCTTTAAATGCCTTTTAAGTTGTTTTAAGAGCATAAGCATAAATGTTTCATTGAATATTTTGCATATAAAAGAAGAATGGTAAGGAGGCTTGAAGTCAGTTCCTGTGATTTCGTGGATAATTTGGGGAAACCTTTCAGAGCCACAGTGCAAATAAATTCTGATTGAACAAGTGAAGACTGTTGCACAATTACAGCAGACAAAGGAGATGCGTACTTTTATTTTTCTAAGTAGTGAGCAGTCTGGCAGTAGGATTTGAAGATCAGGACTTGGAGGCGCTACAAAGGAACGGCAGTGATGAATTAAGGAGATCGTGATACAGAGTTTGAATATTTTTTGCATATTTTCAAGGGTTGGGTATAAAATACACAACAGTGGTAGGTGATGGAGAGAAAACGAGACAGCATCCCTTTTCCTCTCCAGTAATACAGGATATAGACCAAGCGCCTTCTAGGAGTTGATGTGAGCGTTAACTAGGAGGAAGTGTTCACACGGAGTGTGTACGGTGTATCCTATGACACCAGCTAGAGAAACTTTTGGTGACTTTTGAAGGTGGGTAGCGAAGGTAGGTAGCGAAGGATGGGGAGTGTGAGTTTAGCCTGAAGTTTGGAGGAAAATGTGAAAAGCAGAGTAGACATGCAAGTGTAACATTTATAAAGAAGAGTTACTGCTCTGAAGAAAAGTCCAGTGGATGAGAGATGTTGCCTCTTTATTTTGTTCTATCTGTTCTTTGTTATTTTGGCTGGGTGGTTTGTTTTTTTAGCCTCAATTCAGCAACCACTGGTGCAGGCATATTGCTCAGCTGTGTGTGTAGTCCCACAGAAATCAGTAAGCTTATCCTTGTCAATGACATGGACCAGAACTCTTCGAGAATCCAAGCACTCGTTTGCAAATACTTCAGATGTGCTGTCTCTACATGTTTGCACAAAATCTAGCACAGTCACGCTTTCAGGCTGGGTTGAGGATTTGGCAGTAACAATGACAAAAAACGGAAAATTCTCTGAAAATAATATTTCTTACATTTGACTGACTTCAACCATTTTTACCTTGTTTTCGTGAGCATTTAAATCAACTTGTTTCACTGAAGACTGTCAGATGAGAATGAAAATATATTGTTAGTATATGCACAGAGATTGTATTAAACAGTTATTTTTATTCTTTGATTTTTATTCATGCATAGAACAGGTGAAACATTTTTCTTTCACACAGTACTAAGCTCAAGTAAATGCTCTGACTTTGTTCTGCTATTCAGTTGTGTTTTATCTAAATAAGTCCTAGTCTGCGCTTCATCCTTTCAGTCACCTCTTGTCCAAGGTGATTGGGATGGAGATACCTATTTTATTCCATTTGCCAGGATCTCACGGCTGTCACGGGATGGTCTGGGAAGGACACCCGAGTGGTCCCACGCTGTCAGCAGGAGATGTTGGCACCCGCTCCTCTTGGGCCCCTGCAGACGTGGGCTGGTGTCTTGCAGCGCTGTGTCGTAGCCCTTTGCATCCCGAGGTGCAGAGGACATACTAGCTGAAGTGCAACACTGAACTAGAACTGACTCTTCCCATTCCTATAGCGTTAGACCTGGGTCAGTAAGACCTTCTGGAGATTGGAGCCCAGTGCAGAAGTGTGTTATCAGTCTAGATTTGGCAAGATCCAGGCTAAACAAGAGCTAAAAAACCTTTCTTGTGCTTAGCTGACTCCCTGCAAAGTGCTCCCCTTGGAGCTCCTGATGTTGGGAGTCTAGTGCAGCCATATCAGATTTGGCACCGTAGAGAAGCAGTTTAGATCTGTGTGGTTTGGTAGTCAGGATCTGCCCAGTAAAGGTGCTTGGACTGCTGCCACACCCAGGGAGCCGTGCTGGAGCTGAACTCTGCATGCCTGTGTTCAATTCTGTCTGTACTGAGCCTCCTGAGTGGAAGTGCTGGACTGGTGTCTCCAAATCCAGAGTAAAACTCTGTGGACACTTCTCCCAGACGATGCAGCTGGTTCGTTCCCTTTTCCCGCTGACAGGAGCTGCAGGAGCTCCTGTAACTCAGTTTCCTCTCTGGAGCAGGCACGCAAATGTAGCGCTGCACGCTGCAAGCAGCAAATGTCATGTTCTTTGTCTGACATGCAAGAGGTCTGTCAGAACCTGCTGGTCTTGCTCGAGCTCGTTCCCAGCAAGGTGAGCGTTTGAGAGGCTGATGGAAAGGCTGAGCTCTGTTCCAGTTTTACGTCTCCTGGCTCTGTTTTCCCCAAAGGAAGGGGATGTAATTTCAGACCCTTGGTTAAAGAAATATTTGGTGAAATGGATAAGTTGCTGCTAATTGATTCCCTGGGCCGCTGGTTCCCAGGTTTGGAGGTGGTGCTGGCATTAGAGATGAGGCATGAAGCAGCCCGAGTTAATGGTCTCCATCAGATGATTAGATTGCACCACACAGGCTGAGACGCAGCAGCTGGAGAATGGGCAGGAAGAAGACTATAGTGTTAGTAAGCATAGCTCCAGAAAAAGAACAACTAGTTTCTTCTGATTTTTGCATGTGGCCAGGAACTTGAATGTGTTTCAGTGTCACTGGGCCAGGACAGTCCCACCAGCAGAAAGTACCTGCTAAAGTGGAGAAGAAAATAGTGTTTTTCAGTCCGTCGTGAAAGAATTGTTGGATTATTTGAACAGCTGATTAAGTAGGTCTTATAAAAACAAAATATAAATGCTTATCAGTAAGCAGTGGTCTTTGCCCTCTCTGTAGAGGATCTTTCTATAATCACATGCTTCCATTGGGCTGGTTTTCATTGCTTTACAGCTTCAGGTTCATGGTAGTGCAAGTTCCTGGTTCATATTTTCTTACGCTGCTCTCCAGGTGATTGACCCAGTGTTCTGAAAGGCAGAAGTAGTTGTACTTTTTTTTAATTTGCCCCCCCCACACTTCTTTTTCAAGTTCATTTTGTTCATAATCAAAGCCCACAAATGCATCCATCTTGTAGGAGACATTTTACTATCAGTAGCTCAGCATTTGATGAATGAGATCTACATTATAGTCATAATAATTTGTACTAAAGGGAAAAGTAGACCCAGAATCCTCAGATTATTTGATGAGAAGTAGAGATATGTGTTTAACACCTAAAGAAAACCTTTCTGGTAAAAATCAATCCAGGCTAGAACTAGTAATGTGTGAGAAACTTAACCCTTCTCACTGGGCTTGGAGAATTAGTTGATAACCACTGCGGCTGTTTGCCTCCCTTGTTCAAATTAAAAAATAAATTAAAGGAAGGAGGAAGGGAATGAAAGAGCATTTCCTTACCAGGCAGTCACACAAGCTATTGTCAGTGAGCTGCCCGCCCCCATCTCTTTCACACAGGCACACACACACACGCACACAAAAAGCCAGTTTTGTGTCCTTCTGAGCACACAGATGTTCCTCTTGGCATCCCTACAGTATGGATAGGTTTTTTTGCAGGCGCAGAATGTGAGGCTTCTTTGTTGGAGACAAAGTGTTGCCTGTGGTGGGAATTGCTGCAGTGATGGGAAAGTATCGTAATGTATTGTTGGATTACTGTGTTTTTTCCCCCAGTGGAGACAGTACATTAAAGTAGCTTTGTGGGCAGGGAATTGTTTGAGCCAAGCCTGGCTAATAACACTCGCTCCTTGGCAAGCAGTCGTGCAAGGTATGGTTGGCATAGTTTGGACGGTCACGGGGTTTGTCCCAGGCATGTGCAGCGGTTCTGCTGAGTTGAGTAGAAGTCTTACCAGCTGTATTTGGTGAGCTAACAAAAGTGGCCTGACTGTGGAGACAGAGCTGTCATACGTTCAGCTCTTCATTTTTCACTTGTATGAAGATCTGATATGATATGTGCCTCCTTCTAAATAATTTTTAGGACATCTGTTGTGGGTTTTCTATATAAGGGTTCTAAGGAAACAGCTTAAAATTAGAAACTAATAGTTTCAATATGAAGTGTTTCCCTGAGCTTTCAGTATCCTCAGAAAAGGATATAGCCCTTTCAAATTGTTTCTTGTGCTACAGCCTGCCGGAGAACATGGTGCTGGTTTGGGCGCAGTTGATGACATTGCCAGTGTAAAGCTCTGAATCCAGTTCTTCTGTTGTTGACAGTACTGAGCAAGAGAAACACAGACCTGTCAGCTGGGGTCTAGACTAAGTTGCTTTTGTCCGTATCATGTTATTTTTTATCTCCATTCCTCAAATAGCAGATTTTGTCATGACTTTAACTCTTTTGGTTGGCAGTTTTACACCCCCTTATAAATATGTTCTGATGTGAAGGGTCTGTCCATGTAGATCCAGTTGAAAGATTGCGCAGTTTAAGATGGATAAAATGAGGTATGGCTCCATTTTGAAATGGCTCAAGAAAGAACAGAATTCCCTTTGGAAACCCTTCCTACACTTCTGCTGCTTTTGGCTTCGGGAACCCAGGACACGTTCTGCTGCTGTACCCAGCAGCATGGTTTCTTTCCTAGCTTCCCCTGGAGTTCCCTCCTTGTCTGCCTCCAATCTGCAACTACCATTTTTGCTTGCATGTCTCTTTTGAGATATCCAGCTGTTAATTTCTTCTTTACTGCCTCCAAAACTAAATTTTGTGATGTTCCTCCCAAGTTCCTTTTGATAGTTATATTTGGTGATAGTCTGTATTTCCTTAACCTCAAGTATTACAGCATTAGGATAACCTTTGTCATTTGTAATATCTTAACAGTGTCTGGTAATACCTTTTTTTCATGGTATTTTGTATGCTCTTTCCTTCCCCTTAGTATTTCTAAAAGCTGCCGCTAGCAGTCTGAGCTCACTTGTAACATCATTGTGTGCGCAGGTGAGTGGCTTGGCAGGTGAGCTGTCTCACTGTTTACTCCTTGTCTAGATCCCCCATGTTCTTCGTGGATATTCTTTATATGTTTTCAGTTTCTTGTGTTTTGTGAAGCACATTTTTTTTTAAATCCGAAACACACGTTTTGCAAAGCTGTCCCTTTCCAGATTCCAGTTAAGATCTTTTAATACTAGTTATTTTTAGCAGAAGGTGGAACCATCAAATATTGGGTTTTCTCAAAGACAGGTGTATGACATTCTGCAGAGAAGTGAGCCTTCTCCATGCTTCACACTCTTCCTTGCCAGTTCCTGAAAAATCAAACTGACAATGTCAAACCGGTTGTATTTTTAAGGCGTCACTCCCCAGTAAGATTTTCGTGTTGTCTCTGAATAGGCTTTTATTAACTGTGAAAGCCATTTGAATGAATAATGCAAGCGTTAGCTTACAAAGAAATGCTCCTGACCAAATCTGAAAATGTCCCTTTTACAGGAGCACCATGACCTCTTTTTCATCAAAAAGTCTGTTCAGTATTAGTCTGTATTGTTCATTCATAATGTAAGTAGCTGAGATTGTTATTGGGACATTAAGATTAAATGGACACTAACAAGGAACTGAAATTTAAAGTAGTATTACTTGACATGCCTTAAAATGTTGGGTAATATTCTCTGGTATTTAAATGCAGGCATATATTCTAGATTTACACTCAGTGATGCTTCAAGATGATTTGTGTGCGCTGGAAATAGTTAGGTTTACAATCTGTTGCTACAGTGGTGCTTTTTCCCTGCAAGATCCCATTTCGTCCTGTTTTAGCTTTGTCAGACCATAGTGTTGATACTGTCAGATATTTTTAGCGAAGATCTTTGATTACTTCTTCACTGAGCGTCTCGCAGCTGCCTGAGCAGTCTGCACATGATGTGTCTTACAGATCGACTGTTAGTTGGGCGTGACTTAACTTTTGCCATAGGTGAACAGTAAGAGTGACTGAGCAAGCCAGAGAGCAGATGTTACAGGTAGTGCTTTTGTGTAGGTACCGACAGCCAGAAGGAGAACTGGGGAAAGATGTGCAAGTAGGGAGGTTCAGGGAAGAGACTGGTACTTCTCAGCAGTCCTCCCTCAGCCTTAGTTGACTCATAAAGGGGAACCATATGGTACCTCGCTCTCCTCTTGTCTGAGAGCCCCATGCAGTTCCTCCTTTTTGCTCAAGCCCACCAACTCTCACCAACCCAGTATTCTCCACAGACCTCACCTACATTCTCCGAAGTTGTATTCATCAACCTGCATCTTCTCCAGACCCTGCTCCGCCCTCCCAGTCTTTCTCTGAGACTCCAAACCATTAGTGCCCAGCCTTCCCCCATCTTCTGCACTTTTTGCAGCTCTCCTGTTGGAGTTACGTGCGGCTGAGAATTCAGGTATCTGCTTCAGCTCTTCAGCAACTCCGTTTTCTGTCTGTCTGTGTATGCCAGCCCATGCGTTAACGTTGTTACCAGCGCTCACTGCCACTGGAAAAGCCATTCTAGCCTCCCCACCCATCTTCAGCATCCAGTTCTCCCAATACAAGAATAAATCCAATTTGTAGCTATGGTGGGGCTTAAAGACAAAGAAAGAACATGGACAGTACTTAGCATCAGCGCAGTGGGAGCTCAGGGCAGGGTTAGAAGACGTCTCTGTAAAAACCTGCTGACAGTATGTGAATTAGCCTTGTTTGCTGAAGCTTTTCCTGTGTGACAGCTGCTCCAAGCTGTACAAAGCTTGAGGGTTGAGCACCAAGGCTCAGCAGGTTTTTAAATGCATTGCCATTGTTCCCATAGATAGTGTCTTTGCCCAGACGGTACGGGGGAGAAACGGGCTGACTTGAATTTTGATAGTAAGCATCTCTGGATTATCAAACCCTACTATTTTTTAATCCCTTATGAGACCTGCCAGGATGGCCGATGCAAGGGGACTAGAATCAGCTGAATGAGAAAACTGCGAAGCACTGCAAGAAAATAAAAACGACTGAACTTAGTTGGTACTGGTGAAAGAAAAACCTGTGATGGGGTAAGAAACTGAAAGGAGAACGAGGTTGGCTGGGTATGTGGGCTGGGACTAAGATAAGTGAGGAGCCAGTAAGTGAGGACAAGAAAAAATGTCTCATTGTTTTTCCTAGGGTAGAAAAAGAAAACTGGAAACACCTGGTCAGAGATCCCAGGGAGACAGTGGGAAATCAGAGGAGTTGTGATTAGGGAAACGGAGTAAGTGTAGAAAGAGAGTAAAATTTGAGACTGCATGTATGAAGAGCAACAGTAGAACAGCGTTGTGGAAACTGAAGTTTGGAGGGCTGAAGGTTTAGGGCTATGTGTATGAAAACTATCTGACTGAGACAAGGTCTTAGCATGGGAAAGGGATGGGACAGGAACTGAGATAGAGATTGCATGTAGAAAGATGGATGGAATAACGTGCTAGAGCATGCTTTGCATGAGTTTGTTGGGTTTTTTTCACTTGGGTACCTTTTTCTTTCATCTTTTAAGCAGTTTGCCTGGCTTCTGGTGGCCATGAGTATGAAGGGCTATGAGGTTTCTTTGTTTTGTAGTATAATTGACTAAATTTTTATATATTTAAGTATATGATACTCTTTATTTTTTAGCATTTTGTAAGCTGCAGAGCAATTTTTAATCAAAATAGTTCATTGCATAGTTTGAACAGCAGGAAAAAAATATAAAAATTTGTACTGAAGACTCAGATTTCTTTTATCTGGTTCCTTTAGAGTGATGTTTCCTCTCAAATTAAAGAAGTTTTACGTCACAGACTGAGAAAGCAACTGGCATAAATTGCTGTGTGATGACATAACTATATCTGATACAAGTTCTTAGATGACAGGAGCCACCTATTGCAAGTTCCATTTGTCAAAGCTTATCTCACCATGCCATAGAGAAAAGGTTATAGCATTCATCTTTGATGTGATATGAAATACATTTTAAAATATAGATTATTCTGTGGATTCCTTCTCTAAAAAGGGAATGATCCTGTCCCAAAAACTTTAGTGAATACAAATTGCTTCTTGCAGAGACTGTAGCAAAAGTTACCACAAGACTTTTTTGGCCTGTTCTAGTAAATATTGGGTACTTCTGGTTTTGTCTGAATTGAAGGCAAGCATGTTACTTTCTAGAAGTTTTTCACAACCAACAAGTTCTACTGAGAGTCTAAATGTCCATACTGAGTGGAACAGAATTACATTTAAATATTTGGCACCTTTGGCTGTGGTTTTTTTTGCTGTCGTGGAATCAAATGCCATTGATTATTGATGTCATTGTAATAGCAGAGCTTGACAGTGTCTTCACAGTGGTTTGCACAGGGCTTTTCCATGACAGTCATGAAACAATTCTTGTCAGGCTTTGCAATTACCTTCTTTTAGTTACAGGAACAAAAACTTCCCTGTTTCACTTACCTACGTCTGTGCTGCTTTTGGTCAGCTGCCGATCATCTCAGTAGCCAGCAGTGGAGACACAGGGAAGGGTGACAAGGTCCCTGAACTTGCGTTCTGCAGGATGGACGTGCCAGGGCTTGACAAATAATATGGTTTTGGGCAGTTCCACAAGCATAACCGGAGATAATACTGTACCCCTTGATGATGGGGTGACCCCCAAATTCTGCTGCTCTTACCAGTCTGTTTGGTAGTTATCTTCCCACCAAGTGTCAGTACATGCAGTGACGTTGGTGTGCGTGCTTGATTCTGCAAGCTCCGGTTGGCCAGGGCTATGTTCAAGTGCTTCACTGTGGTTTTCACATCAGGATCTAGCTAATGTCCCCAGACTCTTTCTGGTGTTGATTTTGAGTTTCTGCTTTAGCAGTGGTCAGAGCAAAGTGGGGTTTGCCTTTGGGCTTCCTCAGGTGCGAAGAGCACATGTTGGTTTTAACAATACTTACCATAGGCTCTACTTACTTGTTGCTCAAAAACACAAGGTGACAATGACTGTTGTTTAAGCTGATAGTTTCACACAGGCTTACAGCATTCTGCTAAGTGTTTCCAAGAATGTAAGAGGCTTTTATCTGCTTTTAACCAGCAGAGTATGTAGATCTCTGCTTATGTCTAGCAGAGTATAGCCTTTGTCCTTGTAAAAGGATGGCTTTGACACAAGGAGCAGAACTATTCTGAACAATTATTAAGCAGGTGTCACAAATGGTAAATGTTCAGAAGAAATGAGAGCATGTTTGCTTGCTTAGTTCATCGAAAGAGGAAAACAAATTGAGTAGGAAACAATTACAGCTGAAGTGGCAATGGGCTCATAAGTCATGAGAAGAAAGATTGCATTTTCTGATGGAATGTAACCAGCAACCTTGGAGCATTTTTTGAGAAGTGTTTGATTGCAGAGAATAGAGATGCTTTGAAAATCCTATTTTGAGCATCCATCCTTCATTGGAATGACTGGGTGCTGTGCTAATAAATAATGGATGAATAAAATTTAAGCCAAAAGGGACCTTCAGGTCATCTCTCAGGACTTCACTGTGTCATGAGACACGACATTTCAGCAGGGTATGCTGACCTGAACTAACACACCTGTTTTGACATCTCTTCAGTTGAAGCCATCAATGGCTGGAAAGTCTCGCTGCTTGGAGGTTTTTTCCAGTGGTTCAGCAATATTATTGGTAAAATTGTGATTTTCATTTGCATTGGTTGGACTTCATTTTCCTTCCATCACATGCTTTTCCCAGGTAGATTTAAGCGCCTTTTAATACCAGTATTTTCTTTTTGTAAAGTTATAACCAGCTCAGTCTTTTTAATAACAGATCAAGATCTTTACATGGTTATTCAGTTTAATGCATGTTCTTTGTCTTCTCTTTAATAGCTTTACAGACAGGTAGGCAGCAGGATACTACACACTCTCCTAGTATCTCTGTTACCATCCCATGTTCTGCTTTGTGCAGAATTCACGCTACCTTTCTACTGCCACTTTCTGAGGTCTTGCTCGTATGTACAAAGCCAGGGTTTGGTCTTTTTGCCCTAGCATTGCCTAGGAGGGGGTGGTGGGGTGTTTTAACTGCTGTATTGAGCTGCTGGAGGCAGGATCGCCGTCCCCCTGTTGCTACATGTGCAGTGTGTACCTTGCTGGAAAAAGCCACCTGAGCAAGACGTAGATTGCTGCGTAGAACTACTCTGCCTTCAACTTGACTGCAATCTGCTAATCTCTGTCTCGCCCGTATTTCTTCTGAACAAGAATTTTATGTCTGCTGGCAATGAGCAAGGGCTTGCTGGGAATCACAGAATCATAGAATCATTAAGGTTGGAAAAGACCTCTAAGATCATCAAGTCCAGCCGTCAACCCAAGTTGTGGTGTGCTCTTGCTGAGCTGCTTCCCTGTAGGGTGTCGGAGAGTGACCTATATAAAAATCATATGGATCTGTGCCAGGCTACCTCCTTAAGCCAGCTGTATGGCCTCCCTTTACTGGTAAAGTCGAGACCAATGTGGGCAGCATCTGTGAATGCTTCAAAACGTTTTTGAGAAACAAGATGAACTGTTCCGGAGGCAGCTTCGTCCCACCCCAGCTGCAGTGCTTTGCTGTGGGCTGGGGTCGGTTAGGGGTGGGCTTGCTCTCTGGGGGTGCGTCGTGGTTTCAGTGTTGCTGATGAGGAGCTACGGGGTGATTTTGAGTGGATTTGAATGGTGGTGAGGACGGTGAAGAGAAAATCTGGAGAAAAAGCGATGGTCAAATTCACTTCATTACCTTTGTTGTTGAATTTTTTTCTGAGATTGATAGCGTGATGTCTTCCACATAATAAAAAAGGAAATGAAACAATTAAGAATCTTAAACTGTGCTCTCTTAAGGCACTGAAACAAAACCTCGTGAATAGTAGATCTGATAAACACACTGTGAAATTCTCACGGTACAAAATTGAAAGACATCGAGACTTGTCACGCTATTCTTCGAGTACCATGGCTCAACTCTAACTCTCTTTGGAGTGTTTTATGTTAATATATTTTGTATGGGAGATAATCCAGGGATTCCTTTTATTGCAGTTTTTGAAAGGCATCACTGGAATGTCTTGGGAGATGTTAAAAAGTAATGATGGAAAAAATGTAAAAAATTCAAATTAAATTTTTGAAATGACAACTTCAGTATAGGAATTAAAAACCAGATTTAATAGTTGCCTGCCTACTCCATGTAGAAGAGGATGTTTATGAGGGGTGGGACACAGAGCATGAAGGAATGAACGATGGGTGAGAGCGGTCATAGCCAGCCCTAGCTAGTTCATTCCGCTTTGTGTTGCACAGGTTATCATTCCAAAAGGAAGCAATGGAGACTTAAAAAACAGTAGTGAAAGGGAGGGAATATAAGCTAAAATACTCCACTCACCTAAAAATAGCAGTCCTGTATTTTTCTAGTACGCAGTAGAGGGTATCTGTGAACACGTTTGTAGAAGGAGGGGGAAATGCTAGCCAAGACCTGGTGAGACTCAGCCGCTATTTCTGCAGTTGTGTTGTTATTTTCGTAGTACCATAGAAGGTTTGTTCTTTAAATTTGAAACTAATAACTTGAGTAGCTTTAATAGAAGAAGGACTGCTTGCTAATGTGTGATCACATGCAGCTTTAAATATTGGATAGTTTAACGAAATGCTTTAATGTCTGCACCTGTAATTTAGAGTTTGAGTAAAATTCGTGATGCCATGTAGTAATGAGGATGCTTCCTCCACATGTGAAATTGCACACCTGCAAAACTACCGCCCCATTTTCTTGGTAGCAAATGGTATCATTAGGATCAAAAAACCATTTTGTAGTTATAGCCTTCTTGTTTTTACATGCTTGTTGCTTTCCAAATTAAATCCCTTTACAAACCTTTTGCTGTAGCCTGAAATGACTTTTAAATTAAAAAAAGAACATTTTGTCCCCAGCTTTCTTGAAAGCTAGCAAGAGCTGAAGTACATCATTCCATATCCTCCCCCTCCAATTTTACTACAGAAAAGTATTGGAGGTTTTTGTTTAGGTTTTTAGGGGACATAGTAAAATTACTTATTTTTTAAAAATTGCAAGTTTAAAGTCTGGACTGAAGAATTTTGGGGTTTTTGGCTGTTTCCTTTCATTTATCATTAAGATTTTGAGTGATTTAAAGCTTCAGTGGAAAAGTGAAAGGATTAGAGTAGGGACCAAACTGCAACAAAAGGGCTGCTGTCAGTCAGAAGGAAGCTTCCAGGGTCCTTAAGTTTGGACGTGTACACTGTGCTATTTGTGTGTGTTCAGCAAAGAGACCACCTACCTTATCTGAGTTAAGGCACAGGGATTTGATATTTGCATACAAAGATAAAAGGCCCTACTTTTAGTGTGAAAGAGGACATAAACTTTAATTTTTGTACTTGCTTTTAAAGTTTCTTTAAGCAGCGTTAGCAGGGCTGGACTGCGTGCTTCCTCTGTGCTCTTACTTGCTGTATTGTGTTGGTGAGGTATGGTCATACGGATCTGTGGTTCAAATAAGAAAAAGGATTTTCATCTTCTTTTTGAATTCTTTTCCGTGACAGTTCAAAAAATTGCAAACAGCACTTAAACAAATATTCAGGTTGCCTCCAATTTAACTTCAAGTCATCTTCTGTAAGTAGACATTTGAGGAAAGGTGGGCCAGTACCCAGAACTTTGCCCACTCCACAGGAGGTGGAGGGAAGCCTGCAAGCCCTCGTTGAAACTACAGAAAGCGTTTGGGAGGCCTTTGGGGTTTTTTTGGGTTTTTTCCATGCTTGGCTTCCATTCAGGCGAAGGTTTCTGGTGGGTGCTCTACCGACACTGGCCTGAGACGGGGTCATGGCTCGGCGGCAGCAGCCAGTGGATTCCCACCTCTGAAGCTGGGTGTTAGGTGGAGTCCTTCCATGCAAAACTGGTGTTTCCAAACGGTTCAAATTGGTAGCTCTTTTAAGTAAATTCTATAGAAGTGGAGAAAGCTTTGACTCTGCTTGCAGAGTAATTTCTTAAAGTTCTGTAGAATATTCCTATACCTTCACTTCAGTATGCAACCAAACTATCTTTGTCCACTTCAGAGTGAATTTCAAACCCTTACCTGGCTATAGGAAGTGGTAGGAGGAAAACGCGTGCATCCTCGCCACAGTGCTTGCGGGTCAGGCGAAGGTTCATGGTTCCTGCTGATGGTCGTGAGATAGGACAATCTTGAATACCACCATTGTTACTTAAAGCAAGTTGTTTTGCAAAATGGAGTAGACGGTTTTTTTCCTTTTACACTGGTGTCCTCTTTCTCCTAGGACACCGTTCCTGAAAATAATAAAATGCTTGCTTTGTTTATGGGTCCTGCTCCAAGCTTCTGCTTTAACCATAGTATAGTTTTGTCTGTTTTAATGATAAATACCTTTGTGGATGGAATACACTTACTATGCGTAGAGCAACCTATGATTTCCTCTAGCTCTAAATGTGGTGGAGAGACCACCCCTGAAAATTGTGTTCACGTTTCTGTTTTTTCTACATCTTCCACGTCTCGTTTATTCTAAAGTGTTTTAGCTGTGGGGAACATCTGTCACAAAACCAAATGTTTATATTCATACAAATTGGCAGCTGTGTCAGCTCCTTGAAGTGATGTTCTTCAGGATCTCTTTGTAAGCAGATGTGCTGTGACTGGAAAACCTTCTTTAATAATGGAGTTAAATATGATTAAAGTATCTAAAATATGTTTGAGTTACTGAAGCAGCATTCAAGATTGTGGCTCTTTTTATGAAAATACAATTGCTTGGAGTTTGCATTACAAATACATGCTAAAGTCGTGTCTGGAAACTTGAGCAAAATTCTCTGCAGATGTACAACGAGCAGAGTCTTCGTAATGCTAAAATGAGGGGAGTCATGCTCAAGATTATTGATTTATTATTAAATTAGATGTATTAATCATGAGAAGTACAGTTTCTTCACAGATTTTCCTCATGGACTTTTGTGGTTCTAAATAGCACTTTTAAAGGTTTGATTGGAAAATATTAGTTTCATCTATTCTCCTGCAGAACACTTACCACTGTAGTCTAGCAGCCAGCCCAAAAGGAACTGTTGCATTATGAAAGTAATATTTTGTATTTCAGCTACAAAGATGGAACACAATATCTCTGCCACTCCGCACTGTTGAATAGGGAGGGGACTTCTAATTCCATTTAAACCTCATTCAGTTCGATCTTGTGTAGAGAAGTGCTGGGCTCTGAAGCCAGTTTTCACAGTAGCGACCTGCTTTCCGTTGCTGGGGAGCTGCTTTTCCTCTGGGAGAACGGAGAGAAGAAAAAGGCAGAGGCATTGCTGGTTTTTAGTATTTGTCGCAGCACCGCTCGTTTCAGTGTTAAGTTTGATCAGGTTGAAAATGTATCCTTCATCTTTTTAAAAGCAGCACGGAATGTTGTAGTTCACAGACCAGAGTTTAGTGTCGCTCAGACTTTGCTTTATGCAGCCTTTACTTTTCAGTGACTCTTTCCTCTTCTGTGGCTCTACTCTGTATACAGTTTCCTTCATTTCCACGCTATTTGCCTACAGTGTTTTCTGTGCTTTCTTGTCACCTGCTTTACCATTTATCCTCTTTGTCCAGTCTTCCCAAGCCTTGTTTTTTCTCATCATAAGGTGTCAGCTCCCTCTTTTCTGTTTCCATAGACCATTACTCCCTCTCAGATACCCTTCTCTCCCTCTTTTTGTGCCTTCTCTAAAAAATTAATTTCTTTCTCTTTTTTTAAAAAAGAAATATCTTTTCTTATGCCCCTTCCACTCCTCCCACTTATTGATAAAGGCAGAAAAGTCAGATAATTTGTGCCAAAGATAGTGTTAGGGATCAAGATAACTTTATGGTTGGATGCTGAGGCAACCCATCTAGCCTGCGGCTGTTGGTGAGGCAAAGGTTGGGTTCAGGCTATGGAATTTTCTGTAGATTTCTCACATGTACCTAAATGGCTACAATCACTAGTCAGCTGGCATCTGCATTTAAGGTTCAGCTGTTGGCCGCTGGAAGGAGCGAGATTTCCTCTTCATTCCCCTTCTTATCTCAAAGCAACCTGACTTCTTTGGAGAGCTTTATCTTTTAAATAATTGTAACAAATCCTGGAAAATACCATCCATTTTTATCCATGATCTTTTAATTTTGTTTTCCCCGTCTTATTCCTCTGAAATGTTGCACATTAGCTTTCATGAGTTACTGTCATCAGCTGCGAAACTGTTCTGTTTTGAAATGCAAATATTTTGCATAGAAAGGGCCAGGATTGATCTTTTCCAGCTGTTCAGGTATCAACCTCACGTAAGCTGTTCTCCGTCTTTGGTAGCTGTGCCATACGTGCTCTTCACTGCAGCAGTGGTTCCTCGCACTCTGGGCAGCTGAAGGACTTTGGTTTCATGTTTTTAAGGAACTGTGCAGTATTTCCACGGTGTTGATTCGTGCAGATCACCACAGGATTGCTTGGGATGAGCACTGGCAGATACGTGGCTGTCCGAAGGACCCCGCATAACTGCTTGTTCAGAGTGGAGATGTCAGATGGTCTTCTTTGTCAGTTTGTAACGTAACCGAGTGTAACCCGGGGTTAACCAAGAGCCGCAGGAAATTAATGTGAGATAGAACTGACAGAAAATGGAAGAAAATTGTGGAAAAAATAAAAAAAGGATAAATGCAAGTCCAGCATCTTTTCTTAAGACGTTTAGTTTTCCAGAAGGCTCTTGGTTTGATGTCATGAAGACAGTTGAAACCCAGTTCAGTTTTGCTCGATGCTGGCAAACAGTTGTCAGACGTAAAGATTGTCTGCCCGGGCGGAAGGTGAGTATGAGCGAGATGGCAGTGTCTGCGGCCGGACTTCCCTGTTACATTTGTTCCAGTCGCTAACTGGAGAACGTTTCAAACTTTCTTTAGCTTTTGCTCAAGGTGGTCAAGCTTGAGGCATCTTCAGCTCTTTATGCTTTGACTAGGAAAAGAATGGGTATGACTTGGTCTTACAAAAGAAGAGTAATTCTCAGCTTTATTGCCAGGCTTTGATCAGTAGCTTTCCAGGTGCGTTATAAAAGATGCTAGTATTTCTAAAATCTTGGCTAATTTGGCATGGCTGTCTTGACACGAGGTCTGTTTTTAAAACCTGTTGAACACTCGTATCTTCTGACTTAAAAAGAAGACAAAAGAAAAAAAAGACCATAAAACAATAAAACCAAACCCCGTAGGCGGAATGTTTCATTACAATAGTTGTGGCCTTTCTTTTTAATTATATGTAGTAAAAAACTTGCAGATGATAGCCACTCTTTGGAGGAGGGGAGAAGGCAAAAGTTCCCTTGCCGGAGGCCCAGAGTTGGAAATATAAACCATAGTTAGCTGGCATTATACTTTTCTGATAATAGCAATGTCGCTAGTGATCATCTAATGATGACTTGTCCTCCCCTTTAATGATAAGTTGTCCTGCAGAGAGTTGTGTGCATGATAGCAGATGATAGAGTAAAATATTTTGATGGAAGGCACAAACAGTTTTCTATATAATAAACTGCTTTTCTGTCGAGCCTGCATTCCCTCAGCGGGATCTGGTGGTGTCTGCTCTTCTGTGGGCAGGACTGTATCAACAGAGCCTGGCTCCGTGGTGTCACGGAGTGTGTCCTGGCACTTTGAGCGCTGATGCATTACAACAGCGTTGGACTTCCATTGCAAGCACCTTGTTTGCTATGGGGCTGCCATTGCGGTCTGCAGACGGGAGAGCAGCCTCGGGAGATCCAGGACCGTTGCTCAACAAAACTTACCTTCTTCCCCCTCTCCTCTTGTCTTCACAGAAAATATCAGAGAGGAACCCGAGTACGGCTGAGACTGCTGGATCTTGAACTCACATCTAGGTTCTTGGGTGCAACGACGGATACAACCTTGATGGAAGCTGATGCGGTGCTCCTAGGGCTCGCGGAAAGCAAGCAAACAAAACAAAAGGAGTAAATTTCATGCAAATAAATGCACTTTGTGCTCTAAAGCAAATTATACCAATGAAATGTTACCTCCGGAAATCAATGAAAAGTTTCTCTCTGCTTGGTTATGTAAATAATGAGATCAATAAAGGACAATAAGCACATCGTACCTGATTCTTGCTCCTTTTTCATTCACACATCTTTCTAGCTTGTTGCCTTTAGATTTAAATGTGAAAGGCTAATTGAGCTTCTGTAGGTAATATTAGTTGAACGTTTGCATATTCTTGTCTAAAGAACTCCAGATTTTTTTCTTCCCATCCCAAAGGGATGTTGGTCTAAGACACTGTACTTCCATGGAGGAAGTCCAAAGCTGGCTGTTGCGGCGCTCCTTCCAGTGCGATGTTTCATACAGAGCATCATCAGGGGTTCCTGATTTCCAGGTTGCAGTGCAGAATATTTACTGCAGATACTGGGTTTAGTCTCTGTTATCATACATCGTGCTTTTGTCTCCATCTGCGTGCAGAACTAGAGATTGTTCTTTGCTTTAATCAGGGCTCTCATTTCCAATGCAGGTTAGTAAATTTTCTCTGGTTCTTCATACAGATGAAAAGAAACTATTTCAATGTAGTAGGCCAAGTGTAGGTCTTAGGTTGCCGTAAGTATGTTTAAGATAAATATAATAGGTATCTGAACGCCCAACCAAAGAATCATGCTGTGGTGTTTCCAGTATCTTTTTGGATCATTTGCCCTAAGAGAGCATTTCTTTCGATTTCTGGTGAATCCAAGTCTGGGTTCTGCGCAGTCATTTGCGGTCTGCATAGTGCCTAGCAGGTGTGCTGGTGAGGGCAAGTGAAGTTTGCCATTCGTACCACTGACTTAGGAAAGAAAGTCTGTTTAATCTTAAAATGTTTTCCCCAAATGTTGGAATAAAATGAGCTTTGTTAAGGTGGTGCGTGCCTTGTTTGCCTGCAGCGTCTGTCCGGTGACAGTGTGTTTCTCGCTATATGTATTAGTGGAGCAAAACGCACAGTGGCTTAAGCATGCATTACTCGAGTCCAGAGAAACCTCATCTTTCTGCTGGGGCAGGCCAGGTGAGCAGTGGTGGAGCCACTAAAGGATGGTATGGCTCCTTCTGCCTCTCGTGACCGAGTACATTGGTGTTTCGGTCTTGTGAGGGAAGAGGAGATCCGGGATCCGTAAGCACACGGCGTACCAGGGAGCCGGCTCCAGGCTGCTGCAGCTCCTGCACCCCTCTCCCTGCATCTGAGGGCTGCTTGGGTAGGGTGGCATCGGGGAGCAGCGGCTGCGAGCAGTTCTGCCCGGGGGTCGGATTGCCACCCAAACTCTGCCAGTCTTCATACGGGCCAGCCAAATTCGTTTAGAACGGGATACAAAAGCTTGAATCTGTTTAGAGGTCTTTTCCAAAAACAACGGGTAGTCTCCAAAATACCTCTCATGCATGAGCTATCCAGGAGGATATTTTTAATATAAGGTATTTATTTGCCCAGAATACTAGGAAGAATCACATGGAAAATGGAGAATAATTCTGAAGGGAATGGACGTGTTTTAGCAGATCCTTTTATAGTTTTGCAAACTGAAGTTTTGTTTCTGAAATCAGTGAGGATCCAAGTGAGAGAGGAAGGAAGCAGTGTGAGCTTGTTTTGTTGCTTTGATTTGCTCATTCGTCTCAGTGATCTGGGGAGTTTGAACATGAATTTCAGCGGGTGTTAGCCTTGAGGTAAAAAGTTATCCTAGCACTGAAGTAGGAAAAGAAGGCCTTTTTTAAGAAGCCAGAAGGGATTTAAAATATCAAATCCTGTCTGTTGAACATAACTCATCCTACATGTGTGATAACCTTAAATAAGAGTGATTTGGGAGGAAATATGTGCATTAATGTCTTGGGCACAAGTTATTTCACAGTAGGGTATCAATTAGTGATTTTATCAAATCTTCCTCTCAGCAGCCTTTGGAGAAAAGACCGTAGCGGTTGCTATTTCAAATCCAGCCTAGTGTTTTATGCGGAAACCCAGAGGTTCACATAGACCATCTCAGTCTTACAAATTGTGTGGTTGAACCGTCACTGGTTTCAGGCTGCTGCTAGCTGTTCTGGCCGCTGGAGAGCCAGTTGTTCTCCCAGCTCATCGTCGGTGGCCTTCAAGGCAGTTATTTGTTGGACCTCTGAACTGTTCAGACAAGAGTTGTCCCATGGAGGAGCCTCCGTTTCGGGTAGCCTGTGCTCATCACACATTGCCTGAATTCTGAATTACAATTCTAGAATTACAAGGACAGAGCAGGGAAATCTGAAATGTCTTTGTGGTGGGCTGTTGGGGTTGTGTTTCATATTTGTAATACCTACGAATGTCACGAATATGTGTGGACTACATGTCCTTGATGCAGCATCAGGAACCACCAATTTTCATTACTCAACAACTGTGATGGCACAATCACATGGCCCTGCGTCTATGAGTATTCTCATTTTTTACTCAAATCTTAGAGCAGAAATTGATAATGCAAACAGGTTTTTCTAGTGCTGTACATATGGAAGAATAACAAAAGCAGACACTTTTCTGCTAGTTGCCACCTATCCCCAGGGGTTCCCTCTTTCTTCATGGCCACATGCCTTTTTTGCTCTTTCTCTTGGCATTTTCTGTTGCCAAGCACACACAAGCGTGTGGACAACTCACTCTTCCTGAACAACGCACAGTGAGGTTTCCTCATCCACATAGTTCAGATTCCTGAGTGGCCTCACATGTGCCTTGGTTTGGGCAGTTGCGTGAATCTGACTTTCTGTTTGGAGGTCACTCTTACTTCACGTACGAGGAGAGTCGTTTCTGCTAACATAAAGGAAGGGTAAAGCCACTGCAGCAGCTCTTGCGGCGTTGTGCTTAGCCCACACCACTGCCTGGAATACTCTGAAGTATACTATGTGTAATACTGCTATTAACCAAATGAAGGCTACTGATGCAGCGTCCTGAGACATCAAGATTGTGTAGCTCCAAGGGTAAATCCGTCGTCTTGCTGAGAATCCTGAAGCCGGTATGAGCTGAGTTCTGCAACTGCGTTCATCTGACTTAATCTGGAATTTCTCTCTGCGCCATGCTGTCTTGTCTTTTAAATTTTGTAATTTTTGCTTACTCTGAAGCACTGACCAGATATTCAAAGAGAATTAATAAAACCTTATGGATTTAATCCTGCACAATTCATTTTTTGGATTATGCAGATGAGAAGACTTTTGGTGTGACCAGATCTCAGTCTTTGTTTCTTGATGTATTTTTCAGAAGGCTTTTTTTCCTATAACAGTCTTGATTTTTGAAAGTGTTTTAAGGTAACCTTAGAAGGTACCTTGTCAGTTAACAACACAGGCCCTACTTCATTAGCAGATACTAAATTCTCCATCCTGCTCTATCAGATACTGCTTTGCGTGCTGCCCACGACTCGTAAGTGACAAATTTCTCACTGAAATTTGGACGAGCGTGACAGATGCACTTCAAGTAGTTGTAATTCATGCTTGGTAAAGTGTGAAGTTTACACTCTGAGATGTAACGCTGAGTGCTCAGCCTGCATCCTCAGCAGAGGGAGGAGGAGGAGGAGGGCTGGCTGCCGTCCCCGCCTCACCACCCCGACTGGGTTGGGGGCTCTGCAGACGCGCTGGCAGTGGGGCGCTGGGTGATCCAGTAGCAGGTGGCTGTATGCAGGTACAAATCGTCACTTCTACATAAGCAAGATATGTTTCCATGCATTCTGCTGAAAGGACACTCAGTTTTTCTAGGGCTGTAACTGAAGTGGCCGTGAACTTCACCCCACCCCACATCCACTTCTTACTCCACCCAAATATTACACCTGAATGTCCGTAGTGCTTTCTGCTTTCACAGATGTACTTACAAGCAAAGTTAGCTTTCATAAAGTCTGAATTAAAGCCAGTTTGGCTTTTAACTGAAGCAGTACTTTGGCTTTTGTGTAATTTGGGTCCTGTTATGAAGGCTTTAATAAGTTTTCTACCGTGTTTTGCAAACAGAACATTAAAATACCTTATACATACTTGGAAAGCAAAATAGCTTTATCATGAGGTAGATTTGGAAGAAAAATGAAAATATCTAAATGTTCTTTTGACGACTGATTTGCTGTAACAGGACCTGGTAAATCCCCCTGGGCTTGTCTGCCCTGTCATATTCCAGGCCTTTAGGTGATGGAGATGGGGAAAAAGGGAAAAGCTGAAGAAAACAAGTCTGCCTATTAAGAGGAAATTAGCATCTTGCCACCAAAGCTTTGGCACCAAATTTGTTTCTAGAGAAAAGAGTACTTCACATCTTGTTTTTCTTTAGGGCATCCTGGAAACTTTGGGTTCTTCCTCATTTCTTAATACCGTCACATTTATAAATCAGGTAAATTATTGTTCCAGCTTTTTTTCCTGACAGCATTATTCCCCTACACTGGGAAAGCTTTTCAAGTCTTCTGTTTTGGCTAGAGTGCATTTCTGCTAGATAAAAGCATGTACCCTCCGTGTGTTTTTGAGTAAATTATGCACCTCTCCTGTGAGGAAAGGCTGAGAGAGTTGGGGCTGTTCATTCTGGAGAAGAGAAGGCTACAGGGAGACCTTGTAGCAGCCTTCCAGTACCTGACAGAGGCCTATAGAAACATGGGGAAAATATTTTCAGCAGGGCTTGTTGCGATAGAACAAGGAGTACTGGCTTTAAACTAAGAGAAGGTAGATTTAGACTAGACCTAAGGAAGAAAAGTTTTTACCATGAGGGTGGTGAAACACTGGAACAGGTTGCCCTGAGAGGTGGTAGATGCCCCATCCCTGGAAACGTTCAAGGCCAGATTGGACGGGACTCTGAGCAACCTGGTCTAGTTGAAGATGTCCCTGCTCACTGCAGGGGGGTTGGGCTAGATGACCTCTAAAGGTCCCTTCCAGCCCAAAGCTTTCTATGATTCTATGTATTTGGAGGAAGTGTTTAACACATAGGAAGGGTCTAGACTGCCTAAATGAGGCGACAATGTTGTCATCTGGCCATAACCCAAAATAGATGTTATGCCTGGTATGACTGCGTTAGACTAACGTCGCTAAGTTCTTAAATAAACATAAGTGTTCTTGTTTCCTTCTGGGTTGTGTCTTTCCCAGTCGGAGTCAAGCCGGCTGATGCGCTCCCTCTGCGCAGCAGCTGTCCCGGGGAGCTCAGCTGACTGTTGGCGCGGCAGCCTGCCTGCAGCTGGCTGGCTGTCAGGGGCAGCCCGCAGCCACGCTTCCCAGAGGCGCTGGTTGATCCACGCTTCCCAAAGCGGTTGGTTGAGCCCCACTTCCCAAAGGCGTTGGTTGATCCACGCTTCCCAGAGGCACTGGTTGATCCACAGCGTACGCACCCTCCGGGGTAGACACCATAGTTGCTCTGCAGCTTTGGGTTAACTTCTGAAAGTAGCAAGATATTTGAATTACTTTTAAAATGTGAGCCTTTAAAGTAGTGAAAAAGGTCTCTTTTTTTTCCTCCTGTCTTTAATGAGAAAGTGAAGAACTGCTGAAATAATCAGCTGTTAGATAGCAGTTCCCCTTCGACTGCCTTTCCTTCACGTGACAGCAGCTCGTCTGGTTCAGTCTTCTCTTCTCAGCCTCAAGCCTGGTTTGTGTTTAAGACATGGCACACACAGGAACTTCAGTGCTATTTCACAGTCTCAGTCCAGTAGCATAAGGAAGAGAGTTAAGGGCTTAATACTTCTCTTCCTGGGGAGAAAAGTTGTCATGATCTCATCAAAATGACTAAATTGAATACAAATAAAGCTAAATGAAGCTGAAGGCCCCAATCTAGTGTGCCAGTTACCAAGAAATACCAACAGAGACATCAGACCAGAGTGTTCAGGATATGCCCTGACCTGCTGCACAACTGAGCATATGGGCATCGTGTTGAACATCTTTGAATCGTCGTGGTGATGGAGAGAGGTGCCTGAGGGCTGGAGGAAAGCAAATGCCACTGCTATCTTCAAACGGGTCCTGAACGAGGACCCCGGTGATACCCAGTGTCAGGACCAGAGGCAGTGGGCACACACTGATACATGAGAGGGTCCCTCTGAACATCAGGAAACAATTTGTCACTGTGAGGGTAACCAAGCCCTGGCACAGGTTACCCAGAGAGGCTGTGGAGTCTCCATCCCTGGAGATATTCAGAAGTCATCTGGACATGGTCCTGGGCAACCAGCTCTGTGTGGCCCTGCTTGAGCAGCGGGGTTGGACCAGGTGACCTCCAGAGGTCCCTTCCATTCTCAACCATCCTGTGATTCTGCGATCTGTTGGCATCTTATTTCTGATGCCACTCTGTTTGAACACTTCTTTTTGTTTCTGTAAGTTTGTGAAAGCTTAGAGCTTCTTCTATACACCCTGACACGGAGATGATCTTCTGAGCTAGGAGGGTATGGTCTTCAGTTTGGGATCCAATCGCTAAAGCGCTGCAGGGAGTCAGGGTTTTCCAGAAGTGGCGAAGGTGGCAGTGGATACCTTCTCCATATCCTCGAGGCTCACGTGCTGTTTGTTCAGCACGGCCTTCCGTGCAGTGGAAGGGAGACTGTGGCTACTGCGTGTGGCTACTGCCACCTCCCACTTCCCCTGAAGGTATCGATCCTCCTGCTCTATCCCTACAGCACATATGGGCAAGCCAAGCACAGGCTCAGTCAAACTCAGATTTCCCGAGGTTCGGGCTCCTGTACAGTGTGGTGAGGGTGCCCGTGTGCTCAGAGTTTGGCACCAGCCGCACCAAGTTAAAGGGCAATTTGGTCGGTGTGGCAGCCAGGAGCTTGGTGCAGCTGGCACAGCTGTTCTGCAAGGATGGCTTTTCAGAGTGGCGGTGGACCATGTTTAAACATGGACCACGTTGGATTCCTGTGTTTAAATGTCCTCTCCTGCTAGTCACTGCGAACTCCTGCCCTCCCCACCTGCCAAAGCCGTTGTGTGACCTCCCCTGGCTTGTTGCGAGCTGGCGTGGGTCGAGCGGTGAAATCGCTTGACCCGGAGAAGGATGTTTAAATAGGCCTGGCGTGGTTTGCTCAGGATCACGTTCGTGCCAAGCCGGCACTGGCGCCTGATTTCGTCGCCTCTTCTACCGAGGGCCAGACTTTGCTGCCTGTGATTGAGGGGCTGCGTTCACAGCGGCGTTTGCGCTGGCAGGGTCTTCAGCGAGCTTTGGAAGGATGCGTGGCCCCGGTGCTCGGGGTTCCCCTCCGCCGGGCGAGCGGCGAGGAGGCGAGAGCCGGAGCCGGCGAAGGCAGGCAGCTGCCCGACAGCTCGAGCTGTGAAAGAGCATCGTCGGCTGGCAGTCGCTGCGCCGTGCCCTTTGCACCTCGCGCTGCGGCTTCTCTGCACACGCCGGATCGCCCGGGAGCTGACGCTTCATTTACCGACCCGACGGCTCTGAACAAGGTCCCCCCTCTCCCCGTCCCAATTAGCGTTGCCGGTTGCCTGCCTCAATGGCGGGTTAAACCGAGCCGCCCGCTCGGGCGTGGGGCGCGGGGCTGGCCGGGGGCAGGCAGGGAGCCGGGGGCAGGCAGGGAGCCGGCAGCGCGCCGGGGGGGCCCGGGGGCACCCGCCCCTCTCCGGGGCGCCCGGACCCTTTCAAGCGAGCTGCGGAGCGCCGGGTTCTTGTGTGAAAAACAAGGGGCACAATGCCGGAGTCGTAACCTCCTCACCCCTGACGGCATGGGAAAGTGCACTCCTCAGCTGTTGGGTATAGAAAGGCTGCTGCAGGCATGAGAAATGTTCATAAAAATGCCGTTCGGAGCCTGCCCTTCTACCCCGCACATGTCATCTTGCCTATCAAGCTGCCTAATTGGAAAATTAGGCTGGCTTTAATTTAGAGCCCTGAAAGTTCACGCCAATAATTTCCCAGAGCCTTTTCCCCCCCAGTTATTATTACAAACGGTTTCAGCACATTGCAAGTCTTTATTAAAAAAAAAAAATCCACCCGGAACGAGCCAATCTTTCACTTCAGAGAGACCCTTTGATTTCTGCGTGTGAAATTGCATTGTTGCGCGCCCTGTGAATGATCGTCCAGAGACCAATGTGAGCCCCTGTTGTTGTCCGTGCAGCGTTGCCTATTTGACCGTACGCAGAGAGCTGAGCGTGTTTTAATTTACAGCGTGTTATGATATTATTTCGGAGCTTATTGCACCTGCTATTTTCTATCTGCTGAGGCTCTGAAAACAGCAGTGGGGAGAAGCTGCCACGCAGGTGTAGATGTTTCCTCCCCAGGGCCATGCGTCTATGGGCACCGCTGATCTCGAGTCACCCGAGGAGACCTGAGACCTGCAGGAGACCTGCAGGATCAGGCCCATCTAACCCTCGTGACTTGGGTGTCAGGAGGATGGGGCCAGACTCTTTTCAGCGGTGCCCAGTGACAGGACAAGGGGCAATGGGCACAAAATGAAGCAGAGGAAGTTCCAGCTGAACATGAGGAAGAACTTCTTCCCTCTGAGGGTGACGGAGCACTGGAACAGGCTGCCCAGGGAGGCTGTGGAGTCTCCTTCTCTGGAGATACTCAAGACCCG
>Ga0065711_1003767_pt1 | contig 26469 bp, 14 predicted proteins | sample Hoacrofraction12_FD_59098 | JGI IMG/M metagenome (GOLD analysis project Ga0065711, IMG submission 59098) | Hoatzin crop microbial communities from Cojedes, Venezuela - Epithelial fraction 12 v2 (version 2) | ecosystem: Host-associated > Birds > Digestive system > Esophagus > Crop | place... | reverse complement strand
CTGGACAAGGTCCTGTGCAGCTTGCTGTAGGTGACCCTGCTTCGGCAGGAGGGTTGGACTAGATGACCCACAGAGGTCCCTTCCAACCCCTACTATTCTGTGATTCTGTGATTCTGTGAAATTGTTGGGAGCTTGAGCGCGACAAGCCTATGGAAGGAATTGTGTAACTAATTTGGAGAATTCCTAAAGATAAGAATCCATGCGTATCTGCTGGGTTCAAAAGGAAACTGGATCACTGCTTGCACTGTATTTATTTTTTGATAATCCTGTGCTAAGACTTCTACCCCTTTCTTGTAGGGATTAGCAGAGATTTATCCCCCTAAACTATTCAACAAACTCTGTTTAGCAGATTTCTTGTTTATTGCAGGGCTCTAGAACATCAGTGGTGCCTTCAGTCTCTCTTTTGCTGTCTGCTGTCTACAGCGGTTTTGTCTGAGCTGTTACTTAGGTCCTTGTTTGGTTATGAACCTTGGGCAGGTCTTGTGTGGAAGTGGGTACCTGGACATCTGTCGCATGCTTTCCTGGGATTGCAGGAAGCCTTGCTGCAGGACCTGCATCCCAGCTCTCCACTCCTGCTAAAAGGGAGAGCTGCTGATTGCTTTTCGCCTCAAAAGGTGCTGGTAATCCCGCAGCATTCTCCCACCCTTTGTTTATACAGACAGTTTGTGTCTTTAAAGTCTATTTATTTTTTTGTTTTGAACATTTCACGAGACACGTCGCTGTTTACTCAAGCAAAGGCCTAGAGTACAACTGACTCCTTGTTATGCTGTACTGATTGAATCCAAATTTGTTTTGCCTTAGTTATTCCTCCTTTCCGGTGCATAAAAATACATATATATATATATATATCCCTATATCTCATGGGAGAGGAGCACTCTCTGGATTCCTTAAACATTCTTTGTGTCCCAGTGTTATGGTAGAGCTCTGTATGTAACTGTAATGACAGCAGGAGTGATCCTCCTCCTTAAGATGCAGAGGACACTAGTAGAGTTATTTAATTTTTTTCCTGCACTTCATCATTTGCACAGGTGAAATAGCTATGAAATACCAGAGAGTACCGGTATACCTTTATTTACCAGTTTACTTTGCTCAATAGTGCATAGTTAATTCCTTTTCCCTGTAGAGATTGCTGTTAAAAAGCACTTGCTGTGCAGCCAGCTACTGCGTATGCTTTAAGCCAAGGAACAAAAACATGCTGCCAGCTACAAGGTCTTGCTGCTGTACTTTTCCTTGCAACCTTTAACAAATTCGAACCATTGTTATTGTACATAGAATCCAGCAAGGCTATGATTACAATTAAAGAGGGTGGTTGGTTCATGCTTAGTTTGGGTTTCACTATTTTAGGGCAGAAAGGAAAAATATTTATGTAATATTTTTTTGGACTAGAATAATCTTTTCTGTTTACATTTGTGAAGCGAGCACAACCAGGTCCATGCAATGACTGGGACTCCTGTACCACAGTACATGAGTATTTGTGTTCTTACTTTTCTTGTCCCCCATCGCACTGATCAGAGGATAAGCAGGTTTCATCTGATTGAGTGAAATGTCTAAATAGTTAGGAACCATTGCAGTAGAAAGAACCTGTTTTTCTTCTGAGAGCAGAAATCTAGTTCCCCCAAGTCTTGCATCCTATATCCCAACTTTCTGCCAGTAAAAATAAATAAAGACATTTAAAAAAACCCTCCACATGTAACAGTTGCACCTCTTCTGAGCCCTCCATTAATATGTCTCTCCCCTTTTCAGTGTTCCCTGCCCTTCTGCCTACATACTCTGAACTTACTCCAAACCACCGTGTGGGCAAAAAGGCAATGAGTGCGGTGCCATGTTCTAAGCTGACCTCCCTGACCCAACACAGGAGGGAGCTGCTGATCCTCTGTTGCAGCCTTTCCCTCAACATGGGCATTTGCTGGTGTCTTCCATCCTCATGCAGATCTCCTACAGAACTGCAGAAATTTGAGACCACCTCAGTCCATTCATCAAATGTGGCTAAAGCTGCCTGTCGTGTTCAGAAGCTGTTAGGAATGCAAAGCTGGACAGACACAGCACCATTGTATAAAGCCCATTTCACCAGCAAAGCACCCTAAGACGACTGGATTTCCAACTGTAATATATACAGACAGATATGTATTCCTACCCAGATATAGAACATTTGCTCTGAAGATGTGCTGCTACATGCATTCTGCAAATAGATAGCTGGAGGCAGAGAGGGAGGAAGGAGAGGGATGTTTGTACCATCTCACGGCAGGTAACAATGTCGTAGCACACCTGGGTGCTGCTGACCTTGTTTCTCACGCAAGTTCCAATGAAACAGTTTGTGGTTAAAAAGAAGGAAAAAAAAAAAAAAAAGAGCTTAGAATCCCAGTATCCAAAGGGTTTCAAAACTTTATTGTATGTGCCAAATATTTCCAGCTGTTATTGCCTTCCACTTATTTCCCACAGCATCTTGGCCTGGGTCTGCTAGTGATCTTTCCTCGTTGATGGTATGAGATGTTAGCTGAGCCAATGTTTATGCTGCTTAGAAGGATATTCCTCAAGCCTTACTTCATTAATGATTTTAAAGCTTGTTAACCTGTTTATCTTCAAAGGAGGGAAGCTTTTAATGCTAAATAATTTGGACAGGGTTTGTATAGATTTTGATAATGAGTACAATTGGATATCAGTCTCCAGTCTGTGTTATGAACTAGGAGCCTTTACGCATACTTCAGTTGCTTCTCACTGAGAGGAGCGAGATTACACTGCATACATGGGTGTCATGCAGCATTACATCTGCTAACTCCAACCCACTGAGTGTTTCTAATGTACAGCTTCTTCAGAAGAAAGCAATTGCTAAGATATCTGATAGTGGAAAATTTGGGGATGGTTTACTATAGCTTCTGTGATCACCCGTGGATTGCCTCGTGGCATAGCATAGCCTTGCGAGTGCTTTAACTTCATTAAATCTAGAATAAAAAGGGATATCTTGGATATTGTGGCATCTGCCGCTTTCTATCATATGACTTTATAAAGCTGTATATGCAAAGCAGCTGCAAAGTGTGTTTAAACTTTCTCATATATCAGCCTACTGTGCTTTCTTAAAGAGCTGGTGTCAAGCTACTGAAGTTGCTTAAAACCAGTCTGGTTGATTGACTGCTTTTTGTTGTTGTTTTGGCTTCCAAACATTCATTAGAATGGAAGGAAGTTCTTGCTTTGATTTTATTTTCCACCATTCACCCTGGTGCTGCTTGCATTTTATATTTCTTTTTGTTTCAGTGATGAAAACATCCTACTTGGTTGTTAATTGCTGTAAACATTTACTTAGCATTTGCAGTCACTAATGAATTAATCTCTCTAATTCTGGGTAAGTGTTCTGTGTACTTTAGAGCTCAGGAGTGTCGGTGAGACATACCTAAGGCCATAAAGTGTGTCAGTAGTGTAGATGAGAATTTAATTTGAGAACCTTTCTGTGACTCACGGCACTTAATGTGCTAGTGGTGTCAGTCTGTGGGTTTGTGTACGAGCCAGGATTTGCAGTATTATGGAGATTACATCTTTCTTATTGTTCTAAAGCAGCTCTTTCAGGTTGTGCGCGTTTTCCTTTGAGAAGTGGATATTTTTGAAAGCTTGCTTCTATGTAACTGAAATGTTAACTCTACTTGAAAGGAAGTCTGATTTACAGCTAATGTAAAAAATCAACTGTTTCAATATCAGCCTTAGACATTAAACTCCGAAAGGTGAAAATCCCCCCTGCTTCTCCCACTGGCTGGGCATAGAGAGGCAACCTGTTCTCTCTTCCACTTGCCTCTCTGCAGAGACCCCCGTAACCCACTTGTGCTGCTGAACCCCGTAGCACAGCCAGGAGGGATCCGGCATCCCATCCCGCGTGTGACAGATGATGCAGCCTCAGCTCCAACAGGCTGAGGGTTGAGCAGGCTCTTGGAGCCAGCACAGGCAGACTTGGCCCAAAAAGCCTCTTTGCAACTCCAGCACGGAGGTAGCATCCTGCTTTTTCTGAGAAGATATGGAGCAAAGCCCTTCCTTTTATTCTAAACACAACAGAAGCTCCACGCAGAAATGGTGTCGCTCGCTCTATCACCAGCAGCTCAAAGCTGGTGGAACAGAACACCAGGCACTGTGGTAGCACTGGGTTGTTAGGGCTGTAACAGCAGGAGCCCCTCACAGGGCTATAAGGTGCTTTCATTTCATGCATGCATTCAACAGTTGTGTTTCTGTTATTTAGGCTTCCTGACCCAGGAATACCACTGGGTCTACACTCACAGCCTGGACTTTACCCTTAAGTACGTGTGCCTATGGCTATGTTCTGGGGCTGTTGGGTTTGGGGTTTTTTTTCCCCACAAATATACTTGCTCTTACTTCAGTCTCGCTCTCAGAATTCAAGGCAGAACTAGATATATGCTGAAAGAGATACATGGGGGGGGGAGGGGGGAAATAATTTTCTAATCACGTATTACTTTTTCCTCCATTTGTCCCTCACTTTCCCAGATGTTGCTAAATGAAACTTAGAGCTCAAAAATGTAGAGACAGTTTTTTGTAGCTGAAGACCTCGTTTCAAGGCTGTTTATTTAAGTGAAGTAACAATGCCAACTAGCGGTCAGATCCTTCATAGAGAGGACACTTGGTATTCTGGCAAAAAAACCCATATTTAACCAAAATTTGTGTAAATCATAGAGCTTTTATGACTATCTCACTAATCAGCTTTCTGATAGGGAAAAGACTGTATTTATTGATTTTGTTTAATAAGGTATTTCAATTAGTAATACAAATAGTGTATCTTTAGATTAATGATGTGTTGCCCTTTGACCATGTATTAATACTTTATTATGCTTTTCTTCTTTTCCAAAATTAATTCATTCCACTCTTAATCTGATCCCCTGTGCTAATGGTTCCAGAACCAAAGAAATGAATATATATTATCTCCATCTTGTTTTGCAGTAGTGTCTGGGTTCTCCTTTCCTAAAATATAGACATGCAGTGGGGTTTGAATAACCCACTCTGGCTCCTGTTTCAAAATTCATGGTTATTCTAACAGCAAGGGGTATTCTTCCAACATCACTGAAAGCCTTTTTCTTTCCTCCCCTCAGTCTTAGTATTAAATGTGCATCACCATATCAAAGTTAATGAAGTACTCTGCCACAAGTTGCATTTTTTTTCTCATGTTGCTTAAGGACTCTTTTTGTACCAAGATAGTTAGATTTTAGGATACATATGTAAGTATTATTGTCTGTAATCTGGATACCAGTATCTAAATTTATACATCATATTTATATATTAAAGAGCTAAAACTGTAAAGCAGCTTTTTGGGTTTGGGGTTTTTTTAGGTTTTTTTGGGTTTTGTTTGGGTTTTTTTTTTTCCCTGTCTAAAGTGCATCCTTTGTTTGTATAGTGTTCACCCAGCACTCAATTGTCTTAGATACTCCTGTGCTGATTAACAAGGTGATTTCACTAGATGATACAGGGAATAGCACAGATGAGGAAGATAGCTCTCTGACTTCTACAAAACCGGTTAAAATTAGGGTATCTCTTTACTCTGCATCAGCTAGATGTTTTGAGAGTCTGTAGTCTGTAGGTGCTGTGTCTTCAGTATCTAGAGTTCTCCTGATGCACAAGATTTCTAGCAGCAGTCTGCAGCTGGTGTACCCTATTCTCCTAGCGTTAAACCGTGGGAGACATTCCCTGGAGTTTCTCCTGGAAATTGACCTGACCTAACTGCCTGACTTTTGAAAAGCAAGCTTTCCATATGTTATCAGGTACTTATAATTATTAATTTTGCATTCCTAACAATTTTGAGCATATCTATGCTATTCATCATGTTTTATGGCTTCTGCAAATAATAGTGACCTTATAGGTTCTGTGAAGTCAGCTAGTTTGTATGCGCCTCTCGCTCCTTAGATATACAAGTCACCTGTATTTTATTGTATCCAAAGGCAAGCCCAATTCTCTGATGCTTAGTGAACTTTGGATCAACTCCTTGGTCTCGTGTTTAGCTGTGATGCTGATATTAAGAGTTCTGATTTGCTTTGGGCCGCTTTCACCTCCCTGACAGATAAGCACTGAGCTTTGGTGTTCAGTGAGAGTAAGAGCACCTTACACCCCAAGGCAATCCTGAAGTTTCCTGTGTGTTCTGGAGGAGCGTGGGGACACACCACATTCTCTGGCTCTTCTGCACCCCCACAGGTTTTCTGCCTTTCTCTGCCATTCTTCTGACTCCAGACCCTGGGGTTTTGATTTTTCACCCTCTACCTTGCTTGTTCACTGCTGACAAAGCCTGAGGCCACCCTTATAGCAGCCACAGTTCATTTATTTATTTTTTAATCTGTGACTATTTCAAAGATCATTTACTAACAACCTTCACAGAAACAGCTTGCTAGCATTACTGCCGAATTTGGAAGTGCTCCATGTTCCTTCTTGCTCAGCTACCTTCAGACCTGGTTTTATGCCTTTTCTACCCTTGATTCCGAGCTCCTTGGTCTGCATATTGCTTTTATTCACCACTCCAATTTTTTTTTTTTTTTTTTATTTTAGCTCAGAGACATCAAACACTGACTGCATTTCTGGATATATGTATTCCCTGCTTTCTTGCCCTTTGTAGCCTGAAGGCAGCCTAAGTTCATAATTAAACTATGGGCAAGATGGAAAAAGAGAACCGTTTGCTCCATGAACTCGGCAGCATTAACCATTAACTACATCTCTGTTTATTTATTTTTACAGAGAAGAAGTGGAAAAATTAATAACATCTGTCTCTCACCTGTATTGATACGTGGATTTTGTGGAGGTGGGAAGCTAGAGAAGAGAGAGATTCAACCATTGTTTTTTGTGATCTTTTCCACTTCTACTCCTGGAGAGAGGATTCCAGAATTTGCTTCCCCCCACCCCATTTTTTCCTACCTTTCTTTCTCCCCTCACTCCTGACCTTGCATTACCAGCAAGTCTAAAGAGAAGGAGGAGGGAGTAGAAAGATGAAGCAGCTCTCAATCCACCATTCTTCTCCCCATCGCAGCCTTTCCTCTTCCCTTCCTAGCAGAAGAATGCTGCTTTCTTGCTTTTGGGGTTTCTCAGTTGCTAGGAATTCAAAATATTTGTGGCTTTTTAAAAAATAATTTTGGAAATTGCATCAGTGCTGAGGCCCTGGGGCTGCAAATGCCAAGTGTTACCTAAGTGGAATACTTGGCAGCCCAGCATGGCACTGTGTGATGGGAGACGAACCTGGGGCAATAGGAGCCAAGCATCAAGGGCAGAAGGGCCCCCAGCCGTTCCTGAGTCAGAGTCAGGCAGAGGAGCGGTGCCCTGATTGCAGAGGGCCGACTGGCTTCTGCTGGAGCTGAGCATTGGTCCTTCGCAAGAAGCAGCCCACACACAGATCTCGGTGGCAGAGGGAAACCAGAGGCTACATGGAGAGGTGAGCAGATAAGGAGCAGAAACATTTGCCTAGTAGGAAGAAAAGGGATTCATAAAGAAGGACCAAAGCTGAGGGACCAGCTAGCCTTAACCTGTCAAGTTTTCTCCTTTCAAGCCTGCTGCTTGCCACAGGAGTCTGTGCAAATGCAATATTTGCCCCCCACCACCCAGCCCCACACAAAACTGTCCTAACTAGCAGGTTCAGAAATGAATGATGAACACAGCCAGGACACAAGGNCACTTGCCATAGGAGTCTGTGGACAAAGAGCTCCTCACTGGGAAATGAGTGGAAAAAAACACAGGAGTTGTGCCTTCCTCACACGGACATAAGAGGCAACTCTGTGGAGTAACACACAGACCAAGGGAATCCTGCCATCTCTAGGGAAGGCTTGAAAAGCTAGAATTCCTGTTTTCTTTGGCATGTGAAGGAAATGTTTTTTGTTGTTTTAAAACCGATATTTCAGTAAAGCCAGCAGAAGAATTTAAGAATCACGTGTACAACAATGAGGAGGGTAGCGCCTGTGCACGTGACATATATGAGAAAGAATCTGGAGTGTCTGAATATGTCCTAGCCATCTGCTGCAGATACCTACGCTTGTTAAAGTAGTGCTCTTCACAACATATTGATCGTTTGGCTGTTTTGTTTCTCCTCCAGAATTTGGATGCCTGTTTTCAGCAGAAACGACTCTTCTTCAGTCATCACGAAGAGCCTCCTGATTTTCTAGGTAAAGAATTTCACATTGTCAAGAAATTTTACTCAAGGAAAAGGGAGACTGTTTTTTTTTCTTTCTTTCTTTTTTCCTCCCCTCTCTCATGCCAACTGTCCTTGCTAACAGTTACACTGTAGTTCACGCAATGGTCCAGCTGCTTTGCTTCTCGGCATTGCCTGGTATTCTGAGAAAGTTTGGCTAAACCTGCCCAGGATTAGTCACTTTCAGTGGTGGGAAAATGTTCAAGGATATACTAAGAGATATTGCTTAGTACCATTTTGCAACAATATACATGAAGGAATTTTTCTGTTGCCATCATAATGTCCTACAAGTTACACTGGGCTGCAATGCAGTTGTTCATACATAGCTCTGGGGAAATTTTTATGGCCTGTGTTGCAAGCTTCTCAAAATCCAAACCAGAAATTTTCCCTGTTGGTTCAGTGAGGTCCCTGATGCCTTGCTTCACTCCGTTCCCAAGGACTTCGGGGTTTAGGGCCCCATTTCCTTCTGTCCAGGGATGGAGATCATACATGATGCATGTAGGACAGCTTGGGCTGTGCTTCTCCACATGCCTTGGAGAACACAAGTGTAATGCAGATGTGAGGGAGATGGGAGATGTCCTGCTCTGGTCCCTTCTACCTTTCCAAGGATTTGCTTAGTGGAATGCTGACCTGGCCAAAGTTTTCTGCCCTAGCTCTTCCTCCAGGCAAATTCCATTCAGCACTCCCCACTCCTATGCTGAATTAGGGACAGATACCTGAACTGCAGAGACTTTTCTTGACAAAAATGCTTACCCTACATCCTCTTCCTCACCTCACTATTTTGTTTTGAAAAATATTTTGTCATTGTTGACATCTGGTAAGTGCAGACCAAACTTTTAAAATCCTGGATAAAGGAGGAGCTCTGATTCTTTCCTTTTATTCTGCAAGGACAACCAAGTGGGAGGCTTTAGCTGACCACCCAGCTACAGGGGAAGAGTGTGGCAGATGGGCACATCACCAAAGCTGAGCAGGAAGAGCTAAAATGCCACAACAGGTTTGGTGATGTGAGGCAAGGACATAGGTGGGAAAGGAGCTGCAGATAAGCAGGAGTGTGTGTATGGAGTGGGGGTGAGCTGGAAGAGAATTTGGGAGCAGGATAGAGGATTTGGGCTGAGGGGAGGAGTGAGAAGAGGGTGGTAAGAGGCTCCAGGGTGGGTTGCAGGGTCAGGACTAAGAATTTGAAATAGGAGAGGGTTTAACGAGGAGATGTGCTTGAATGGGAGAGGCTGAGAGCACTATGATTGACTTATGGGACAGCTGAGAAAGGGGAAGTGGGGTATTTGAAACAGGAGTGGCAAGAAGGGGTTTGGAATCAGAGAGAAGGGGTTGGTGAGGACAAAGGAAGGACCTGTGGCATGAAAGTGGTTAGGTCATTTAAGCTCTTAGTAAGTCACTGCAGTGCAGGAAAGTGAGGGATATGACATCTAGGTCAGAAGAGGGGAAGTGCTGGGGACTTGGAGTGTGGGTCAGAGGCAGCATAGGTCAGGAGGATGCTCAAGACTGCAGGGACCTCTGCCTCAGGAGGGACTGTGATTACCAATGGGCAATTCTTGTCCCTACTCATTCACCCTTCTCACTTGAATACCTTGAAGCAGGACTCAGCAACAAGAGACACCCAGACCCACTTCCTTGCCTTTCTGCTCTGCCCCTTCCTTGCTCAGACCAACAAGAGCCACCCATGAAACCCTCCCACCATCCTCACCCTCTCTCCTGCTCCCACGTCGTAGGGGTGGCACACCACGCAGGACAACAGGCACTCAAACTGAAGTAGTCCTAAGTTCTTGGTGCTTCCCAGTCCCTGCAAGGGGGATGTTTGATCGTGGGCTGACTGCTTCTTTTAGGTAAACTTGGGCTTTGAACACATGTTCAAGCATGCAGAGCACAGTTCAGAATTATAACAATGGCCTCGATCATGATTTCTTGCTTCTAAATATAAACTGTGGTAGTGGGAGGTAAGAGCAACTTCATCCAGGTTTCTGTACATTCCCATATTGTTTGCCGTTACAGCAGGAGCAACACCACATCAAAACCCACTACACTTCTATTTTCAGATTAAATAGTTTTTATTAACAAAGTCTGAGTGTATTTTAATGAGTCTGTAAAATGAATTCTACAGAAATTATTAAACACCATATGAAATCCAATAATTGCAAACCTGGCTTACTGATTTGCTATCAGGTAATGTGAAAGAGTATCATCATGGCCTTGCAAAACCTATTAATATATGACCATGCTTTCAAAATAATGTATGCATCTCACAACCAGAAACAAGCACTGTGCATTATTTAAATAAATCTGTATTCTTTTTCAGTGGGGTTATCTGTTAGAAACGTTTACTAAAAATTGCATAGGAAGAAATGTCAGTGTGTATGCACACCCCAGCAAGTATAAACTCTTCTTGAAAACCATTTCTCTTGTCGGGGGACTAGACAGGTCCCATGTAGGCTGTACCTACAGACATTGCTGTGACTATATCCTTGGGCCAGTTTTAATATTTCTGTTAGTTTCAATTATGTTTCACGTTTCAGTACCAGCAGTTTTAAATAGATAAATTGTAAAAGTAGAGCAAGAAAGTGAACAAAATAGGAAATATTTTTATTTGAGAAGCTTAGCCTGTGAACATGGGCTGTAAGCAAGCAGCTGTGGAGCTGTCGGTGTTGTATAAGGAGGAATACAACCTTCCAGGTAGAATGTTGATGAAAAATTACTGAGATATGTTTACATCATCTCAGTAAAGAACATCTGCAGGAAAAGTAATATAAAAAATATTACAAACTTTTTTTTCCCAGGGCTCGGAGCACAAAAATAAAGGTTTGCCTTCAGTAGGTATGCCCAGTATCACGTAGGATAGCATGGAGCTAATTAATCTTCTGTTGCCTTTTTGTAGAATCTTCTATTTCAAGATCTTAAAGTCCTTTGTGTTGGTGTGGCAATTTTCCATATTTCCAGTGTTTCTAGTGTCCCACAGTAAAGCGTTGCTAGAATCCAGAATAAGGGACTGAAGCTCTTCATCAAATTCTGTTATATAGTAAAATTACTGAATATTTACATGCAGGTATCTACCCAAATGCATATTGTTCCATTTACCTTCCAAATACTTGAAAAGCAACCAAGCTCGGGTTTGGAGATAAGTGAATGCTCAAAGTCAGGGCCCTGAGAGGCCCAGGAAAACACTCATTGACTTCACGTGTCCTGCTCCCCTGAGCAACACCTATTTAGACCTTTTGGGATAGTGGATACAAGTGAAAACATGCATCACTAAAGTAATAAACATCCCTGATCCAGTGAGAAATGTGGACTGGGAAAAATCTTCACTTCTTTCTATATTTCTATATTTAAGTTTCCGCAAAGTAAAACATGGAAAAACTTCAGCTTTTGTTGCCAAATTCTGTCCTGATATGCACAAACATGACTTTTCATTGACCTTTTGAGGAAAGGCTATGAACATCACTGAGCACAGCACAGAATAGCATAAGCTTGGAGTGGGAAAATCAAGGCACTAATAGGGACTTCAAGATATTTTTTACCAAGCCAGAAGTATTCGATGAGCGAAAAGTGGCCAGTTATCTCAACATAGGGGTGTGGAATAGATAAAGACACAGTAAAAAATATAAATCAGCAGGATCAACACAACATTACAAAGCCAAAGAAAAAGGAAAATTATAGAAAAAGGTCAACAAAACCAGAAAAGTCAGGAAGGCAACAAAAGATTTGACAAAAAGGGTTGAAGATTGTAAAGACAAAGTAGGACTTTTACAGTTATGTGAGGAACGAAAGGTCTGTGAGAGACTGCTTAAGCCAAAGGGAAGTTGTTCACGGATGTGCTAGACAGCGCTGGGAAACAGACCAGCTTCCTCACCTCAGCATTCACTGGGAATAAAATGGAAAAACCTGCCAGAACCAAAACCACCTTTTTGTACAGCAAAAAAAGGAAAATTCCCAAAAACTAAGTCTGCCCACTGCAGCTGACAGAAGAGTATAATGGCTCAGCAGAGCGGTTCCAGGGCAACTGGGAGCCTCCCTTAGTACCCCCAAAAGGTAAAGAAGGCAAGTGGTGACAGGTGGACTGGCAAGAGCTGCAGTATGTGTATTGCTGCAGCACAACGTGGGTCATATCCAGAGAGCGGCTCTCTCTTGCCTTCTCCAGGCAGGGTGTCCATGAGTCTTGGTTTTGGTTTTATTTATTTTTTCTGTGTGTGTGTGTGTTCAAATCTTTTGGATTTATCTTTAATTGACATCCTTCTTCTGCTTGCTTTCTTTATGGTCATCCCTTTGTTTAGGATGTTTGCTTGCTCTTATTCAGGCAGCGCAGCATGCTCAGGAAATGTTGGATTTTACCCTTAGGGCCAGCACCCCCATCTGTCTGTGCTTACCCAAAAGCTCTGGGGGTCAGATAAACAAGGTTATGTTACATTTATAAACAAAGCTGTGCATGACTAAATTGTGTGTCTGATGGGAGAAAATAAAGTGACATCTGAGGTTGCGAAGCTCATAGTTCCAAATTGAACAAGGTTAATGAAATTGTACAGGGCAAGAGAGTTTATTACTACTGCTGATCATGGACCATCACCCATGAAGAATATGATAACAGAATACTCTATTTAACCATGGGATAGGTATGGGTCTGGTGTGCAAAAAGGGTGCTTTTTCTTCTGCTTGTATGCCAACCCTGATTTGGGGAAAGCACTGCTAGGCATCAGCACAGAGGCAAACAATAATTGTGAGAAGGGGATTCTGCAGTCACTAGCCCCTTTTTGCTGGCAGGAGGTAAAGCAAAGGGATTAAAGCTTCCTTTAGCATGACTGATGCAGTAGTATTTGCTTCTGGTCACTGGATACCCTCTTCCTGACCAAATCTAAAGTCTGCTAAATCTGTAAGCTACTTCATTGCGTGACTTACAAAAAAATGTCCACTTTATTTCATAATGGAGCTGGTCTAACTTTAGTTTCTGATTATTAACTCTTTGGTTAGCAAGGCCAGTCTCAAAAGAAAGGGGCCAAATGGTCTCCATCTATGCTTTGTGAATGTCTTTTCCCTGGAAATTAGATCAAGGTCCTTCAGCTCTTGTAATCTGAATTGCTGCTCTTTGACACTTGTTTGGCAACTGAGAAGGGCAGGATTCAAAACAGCATCTTAGAGGTGAAAGGCTACATATCCTGTTAGTGGGAAAACTTTCATCTGCAAACGCAATGGTATTTGTCAAGAGGCTAGAGAAGATTCAAAATCAGGAAAAGCCTTTGTGACGTCCACCATAGTAACAGAAATGTATTCACCTTGATTTAAAGCATCCTTTTTAAGGTGAAACCTAAAAATGGAGCAAGACTGGGTTATAACTTAAATGCAGGAACTGTGACAAATAATAATTTATATGAGGAAATGGAGGTGCCATAGGGACAGGGTTCTGAGGCAGACTCGTCTTGTGAAAAGGATATGAAGTTAAGTAATGGTCAAATAAACCAGAGCGTGCTTTTTTTGTTTTCAATACTGACTTTAAAAAAAGAAAAAAAAAAAGATAAATAGCAGAAGTATAGGACTGACATTCAAGAAAGGCTTGCCTGTGATTAATGTACTGAAGAAACTGCTGAACAGTTTATCCTTGTGAAAGTACTACCTCTACGATATTGCTCGGATCAGGAAAAATGTAGATTATTGATTACCTTGCCTGTGAATCAAACCTGCAGGAATGCAGGAATGAAAATCCAATACAGTTGATCCATTTTGGACATTTTCTGAATTTTTGCTCTTCATACAACTCACTTTTAATAAAGAGTTACTGGTTTTGTTCTGTTTGCATTTTTCCTTGCTCTGCTTTTGTCTTGTAGAACAAAAATAACTCAACTAAACTGCAATCTGGTGAGGATTTCTCTCAAGCAGGCTGAGCTTCTGCAGCTCTGACACTGAGGAGCTTCTTCATTCTGAGGGTGATGGAAAATTTCCGGAGAAATTTTGGTTTCTCCTTCTCTGGAGATATTCAAGACCTGCCTGGACGTGGTCCTGTGCAGCCTGCTGTAGGTCATCCCACTTCAGCAGAGGGATTGGACTAGATGATCCCCAGAGGTCCCTTCCAACCCTGAACATTCTGTGATTCTGTGAGCTGGAGACTGGAAACAAATTTCATCCTTCCCAGCGCCACTTGGTTGGTATCAAACGACTGCACAATCATTCCAACACCCTTTCTACTAGGCTCCAGCAGTAGCTGGGATGTTGTATGTGCACAAGAGGAGGTCAGGCAGTTTGCTGAGCTTTGCTTTTTTATTCTGAAATCATGGCCTTCCTGCTTGATTGAACAGAGATGGTCCAGAGTTCCTGGAGCAATTTTCCAAACAAATGATCATTTTTTGTAATCCAAATATATTGCAAGAATGTTTCAGCAGAAGATGTTTCCTGGTAGTGTGGTAATTCAGATTAACAGGCTGAGAGAGACCTGTAAATAAGCAGAGGCTGGGTAGAGACAGACTGCATCACTGTGTCCCATGAGGTGACCCAGTAGCACTAATGTAGAGGTCACAGTCTTTGGTAAAGCTGCCCACTGAAATCAAGTGCTTGCCCTGAATCAAGCAGGGTTGGGATTTGAATGAGAGATCTTTCTTGGTCTATTTTCTTTCTTTTCCCATGTAAATACCCTAATTATTTCAAGGCAGTTATTTTGCTCTCTTTTCACCAAAATCAATCTCATCTTCCCTTTAAAAAATATTGAGTTTGTCTGTATGGAAAAGGAAAACTTTTACAAGATCAGAAGTTTCATATTTTTTATGGCACTCTAGCGCTAGTAGTGTTACAGATGTGGAGCAGAAGGAGATCAGTGTTTGGGTCTTTAAGCTTGTGCCTGAATCTTCATCCTAATAGACGGTTCAGTTAATTTTTTAATGTAGGTATTTTAAAATTAAGCAATAATGCCATCAGAACACTTTGCTCCCCTCTTTGGCCTCTAGCACTTTCCCTAGGGATGGCCTTACCATATGTAGCATACCCTGAAGAAATGAGCTGAACATGGAAACCTCCACATATTTTGAATCATAGAATCATAGAATGATATGGGTTGGAAGGAACCTTACAGATCACCTAGTTCCACCCCCCCCTGCCATGAGCAGGGACATCTTCCACTAGACCAGGTTGCTCAAAGCCCATTCAGCCTGGCCTTGAACACTGCCAGGGAGGGGACATCCACAGCTTCTCTGGGCAACCTGTTCCAGTGCCTCACCACCCTCATAGTGAAGAATTCCTTCCTTGTATCTAATTTAAAGCTACCATTTATCAGCTTAAAGCCACTACCCCTTGTCCTGTCACTACATGCCTTTGTAAAAAGTCCCTCTCCAGCTTTCTTGTAGACCCCCTTTAAGTACTGATAGGCTGCAATAAGGTGTCCCTGGAGCCTTCTCTTCTCCAGGCTGAACAGCCCCAGGTCTCTCAGCCTGTCCTCACAGGAGAGGTATTCCATCCCTCTGATCATTTCTGTGGCCCTCCTCTGGACCCGCTCCAACAGCTCCATGTCTTTCCTGTGCTGAGGGCTCCAAAGCTGGACACAGGACTCAGGTAGGGTTGACAACTTGTGTGTGTGACAGCATCACTAGAGGAACATGGCACCAGAGCATTCCTCTGCACGTTTTGGGGACACATGCAATGAGACAGTCCCCAAGCATTCCCTTCTCTCTATTTTGTAGTTCTGAAAAAGCAAAGCACTTTTGTACAACTTGCCTTCCTCTCATCTTCCTGAAGTTTGAGTAGCATTAACTCTTTAGCAAGTTCCTAGTCCAGTATCTATACAATTCAAGCTCCTCAGGGTTTCCCTCCCACCTATACACCACCACCAGCAGCCTGACACCAGGTCTGCCCCGCAGATACCCGGGTGCGTTGGTGGAGACGGGTGCATTCACCTGCGTGGGAAGGAGCACTGGTAACCCTTCCTCTCCGAATAACGCCTTTTTGCTACCACCTAGTGGGCACAAGTAGGTGTGATGAACCAGGCTCTTGCAGAGAGGTGGGTGTCAGTAACAGCGAAAAAACATGGAGAGCTGTGTACAGAAATTTCCCCTGAACTTCGTTTACTTTGCTCCTCCTGGGCCTTGACCCTGCTGCTCTTATTGTTGGTCCGTGGTGCAGTTGAAGGAAGGCCAAGGCAGAGCTGTGTCGTACTCTGATCTGAGGACTGTCTCCCGTGATGCTACAGCTCCTCCGGCTGGTGCTCCTAGGTGCCTGATGCTTGCTTGTGCTTGGCTGCTTTGGGGTGATGCATGCTGTAAAAGTGCCTGAGATCCCAGAAGGTCCCCAATACTGTTTATATTGAAGGAAAGACCACATTTGTCTTCTGACCCTGCACTGTGTTTCATCAAGAGATCAGAGGAAACTTTATTTAACATCCCGGACCATGCAATGAGGGCCACATTTCAGGAGATGTGTCAGCAATACCAAAACACTGTAGCAACTCGTCTGAAAGCCACAGAAGTATATGTCAAGTCAAGAACCTTGATTTATATGCAATGAAAAGTGGCTCTTGGCCTAAAATGATTACCACCTACCAAATGAGAGAATATTTTTGTCTTAAACTGGATGTATACACCAACACTGTAAGTGCAATAAAGCACTGAAACAGTCATAATGAAGCACTTAAGCACTGTTGGGCGAAAGTGGCCTTGGAAGCCTTATGGCCCTGATAAGCATTGAGGAGGTGATGGGAAGAGCAAGGCTGCGACTTGAAAACATTAATTTCATTTTTCTGCAGTCAGCTAAGATTGGAGAACACAAAAACATAGAACAGGAGATGGCATCCAGCTCCTTTGGGAAGTGAGGCTAAGGTGGTAGTATGGCAAGTAAAGACAGACTCCAGTTGTGACTGGTCTGCAGATATGGTACAAGTTCTTTTGGCTCTATAGCCTTCAGGTAATGATGCATAATAAATGCAACTGCAGAGCAGATGCCTTTTTGTTCAGTCTCCAAGGATTTTTTCTTCAGAGATAAACACAGACACTGAACTGAGCCAACCATATGAGTCTTAGCATCAGGCCTGTGTCTTGCGTATGGAGTGCCAGGCCAGACACTTGCTAAGGCGTGTGCATGCAGCTCTAGTGATATCTGTACACCAGCTGACGCCCACTGAGACCCTGCTCGGTTCTGCCCTGTTGATTCCCATTGGTTTTGTTGATTTAGTGCACGCTAACAAATCTGGGCAACTACAACATGTGGTAAAAGCAATGCTGGGATAATTATGTGTCTGCGCTCTCTCAGTTAAAATGCCATTTCATGTATATCATCACTATTTACTTTGCACTTCTCTACTTAAAAACACTTTTGCTCAAGAATGTGAATGAGTATTGACACCCAACGTTTTAAAACCACCACCAGTAGAACAACTTCAATCTTTCCTAGCACTTCAATTTACAATGTTGATACTGAACACGAAAAAAAAAAAGTGGACAGAATATGAAATTTCCTCTGGAAAGAAAAAGCAATAGTTGGAAAACATGAAACTGAACTCTGAAATCCATTTAATGAAAGAGGCATTAAATATACCGGAAGACTTAATTCATTTTTGGCTCAATACACCATAAATCTTTCTAAAGAAAAGGATTTTCTTGGTATTGGTCCAGAGCTCCCTTTTCAGCATCCCAAGGTCTGGAGGCACAGATGCTTTTGTGTAGATCACAATAGTGTAAATCAAATATATTTCACTCTGTTCATGCGAGTGAATTAAAAAACAGTTGAGATCTACCCAATCAGTTCTGCAACAAAAAAGTTCACCTCCATAAATACATAATTAAAGAGTCTCTGTATATGCATTTTTACTTTTATTTTATAACTTATTTACCCCAGAACCACAAACATAGGTCCATCTCAGAAGAGAAACAGGAATTAGCGAAAAAGGGAGTGTATATTCATCTAATGTAATGTAAATTGTACTTCAGTCCCTAATCCTGGAATTAAATCCCTTCAAGCCTCTGTAGTCAATCTCCAAATACGTCTTTTGGAGATCAGTGTCAGAATCAACTGTGTCTCCAGCAGGGAAAAGGGAGATACATTCTAAACTCCTATCATGCAGCTTTTCAGTGCTAGCTGTATGGATTACAGAAGTGAAGATTGAAGCTGTCTAGCTCTTAGGCTTGCCAAGCAGAGAGCGGGTTTTTAGAAAACATATGCTGAAATACAGTGTACACATGATAAAAACCACACTTATTGAAAGAGAAGGTAGATTTTGAAAGGTGAATCATCTCACATAAGCCGATGGCACAGACTTAAAATTTCAGTTCTATTTAGATCCCAGAAGACAAACTAACATGGATTGTGGAATATTACAGTCATTTACAAAACAATAAAATAGAAATAAATCACAAGACTGACACAGTCTTTCTAACATGAATTAAAAATTATGAGTCAAATATTCTGGTGGCTGTTTTTCTAGGCAAGATAGAACTACTGAGATAAATACAGCAAACTTTACGGTAATAACCTAAAGTGACAGCAGAGGGTGCTACCATTTCTCCTACGGTTCATGGTGTCATAACAGAATCTGTGGCTTTCTTACCCCTTGTGTTGTTACTCTCAAGAATCTTGAAAAAACAAATTCTGCTTACGCAGAAGGGAGTTAGAGACCGCTGGTGGAGGAAGCAAATATACACTGGTATTTATTCAAGGCCAGAACTAAACTGAGTGTGAAGGCTCTGCAACAAGCACTTTGATTTTGCAAAACTAAAATGTAGAGAATTTTGCTGTTGTCTGGTTAAATTTATCTTTTCTCTAGAAACATAAATGACAGACCTTTCAATCTGTGAATATTTCTCCCTTCTGAATTCATACCTTATTGGCTACAGATTCCTGTCCTTCCTGAACTGCTCAAACAGAAATGACAGGGTAATATTGCTAAATCTTCGCAAGGTCCTGCCTACAAAAGCCACCACGTAGTCATCCTTTGGAAGAACTGATGAAAAAACATATCACATCCTTTGCTGACCTGTGAGATAAACAAATGACTTAGAAACAGTCCTCAGACTTTTCTCCCACCTGAAGTCTCTACTTAACCAGTACATAGGAAGCATGGTTTCCTTGGATTTCAGCTTTTCCCCCCTTCCTTTTGAAGCTTGATTGCTCAAAGTGTGGCCTCTGAGGCCCCAGTCAAGAAAAATACTCCAACTCTGGTCCAGTTTGACTGAAGTGAACAGGCCGCCCAGGCATGAGGTTACACACTGAACTTGCTGCGGAGGATCCAACGCTGAGTGGCCTTCAGGATAAGCCCCAAAATGCCAAAAGCTGGACCCTGGTTTCTAAACCCATTGGAGACTGGATGAGTACTTCTCTTTCTCTTACTGCCCTAGAACCAGGCAGACCCAGTTTTGAACTTTACTTGTCCTAAATAAATAGAACATAAGCACACATAAGGTACAAACTTTGTGAGTAATACTCACATTATAATAAAAAGAATAAATTGTCATGATGAAAAAAAAAGTTCCCAAGTTTTTATTGTTGTACTGTTTTTAAGGGAACTAACGTGAAGCTATTTTGTGTGAGGCCTGCAGGTCTCCTCAAGCAGACAGCGAGGTACGAGCTCAGTTCGGTTCATCAGGAGATGTAATCCCATCCCCAGTGCAGTCCTGACAACGTTCCCTCTGACTTCAGTGGGATCAGGATTTCACTTTGCTGGGTCTTATCAGTTCAGGAAAGCTGAGGGACTGGCTCGGGATCTCCATTTCTCTCAGACCCACTGGAGCATCTCTGTTCTCACCTCCGCTGTTCTCACTTGTGGTCCCTTGTTCTTCCCTGCTACCTGTGCACTCATCTAGTCCCACCTCTCTGGCGTTATACCTGAGATTCTGTGTCTCGATCGCTAACTAGAGGAGACTGATGCTGAGTCTCTACTTGATGTGGTGCTTGCTACAGGTCTGCAAAGAACTGTGTTGTTCCTGGGCTATCAGTCAGCCCCAAGCCATGGAAATAACTTGAAGAGAAAGTGGTAACTGGTGGAACACTGAGGATTTTCCACTTCTGAGGATGTTTAAGGGAGGCCTCTGCATTATATATTGGCTTTTGGAGTACTGAAGGCCTTTTTTTTTGCAGTTCAGGGTTGGCAATGCGTTTCATTCCAAGAGTTATTAATCTGTTTCAATAGGCAAAGTTGCCTTTTACTAGCTTTCCACAGTTTGTAAAGGCTGTCTTTCTGTGAGTCTTTTCTGGGTATAAGACTTACTTAGATCTTGCTTCGCTTTTCCCATGTTGCCTCACATAGGCTTTGCTTCCAGATCTTTATTCCATTTATTAGAACAAATACCAGCATGAAAAAATACTCTGTTTGTGAATTACATCCTATTAAACTTAACCTACAAAGCAAGGAACTCAGATTCCTAAGAGCTCTGTGCCACTATTGCACCTTTTACTCTGGTTGTATCCATTTGGGTTCTTGTTTTTTCTTTACAATCATGAAGATAAATTTGTTGGTATTTTCACAATGAATTAAAACCCAACTTTTTGGAGGTAAGATCCAAAATAGCATGTAACTACCTAGAGCGGTGCTGAAACTTCAATTAGGCCCTTACACACAGATCAGCTGCACTCTGGACTCCGAAGATCCCAAACGGCAGTTATGAGATGCCAGATGAATAGAGCAGGTGTAGTCACCAAAACATGCGTGAGGGACTTGGACAGAATTTACATTGCATAGCTGCAATCTAAGACAGCCATGTACAAAATGTTTGCCCTGGTGATAAGCCAGGCTTTGTCCAGCAAGCTTTCTTGGGTGCTCCTGTGTGTCTACAGAAGTGCAGTCATCTTCAGTGAGCAGAGCATCCTCATGTCCTATTTTCTACAAATTTAATTTGGGATTCTCAATCTACTCATCTCTAGGGGTGGTATGTCACTTTGGTACACGGCTGAGATATCTGACAGCTCTGGATTCAGCACAGAGCATTGAAATGTAATCATCACTTTCATTAGAAAATACATGAGCACTTGGGGAACTTTGTACTGATGGCGACACCTACATTTTGTGCAACGGTAGAACAGCTGGAGTATTCCCTCACTGGACTCTAGGTTTTTCACAGCTGATTCTGATGATGCACCACCATTGCGTTGGTGGGATGTAAAGCTTTCTTCTCCTGCCTTCCTCCCACAGCCACAAGCCCATAAAAATCCCTTCCGTAACTGGCAGGTGAATTTAGGGATCAAGTTCATTACTGAACTTTTATTTGTGTATGCCATCCACCAACTTTCACTGGTGGACCCCAATACACCTTAAAGCTTCTGCTGCAATGGCAAACAGTTATTTGGCATATCCTGTAGCATAGTTTGGAAAGGAGTAATTGGTGTGTCACGTGTTTAAATAGCATTTTGGAAACGTGTTATCCTAGGTCATGCTGAAAGGCTGAGGTTCTCTGGGTGGATTGGCTAGTTTATTCCTGTCTTTTTAAAGACTAGGGAAAGCCTTACCGCTATCCTTTCATCATCTGTCAGCTGTGATCTGGCTGAGCAGTTTCACTGCTGGTTGCAATCATCATAAATATTCCAAAATCTAGTGCAGGTGTTGAGGCTAAGGAGAGATGATGATGATGAGAAATTGTCCAAAAGAGTAAACCAATAGTATTTCCATACAATCTGACAGTTCGTCAGAAGACATGGTTTGGACTTTTGTCCTGAGGATTACATGGAGATACGCAACTATTTTATTTTAGGTAAGTTTATTTCTTTCATTTAGAGCCAAGGAGGAATATGACTGCCATGATATCTCCCTCCTTCGTCTTGTGTTCTCCCTAATAATTTGTGGGAATTAAGAAGCAGCACTAAGCCCTAACGCCTGATATACCAATCTCAGGGGTGCAGGTGCAGTCTCACCCCCCCTTTGGATTGTTTCTAGTCAAATCACATTTATCAGCAAGAGCCTGAGGCTTCAACCAGCTGGCTGGAATGCACACTGCCAAGTGTGATGACAGCCCAGTGCTTCTGGATGATGATTTGCCCTCTCGTACAGGGCAGAGATGTGCAGGCATGAGAAAAGGTGGTTGCAAAACCCTTCTGGGAATTCTGCTCCTCTAAAAATTAAACCTGTCAGTGCTCTGCTGCCCTTTGCATTTTTGTGGAAGTGGGTCTATAAAACTGGCAGACAACATAAAGTTTACCATGTACTCTTGACGAAAGGCTTCAGAAGGCTGAGTGCGTATGTGTGTAGGGGCGTAGTACATTCCTCTTTTGTCTTCCTCGCTCTTCATTCACCTTCTGGTGTATAGTGTTTTCTGTATTTTAAACTCCAATGGATATGAAGGAAATAGGTGTGGAACCAGAACTCAGATCTAGAATGGGTTTTGAGATGTTCTCTGACGTTCTCTTTACCTCATTTTCCCTGTCTGTAACATGAGCTAAATGCTGTTACAGCATCTAGTTCTGGATTGTTGTGGTTATGTGCTATGGAAACCCAGAACAAAAAAAAATATTCACTCCAAGCCCGAAGAGCCTTCTGTATTTCCAACTTCACGAAAGTGCTTTCATCATAGTTAATTTACAAAGTACTGTCTTAAAAAATTTTTTTGAGAAGAGTAGACTAGTTAAACTCACCTTAACAATGCTGACAGATAGGAGAGACAAATCAGGCTTCCTTTCACTTACATTATAGTGAATTTCAGGTGGAAGCTGAATTTTTTCCCACCCTATCTACATGAAAAAATGATTCAGAAAGTATTCTGATCTTCTGAAGTTTCAGAACAGTTTTCAAAACTTTGACTTTTGAATCAGATCAAAGTAATGAATATGGTGAAACAATCCCAGCTAGAATGGTTTTTGGGTGTTATCTTCTAAATGTAATAAAACAGCTTATCTCCCTTTTCTGTTACAATAATTTCACTAAATATCTGACACTTACAGCTGACGTTGCACTACTAAGGGATATTTACTGTGTACTTTTCCTCAAATGGAAGTTTCCCATGAAAAAATAAGGGACGTTTCACAGAGTTGTGATGGAAACATTAATAATTCTGCTTTGCCCATGATTTTAATGTGTTTAAATATAGAGAATTTCAGCATATAAAGCTGTAACATAAGTGCTAATATCTCAGCATCATTTAGCATGCACTGCTGAATACACAAATGCACACATTTTGAAACCACACAGATGTGAAAATCCGCAATTCAGAGCCTCTACTAGTTCAATAAAAAGACAGACAAAAAAATCTCCTTTATGTCTAAAGGCAAAGTACCCCGATGCTGCTATTTTAGGAAGGAAAATTAATGATCATTTTTTTCACAAAGGAAGCAGCTCTTCTCTGCAGTTTAGAACTGATTAGTAAATGGATATGCCGAAAGCTCAGTATGGAATTAGACAGGTTTGAGTCTGTGCGCTTCAATCTATTTTATGCATGTTCTCCAATACCTCAACAACTAAAGCTAATGCTCCCTCAGCTCCATTGAATTAATTAAGCTAGGTCATTCTATTAATAATGGGTTGCCCTTCAGTCTGCATTTATGGCACTTAGCAAGTCAGTGTGTGTGTGTGTATGCTTATCTCATGAAGGAGACAGCTCCTGTCAATGAATTAGATTAATCCATCAAGAGAATTACTGTGACTTGATTACTCTTCATGTATCTGAAAAAGCTGGCATGCACAAACAGACATCTGCAGCTGTAGGAAGCAAGCAAGAATGCTCCAAACCACAGAGTAAGGCCCTGAGCCTCTACTATTGAACAAAGAGGCTGTTGACGCCAAGACGTGCTGGTGATGGGCTGCTGACGTGATAGATGCAAAGGGTGCCACAGGATCTGAATGTTGCTCTCAACACTTAGCTTAACTCAGTTGGGCTGGTATTTTGCCACAAATAGTTCTAATGCCTTCTGTTATGGAAAAATATTTCCCCAAATTAGTTTTCAGTTCGCTTGTTTCCTAAAGGAGCATGAAAGAGCAGAGAAACTTGGAAATCAATTAAGAAAAACTCTGCAGTCATGCCCCAAAAATACAAAATTGATGGCACTTTGGACATAGCTTTGACAATTCTCTTGTTTTGCTAATTCTTTCAGCAGCCACTTCATCTCCTTCAGTCTTCTTGCTGATGGAGTGCCATAGCCAAGGTTCCTAATGGTCTGAAAGTTCCCAAGTACTGAAAAAGTAGTCCCTTAAGATGGTGATAATTGGCAGTAAGCAAAACGTGAAGATTCTTCTGTATGATATTAAAATAAAATGAAAAGTTGATAGCTGGGATAAAAGAAAAGGTTTCAAAATAGCTGAAGTGGAAATCTGTAAAGAACAACACGTTTTCTTCTTGGTAGAGAGAAATACACGTGGGCTTCTTTGTATTATAGACACAACAACTATGATTTAACATGAAACAAAGTTAAAGAAGTCACAAGTTTTTAAAGGGATCTTAATGCTGCTTCCTAAAAGTTGATGGGCAGTTCCACAATTTCAGTTATCAAGAACGAAGCATTAGAGGTCTACCAATAGCCCCCAGTATTTTTGATTAATCATTTACTTAGCTGCAGTAAAGGGCAGAAAGTCTTGACCGAATTTCTCACACCTACAAAAAGACTACATTCAACTTATTTTTCTCAGATATGGTGAGAAAGGCATGAGGCGAGTCAAGAGTCCCAGAGATGTGTTCTTCAACCTCTCCATGTCCGCCCCCCAGCCCCCACCCTCCCAACTACTGGCTCAGGAGACAAAGATTGGGCCTGGTGAACTGCCCAGGACCTTTGTAAGCACTGGAGTAGGGAACAAATTGTCGAGATGGTTTGTTATCAAACAAACAAAGTGTCTATTCAATGAAGCTGTTTGTTTAAAAACAGGATATATTGACGTAATTTAAGACTTTACGGATACAAATTTGTTTTAGTATACGTCTGCAGCATAACACTCATTTATGGATGAGGTTCCTGTAGTGCTCTTTGGTTTCAAAGGCACGACTCATGGCACTCTTTCATGCATTTTCTAACAATGCATAGCAATATAGGTAGCCCTACACAGCCACAAAACAGCTATTTGGATGCACAATAGTAAACATACTAAACCCAGTAAATTTTGAATAAAATCTGATAGCATGTGAATCACTGGGTGCGGCTTGCAAAGGTGGCATGAAGTTCAGGTACAACCATCAGTCTGAGTAATGATGCATAGGGAATGGAACTGTGGAATTACCCAGCGCCACCTGGAGGAGCCGTTTTCATGAAGAGTAGTACAAAAAGCAGAAAAAAACCCCACCAAAATAAAACATTGTCCTGTGCAGGCTATCTTAAAACATTTTGGATTGCTATTTCAAAATCAAATTTCCACAAATAAAGCAAAAAATGTCATTCATTGTGGCACTTTTTGCAAAGTCGGAAGGTTAAAAGAAAGTTATGTTGTAACTGAGCATAAAATAGGCATTTGAAAAATGATTTAGCTGGAAGAAACACAATTTTTTCCACATTAAGATAACTTAAGAACACCCAAATTGATTTTTATTAGACTTCTCATATTCACTGCTGAGCTGACACATGCATGAGATATTCAGCCCTAAAGGTCACTTCTGAGAAAGCTGTAAGTAACTGGAAACAGCACTGCAGGATGAAACGATGTCTCATGCCTATTACTGCCGGAGAGTGATAAATATGTCACTCCTGAGGCTAAGCGCCAGCTCCTGTAAATAAATTTCTATTTCTCGGCCGTACCGGTAGCTGAAAGATGATGTGACAGAGCTGGTTTTCCCGATTTTAGTTTTTTGATTAAAGTGAGGGCGGGAAGGGCCAGCCCGGGTTTAGCAGCCCTCCGTGCCAAGAGCCGAAGTGGGGCCGGGGGCCTGCATTGGCAGGAGCCCACCACGCGCTCCTCCACGGCCAGGAGCGGGTGCCGCCGGGAGGGCCCCAGCTCCTCTGGCCCCACCGCAAGCGAGCAGCAGCCACCTGGAGCAGGCCAGGCGAGTCGGGCCGCTGGCCGTGCCCAGCACAAGGCCCTCCTCCGCCATGCCACCCCTCTCCAGGCCCCTCAGCGCTCTTCCAAAATGGCCGCTCCTCTGCCAGAGGCAAACGTTGCCGGTCACCCCGGCTTCAGATGTCTCATTCACCCTCTCCAGGCTTCCCTCACCCCATGCTTTATTCTTTCCTGCTCCTTCTCTTTTTGGTGTCGATATTAGTGATTAAGGTTTAGATATATAAAAAAAAACCAAAACAAAACAAAAGGGGGAGGCCTTTGGTGATTTGCAGCTTTTCTCCAGAGCCGAACGGCTGGCTCGCTACCAGTTTGGCAAAGGCAAGGCAGGGGGTGGCTGGTTGTCTGTGGCTCCCGGAGGGGGGTGTGGGGGAGAGGGGCTAAGTGTCTGCGAGTCTCCCCGGTTTGGGGCTCGGCGGCCCGGGAACCCCCGGCCCCGGCTCCCCCGGCCCCGCCGCCCCCTCGG
>Ga0065711_1032894_pt1 | contig 26470 bp, 13 predicted proteins | sample Hoacrofraction12_FD_59098 | JGI IMG/M metagenome (GOLD analysis project Ga0065711, IMG submission 59098) | Hoatzin crop microbial communities from Cojedes, Venezuela - Epithelial fraction 12 v2 (version 2) | ecosystem: Host-associated > Birds > Digestive system > Esophagus > Crop | place... | reverse complement strand
CCATTGCCCCTTGTCCTGTCACTGGGCACCACTGAAAAGAGCTTGGCCCCATCCTCCTGACACCCACCCTTCAGATATTTATAAGCATTTATTAGGTCCCCTCGCAGCCTTCTCTTCTAAAACTGAACATCTCTTAACTTTTAAAAGTTGTCTTGAGATGTTTTGTACTTGAAGTACTTAAAATTTCTTACTAGTCAGAATATACAAAAATTACACATTTTCCATTTTGATTAAAAATTGCAATATACATAAGAATACTGAAAAGTTAGGTTGTAGGTAAGTGAAAAGGCAAAAGAATGTTTCTTCTTTTTCTTCCATTTTGCTTTTCAGTGTTGAGTGGAGTTATATGGCTTCATTTGGAAATTAATTATGTAAAAGTTCTGAAAGGTCATTTCTAAAAATCTGAAAACACAAGCTGAAAGAGAAAATCTATTCAGCATTTCTAACATGGGGTATTTTTTGGTGGAAAAAAAAATCACCAAAAACTTTTAAAGAGTACTTTTTCATGAGCCCTTTAATCCCATAAAGGCATTCTTAATCTCTTTAATACATATTGCCAAAATGTTCATGCAGCTCTATTAAGGTATTACTATCTTTCTAGACATCCTGGAGACTAAAATCAACATTTAAAATGTAAGAAGTGACTTCAAAGACATTGAAGTTAGTGATTGTCTGCTTTAGGCCTGACTTCACTCTTGTGAAAGTCAGCAGAAAGACTGATTTCAGGGCTTTACTATTTGCAGGTACCTGTTGTGTGCTTGGTCTGTTAGATGGAGTGCTTAGTTGATAGCAGGAGTTTAAATACATGCTCTTCGCTCTACAAGGATGTGCCTGTCATTAACCAGCGAGGTGATGATTTCACTCAGCTTTTCCTTAGGGGAATAACAGTAGGCTGATACAGTTATGACAGCCAGGATTTTTCAGAGATCACGTTGTGGAAGAGCTTGCCAAATTCCACTCAACTTCTGGGTTTATTGTTCAGTTATTTGTTAAAATTTGGTTTACTCTTGTTGATAGTGTACTTCTGAGGAAATGTCAAGCTTATTCTAAGCTCCTTAATGCTATGACAAGAAGGGTAAGTCCTTAACCTTGTCTACCAAAAGACACTGGAATGGTTGACCTTGCATTGATTTTTTTCTACCAACTGAAGTTAAACCAATGCAAACCCTATGTGGACAGTTCTTTTATTTACAGCCTGACTGACTGCTTGGGTTTAAAATAGAAATGTTCACATAACCACTTTACTTTTCTCAATAAAATCAGCTTAAAAGAGCACTTTGAATTCAGCTGATGCCTCTTTCTCCTCTGGGCAAATATGCCTAAGTCTCCCTTGGTGAACGTTTAAGGGATGTTTGATCCGCTGTCTTCGTTGTGCTGTTTCGCAAAGGCATTAGGAGGACAGGGAGCTCCAAATTCAGCTGGGACTGGTAATAAATCTCACCTCACATCCCAGCATCACTCCTGCCTGTGAAGCTCAGCATTAGAGTGAGGGTCATGAGCACCAACCTGTAGAGGTCTGCAGCAAAGTCCTTTCTCCGTGGGACTGTAAAGACGCCAGGGAAGAGTACACAAATGGTTACTCAGTCTAACCCTGATAAAATATATTCATTTCCTTCTCTCCCATGTCACACATGGAAAGGATATTCCTGAGGGTGAGGGAGTGCAGCTTTGGAGACTTTGCTCATGGATTTATTTTGTATCACATTGGGGTTAAGTTTTCCTGACTCTCTTTCGAAAAAGTTTTTAAGTATTTTGTTCTTGCTGAGTGTTTTGAGGCCTCTGGAGGCATTTTGATGTGACTCCTGGTCACAACTTCACCGTTATGCACAGAATAGGTAGAGGCGTGGATTTTCTTATACCTACTGGCATCCTGCTGTAAGGATGCAGGTGGCTGTGCTCAACTAATACGGCCAACATTTAACATCGGTCTAAAGTATTTCTGCAGAGATGAATTGTTCCAGAAAACTGGAGGCAGCCCCTAGAGTATTTGGATTTTTTTCAAGCATCGTGCTCAAGTTGATCAGTTTATAGGCATGCTACAGACATCTACTTGCATGCTTGTGCTGTGGCCTGATGAGACCTTTAATTTCAATTATCTTTGTCTTGCAGATGGCTAGATAACCTAACTAAAGCCACAAGGGGAAGCAAGAGGAGGGGAAGGAGGGCTAGTTTCATTGTGTGGGTAGGAGTGTATAAGTCTCTGGGTCTTCCTCCATACTCTCCCAGGGTGCCAGCTGCTTGCTGAGATGCCCCTCCTTGTGGCTAGGTCCCGTTCCCTGCTCAGCACAATGGCTGCTGCAAGAGAGCTCCCGTGACTTTGTTGTTGGTGATTCTCGGCTAAGCAGTGCTGGTCCTACAGCTAGAAATTAGTCTGTGGTCTCCTAGCTAGCAGAATGTTGGGGGTGACAGAAGTGACAGTCTTTGAATGCCAAGAACGTGACCTTTGTGGGAACAAACAGGGAGAAATGCTGACTGGTAGCTATGGTTTACCCCTGGTTATGTGTTTTTCTCCATCTCCACAAAGCAAAAAAGTTCAGGGAAATTCTTAGAGTGGAGAAGGATAGTCTTTTTAGGAGAAGTCGTCTAGCCCTAGGCTGCGTGAGGCTCAAAGGCCAGCTCCACATAAAACACACAATGGCCCTGCATCCTTCCCTCTTACATAGTTGCTTAAAACATCATTAAAAAGCTGGTCCCGCAGGAGACTTCACTACCAGGGTCCATGGGAATATTTCCTGTCATTTCTCCGCACATGTACACTTTTTTTAAATAGCAATATTGTGAGCTTAGGGAAGGAAATTGAGGTTGATGAAGTAATGCTAATTTATACCATCTGAGACTTAGCCCAGTATCTGTTGTCTACACACAGAAGTATTTATCAGCAAAACGCCCACTGGGTAATTTTTTTACTTCTTTTTTTCCCCCCTATTTTTTTCCTTACTGGAACAGTATAAACTTTTTTAATAGTATGTGTGGTTTCTTACAAATTAAAAAGCAAAACCTAAAAGATAGCTACTTCGAGCACTATGATTGAAAGACTAGAGTCTTCAGGAAAACAACAATTTTGTTCTGAAGACCATCCAGGTTTGTGTAATGAGAGTTTGGGCTTAGAACCAACATTTGGTGTTAACTGCAATTGAGGACATTAACAGTGTCAGAGATGGTAAATATTTGCATGGACAGTCCAGGAGCACACCCTGATAGCTGATCAACAACATCCCTGTACAGAAGGATACTCAAGCATGGGCTTTTCATGGACTAGACGCTTGATTTTTAGAATCAAGCCTTCCTGAGCCTAGACCGGAAGTTCACAGCATAAAATGAGTTGCTGTATCAAAGCTAGTTATAATGTGTTACCTGTTCTTTGGTAGCTCCCACTACCAAGGTAATGAAGTGCAATACAAAAGGAATTGCATTTACTGCAGTGTGTGTGTGTACACTCGAGTTTCTACCGCAGAGCAGCTGATCTGTGATAACTGTTGGTTGTGTGTGATCGGTTTGCTTTCCCCCTTTATAGTTTTGGTTTTCCTCAAAAAAAAATCGCAACAAACTGGGCTATTTGTCCTTTATTTGTATCTTTTTAAATTGAAATGAAAATTAATGTATCTAGAATTGACAATGCGATCTTTGGCTAAACTCTTTGGGTTTCTAAAATGTGACGTCTCACCTGTTTGGTCAGGTTTTGCATGCAATTTGAATAGTTTCAGAAGCTAGGCTATTCCTATCTCTCCCTTCTCCCAGGAAATCTACATAACAAAACACATTCCAGTAACTTGCTCCCTTCATAACACAAATATTGGCATGACTCGGTGATTCTTTTGCAAAAGAGCCATGCCCTGGATTGTAGAGTTGAGTTCTGAGATGGCAAAATGAGCTTGCAGCATGAAAGACATGAAAGGAAATGCTTTTATTTGTGATGATTTTAAAAGGAGTCCAAGCAGAATTTTTGTCTGACTTAGACAAGAGCAGATGTCTCTTTTAGCACTGTTCATTTTTCATGGAAGAAAGGTTTCAAATTCCATCTAGGAAATTTTACACCCATATGCCCAACAGTAGAATTATTTAATGATTACTGAATTGTTATAAGACATGCAAATGTCACTACATTTGGGGCTTAGTCAGATGGCTGTGAAAGTAGTCAGGAGGTTTTCAACTAATTTTGTGGGCAAGTACAGTCCTACAAAGCCAGCATGCTTTTAGCAGGTCTTCCTAAGAGTGATTTAAGAGCCCTTCACAGCTCCCTAGATCCCCACAGTCAGGCTTATGTGTTCTGTACACCAAGGGCTGGAAATTCTTGAAGGGGCACTCGTATGCAAACCTGGACCATCGCAGTGAGGACGGATATTGCCACTGAGCAGGGATCCAGGGTTTCACGCGGAGTGTGTGTGTGCATGTGCATGCATACGCTGATTTTTGGTAAGCCAAAAGGACAGTCAGATGCCAGTTCCCAGTGAAAATCAACAGACGTAATCTTTCCTTTCTTCCAAAATCTCCTTCTTGAGTAGAACTAGTGCAGATGGCTCCTGACCAAGCACAGTATTTAAATTACCTTAAAAATTCAGCCTTATCTGTTAAAGTATTCCAGACCTCCCAGTCTGCACTGGGCGTTAATTAGGTCACTTGAAAGCTGTGTTCCATTTTGTTGCAACATTAGATTCATTTCATATTTATGCTTTTTATTCCTCTCTTTCATTGATGCCAGCAGGACTGCCTTGTAAATGAGAAACCATTGTGTTTCTCAGGGGGAGCATCCTGTGCAAATAAAAAAGCAGCAGAGTAAATCATTTTATAGCATATGGTAGATTCTAAGCCTCAGAGTACTCAGCTTTCTATAGCAGCAGAGGCACAAATGGAATCAAATGAATAAATTGCCATGTTTTCTTGTTACAAATGTCTAAATTGAGAAGTTCACCTGAGCAGATACTCTGTTTTATAATTGCCTGGTATTTGCTCTTTGTTACTAGAAAGAAGGCAAAGACAAGGCTTTTATCACCCCATTTTTCATATATTATGTACTAGCCAAACAGCTGCATGTTTAAGAACAGGGCAATGATTATTTCATGTTAGGATCCTGAAGGTAGTTAAGTTACTTGGGTGAAAGTAGACTGTTGGTGTTCATTTATGGCACAGTCTCAGGGAGAAGGTATCCGTGATGTGAAAGGCCACTACGGTGAGAGACTAGAGGAGGACTAGCAGATGATGTGGGCTTCAGTCCTGCTCTACTACCTCTGCAATACCACCCATGACTTCACTGAAAGATTTGTCTAATACAGAGAATGCAATAGGTTGCTCACAGTTTACAAATTGTAGGAACTCTTTGCAAGATCATCCCAGTTTCTGTTTGTCTGCCATCCATTCTTCTCCTCAAATAATTTTTTACACCTCAGCCATCCCCTTGGTGCACCAAGTAGTGGCTGATCCTTCTGAAGTTTCTCTTGCTGCCTGATCAAGGTGAATGTGGGGCAGTTAGGCCATGTATTAAATTCATGGCAGCAGAGACGTGGGAAGAGCTACATGTGGAATCAGTCTTTTGACATATATTGAAAATGAGTTGGACTGTGAGCTTGATCTGCAGCATGGTACCACTGACCCGTCTTGGTGTTTATAAGAAGATGCTCAAGAAAAACAGAGTACTCTGTAGACATTTAGTGGTTAGCTATGTCAGCAAGTGACATAAAACCCTGTGCAAGTCGATCACTACCCTGATCTGTAGCCCATGCAATTCCTATACTGCTTTTGCTCTAGCATCTTATTCCCTAACCCAACAAGCGACAAAGACTGAAATGAGTAAAGACAGAAGGGATCGTTAATTTCTTGTTATTGTCAGGAGGAGAATGTATGAGCATTCCCCTAAGACAGTTAGCTCAGGAATGCTCCCTGCTGATCCCAAACATTGGGAAGACAGGCACAGAAGACTTGCATTCGTTGGTTGTTAGGTCTGTGTTTGAAGGGATAACATGTTAATCAAAAAATTGTTTCTCCAACTGATTCTGAAGGGAATTTCCATACGATGTAAATCCTGTAATTCCAGTACAGCGTTTGTTGATTTTACAATCTTGCATATAGAAAGAGGAAAGACACTTTAACAAACAGATCCTTCATTCCGGAAGCCTTTGTATTGGGCAACACACAGGCAGGCCCAGGAAACACCAGTCATCAATGTCTAGTATGTTTTTTAGTCATTGAGGTTAGCATGAAAAGAAAATAAGAATGGTAAGCATGCCGTATGATAAGTGTGAAGTTATGGGAATACACAAAGGAGGATAACTAAAAAGTGACATTGGCAACAGGTGACTGTATTTGTGTTGTCTGTGAAGTGTAGACCAGACTTGTCTGATACGATTTTTTGGTTTTATGTAGTACCTCCTATGGAAGATTGTAAGGAACAAGAGCCTGTGATGGACAACAATATTTCTCTGGTGCCTTTTGAGAGACCTGCTGTTATAGAGAAGCTGACAAGCAACATGGGAAAGCGTAAAAGCTCCACCCCACAGAAGTTTGTGGGTAAGCTTGAAAATACGCCTTTTATTATTTTTAGCGCATAGGTATAGGGTACTTGTTATTTGTAATACCCAGAAGAACAAGGGGGAAAGTAGCGCTCTAAGAACTTGGTTGTGATGGGGAGGGACAACAGTGGAGGTGGTTAAATCACAGCAAGAAATCCTGAAAATTACTAAATTAATTGTACAAACCCAGAGAATTCAAAACAGAGGTCCCTGGAATCAGGAAAATGGCTTAGAAAATCTTAGGCTTTTTATTGTGCCTAAAGGCTGTTTTGCTTTTAACTTTTCTCTGGCCCTGTTGTGTTTTAGACTTGTCATGTTCCCTATCCTTGCCCCAGCAAATAAAAACTAGGACTCTGATGTAACTATCTGTCTGCAAATGTGAGTGTGGTTAAAAAAAAAAAAAAAAAAAAAGAAAGAAAGAAAATGAACAGGTATCTCAAGACTTGTATTAAGTTCTTGAGAGTTGACAACAACTGGTCTGATAATACCAGCATGAGGTAGTAAAGCCGCATCACTTCTGTTGGAAGAAGTGCTTGCTCCAAGTGCAGCATTCTGCACACAATAAAATTGCTAACACATTAATATAAAACAGCATTGGATGAGTTTTGGTTATCAAATTTAGAATCCTAGGCCCGGAATTCATATTTTGCTTTGTGTCTTGACACCTTAAAATTGTTCAGCTTGTAACAGGAGACAGTATGGGGGAATTTTAGTTAGTCTGAGAAGTAGCTTAAAGCTTCCTTTTACTGCTACCGAGGCATTGCTAAACTTCTTAAGAGGGCAGTTGGGACAGAGAATTATTTGGGGTAAGTGTATGCTGTTAGACTCCAAAGTCATGTAATACGCGTTTTCCACACTCACTCTCTGGAAGGACAGTTGTGCAGAATTTAAGGATGTCGTATGCTCATTCTGCCTACACTGAGGACACTTATGGAGTGAGGATCAGAGGGCTGTAAGCAATTAACACAACCATTTAGAAAAGTAATTGCCCCTCAGCTAAACACAGATTCAGATGAATTTGTTAAATCACCACTGAAGGTGGCTATAAGCTAACCCACATGGTTTTGAATAGTAGGGAGCTAGCAGCATGCAGCAGCTCACCTGGGGGGCACTGACACACTGGCCTGGCTGCTCTTGTTCATCTGACCATTCCCAAAGATCAGTGCTAAGCCAAGGTTAGGTCAGGAACAATCGAAGCCACACAAGAAACACTGGGAGGCATCGGTATTTCCTTGATTTTTATTAGTCCTTCTGAGATAAATGCTTAATTCTTAGACCGTTGTCTTTAAGAGCTTTCTGAAATGAATTACAGTATAGCTGATAAGAACTGGAGGATTTATGCTCTGATTTAGTTTACTGCTGTGACAACAGTTGGCGTTGAAGATGGTGGAAGTAGGAGCAGGACTCTGTACTGACAAGCCAAATACAACTTTATGAGATTGTAAACATGGCCTCATCATAGCAGGCTTCCCTAGTATTATCTCAGCAAGTGTAGTACTTTCTTGCAGGTTGTGGTCAATGGTGAAGTAGTTAACCATGCTGACACCTAAAATGGTGTGTCTAGACCTCAGAAACATTACAGCCTCAACAGGAAGAAGGGCAGTTCCCACCTCTTGCTCTTTTTCCACCAAGGCTGTCAACAGACGTGGACAGAATTGTATTTGCAATAGCTCTTAAAGGTTATCTTTGCAGGGGCTAGAGACTTTATCTGGGAGGGCTGGAGACATTGCTCCCTTCCCTTAAATTCTGACATACCTGTGCCTACTTTCACGTGCAGTAGAAGTTACTCATTGTAAGCATACCTCACAGCTGCAGCAGCCCACTTTTTGGATAGTATAAATTGGATCCATTTTTGAAAACTGTGGGTGGTGGTCTCTTTATTTTAACTTGTCCCCTCATGTGGAATTGAAAATATATTGTTATTGTCTTCAAAAGCAAGTTTGCTGATCAGAAGTCCTTGCCTGAGATATGCTGTAGCAAATTATTATTCTCTTCAGTAGGATATACTACTTTGTTGTTAGAGAAACCTGTTTCTTCTATACATATAACAGAAGATTTTGGTATTCCATTTTTCTGGGGCTAGGAATTCAGGGTTTCATGTCACATGCAGCTTTTCATCCAGATCCAGCTGTAGGGAAAAAAACGTCCTCTTTCATATTTACTGTATCTTATTTTTCTGCCTTTTCTCATCTTTTGTGGCATCACAGTGTTTGAATTGAAAAGCAGCAGTCTCTGCTTTGCTACCTTTCTTTTTTTCACCATGACCTCACTTTCTTCCCGTTTTCTCCCCGATGAAATATTGTTCAACTCTATCAGGAAGAACTTGTAATGGTTCTCTTGCTTGCAGGAAATTTTTCTGTGCATACTGCAAGTGTGGCACCTGTCCAAAACAACTTAATGGTGTTTATGAGAAGGTCATGTAAGCATAAGCTAAAATCTTTGCATGCTACATCTGTCAATGCTTTACTGCTCTTTCTGATCAGCAGTCTCCAAGGGACCTTGGTTATGGACCACAGTCACTACTCTGGCTGAAATTTCAAGAGGAAAGGAAGCAGCATGCAACAAATAGAGTTGATTTCTGAGTGAGAGACCTGGTTATATATCTGCTTTTGAGGTACTAGTCTTACCAAACCTGTAGAGGTGGTGGAGGCAGAAAGAATAACTTACGATGCCCAGGAGTCTGAGTACTTGTTTTCTCTCCTTCAATGAAGGGGAGAAGCAGACAGTAGTGGGATTGAAAGCAACCATCTTCAAGCTGATCACATGAAACAGATTCACGTATTTTCAGCTCTCACAGAGTGTCACTGAGGTTAAGAACTGGCAGGATACAAAAGGAGACATTTATATGGCTTACGAAAAGACCACAGTTGTTATAGTAAGAATTAAAAATAGACATCTCAGAACAGATAAAGATCAACTGGCTTCAGAGTTAGAGTCCACTTCTAGTTAATGGGGGTCAGGAAGAAATTTAGCCAGTGGTAAATTCTGTAACTGCTTTTTCTCCCAGATTTCTTGCAGCTTTCTCCCAAGTGTCTGGAATTGCAGTTGCTTTAGGTACTTGTCAAGATGGGCTACAGGTATCACAGGACAGCTGTGTCTGTGTACTTTGATCTAGCTTCAAATGCCTGTTTTGAGGGTTTTTTTGAATGTCATATGATAAGATGACCACAATGGAGAATGTTTCTTCTTCTACTTCACTACTGTAGGGCAAGTATGAATAGAATTGGAGCGTTTTTTTGCATGAAAACGCAAAATTATGAATCTGATTAGTTAGTTTTAAGTACAGATTTGGCTAAAGAGGAATTGGAATTGAAAACCATGTTGGACTGCTTTATTAATGTTGCTTCTGAGCTCTGTGTTTTATGCCCTCTCCTCCCCGTGTTACCATTTATTTTACTTTTTTATGTCACAATCCATTTCTAAGGCCCTGACATCTTTGGAACTGGCTCATAATTAAAGGAATGAATAATTTGGGTCACTGGGAATTTACAGTTTTCTCTACTCTGCTGTCTGTGGTGGAGTAACTGGACATGGAAGACAGAAGGAATCAAAATAAGGTTTGTGTCATTCATCCAAGTAGTCCGTAAAGGATAGGTATTACTATGTGGTCTACATAGCCTACAAAGGACTAACAGCACATTTGGAGGTTGGATGAGACTCTCATCAAGATCCAGTTCTTTATTCAAAGACAGGAAGGATACAGGTGGCCAGAGCAGGTGACAGGCCGGACCAATGGACTTTTCCATTTTCATTTCCTTCTTCCTACCATGCAACAGTCACCGCGTGCCTCCTGGAGCTGTCCTCCAGTCCCACTTTAGCCCCACTTGGGAAGGAGCTGCTGGATTTCAAGGGAGGCTGGAGCCAGCCCCGGTAAAGAGTTGCCCATTGTATCAGCGGTAGGACAGCCATCACAGACAGCAAGACTGCCAGTCCACGGCAGAAACACTGAAAAGAGGAGGTTTGAGGGCAAGAATCATCATGTTACATTACAAAGGCCATCGTTGTAGCACCATTTGCTGCTTCTTTCCTTCCCTATTGTTCTCCAGATATCTAAAATGTAACAAAGGAACAGTTTTCTCCATTATGCTTTCTTTCTATAAGCTAGGAGCATAACTTAGCTAACCGTAGGGAAATGTGATAAGGTACGTGAACATGGTGGCTGATCAGAAGCATGTGAGCAGTACTGCTGAAGAGAGTAGGACTATTCATGTGCTTCACTTTAGACTTGCATTTAATTACCTTGCTAATCAGGGCTAAGTTCCCAAGCAAAAGTGATGCGTCATCTCCAAGTATAACCTGATTGTTCCGTGGGTAATGTAAAATTATTTCTCTCTTGTGCATCACTTTAAGATAAGCCACACTAAGTGGAATGGATTGTTATAATCAAAAATAAAATGCTGAGTGATAGCTATGTTGAAATGTACTAATGCTATTTGGAAGAGATTTGGCATTACAGTTCTGTTTCTTTCTTATGGTGGTTTATACACATTTTTGTTCCAAGCAATTCTGGCAAAAGGTGATAGAAGTTTTTTGAGTTCTTTAATTCTTGGGTAGCCAAATCAGTTGTATGTAATGACTTCCTGAATTTATTAGCTTACATTATTGAAGAAAAATGTGGTTTTATGTACTGAGGCAGTGAAAAGTAACAAAAGGAATGAAAACCCAAGCAAAATTCGTTCTCAAACTTTGTAAAATCAGCTTCAAAAGTTAACTGTTAACAGATAACTAATATTTGTGTGTGAATACGTATGAGCATGTATATCTTGTATCTTGCACATACACATATAACCTTTTCTATTTAAAAAGAAGAGTTGTTATATGAACTTTCCTTGTACTGACACTCTAAAGCCATCACTGGAAAAGCAGTGCTGCTGAGCTGGGCCCTGATGTAAGTAGTGGTAAATTTATTAATCTCAAAGGAGAGCTGTGATATGCAACAAGCCCTGTGACTAGCGTAATTTTGCCAGCGTGTGGTTCTGGTGTCACGTATCTCTAATGCCACTGATTTAAAAAGGTTACAAGGATGTGAGTTTGGATTCGCACAGTGATGAGTTGGCCAACTTCATCATCATTACGTATTTATTTTTCCTGTCTCAATGAAAGTTGCTTTTGCCTTTTACCAAATGAAACTACCTATACATGCAGTTTTTCTGTTTTGTTTTCTTGCCTAAATAGACACTGGTGGGGGGGGTGTCTTTTTTTGTCAGTGCAACACTTTGGGATAGGATTTTTTTTTTTTTTTGAGGAGGTGAATTACAAAGATATTATAGCCTGAATGTAAGATGGTAGGTCAGGCCCCAGTGCTCCTGGTACTTGCTCCATTCTTTGCCTGCATGCAATTATTTTATATTTTTTCTGCTGGTTGAAGGACTTACATATTGTGGTTCTAAAAGTGACACTGTAGCAACCTTCTGTACCTGTTGCTTTGGTTTCTCACTATGCAGCCGTGTTGTAAGTATGAGGCACCTCAGAGTGAGGGGGACGTGTGGTACTGCCTCTCTTATTTTTGGGAGAGTATGTCTCATGGTGTAAACCAGCAGAGTTTCATTGATCTCGGTGGTTCAATCCCATTTTCTACCAGTTAACATGTATTTCTTAACTTTAAGCGTGGGCACAGTCAGGCCCAGTGAAAGGTTTGTAGTTGGTCTGGAGGTCGCTGCAGCCATGTGTTTCACGTACAGTAAAAAAAAAAAAGCTGTTGGTGAGGTTGCTGTTTTTTACCCACCTCGGGACAAAAACTTTGTCGGAGGTCAGTAAACAAGTAGGAGGAGGCTAACTTTGGACTCTGGAATGAATTTCACCCCAAGTCAGGGATTTTCTGTCCCTCCCCATCCCTTTGACAGCGAAACCTTGGAGTGATTACATTGATTTTTCTCGTTCATTTGCTCTTGTCCCTTAGGTGAAAAGCTCATGAGATATGGCTATCCAGATATTCCTTTTGATATGAACCTAACCTATGAGAAGGAGGCTGAGCTGATGCAGTCTCACATGATGGACCAAGCCATCAACAATGCAATCACCTACCTTGGAGCTGAGGCACTTCACCCCCTGATGCAGCACACACCGAGCACAATTGCAGAGGTGGCCCCGGTCATCAGCTCAGCTTATGCTCAGGTCTATCATCCTAACAGGATAGAAAGGCCTATTAGCAGGGAAACAGCTGACAGTCACGAGAACAACATGGATGGCCCGATCTCCCTCATAAGACCAAAGAGTCGAACCCAGGATAGAGAGGGCTCCCCCAGCAATAGCTGCCTGGATTCTACTGACTCAGAGAGCAGCCACGAAGACCGCCAGTCCTACCAAGGAAACTCTGCCTTAAATCCCAAGAGGAAGCCAAGCCCGGCTTATATGAAGGAGGACGCCAAGGCTTTGGATGCCACAAAAGCTTCTAAGGGCTCTTTAAAGGATATCTACAAGGTCATCAATGGAGAAGGGGAGCAGATTAGGGCTTTCAAGTGCGAGCACTGTCGCGTCCTTTTCCTGGACCATGTCATGTACACCATCCACATGGGCTGCCACGGCTACCGGGACCCGCTAGAGTGCAACATCTGTGGCTACCGAAGCCAGGACCGCTATGAGTTCTCGTCGCACATAGTCCGAGGGGAGCACACATTCCATTAGGCCTTCTCATCCAAAGGGGACTTGTATGAAGTAGAAGAACTGCACATGAAGAAATACTGCACTTACAATCCCACTTTTCCTCAGACATTGAGACGCCTGTTTTGTTGTTGTTGCTGTTGTTGTTGTTGCTGTTGTTTAATTATTATTATTATTAACCTTATTTTTTGTGGACCCAACCTCATTTGCTCTGCCCAGCTTAAGAATGGAAAGAAGGAAGGGAAGCGATAAAAGAGGGGTTTGTTGTTGCTGTCGCTTTTTGGTGAGTGACCCACATCGCTTTCTGTGGGAATTGAAAGGCAGTCCATTACTGTCTCAATCAGCTGCACATTGTGTCCTGTTTTGGGATATCGCTCAACCCTGCTAGGTGTTTTAAAGTCCCGACAAATGCCACTCATTTATAAATTCAGATTAGTAGGTCTACATTTCAAAGGAGAGCCTTTCTCAAACGTATAGATACAGTGAGGTGTTTCAGTGGCTGGAGGGGCGAAAGGGGGAGCTTTATTCTACAGAATGAGCAACTATTTTTAAACCAAAACTGTTAGGGTTTTTGGAGCACGAATCAAAGTCAATATTCCTTTCAAAGGTACTTTCTAGGGTGAGCTGTTTTCCTGGTTTCGGTCTGTATTGCCCCTCTAGAATGTTTAAAAAAAAAAAAAAAAGAGAAACATATGTCTTAACACTGTACCACATCATAGCAGTTTAGTTTCTTAAGTTCGAGGGCCTTCTGTGGTAAGTCTGAGGCTTTGTGTTTTTATTTTCCATAACTCATGAAGCACCTTTTTTAGAATTGTTGATTTACTGTTACTCCATGCCTATGTGTTGACTCACTGGCTTCTTAGAGACCCTTGGGAGCCTTACTTATTTAGTTGCACCCTATCTTTTAATAAAGAGCATTTAGAAATAACATTTAAACTTACTTCTAGGACAGTAAGCGGCCTAGGAGTGGTGAGAGAGTCTGTAGTTTACTCGAGGTTTTGCTGCTCTTCTGAAATAATTTTGTTTTAAAATTACGAATTTTAAAATGGCGACAGTACTAGTAGCAAAATGTTCTTTAAATATAATTATATATCTATATATACTTATATAAATGCTTTCTTATCACAGTGTTAATGTCTTGGCAACAGCCTAAACTAAGACTTGCAGTTGGGAAAATACTAGGAGCCAGGTGTTCAGCCAGCAATTAGTCCTGTTAGCTCCACTGGATTTAATGGAACTACCCCAACTACTTCAGCTACATCAGGATCCGAGCCTTGACCATTTATTCTCTTCTTGACATCTTATTTGCTAATTTGCCAAACCAATGACATACTTCTAAGTCATCAGTTCTGCTTTAATTTAGGAGTGGAAGTCTTTGCAGATTTTGCTGGAAAGCCTTTGTTCTTAGAGAGCACCAGAGCCCTGCCAACGAACAGATCACATGTGACCTTCCCTACTTCTGTAGAAAGTGATACATGGAGATGCAGGCGCTGTGCTTTGATTTGGATTTGCGGATTCCATTTTTATTCCTAATTTATTGATTTCACTGCAGGGAAAACAAATGGAGAAACAAACTCCAGAGCAAGTCCCTGAATTACAGACTGGACACACAAAAAAAAACAACCCACACCAGTCTGTTTTGTTTCCTTTCTTCCAAAACAAAACTTCTTCCAATAACAAAACTAGTAACCACCCAGAAAGTTGCAGGTTGCATCAGTAAAAACTGGGCTTAAACCTACATGACAGATTGCCATTGAAACCCAACTGTTTGTACCAATCACAATTGAAATGTTGTTGTTTGGCAACAAGAGCGCAGCTTGAAAATGGAAAGATCTGCATGGGTTTAACCCCCTCCGTGCACACAGTCTCCATGCACTTGGTGAGACCTTTTCCAAAGTATAAAGTTACTGAAGTATAAGAGAGAGAGCAAGATCAGGCCATAATGAATTCCCATCTGCTCACTTCAATCTGTGTATTTGATGCATATGCCAGTTTGCTGTTCGTTTTGAGGGTACTGGTTTTTTAATTCTTCGCTTCCTAGACCTGGAGCATTTGAAAGTAAGAGCTGAGTAGTATTGATTGAAATCTTTTTATGGTGACATTCTTGGCAGCTAGAACCTGTGTTTAGAAAGGGTACAGTAGATCATGGCCAGATTACCTGATGACTGCTTCCCAGCACTGAAATGCTATTAAGTAGGAGCTGGTAAAGTCTTGCAGTAGCCTATTAATTATAATACAATATGGAAAGAAATGTCATCTTGTGTAATGTGAGAGCTATCAAGGCTGGGAATATACAGGCTTTGGAGAGACAGATTTAAAGACCTATTCCCAACATTGTTCTTAATGTTCCCCCTCCCTCTTTCTTCATCCTAATGTAGAAGAAACTCTGGCAAAAGAACCGCTGTCGTCCTTCAGACCATTCTCATTTTCTTGTGCTTGGTGCAATCAAAGGAGTTTGTGCAGAAGAAAAACTTTTGTTCTATATGGCTGATTCTCTGCAGTTATGAAGGCTGGCATAGCAGGTGGCCAGCCATGTTCTGCATCAGGATGTGCTTGGAAATTCAGAAAAGGGGGGCTACTTTATCCACAAATAAGTTGGTTGCAATTACATCTGCTGTTGGTTAGTGTGCACTTTCAAAGATCAAATGGGGAGGCTCAGTGATGTTGTAGCTGGTTTCAGTTAAGCCCAGCTTCTTGTTCCAATGGTAGCATGTGAGATCTGTATGTGAGCACTGCCATGTCCTGGTATCACAGGCACAGACAACTGGGGAGGCAGTGGGCAGACATGCTCGTTTATTTATCTTCCAAAACCTGCATTTTATGGAGAGCAAGAAGCTGAAGGGTTGCATGAATTTTTATCATCAGTGTCTTTTTCTGAACACTCACTGAAGTTTTTCATCCTAGAGCTAGGGAAAGGAGAAAGATCAAATTCTAGTTCAAATTCTGAACAAAGATTTGGACTAACATTTATTTTAGCATTTTAGTTTACCTATGAAAAATTATTGGAGGATTTTATATAAAGCAGTTGCCCCCACACGGAAGTGTGCAAAATGGGGCCTTAGAGATTTTTTTTTTTTTTCCTTGTTTGCTCTCTGCAGAGTTCTAAGAAAAGCTCTTGAGTTTTGTCGAGTTCATTAGTCATTCACAGTGTACTAGGAATTTCAGAAGATAATCCTTGGCCTGCAGATCCATTTGTTTTAAGTATTTGGTGTTGGAAATCGAACCTGGCTGATTTTTATTGGACTCTCTTGAAATTCTTGGAATCGGATTTCCAGTTAAAAACATGCATTTGCAAATTTAGAATTGGCTTCCTGTGAGCATTCCCCATTTTCATTAAAAAAAACCAAAAGGCCATTTTTGCACACATCCCTGCCAGTAAACCCTTTCTCTTCTTTTTACATCAAAAATGGCAAAATTCTGACTGAATTTAGAGTATTACAAGCCTATTAATTGAAACAGAAGCATGACTACTTATTCTGCTCCCGGTATGATCCATATTCTTGGAGCAAAGGGCATTATCTATATATCTGCTGTTATGGCCAATGAATTTTACAGCCACCTCTCTTTGCAGTCAGTTAGGAGTGCACATCAAAATATATAGCATTTTTCAGTAAAGCCAGCTCTTTACTCAGTAATTTATGGGATTAAAACAATTTTATTCTCCTTAAAAAGCGCTTCTGTCTATGATGCGATGTGAAAGGTGTCTAGGCATTAACCTCCATTGGTCTGTATTAGAGAGAAAGAATCTAAATTTGGTGGTGACTTGACTTTTTAATGGTAGTAGTTTCTACAATAGGAGGACAGAGCTCACAAACTAACCATGTGGAACTAAAGTATATTTAGTAAAAGGTGAAGAAATGCTCAATTTTCAAATTTCTTTCTGTTTACAAGGGCATTCCTGAATTGGGGCTGTCAGGCAGAAGAGGAGGCCAGGAATTCAACTAAACCCTTCAAAACCGGCCCTTAGTAGGACTTAGTAGTGTTGTCTGTGTCCAGAGCTAGCTTTTTGATATTTAAAAAAAAACAGACAGCAGACACACCTTCCTCCAGATAGAAGCTTTGGAGATAATTTAGGGAAATGTGCTTATTTCAGCCAAGGACAAGAGCCGCAGTAATACAATTCACTAGATACTCTTCCTTAACTCTTCACTGTGCATTACAATGTAAGGAGGAGGAAGAAGGGAGGCTGCACTAATACCTGAGTTGCCCAACCTCAGTGTGGGATTTTAGGAAAAGTGTGATGAGATTGGCTTTGACACTAGAAATTTACATCTTGTCTTGGCTTGGTATCATTTAAAAACAAAAATGGATGGTAGTAATGGCCTGCGGTCTAGGGCAGCTGGAGATTTAGAGAAAGTATATTTATATATATATGGTATTGTACAATTAGATATATGCTTTATTGTATATGTGCCTTTTCCAGATGCATTTTGGAAATTCATGATGTCATTCATGATATCCTACCATACCTTTTCAGAATGCACGACAAAAAACAACCCAAAGTAAACATCCCTTCTCCTACGGCGTAGCGAGGCAGATCCCCCTCCCCCTCTGCACCCTCCTTGGCAGCTTGACCCAGAGAGAGGACTGTCTCGGTATTTTGCTGTGAGATTTGCTGTAGTCAGCTGGCGAAGGGGAGTGAGAAGGGCTGAAAGTTACCCTCACAAAGTGCATTCCAGCTATCCAGCCAGAGCTGGTCTGGGAGCTGGTCCCAGCCAACACGGCGTCCCCAGAGCAGCACCGAGACTCGCTGCGAAAGCCCCCAGCTGCACAGTGCCCTGTAGAGTGCCAGGGCAGCAGTCTCCTGTGTTCTCCCCCTCCACAGCTTTACGTAAAGCATGCTTGAAAATGGACTTTGCTGTGCTTTTAAGTTCCCACTTAGGAACGGGAGCAGACTGTAAAGCATCTGCCACCTGATTCAACTGGAAAAAGAAATCTGGCAAGAACAAAAGTCCTTTGGAAATGGTTTGCAAGTTTGACTGTCACACTTCTGCTGCTCTTATAATTGATGCAGAGATGAGAGAAGCCCATCTGTAGGGATGTTATGGGGGTTTATTAGCTGGAACGCTTCGGTGAAAAGTGCAGTGTGTGTTTCGGTACTTTCCTGGCGGGTTGGTGACCTAGTTTCAGATCTGGTTATTTACCCTGCAAAGCGTGCCGGCATGGGCACGGCATGAAGCCTGCCTGCAGGAGAGGTGTCTAGGCCAGAACGCTTCCGGCCAGACCCCGAGCCTGGCAGCAGCCTGATGTCAGCTCCTCAGCATCTCTCTTCTGGGGCCAGGGCCACAGGAGTCACAGAGAGCATGTGGGAGGAGAAATTAAGTAGAAAAGAGGCAGAATTTGCTTTGTAGTAAATATATTCCCTTTTATTCCATGAAGAGTTGTCCTGAAGTATGGGCCAAGGAGAACATCATTGGTTTCTAATTTAGCCTTCTACGGCCATGCTGGAAAGTGTTTGATTTCTGTCCTTCTCCTTTGCTGAGGCTCTGAAGTGAATAGAGGACGGTCAGGAGGAGGTGGTGTGCTGATGTTTTGCCATGCTGCACCCTTGACAGGCCAAGATAACCATAAAACTGGTGTCTGTTTAAGTCACCTAGCTTTTCAGTTGATCGTGCAGACCAACGTTCCCTGTTCCTGTTTGCTTTCAGCCTTCAGAAAGGTGGTAACTGGTATGCTCAAGCGGATCCTCGCTTGGGAAAGTAACTGCCTGTGCTCTCTCCCTCTGTTAAAACTTTTCCTTTACGTACAAATCATGGGACCTAATTAATCAGTGGACAGAAATGACCATTTCAACAAAGGTTTACATTGCTGTAGTAAAACCTAATATTATTTACAGTTACAAAAAAAAATACTGTGATATATTTACTAGCAGTAGGTGAAGTATTTTAACCGGGTGAATGATGACAAAGTTAGTCTAATCATGTCTTGAGATGGGCTCGTGTGATGTGTACTCTGTGGGGAGAAAGGGAGCAGCTTGACCCAAAGCTTGGGCTGATGCTTCCTTCCTGTAGCAGGTATTTAGGCAACTGCACGGGAGCCCAAGAAAGCATTTGAGCACATGATTAGCCTCCTGCCATCCCTTCGATTGGATCTGGAAGTCCGCAGGAGCTTTGCAGTTAACCGTGCACTTAATAATTACCGTTCTTTGTGAGATCAGGGCCTTGCCTTATTTGTGCAGCACAGCAGCTCTGGTTAGGTCTCGGCCAGCCGCATTCAGTGGCAGGGCTATGCGGTGAGAACGCGTTCGCTTACGTTTGTGTAGTAGCCTTAATTCCTCGCACTCGGCAGTACGTGAGTACTGGTAGTCTCTAGTCTGTATTACCAGTCACGGATAAAATACGGACACCTCCCGCAAGGCGTAGTGGAGAGCGTGACTCCGCTGCTGGCACAACGAGGCCAGTTTGCAGTAAATCGGGCCATTTAGTTTTACCTCAAGTGACATCAAATAAGAAAAGCTTCTTGAGGGGGTAGAGGTCACTGAATCCCCTACTATGCACTTACTGGGATTTGACATTGCTTACTGGAAATGGACGTTTGTTCCTGAACACACTGTAACAAGGGAAGGACTTTTCGGTTATTTTTGTAGTAGTTCAGATTCTGAAACTGTGATCAATTATTTGACAAATTGTCAAGTGTCCTCAGAGCTTGAACACGTTCGCTTCCCCTGCTGTGTAGCAATCCCCTCTGACTTTCAGTGGGTTTCTCGTTCTCTCTCCCCCTTTTCCTTCTCTGAGCTTTAAGTCTGGGCCTGCTCTTGTCTCCTGTAGCTTTGGGCTGTCTAGGGTTTTGAGATGTGTTTGGGGGGTTTTTTGTTCATTGGCTGTACAGTCTGTTTACATATTTTTGTACTCAAGTGTAGTTTTATATTAAAAATGGGAAAAAGAAAAAAAGGTAGTTGATTTAAGAAAATTTTGAGAACTTAAGGTACGTACTCTTTGTAACATTTTAAAGATCTAGGGTACCTTCCGAGATGACTCCACAGTGATGTAATTATAATACTGTATATTTGCCTTCCTTTTTAGTTGGTTTTATTTTCTGGTTGTTTGGGGTTTTTTTTTCTTAAAATGTATATCTTTTTATGAGAAACTGGAAACTTTTAATGCAAATGTTTAGAAAGATTTAAAATTGTAAAGTAAAAAAGTCGTATAATTTTTTTTCTTGTTGGAAGAAAATGCTTTAAAAAAGTTTTACTACTGTTTTATTCCAGGGTGGGGGTTACCAACCCCAGATTTGCTTCTTGTGCTTCATTCTTGGATCCTGCTTTCTAAACATGCTCATTGCAGACATGGTTGAGTTGCTTATATTAGTTTAAAAAAAAAAAAAATCACCAACAAAACCACCTTTTGGGGTTATTTTTCTGTTCAAGTGCAATACTTCTCCTGACATCTTATTAATGGACAATGGTTTCTTTTTTCATTCCTCAGTCCACACAAATCAGTGAAACAAAGTGCTCTGTCTTAAATTCATTCAAAGATAAGGTTCAAGTAACTACGTACTACAAAAGGTGAGAAACTGTAAGTTAAGGCTAAAGCCCATACCTTAACTCCTGCTTTTATTTGACATTGAAACACGTCCAGCGTATGAATTAAGGACATACCTGTTCTTGCCTCTTCCTTCCTTTTCTTTTATAATTGCAGCTTTGTTTTTAAGAAAAGCACTTAATATTGATGTTTATTAAAAAATAACACAAAAAAAAAATCTTTTGGTCTGATCCAAAACCCACTCAGTGGAGACTCTTGTTGACTTTGATGGTGGATTTTGGATTAGGCCTAATCTCTTAGCTAGGGCAAAACTGCCATTTACTCTAATGGGAGAGATTTGCCTGCGTAAGAATTACAGGACTCATGTCCTTTATCTACCTGAGAGACCAGAAAAGCTTCTTTACAGTTGTCCTTGTCTTATATTTTAGATGGGACTTGTTTTACATATCATACATATTTATATATAGTGTATTTTTAATGCCTTTTTTTCCCCCAGTAGACTGAAGCCGCTGTTCTGTAAATATGTATTTAGGTACGTAATAAAAAAAAAAATCCCGTTGAGATTTCTTTGAAAGGCAGTTACTGCGCATGCACAGTAGCCACTTTTGTCTTTTAAATTTGTATTTAAGATATTTCTTTTTAATAACAACAAAAGTGAGGAGACTGTATCCTGATCTGATTGGTTGCCAAAATTATTTCCCCGACTCATGTTTTTGAATTCAAGAAGAACAATACGTTTGGTGGGTGACTGTCGTGGTTGCCCACAGGTTCACACTCCTTGGGCCAAATTCTGATAACCTCACATAGGTTGCTCAGGTCCTCCCACAAACAGAGACCGCACTGAAGCAGTGGGATCATAACAAAGGACGCACCATTTTGTGAGCATAATTTCAGGCTGTGGGGTCTGACCCATTTGTCACTGCATCTTCCCTGACTCGCGTGGAGTTGCACTCTGCCCACTTTCATGCTGTTTTCCTGAAGCCAGCTGGGTGAGTAGTCTGGCAAATGACCACTTTTCTGCCAGGTTATGATTTCTTAATTCTGTGACAGATGTTCTGAGCTCAAATTGAGGAATCTTTTAAATTAAAAAATTAAATTAAAAAAAGAAAATCATAGAAATCAGGGTTTATTCCAAAAGCCAGTGAAGACACTGAGAATTGTCCCATTGCTTTACATGGTCATTGGCACATGCTCTTATAACAGGAGTTCAGAACTTATCACTGTGTCAGTGGTGCATGTCAGCAACCCTAATGTAAACCTGTATCTCTCTGCTAAAAAGTTTTTGCTGGTATAGACTGAACTATGGACTTCTTGTTATTTTTTTTTTATTATACTTAGCATACATGCATACATATGGTCCACATCTGTGTGTGTGTACTCTGTACATGTGTGAGTGTTGTACAGCCATGTGAGAATGTGAGTCTGTATGTGTGTATAAATAAAAGAAGCTGCAGAAACTTTGTAATACTTTGTGAAAAGGATTATATTATAAAGGTTTGTACTGTCTTGAGTGCACAGCTACTGGAATAAATGTAGGGAATCTCAGGAACAAGCATATAATTTGTCCAAGAATTATTTCTTCTCAGAAGTGTAAGTGCAGTTTTTAATTCTGTATATTATTTAATATTTTACCAATAAAAATAAACTTCTGACATGAAAGGGTTTTCCATTCAAGCTTCCTGGAAACATTGGTGTATGCATACACTTTTCTTTCTTGCAGCAGGAAACACGCATGACAATTTGGCATCTCAAAGGAATCATATTGCTACCTGAGAACAAATCCTATTAATTAACTAGAGAGACTAAATGTGTTATGATTTGGGGTTATGAGTATGGGTTATGAGACTGGTGAATTGGGCGCAGACTGAATTTTAATATTCATTGAAACTAATGACAGTCTTTTCATCAGCTTCAGCATGAGCTAGAGAAGTATGCCTCTTGAGATCCTACTATGTAAAATGCTGGCATTGGTCACCTGCCACTTGGTCTACCGTGTTTTTTAAATGAGTTAGTGGACTTTTTCTGGAAAACACTCGGACCACGTAAATAATTCCTTTGGACCCTTCCCTCAGCATGGGTTTTTGGCTGAGTTCCCTCTGTCGTATCCAGAGGTCATCTTCCCAGTACGGATTTATTGGGTAGTTCACACCACCTAACTTGTTCTTTCTTTCCTAATGCAGCTATCACTCTGGTAGCACTCACAGTACAAACTCTTCAGAATAAAGGAAGATCTCATGAAGCTTCAGATGTTGTCTGTTGTTTATTTTAAGAATCTCTTGTAAATTCTTCATTAAAGATTAACCAGCTTCTCCCCCTAATAAGTGTTCATCGTTGACGTGAGAATGGAAACACCTTCAGCTATCATCTGAATAAAGTTTAATCTTCCTTTAAGTCATCCTTGATGTATGTTGTCTCTGAGGAATGCTTCTGTCTGATGAGCAGAATTTCCCCTGTTTTCCGTCACTCAGAATTGCCAGATTACTGGGTTTGCTTCAAAAAGACCCGAGATTCAGCTAATGGGAGAGTCCAAATATTTAATGCATGGTGCCATTATAAGACAGAAACGACTGGCTTGGCTGATTCAAGGTCCTGTCCCAAAACCTGCTGGACGGGGTGATGCTCTTTTCATTAACTTCAGATAAGGGTCTGAGAAGACAAGGGGAGAGCTCATAGGCAGAAACTGAATGACTGATAATCATTAAGGCTGCTGAGTCAGTTGCAGGAGTGAGATTCTGTGCATGGCCTCATATACTTAAGGAAGAGAGTCTTAGAAATCTGGCCGTGGTTCAGGACCGACGTGGTGTTTTTGCTTGTTTAAGCGTCTGGGTGAGAGTCACACCATGATGTACCATCGCCTTTTCTCTGGATCACTCTGTCAGCAGCTGCAAGCGAAGAGCAGGTTGACCTCACCCGATCAACTCTATGTAGGCAACAGGGAATCGTGTCTCATCTGTCCCCTGCGTCACTTCTGCTGGGAAACCCACTCTTGAAAATAGCCTTTTCCTGCTTTATAGCAACAGAGGCTTAAAAATTACTCCAGTAACCATTGTCTGCATATGCTGTTATCATAGAGTCTGATTTTTGGTCCATGGGAAACAACTGGTTTCAAAGTATTTCACAATTTTCTCTGTTATTGGACGAAATGATGTAATTGCAGTGAATCTTCTAAACTGCAGCATCACCCTTTCATGTTGATCGACTGGATCAGTCTAGCAGCCAGGTAAGCGACGTGTTTCTGACCTGCCTGCCCAGCACCTTGGTGTTAAGCTGAAATTCCCCTTGTCACCAACAGGCAGTGACAGCACAAGTGAACTTTGAGCAGTGCATTCTGACAAGTGCTTTCTGCAACTTTACCAAAACCAATAGAATTTTCCCAGTTAATAAAGATCAAGTGTAGGTTTCTGGCTTTCAACTCTGTAGTGCTAATATGTCTATTTTTATGCAGTATTTTCAAGTAATTACTAAAGCTCCAACTGAGGATAAATTTGTGTTTTTAAAATGTGGTGAATCGAAGTACGTTTTTCTCCACCTCTGTGCTCAGAGTTGTCAAACCCCAGCCCTCCAGAGAATCACTTCCTACCAAGGCACCGCAGAGGATACAGCAGAACCGTATTAATGGGAGGCTACAGTAGGCCCTCAGAATCGCATTATGAAGCTCACAATAGTCAAGGGACTAAGAATAAGTTTTGCTTGGATTGCAGTTTGAACATGCCTGATTTTTACTTTTTTTTTCTTTTTAGTCAATCCTAATGTAGTAAGTCCTCAATAAACCTAGCTTTACCCTTCTGCCCTTCAGTGCTTATTTTCGTCATGGTGCATCATATAAGCGTGTCATAATTTCCAGCATGCAATTATCAGTGCTTATTTTTTTTCACAGCAGAGTACCTTAGGAGCCACAATGACTTCTGGATTCAATGAATTATGAGTTGAAAGAATTACTGTGTAAGTACTCAGGTCGCTTAACATTTAAGACTAAGAATGAAAGCTCATTTCGAAGAAACATGCTTGTGAAATAGCCTCTGTGTGTCCTGTTAATTCCTGGTACAGAGATTAGGGATGGAGTTCCAGAATACGACATTTCCTAGGGATTTCTGTCGGTGGAGAAGCCGAACCCTTCTGATGAGACTATGTAAATGCTCAATATTATCTCATTATTTCTCATTAATCCGTGCACACCAGCCCGCCTCCACATGCTGTAATTCCATGTTGCCACCCATGTTCACATTAAAATAGGAACAGATTAGTCAAGACTCCCACAGAAATCGTGACCCTCTATCCCTTCTGATCTGTCACTGGCCATCCCTGGGTCGGAGGAGCCTCTCTCCTAGGCAAGAAGTAGTTTTTAACCCTGGCAACCCGGCCCTTTGGAGCTAAATGCCTATTTTTATTCCTGGCAAACGCTCCTCTGGCATCCAACATCAGAGCCTGGATGAAGCTACCCTGTCAAAACTGATTTTGAACAGAAAATTGCTTTTCAATGAACCCATTCTCTATGGAAACTGTCTGCTTTTCATAGATTTGGGAGGATTTGGTGATTTTTTTTTTCCTCAATAAGAAAGCCTGAAACTCTAAACCCTCTGAAGGTTTCTGGGCTATTTTGCTTGGTTTTGGAAGGAAATACTTCCCTGCCCTCAACTCCTGTTTTCACATCAGTTCAAATAATGTCAAGACACTATTTGCTGCTCTTTCCCATTATTTTTGTTACTTTTCCTGTTTCAGGCTGCCTCTGTGTAGTTTATAGGGTGTGGTGAGGAATGTAAATTATTATTTTCATGTAGGTGTGGTAGCTATTCGGTTGTAAATCCTGTTTTCAATCCTTCTGAGTATTTTGTTTGTGATCTGTAATATTGATCAGTCTTCAGGGCAGAGAACGCTGCAATCTATCAGGAGCAGGGACTTTTATTCCTTGCTAAAATAAAACATTCAAAGCACTCCCAGAAATCTCCGAGATGGAAAAAAAGAGATCTTGCTTGAAGCCTTTCTCTCTTTTTTTTTTTTTTTTTCCCTTTGATAGGAGTAGAGGAATTTGTTTCTGCAGTCGATTTGTTTTTATCAGTTAGTTGCAAAATCCTGACCAGCCTTGCTTTTCAAATTCATCTCTCATGGTAGCCTGCCACTGGCTGTCTCTTGATAACTGAGTTTAAAAAAAAAGACAGGTTTAAAGTTTTGCCTCTGAATGTGAGTCGTGACGGTAAGGGAACAGGACTAATCTACAAAAGGGAGCTCTGCCGTTGCTGTTGGACTTGAGTAAAGTTGTCAAGCTGTTCTAAATTCCATGTGAGTCGTAGCAGGCGTGCCTGAAACACAGCTGTATTTTCACACAAGCTGTGAAGAGGCATTTTGGCAGCCTGTTGTCAGCAGTACCGCAGATGCTCTGGCTCTCCAAACCCTTTTCTGAACCGATCCTGTCTTAGGAAGGATGAGCTACTGTGTAAGGCACAAGTGGGTACGTCGCCTGTCGGACTGGATCCTCAGCCGCTATGAATCCGCGTGGCCTGAGCGGCCTTGCTGGAGCTAAGCTGATTTACCCGGTTTCTCTGCAAGATGCAAGTTCTCCTCTGAGCTCTCTGGGCTGTTGTGCGTGCTCTTACGGATGGGCTCTCATCTCTGCACATACTCTCATATGTACCTGCTCTGGTGATAGCCATTATGGGGCCAGACTCTTTTCGGTGATGCCCAGAGACAGGACAAGGGGCAACGGGCACAAACTGAAGCACAGGAAGTTCCGTCTGAACATGAGGAAGAACTTCTTCACTCTGTGGGTGATGGAGCACTGGAACAGGTTGCCCAGAGAGGTTGTGGATTCTCCTTCTCTGGAGATATTCAAGACCCGCCTGGACAAGGTCCTGTGCAGCCTGCTCTGGGTGACCCTGCTTCGGCAGGGGG